>JAEEGH010001613.1_pt1 | contig 64017 bp, 54 predicted proteins | sample 9134181 | NCBI WGS metagenome assembly JAEEGH01 (sample SAMN16246544, study PRJNA631951) | gut metagenome | biome: gut microbiome; feature: rumen; material: DP-attached | host: Bos | place: Iran: Karaj | collected 2018-10
TATGACGGAAGTGCATTCAGCAAGGCATCTTCAACATGGGATGTAAATACACTTGCTTCTGACATGGGCTGGAACGTTGTAACCGATAGCTCAAAGGCAACCCTGGACGGGGAAAGTGAAATTACAACTGTAACTTATGACTTTAGCAAGATTGATCCGACATCAACAGACGGATTAACGGCTTCTTCCATCAGCTGGAACCAGAGCCTTTATGCTTCAGGTGGTAACGGTGGTTCATTAAGTTTTGAGGTAACAGATGCATGTACCGTAAGCGTCTACTACTGTTATTCTGCCAGCGGAACGATAAAGGCCGGAAGTCAGGATGCAGCAAGTTTCAGTACAAATTCAGGTTCAACTTCTCAGATTGATTCTACAGATTATGAAGTAACGGCAGCAGGAATGGTAACCGTTGCTCTTACGGGAACTTCTTATCTCAAAAAGATTGTCGTTACCTATACAAGCTCAGGCGCTTCTAGCGGCGGAGAAGAAACAGAAGTTACAGTAACATACTTCCCGTCTTCGGCATCTTCATTCTCTGCTGCGGGAACTTCATCTGACACTGGTATTGTAACGGCAGCAAATGTAGCAGCCTTAACAGAAACAGGCGGAACATTAACGACTGCCTTTGGAACTGTAAACGGTGTTTCCGGTCATTATTATTCAACCGGTTCTGTTACAGGTAATTCAGGGGATACAATTCTTACCCTTACATTAAGCCTCACAGCTGTTGAAGACTTTACGATAAAATCTGTTACCGGAAGCTTAAATGAATCGGCAACAGGTAATATTTCAAGAACTCTTACAGTCGGTTCAAATGCGGCGCTTTCTCTTGGAAGTGGAAAAGAAATAACCCTGAATAAGACTGGCATAAATTATGCAGTAAGTGCAGGTAGTACTGTAAATCTTGTATTTACCACAAGTTCAACAGCAGACTATTCCAACAAAACTTTCAAGCAGCTTTTTAAGGATATTGTGATAACAGTTTCCACAACTGCTGAAGGAAACGGCAGCGGCGGTTCAGGAGGAAATTCTTCTTCAAACAAAATAAGCCTCTCTGACACTCCTACAGGTTATGCAGGATATGGTTCTCCTGCATATTATACCGGAAGTAATGTGGTTACTATTGATGCAACCGGCGGTACGACAGACGCACTTATTACTCAGTTTAAGAATGCTGCAAAAGCAGGAAGTAAAGTTATCTACATCAAGGGTATGCTGGATATTACATACAGCAGTACTTTCGGCGGTTCAATGATTCCTTCTGCATGGAATGTAGAAAACACGGCGCTCAATGCCTTTATTGCTTCAAAATATAATTCGTCAACCATGACTGATGTTGAAGGGGCAGTTACTTCCTGGTTGGACTGGATTAAAACTTATGGTGCTTTTAATTCTATTTCCAGTGAATATAATTCGTCTGCTGCAAAAACTGCCACAAATCTTGACCGCTATCAGTATGAACTGTATACGGCATGGAAATCGCAGATACAGGTAACCCTTGCTTCAAATACAACTATTATCGGTCTAACAGAGAACAGCGGTATAAGGGGTGCTAACTTAAGTATTTCTGGTGTTAATAATATCATCCTCAGAAACCTTCATTTGCAGGATGCATTTGATCCGTTCCCTCATCATGAAGTTAAATCTGATGGGGTAACAAGTGACGGATGGAATTCTGAATATGACTGTATCACAATTCAGAATACAAACTCTTATATCTGGATTGACCATTGTACTTTTGAAGATACTGTCAGTGTAGGATGGACATCTTTCCCGGGCGTAAAAACAGGAGATGCTTCCGCAGAAGTAATTGCCTATCCATGTAATTCTACAGGAACTGCGACAACTGATGGATATGAAATGTGGCAGACCTATGACGGTCTTTGTGATATTAAAGGCTCAACTTCAAATGTTACTGTTTCTTACTGTGTATTCCGTAACCATGATAAGTGTATGTTGATTGGTAACAGTGACTCAGAAAGTGTAACTGCTGCCAGCCGTACAATTACATTGCATCATAATTATTATTGTGGAGCGGTTCAGCGTCTGCCTATGGCACGTCTTTCTTATATCCATAACTTCAATAATTATTATGGTGTTCCTTCAACATCAAACGGATATGACCAGAAGGCGGCTGTAAATGCCCGCTATGGCGTTTACATCAACAGTGAATATAATTACTTTGATTCAGGACTTAAATATTCCTATAACAGTTCTGATTCAACAGCAAATCTGTATTATTATGGCGACGCGGGTGCAAAGAAAGATGCAACCAGTTTGAGCAGCCTGACTTATACTACAACTGAAGGCGCTTATGTCTTTGATATTCCTTACAGCTACAGCGATTATCTTGATGAGGCAGACGGCTTAAAAACTCTGCTTGAAGCCAATGCCGGTGCCGGTGTCTGGTCAGTAGAAGAGTAAAAAAATAAATGCCCTTATTTCCCTTTACAGGAATAAGGGCATTTTATTAGAATAAGCGGAGTTAAAATTTTTACCGGTTTTTCCTGCGGCCGTTTTCTGGAGTTTTTTATGAAATGCTTTAAATCATTATCTGCCTCTTTGCTTGCCTTAATTTCAGGCCTCTTCTTTGCCGGCTGCGAAACTGAAGAAAGCCCTTATACGGGGCTCAGGCTTTCCGGAGCAAACTGTTATGTGGCAGCGGGTGATTCTGTTAAACTTACTGCAGTTTTTGTTAAAGAAGACAAAGAGAATAAATCCGCAGAGATTACCTGGAAATTAATAAAAGATACGACAGGCGGTGCTTCCCTGACTGCAGTTTCTCTGCTTAGCGGCCAGAGCGTAGAGTTGAGCAATGATCAGAGTGTATCATTGCTCAGCGGCCAGAGCGCAACTTTTACCGCCGGAAGTACAGAAGGCGGTCTTTGCGGAATTGAAGTATCATATGAAAACTACAGCGTAACGGCTTATATCGGGGTGGAGGAGAATGGTTTTTCTCTGGAAAACCGTGTTCCGGGTTTTGCTGGCCTTGGTGCAGATATTTCAGAAATGACAAACAGCGTTACTGTTACTGATCCGGATGATCTTATAACATATGCAGGTAAAGGCAATTACTTAATCCTGGTTGAAGGAACCATTGATATGTCACGGGGAATGCTACCTTCTCCAGGTTCTAAATCAACTGATTCAACAGAAGCCCTTGATGAATTTGTAAGTGCAAACTCAGATTATTCCTCTTATTCCGCCTGGCTTAAAGGTGAAACAAAAGTTTCTTCTGATGCTAGTACCGGCACACCTTCAATAAGTAATACCTATAAAAAAAAGATACAGGTGCAGGTTGCTTCAAACACTGTAATAATTGGTTCCGGTAATGATGCGGTAATCCGTGGCGTAACTTTTTCAATTAAAGCTGACAACGTAATAATCCGTAACCTTACAATCCGTGACGCTGTAGATCCATTTCCTCATCATGAAAGCGGTGACGGCTGGAATGCCCAGCATGATAATATTTGTGTAGATGGCGGTTCAAATATCTGGATAGATCACTGTACTTTTGAAGATACTTTAAAACTTGGAACGGCTGCCAACGGAGAAAAGTGGCAGGTTTATGACGGGCTGTGTGACATAAAATCTTCTGCATTTAATATTACAGTTTCAAACTGTATTTTCCGGAATCATGATAAGACCATGCTGATTGGCTCAGGTGACAGTGACGGTTCCAATGAAACACGAACAGTATCTTTATTCAATAATCTTTTTGAAAACTGCGGACAGCGCTGCCCGATGGTGCGCAATACGAAAATTCATATTTTAAATAATGTTTACAGGGTCACTTCCGGCGGCTTTTATGGTAATTCTTACTGCATTGGAAACAGAAAAAATGCCCTTATTGTTGCCGAAGGTAATTATTTTTCTGCCGGAACCATAATTGATAAAAGTGACGGTATTGTAACTGCACTGAATAATTCAGGTCTTTCTGATTCAGGAAGTTTTTCTGAAACCTTTAATCCATACGATTATTACGGGTATATTTCTCTTTCTGCTTCAAAGGCATACAGCACAGTTCTTTCTAATTCCGGTCCATATAAAAATTAATTTTTTTCTCAAGGAGCCCCTATGAAAACAGCAAAAAAACTTTCCTTTACAGCAGTCTTTCTTCTCTGCGCCTCTTTATTATTTTCCCAGACATTTTCAGAAAATCTTCTGCTTTCTGACGCCGCTTCTGGTTTTGGTCAGAATGCCCCTTCCTTCATTTCTTCTGTAAAAAAAAGCGTAACCGTTACAGACAGGTCTTCCCTTCTTGCAGCCTTAAAAGAGACTGGTCCCCGCCTTATTCTTGTTAAAGGGAAAATCGATATGACGGATTCTGGCCGGGGAAGCCTTCTTCCAGACAGCGTAAAGGCTTCGGTTCCCCGCCTGGACGCAAAAATCGCTGAAATCACTAAAAATACGGTTTTACCCGTTTCTTCATATTCACAGTGGAAGACAAAATACACTGCTTCCTTTAACTACAGCGAAAACGAGAGCGGTAAGGTAAAGGAAGTCCGCGCTGCCTTAAATGCTTTCTGGAAAAACCTTATTGAAATCCACATTCCGTCACAGACGGCCCTGATTGGAATTACGAATGATGCTGAAATCACCGGGGGCAGCCTTGTCATAAAGGATGCTGAAAATGTTGTAATCCGCAATTTAAAAATTTCAAACTGCTATAATCCTTTTCCAAAACTCGAAGACAATGACGGTCTGAATGCTGACCTTGACTGTCTTTCCCTTAAGGGCTCTAAAAATATCTGGATTGATCACTGTACTTTTTATACGCCTTTCTCTAAGGACCAGATCGAAAGCGATAAATATCTTACTGCAGACGGTGAAAAAGTTAAGTGGCAGGTTTATGACGGACTTCTGGACCTTACCAATGCAAATGATTTTGTAACTATAAGCTGGTGCATTTTCCGCAATCACGACAAGACAATGCTGATAGGAAATTCAGACAAAAATGATTCTGACGAAGGACATCAGACAATCACGATTCATCACTGCTGGTTTGACGGATGTAACCAGAGGCTTCCCATGGTGCGTTTTGCAACCCTGCATCTTTACAATAATCTTTATACGGACACACATTCCAAAGGAATTGACCGGAGAAAGAACTGTCACATTTACAGCGAAAACAACGTTTTTTCTGACCTGGAAAAATCCGTTACAAATAACACTTTCGGCTCCTTTTATGACCGTGGCAGCATTAACATAAAATCTTCTGGTCTTTCTGCTTCTCCTGAGTGGATTCCTTCTGACCGCTATTCCTACAGGGCTGATCCTGCTGATTATGTTGAACAGATTGTAAAGGCCGGAAGCGGAAATTCAAAAAGCATAATCTTAAAATAGAATCTTTTTACAGGGCGTCTCCAGGCCCGCTTTTTCGGGCCTGGCCGGGTCCTGCGCACTTCGCTCACGCTCATCCTCCTCGGAGCTCTGCTCCTGCGGTGGACGCCCTGCGGTGCTCCGCCCCCTGACGCGGGGCTTTGTTCACAGACAAGATTTTTTTGCTCTTTTATAAAAAATGGGTCATAATATGAATATGACAAAATCATCATCTAAAATAATTAAAAACAGCATTACAGTCCTGAGTATTTTTGCTGTCCTTATTGTCCTTTATAATCTTGCCGCTTTTTTAATTTTTAAGGGAGTCTTTGTCCGTGATGATTTTGAGCGCACAGCTGAGCATGAAGTAAAATTTTATGCCGGTCAGGAAAACTACGACCTTCATCTGAGTGACCTGAACTATATCGAAAGTCTTTCTCTCCCGGAAATTGAAGTAAATACTGCCGACGGCCTTAATCTTAAGGCCCTTCTCTGGGAAGCTGATTCCGGCTGCAGGGGCAGCGTTATCCTGATGCACGGACATTATTCTTCTCCCCTCCGGGAATTTGCAGGAATTGCCCGCTTCCTTCATGACGCAGACTATAATGTGATTCTTCCTTTTCAGCGCTCCCACGGAAAAAGCCAGGGAAAATATATTACCTTTGGCCTTAAAGAACGCTATGACGTCCGTGAATGGATTTTAAAAATCAATGAGCTTTACGGTCAGGACCTGCCGCTTTTTCTTTACGGAATAAGCATGGGTTCTTCCACCGTTACTTATGCTGCTGCCCTGGACCTTCCGCCTAACCTGCGGGGGGTAATCGCTGACTGCGGTTATACTGAACCCTATGAAATCCTTTACTGGACAATGACACACACATATCATCTGTGGCAGGGACTGTCAGAACTTCTTTTAAAGGGAGTTAATTTTTACTGCCGTCATCTGGCAGACTTTGACCTTAAAGGCTATTCAGGCTGGGAAGCCCTGAACAAAACATATCTGCCTTTTCTATTTATAACCGGAACTGAAGACAAAACTGTTCCCCATGAAATGACAGTCTCTCTCTTTTTCCATTACAAACAGATTTATCCGGATTCTGCCAGGCTTTTTGTGGCTGAGGGAGCACCCCATGCAGTTTCCTATATGATTGAAAAAGAAAAATATAAAAGTGAAGTTTTAGCCTTCATAAAAAAATACGGATCGTGACCGAGGGAGGATAAGATGCTTGAATTAAAAGTTACACCCACAAATACAGGAATTATTACCCAGACCTTTAAAAAAATAAATGATATGGTCAGGAGCGGCACCATTGATATGGATACTCCTGTGCGCATTCAGCTTGCTCCTGGAAATTACCCCGGAGTCCTTTCCTATAATCTTGCCAATCCCCTCATAATGGAAGGAATGGCAGGGACTAAACCTGAAGATATAATCGTAAGTGCAGAAAACTGTGAAGCTTTTCATAAAGATACTGAAAACCGCGCCGTGTTTGTAATCGGCATGGGAGCAACTGAAGTAACTCTGCGGGGATTCACCATTGAAAATACCCACATAAAGACTGCAGATGATGCTGCCCTGGGAAACCAGGCGGAAGCCCTCTGTTTTCATAATCAGACGGGAAGCCTTTTATGCCAGAACATGCGTTTTATAAGCCGCCAGGACACAATCCACGTAAAGGGATTTTCACGTTTTGAAGACTGCTATGTTACAGGTGATGTAGACTTTATCTGGGGTTATTGTGATACATCTGTCTGGAAAAACTGCCGCATCCACACCAGGGAAGATAACCGGGGAGGAGTGAGGGACGCTTATGTTTTACAGAGCCGGGCCCTGAACTCAAAGCCGGGTTTTGTTTTTGTTGATTGTAAATTTACGGCAGATAAACGCCCTGAAGGAAGCCGCATATGGATTGGAAGAAGCCAGGGGACAGGAAAGCCTGACAGTGCAGACCGCTGGGACAGCATTGCCTTAATTGACTGCACGGTAGACGAAAATTTTGACGGTGAATTCTGGACGGATGAAGAGGGAAAAAGAGCCGTATATCCTGAAAAAGGCTCAAAAGAATGGGGCTGGCGTGAATACGGCACAAAAAGACTTGATGGAGAGGGTGCAGAAAAGGCCGATGATACTTCAAAAAGAAGTAAGTATGGCTATATTATGACAAAAAAAGAGGCTGATGAGCTTAAAACAGAGCTTATGGCATAGGGGGTGAAGCGCCGCCGCCAGGCGTCCACGCAGGAGCAGAGCTCCGGAGAGGATGAAGCGTAAGCGGAAGCGCGCAAGACCCGGCGGCAGAGCCGAAGCCCCATAAAATCCAAAATCTGAGCATATTAAATACTTGTTTTTTCTTTATAAAACAATAAAATATAGACGAGATTTTAGTACAAAAACGAGGAAAAAATGAAAGTATTAAATATAAAGGATTTCGGCGCAAAGAATGACGGCGCATTTGACAACACAGAGGCTTTCAAAGCGGCGTTTGAAGAACTTTCGAATGGCGGCGGAAAACTTACAGTAGAAAGCGGAAAATGGTTTACAGGCCCGATTGATATTCCTTCTGACACAACCCTCGAACTTCTTGACGGGGCAGAACTTATTTTTTCTGATGACCCTAATGTTTATCCGCCGGCATTTACCCGCTGGGAAGGTGTTGAATGTTATGCAATGCACGCTCTTGTGCGTTCAGCAGATACAAAAAATGTAAAAATCACCGGAAAGGGTACAATCAATGGAAACGGTGAAAAATGGTGGAAACTCAAAAGAGCTAAAAAAGCATACGGACAGTCAAAACCTGAAGAACCTTATGAAATTGCACTGGCAAAACTCAACCCGGGCTACGAAAATCAGGCTGGTGGCGGCGGCGGAAGGGAAACTCAGTTCCTTCGTCCGTGTCTTGTAGAATTCATAAACTGCGAGAATGTTGTTTTAGAAGGTGTAAAAATCATTGATTCACCGTTCTGGACTGTTCACCCGCTTTATGTAAAAGGACTTGAACTTAAAAGCCTTCATATTGAAAATCCGTATACAGCACCGAATACTGACGGAATCGATGTTGATTCCTGCGAAGACGTAAAAATCATTGACTGTTTTGTTTCTGTCGGTGACGACGGAATCTGCATTAAGTCAGGTTCTGGTCCTGACGGTATCCGCGTAAACAGACCTACTGTCGGTGTTGAAGTGCGCGGCTGTACTGTACGCAATGCACACGGCGGAATTGTTCTGGGTTCAGAAACTGCTGCCGGCATGAGTAAAATCTACGCTTATGACTGTGATCTTTCTGGAACTGACCGCGGTATCCGCATCAAGAGCCGCAGAGGACGCGGTGGAGACATTAACGATATTAAACTTAACAATCTTGTAATGAACGATACTCTCTGTCCGATTGCAATGAACATGTACTACAAGTGCGGAATTACAGACACTAAGTCACCGCTTTTCAGTCTGGATAAAATGCCTGTAACAAGCGAAACTCCGCGTATTCATAATGTAAAAATCATCGGCTGTAAAGGAACAGGCTGCAAGGCAAGTGCCGGTTTTATTGCGGGACTTCCAGAAATGCCGATTGACAACCTCGAAATCCGCGACTGCCATTTTACAACAGACGAAAACTCAGACTGCTCTCCCATGGAAAGCGATATGTTCTTTGGACTTCCTGAAGTCAGCGTAAAAAGTTTCCGCGTAATAAATGCCCCTGGAGCCAGATTCGAAAACGTAACAATCGAAGGCCCGAAAGAAGTATTTATTTACGAGTAAGGAAAATAAACAGCTCAGAAATGAGTTGCTTTTAATGTGCAGACAATGTAGCCGTGCTGAGACACGGCAATCTTAGAAAGGGCAGTTCTGCTTTGAGGCGGGACTGCTTTTTTTTGTGAGTTTTGCTAACGACACAGGATAATTTCTGATATAATGTTTTACTGTTATGAAAAAGAGTGTAATAATACTTTTACTTTTAATATCAGTTAGTTCGCTTTATGCAGAAACTTCTTTTAACTGGAAAGGCAGCGGGCGTGTATTTTCTCTGTCCCCCGAAAAAGACGGCCTGCTTTTTGGCAGCGGTGTTCTTTTAAGCGGCGGGGACCTGCTTTTAGACAATGTCCTGAAAGTAAATCGTGCTGAATACGATGCGTCAAAAGTGTATGACAAAAAAGACGTTAACAGTTTTGACCGCTTTTTTATGAACTCTTATTCCCATTCACTTGACCGGGCAGGTGATGTGATGCTTGTTTTTGCCATGGCAAGCCCCTGCTTTCTTGCTGCTGCAGAAAAAGAAGAATGGTTTACTGTGGGCGTGATGTATGTAGAGACGCTTTTAATTGCAAACGGACTGAAAGAAATTACAAAACTCTGCGTACGCCGTGACAGGCCGTTTATGTATTATGAGCCTTCAACATATCCTGAAGATGATATAAAAGACGGGGACTTTGCAAATTCATTTCCGTCGGGACATTCGACTATGGCCTTTGCCGGAGCAACTTTTGCTTCGTATACCTTCAGTAAATACTTTCCTGACTCTCCATATCGTTATGCTGTTACTGGTGGCAGCTACGCCCTTGCCTTTACGACTGCTGCCCTCCGCATAAAAAGCGGAAATCACTTTATGACTGACGTGCTTACCGGGGCCGCGATAGGAAGTGCTGTGGGATTTCTGGTTCCGTGGTGCCATACGTTTAATGCAAAGAATGATTTGAATGTGGCTTTGACAGGAGACGGGGTTCTGTTCAGGGTTAAGTGGTAAAAAAAAGCCTTGTATTATAATTTCTATAATACAAGGCTTAAGCGGTAGAAGGGAGTCGAACCCTCGTCATCAGCTTGGAAGGCTGAGATAATGAGCCGTTATATGACTACCGCAAAATTGATATGGTTATATTAACAAAATGACAAATCTCTGTCAATTATCTGAGACAGGATTCTTATATTTTTAGATAAATATTCAGGATAAAATTTTTTTAAAAATTTGATAAATATAGATATTCATATCTTGAATTCATTTTGAAAAACCAGTATCCTTTTAAAACTTACCGGCACATCCGGGGAAAGGAGGTGACATCAGATGGCAACAATCGTAGTTGACGATTCAGAAAACCTTGAAAAAGCAATCAAACGCTTTAAGAGAATGGTTGAAAAAGAAGGTATCGTACGCGAATTCAAACGCCGCGAATATTATGTAAAACCTTCTGCCACAAATCACCAGAAGAAAACAACTTTGGAACGCAAGCTTCTTAACAAAAGACGCAAGTCAGAAAAGAAAGACTACTAGTTCTTAAAGAAAGCCTCCGGCAAATGCCCGGAGGTTTTGTTTTTTTAAACAGGGTGTATTAAAATAAAAACATAAAGTTCATATAATTTGTTTTAAGTGTTTTCCCTGATTATTAAGTGCGATTTCAGTGAGAACTGTTTCTGGAGGGTAAAAATGAAAAAATCAGTTATTGCAGGCTGTGCTGCTTTTGTTCTCGGCTGTCTTATTCTTTCTCTTGGGATGGGAAAAATCATGCCACAGGCCCGCCAGGTTTCTGTACGAGGTCTTGCTGAGCGTGAAGTTGATGCCGACCTTGCCGTGTGGAAACTGACTTTTTCTGTGGGAGGAAATGACCTTCCTCTGTTAAGAAAAGAAGTTTTGCGTCAGGCAGGAATTGTTCAGGAATATTTAAAAGAGCACAGACTTGAAGAAAGTGATTATACTATGCTTTCTCCTGAAATAAATGACGCAACTATGAATATGTATATTGATTCTCAGAAAGTAAAATACAATTACATTGCAAAGCAGTCTGTTTTAGTGCGTTCATCGAAGGTTATGAGCGTAAAAGCGGCCGCTGCAGATACTTTAAATCTTTTAGGCAGCGGAGTGTCTGTAACGACTGAATATGATAACCGCGTTAATTATGAGTTTACAGGCCTTAATGCCATTAAGCCTGAGATGATTGCCCAGGCTACAGAAAATGCCCGCCTTGCCGCAGAGCAGTTCGCTCATGATTCAGGCAGTAAGGTAGGTAAAATTAAAACAGCAACTCAGGGCCTCTTTTCAATCGAAAATGCCGCTGCCGGACTTGAAGAAAAGAAAAACGTCCGCGTCGTAACTACGGTTGTGTATTCACTCAAGTAAGAGCCGTGCATGACATTGCCGGGTTGATAACGGCTATGACGGAGATTTTTCTATTCTAATTCGTTTCCGGTTTGAGCCCGTCTACCATAAATTCTGTCGGGATTTTTGACGGGCGGCCGGAGGTGCTTACGCAGCCCCAGGTAACGTCTGCCTCGGCGCTGATCTGGCCGTCCGGCTTTGTAATTATCTGGTGCATGGTTCCTGAAACTGCTCCGATTTTGACCGGCCAGCTTTCGATTTTAAGTTCTTCATGCATTTTTGCAGAAACTTTGTAATGAATATCTACATGAGTTACAAAAAGAAAATATCCTGCCTGGAAAAATTCATCGTATTTAAATCCGCATTTTTCAAGATAATCCATACGGGCTGTTTCAAGATAGTTAAGGTAAACAGCGTTATTAACATGATTGTAAGAGTCGCACTCATACGGGCGTACTTTAAGGTTTGTAGTAACTTTCATAATGACTTCAGTTTAGCATAGCGGCGGGGTCTGATTCAAGGAAGGCATTTTTATCTGGTTTTGAACGGCTGGTGGCCTTTTAGCCCAGTTCTGCCAGTTCGCTCCATCGCCCGTAAGCCTGGTTCAATTCTTTTTCGAGGGCGGCGTATTCTTCACCTGCTTTGCGTGCTTTTTCGTAGTCAGAATCTGCCATTGCCTCTTCTAAAACAGGCTTTTTTTCTTCAAGTTCGAGGATTCTTGCTTCAAGGGTGTTAAATTCCTGTGTTTCTTTCCAGGTTTTCCTGCGCGGTTTTGAGGAAGCTGATGATGAAGAAGTATTCTCCCGGGGCGTTGCGGGGTTTGACCCCGCAGAGAGGGTAGGCCGCGACGCAGTGCGGCCGCAGGGGGAGACTTCCCCCTCTTTTTTCTGTTCTTCTAAGAGTTCCAGATATTCGCTGCATTTTCCGACGAAACCGCTTACGCTTCCGTCTTTTTCCATGATGAAAAGAGTGTCTGCGACTTTGTCCATAAAATAGCGGTCGTGGCTTACGATTAAAAGGCAGCCTTTGTATTCTGACAAAAACTGCTCGAGGATATTCATCGTGAAGATGTCAAAATCGTTTGTAGGCTCGTCGAGGACAAGAAAGTTTGGATTTGAAATTAAAAGCCGGACAAGAAAAACGCGTTTCCGCTCCCCGCCTGAAAGTGTAGACAGAGGTGAATGCTGTATTTTTCCTTCAAAACCGAACTCGTTGAGGAACTGGGCGGCACTTAAATCTTTGCCGTTGTTTTTGTGTACGACTTCGGCTGCTTCCTTTATATAATCAAGGACTGTGAGCGAAAGGTCTTTAAAATGCGGGTTCTGCTCGTAGTAGCCGATGAAAGTGTTTTCTCCGCGGTCAATTGTACCTGTATCCGGAGGAATCGTGCCTGTGATTATGTTTAAAAGCGTTGATTTTCCAGAGCCGTTATTTCCGAAGATTCCGATTTTTTCACCCTTATTGAATTTATACGAAAAGCTTTTGAGTACCGGAATGAAAGCCTGTGTGGCCGCTGTTCCGGAGTTTATCTGTTCTTCACCGACATAGCCTTTAGGATAATTTTTAGAAACACTGTGAAGTTCTAAAATCTTTCCTCCAAGGCGGCGGCCTGCTACTTCAAATGTAAAACCTTTGTCTGCGGCAAATTTTTCACGGTTGATTAAAGCCATGTCGCGCTGGATTCTTGCCTTTGCTTTTGTTCCCCGGGCGCAGGGACCTCTCATAAGCCAGTCACGCTCAACGCGGAGGACTGATTCTATGCGGCGTTCAGTGTTTTCTTCTATCTGTGATTCAATTTCTTTTTTTTCAAGGTAGGAAGAATAATTGCCCTGATAAAGTTTTAGTCTGTGCCTGCTTAATTCGTAGATGTTCGTGCAGACTGCGTCCAGGAAGTAGCGGTCGTGGGTTACCATAAGAACAGTGCGTTTTGTGTCGTGCAGGTAGTTCTGGAGAAAGCAGATGGTTTCGATGTCGAGGTGGTTTGTCGGTTCGTCGAGGAGAAGAAGTTTTGTGTCTTCTACGAGTACCTGGGCAAGTGCGACTTTTTTCAGCATGCCGCCTGAAAGAGTGCCCATCCTTCGTGTCATGTCGTTGATGCCGAGGGTGCTTAAAACTGAGCGGACCTGGGCCTCGTAGTTCCATAAATCTCCCTTATCCATTTCGAGAGTGAGCGTGTCAAAGCGGTTCTGCTGGCTCTGGTTAAGGCCTTTTTCCATGGCAAGACAGAGTTCTTCATATTCGCGGATTTTTTCGAGTTTGGGACTTCTGGATTTGAAAATATGCTCTTTTATTGTGTCGTCAGGCGAGAAGACAGGGTTCTGGCTTAAAAAACTCACTCCGCTTTCTTTATTGATTATGACGCTGCCTTCATCACAAGGAAGAACGCCTGCAATTATGTTTAGAAGTGTTGATTTTCCGCAGCCGTTGCGTCCGATTACTGCAGCTTTTTCACCTTCATTCATTCCGAAAGTTACATCTGAAAAAAGAGGGGCTTCCCGTCCCATTTTTGAAAGAGAGTTGATTGAAAGAATATTCATAAAGGCGGTTCCTTTTTTTCAGCGCGCTGAGTTTTTTGCTTCAAGAACGATTTTAGCAGAAAAAAAAGTTTTGTGGTATGAGTGGCGGAGGTAACATTTTTTTTGTTTTGGCTTGGCTTATTTTCTGCTTGACTTATGCCCGCCTCCGGGTTATAACTTATATATGAACACTTGAACAACTATTCAAGTGTTGGAGGTGCTATGACAGATGAAAATATTCTGATTGATCTTGGGGAACTTTTTAAGGTTTTCGGGGATTCTACCAGAATTAAAATACTCTTTGCCCTTCATGACGGGGAAAAATCCGTAGGGTCACTTGCGGATGAACTTGGAATGACTGCCAGTGCGGTAAGTCATCAGCTTAAAATTTTAAAAGACAGCAGGCTTGTCCGCGCACGCCGCGACGGTAAACAGATATTTTATGCTCTTGATGATGATCACGTTCTTTCGATTTTAAATCAGGGAATGGAGCACGTTTTGGAGCGTTAGTGGAGTTTTAGAGGGCTAGGGATAGGAGCCCCGTAGTCGACCGGAAGAGCTCAGGCGATGAGGACGATGAGCGGCAGCGTCCGAAGGCGCGAAGCAGGGCGGAAAGCCCGGCCCGCTTAAGCGGGAAGCCCCTGGAGGTTAAGTTATGAATATGAAAGAAGAAAGATTAGTTGAGGAAAAAGAAGACGGGCACTGTCATGAAATGGAGAATGGTGCCGTGGATAAAAAGGAACACTGTCACGGGGAGAAAATAAGCTGCGGATGCGGGCACTGTCATGAACATGAAGAAGAAGAAGAGATTTCCTTAAAAAAACTGGCTGCAGCCCTTGCTTTATTTGTTCTTGGGCTTGTAGTTGAGCATGTGCCGGTATTTAAGCAGGCGGCGGAGAGTTTAAGCCCTGGAAACATAAGCCTTCACAGGGCGGTATTTCTCGGTTTGTATTTTGCTTCATATCTTTTGTGCGGCAAGAAAGTTTTAATCAGTGCTGTAAAAAATATTTCACAGGGGCACATTTTTGACGAGCAGTTTTTAATGTCTGTAGCCTCTCTGGGCGCTGTTTTTACCGGAGAAATTGCTGAAGCGGTTGCAGTCATGCTCTTTTATAATATTGGTGAGTTTTTTCAGGATTATGCGGTGGACAAAAGCCGGCGTTCAATTTCTGCCCTGCTTGAAATAAGGCCGGATCGCGTTTTTGTGCTGCGTAACGGAAAAACTGTCCAGATGTCCCCGGAAGATGTTGAGCCTGGGGAGATAATTCAGGTTAAACCTGGAGAAAGGGCAGCCCTTGACGGCATAGTTGAAGAAGGTTCTTCCTTTATGGATACAAGCGCCCTGACAGGGGAGAGTGTGCCGCGGAAAATTTCAGAGGGGGACACTGTTCTTGCAGGCTTTATTTCAACTCAGGGAGTTCTTAATATCCGGGTTACAAAAAAATACGGCGAAAGTGCTGTCAGCAGGATTCTTGAGCTTACGCAGAAGGCGGGAGAGGTTAAGGCAAAAAGTGAAAAGTTTATTACCCGTTTTGCCAGAGTCTATACCCCTGCTGTCTGTATTCTTGCACTTTTAGTTGCACTTATTCCGCCTGCTGTTGTACAGATAAGCGGCGGCCTTATGAGCGGCCCTGAGCTTTCTGGTTTGTGGCATAAGTGGATTTACCGTGCTTTAATGTTCCTGGTTGTAAGCTGCCCGTGTGCTCTTGTAATTTCTGTGCCGCTTTCGTTTTTCAGCGGAATCGGTTTAGCAAGCCGTCATGGAATTTTAATTAAGGGCTCAAACTTTGTAGAAGCGCTTTCTAAGGCTGATACGGCTGTCTTTGACAAAACAGGTACTTTAACAAAAGGAATTTTTGCAGTCAGTAAAGTTTTTGCAGAAGAGGGAACTGATGAAGATGACCTCATTGCAATAGCCGCCCATGCTGAATATTTTTCAAATCATCCGATTTCAAAATCGCTTAAGGATTATCATTATTCGCGTAATCTTCTCAAAGGCCTTGATAATAAATGCTGTGAAGAATGCAGAAAAGACGGTGTACAGGAAATAGGCGGACATGGAATTAAAATTAACCTGGACGGAATCTGTGTGCTTGCCGGTAATGAAAAACTTATGGAAGCTAATGGCGTAACTGTAAATCCTGAAACACTCAAAAAAATATGCGCCGGCATAGGCGGTACTGTGGTCCACGTGGCAGGAGACGGAAAATACCGCGGAGCCATAATAATAAGTGACCAGATAAAGGAAGATTCCCTGGATGCTGTCAGAAACCTCAAAAAGCTTGGCATAAAGCAGACTGTAATGCTGACAGGTGACAATGCAGAAACTGCCGCACTGATTGCATGCGACCTTGGAATCGATAAGGTGTTTTCAGGACTTCTTCCGGAAGATAAGGTCAGCCGTGTAGAAGATTTAATTGAATCTAAAAATGAACCGGGCAGTTATTCGCGGGGAACTGTCATGTTTGCAGGTGACGGCATAAATGACAGTCCTGTTCTTGCCTGCGCAGATATCGGAATCGCCATGGGGGCAATGGGAAGTGATGCGGCGATTGAAGCGGCAGATGTAGTCATAATGGATGACAAGCCTTCGCGCCTTGTTCAGGCCATTAAGATAAGCCGCAGCACTATGCGTAAGGTATATCAGAATATCTGGATAAGTCTTGGAGTAAAGGCCCTTATTATGATTACCGGAGCTCTGGGAATAACAGATATGTGGGCGGCAGTTTTCGGTGATGTGGGCGTTACATTCCTTGCGGTATTAAATGCACTGCGGCTGCTTTAGCATTAGTACGGCCACTCAAAATGCTGCCAGTCTTTTACGTCTGTCCAGTCGCCGCCCCAGATAAACCCTGCCTCTGTAAAAAGCCTGAACGCGAGGTCATTGTGGTCAATTTTATAGGGGAAGTTTTTTGAACGGTCTGTGTACGGTTCTCCTGCGGCAGGCTCAATGTCAAGTTTCCCGCGGACGGTTTTTACATACGGGTTATAGAGAGGATTTATATCAACTGCAAGTCCTGCCCCGTGCTTTGAAACTGTCTTTGTAAAAGAAATAAAGCGGAAATTAAAGCAGGAAGAATTGTTGTCAGTCATGCTTTTTTCATCATCAGCATTGTATTCATCAACCAGGCGGACTTTTTCAATCGGATAAGATGCAAGGTACAGTTCTTTAAAAATATCAAGGAGAATGCCTGCAATTTTTTTATTGCAGACAAGTTCGCCTGAAAGAGTCTGTCCCTCAAGATTTTTGTGCAGGATGTGCAGGTGGCGCAGTTCTGTGAGAGGGACTGTGCAGTTGTCCTTAAAAGATTTTCCTTTCATTTTTTTTAAAAGGTCACTGCTTATTTCACTTATATAAAAATCACTTTCGGTCATAAAATCCTCGTCCATCTTTATGATTTCTTCCTGTCCCTCTGTAAAGGAAGGTGAATTGCCGTCGGTAAAAGAAAGTGACGGGGAGAGAGCCTTCGTCCATGGAAGTGACGGCTTGTTCTGGCAGAAAGCTGTAAAGGGGAGAAAAAATAAAACTTTTAATATGAATAATTTTTTCATTCTGATATACTTTCAGTCCTGGGGTATAAAGTGCAGGAAACAGAATTCCGTAAAAACGTTGAATTAAGAAAAGAAATGGATCTTCTCTACCGCGGTACACGCTACAAGCTTGAATACGGAATTGATGATAACGGAAAAAATTATATTTCTTTCGGGGAAGAATTTCTACCTGCAGGGCATTACTACACTTACGGCCAGCTTGTAAACGAAGCTCATCTTGGAATCTCTCCCTTAAGGCAGTCAATCGAAGTTCTGGAACTATTATCCTGATTAAAAAACACAGAACGCAGATGTGCACCTTTTTAAAGTTACACGTATAATTTTTAATATATAACTTGTGCTGCATATTGCCTGCCCTTGATAAACTCTATCTTAAAAACTAATATTAAAAGGTAACAAAAAATCCGGACAAAGACGTCCGTATTATGTGAGAGGAAAAAATGGCTTCAATTCGTGAACGCTATGGAGAGTATTTTAAGCAGATGGCACAGATTTCTCATGCCGCTGCAAAAATTGACGCAACAAATGTTTATCAGAAAGCTAATCCTGAAACAAAAAAAATCATGGAAAAACTTGTATCCGACAATATGGCTGAAGGCAGTCATCTTGACGGTGTAGAAAATTACAAGGCATTTTTAAAGGCAATTAAATCCGGAAAAAGCGGTCTTATCCTTATGGAACATTATTCCAATACAGACCTTCCTGGACTTATTTATCTTCTTGAACATTCTGAGGATGCTGACTGCCGTGAACTTGGCGGCCGCGTTGTTGCAATCGCCGGAATGAAGCTTAACGAGGCAGATCCTATGGTTCGCGCCTTTGCAGAAAGTTTTACACGCGTAGTAATTTATCCGACACGCTCCCTTGACTCGGCTTCAGCAAAGGCCCAGTCTCAGGAAGAAATCGAAGCTGAAACAAAAAAAGCACGTACAATCAATCTTGCAGCAATGCACGCAATGGATAAATGTAAGCGTGAAGGCGAGGCGATTCTTGTCTTCCCTGCAGGAACCCGTTACCGTCCTGGAAAACCTGAAACAAAACGCGGCCTTAAAGAAATTGACAGTTACCTGCGCATGTTTGATGTAATGCTCTTAGTTTCGATTAAGGGAATGATTTTAAAATTCAATCCGGACAATATGGAAGACATGCTCGCTGATGAAGTTTCGCCTGAAGTTTGTATCTATAAGGCAAGTCCTGTTATCGAATGCAAACCTTTCAGAAAAGAATATCTTGAAAGGCTTCCGGCTGACTGTGAAGATCCAAAACAGGCAATGATTGACCACGTTATGGAATATCTTGAAAAACAGCATAACGAGATTAAATAGAAATATCTCCCGGTATTAAAGTCATTGCATTAAGCGCTCCCGTATTATTTCCTGCGGCGAGCGCTTTTTTTATGTCTTTTGATTTTATGTATTCGTATAGAAAGCCTGCATTAAAACTGTCGCCGCAGCCTGTTGTATTTACGGGCTGCTTTATTTTTTTCGGTTTTGTTTTATAAAAACTGTCTTTGTCTGCACATAATACTGCTTTTTTTCCGCGGGTTACGATTATTGTGCTTCCGTAAGTTTTAGAAAGGCGGGTAAGAATTTTTTCTGAGGCTCTTTGATTAAAGGTCAGAAAAAACTCTTTTTCATTTATTTTAACGAAAGACGGGGCTGCAGATTCAAGAACGTTAAGAAGGCTTTCACCTTTAAAGTCTGTAAGAAAAAGTTTATTCTGCTCTTTTATTATTCTGCAGATTTTTAACGGAAGTTCATCTGAAAAAACAGAAGGACAGCTTCCCGCAAAAATAACTGCGGCAAAGGCGGGGAGAAGGCCCTTAAGTGCAGAAAGAAGTTCTTTTTCTGCACCTGCATCTTTTTCGTAATTTTCGTCTGCAATTATTTCAGTAGTCCTGCCGCCTGAAACTGCAGTCCAGCATTCTCTTGTTTTTCCCTGTATTGTAACCGTGTGGAGTGTAAGCCCGTCTTTTTCTGCAAGTTTAGAAAAATATCCTGCGTTTTCACTTCCTGCGGGGCACAGTACTTCTGAGCAGCCTTTTTCAAGCTGTTCTAATACTCTGGAAGAATTTACTGCTTTTCCGCCCGCGCACAGAGTGTATCTGCTGCTTCTGTTTACTTCTTCTGTATTAAAGCTCTTAAAGCATAAAGTCCGCTGTATTGCAGGGCTTAAGCAAATGCAGAGTATTTTCAAAATACTTCTCCGTTAAAAATAAAGCTTTCAGGCGGTTTAACTTCATCTTCTTTTAATTTTTCTGCAGCCCTCAGGAGGGAAGGTTTTCCGTCATATACAGTTTTTGGTTCGCTGCCTTCTTTTATGGTTACTGCTGTAGATTTTCCGTTTGCAAGTTCAATAAACTCGTCTATTTTTGAAACATAAAGATCAATTCCGCTCTTCCAGAAATCAATTGAAGTGATGTCAAAGCCCGCGCTTCTGCATAAATCTTCACAGCTCATGCTTCCTGTCTGTGAAAGAATTTTTTTATAGGTTTGTGCAAAATCTGCTCCCTCTTTTTTGTAACGCTGGTAAAGGGCTGCCGCAAAGAGCTGTCCGAAAGCGTAAGGAAAATTATAAAAATCAAGCCCGGTTGAATAGTAATGGCTTTTTACAGCCCACATATACGGATGGCGCTCAGAATTAAGTCCTTTTCCGTAGGATTTTTGCTGGGCTTTTTCCATAAGGTGGCAGAAATCTTCCGCTGTCAGTTCAGTCTTTTCTCTTTCTTCAAAAACGCTTTTTTCAAAGTAAAAGCGGCACAGGATATCGACTAAGACCTGGCTTACATCCTGAAGGTCCATGTCTAAAAGCTGCAGTTTTTCACTGTCTGCACATTTTTTGAGCATATCCTGCTTTACGATTGTCTCAGCAAAAGTTGAGGCGCTTTCTGCTAAAGTCATCGGATAGGCAAAAAAACAGGCAGGCTTTCCTTTTAAGCATGAAAAATGATAGGCGTGCCCGAGTTCATGTGCAAGGGTTATTATATCGCTGAAAACTCCCGTAAAGTTTGTCATGATTCTGCTCTGGTGGCCGAGGGCAAAGTCTTCATCATAGGCACCTCCGACTTTTCCGGGGCGTACCTGTGCGTCAATCCAGTTTTCACTGAAGGCGCGGCGGGCAAAATCTCCCATATCTTTTGAAAAACTGTCATAGCGGGCTGTTACGTATTCTTTTGCTTCTTTAAAGGTCCATTTTTTTGAGAGAAGTGAATCAGAAGCGGTTCCTGCGGTGCTGCCGGCAGAAGCTGTACCGTCGTTTTTGAGGCCGTCGAGAGGTGCAAAAAGGTCATAAAAAGAAAGTCCTGATTCTTTTTTGCCCTGCAGTGTGCAGGCAGTCAGGTCGTTTTTTTTGAGGTATTTTGCCTTTGCGGTAAAATATTTTCTCCATTCAGGAAGAGATTTTTCTATTGCCTTTATGAGGGCGTTGAGTGTTTTTTTATCGGTCCGGCAGAAAGCAAGGGAGCGGTCAAGGGGCTTTTTCCATTTCCGCCTTTTGTTTAAGGTCAGAGTTTCGCCCTTTAAGTTATTGAGGCAGGCAGCAAAGGCGATTTTATTCTGTTCAAGGAGTTTTAGTTCTTTTTCATAAGATTTTTTTCTGAGTTCTGCGTCAGGAGAATAAGCGTCATTTCTTAATTCATTAAAAGTTTTTCCGGTTTCTTCGTCTTTGAGGCTTGAGATTATCTGTTCATGGAGACGGTCCCAGGCATCTCCGCCTGTTTTCTGAAGGTCGCCTGCAAGGATTTCTTCGCGAGCGGACATCTGGTGTTTTGTAAGAGATGATTCTTCTTCGAGTAAAAAGCGCCTTTCTCTGTAAGCCGGGAATCTTTCAAAGAATTCGTCCAGTTTTTTTGTGTTTCTGGTAAGCCTGTTTTTAAAGTCTACATCGATTTTTTTTAAGCGTATGTAAAGATCGTCTATGAGTGAAAGATTGTTAAGGTATGCGGTATTTGTTGTATCGACAGAATAGATTATGTAAGCATAGGCGCCTAAGGTCTGTGAGAGCGCGAGAACACTGTCCCTGGCGTCGAGAAAACCTTTAAGCCAGAAGCAGAAATTAAAGCGTCCGGCAGTTTTTAAAAGGTTTTCAAGTTTTTCCATGCCGGTTTTATATTCCTGTACTGCATTTTTATACTCTTCACAGTCAATTGAACTGAAAAGGGAATCAAGGTTCCATACAGGAATGTCTGTTATATTCTGTTCTTCCATAATAAAAATTGTAGCACGAAAACCGGCTGTTTTCTAGAAAAGTAAAAGACCTGTAATACCAAGAGGAATCAGGTAAACTGCAAACCATTCAAGTCTTCCTTTTTTAATCAGCTTCATGAGGCAGGAAAGGAAAAAATAGCCTGAAATAAAAGCGGCTGCAGAGCCTGTAATTACAGGGAGTATTCCGATTGTGGTCTGGAGTGTATTTAAATCTTTAATTTCGAGTATGAAAGCGCCTAAAATGGCAGGAATACTTAAGATGAACGAAAATTCCCCGGCTGAAGTTCTTTCAACTCCAGATATAAGGGCGCCTGCAATCGTAGAACCTGAGCGGCTTATTCCAGGGAAAGTTCCAAGTCCCTGCATAAAGCCTATAAAAAGTCCCTGGAAAAATGAGATTCCTTTTTTATCTTCATTTTCGCTCTCTGTATTTATATTTTTCTGAGCGTGGGAAAACCTGCGTTTTTCAATTATTCCTGAAAGCATTAAAAAGAAGGCTGTAACTAAAAACAGAGCGCAGGTTACTTTAATCGAAAGTTCGCCGATTACTTTTCCTGTAAAAATTCCGATAACGCCTGTTACAAAAGTTGCTGCGATTATTGCAAGAATTGTTTTGCGTCCTGATTTTTCTGTTCCTGCAAGAATGTCTGTGTTGTCAGGTATTTCGTTTTCCGGGGCAGGGCGGCGTAAAATCCAGCGGAAAAATATGCATAAAAGTTTCCAGATTTTTTTTCTGAAAAAGACAATTACTGCAATCAGTGTTGCCAGATGAAGAAATACATCATACAAAAGGGGTACATTTTCAAGTCCGAAAAGATGATGGACGAGTGCGAGGTGTCCGCTTGAGGAAACAGGCAGAAACTCTGCAAGCCCCTGTAAAAGTCCAAGTAAAACTGACTGTAAAATCGACATTCTATTCCTCCGTAGTCTTTGCAGAAACTCCCGTTAAACTGTCTTCAGCAGATTTTCTGGAGTTCCATTTGTTATTTAACCAGTTTATAAAAAGTTCAGGCCAGATTCCTGCCTGAGTATCCTGTGCCAGGGCAAGTCCGTGCTCTCCTTTTTCAAAAAGATGATATTCAAAATCTATTTCCTTTGATTTTAGTGCGAGTGCAAAAAGCAGTGTATTTTCTGATTTTACGGCTTTATCTTCATTTGTGTGCCATATAAAAACCGGCGGAAAATCAGCATTTACATGTTCTTCAAGGCTGACTGCCCTGCGTGCATCTTCTGTAAAGTTTTCGCTTTGCTGAGTGCGTGTAAGCGTGCAGAGCTGTTTTATATCATTTTCCGTCAGGTTTTCTGTCAGACGGAGGATTGAACCTTCATGGCAAATTTCTTTTTTTGAGGAAATTACAGGATAGCACAGGCAGAGCGAGTGAGGCTTAAAGTCAGAGGGGTTAAGCTGTTTTCCGTTAAGCTTAAGGTTTTCTAAAAGCGGAGAATTGTAAAAACATCCGAGGGATGCGCACAAATGTCCTCCTGCGCTGAAGCCCATGACAGTGATTTTTGTTTTATCGATTTTCCAGATGTCTGAATTCTGTTTTATGTATGCAACTGCGAGTGCCAGGTCAAAAAGTGCGTCAGGGAATTTAAATGGTGAAAGAGTGTAGTGAAGAACTGCAGAAGAAAAACCTTTTTCATTAAAGAACCTGCAGATATCATCCTGCTCTTTGTGTCCGTAGTGGTCATAACCTCCGCCCGGAACTACCAGAATAAAAGGATTGTCTGCTTTTGAACTGCTTAAAAGATACGGAGTTAAAGAGGCGCTGGAAGAAGATGTGAATTCAATTTTTGAGCAATTCATATTATCATTATATAAACTGCGTTAAAAAATAAAAAGAAGCGCAGCAAAAGAACCTTTAAAAAATAAAAAGGACCACCTGAAGGAGGAGAAACAGTGGTCCTTTTCGTAAAACTTTCTTACTTCTTGCTGCTGAGAATAAGATAATATATTGGAGATTTTTATGCAATTGAATTTCAAAGAAAATTAGTGAAATTTGCCTAAAATAACGCAATTTTTATGAAAATCTTTGCAAACTTTGCGGTTTTATACGAAATCTTTTGAAAATCTCGCAAATAAATGGTTTTGCTGATATAATAAACACGGAGGCAATATGAAAAAAATCGGAATCATTGGAGCAATGCAGGTTGAAGTTGAATATTTAAGAAACCTCATGAAAAAAGAAGGTGAAGTAAAAACTGTTAATGCAGGCTCCCTTACATTTGAAGAAGGAAAAATAAGCGGAGTTGATGCTGTTCTTGTCCGCTCTGGTGTAGGTAAAGTAAATGCCGCCCTTTGTGCGCAGCTTCTTGTACTCAAGTTCTCATGTACCCATATAATAAATACCGGAATTGCAGGTGCCATGGCAGACGGGCTTGGAGTTTTTGATTTTGTAGTTTCAACTGATGCAGTTTATCATGATGTTGATGCTACAGGTTTCGGTTATAAGCCGGGTCAGGTACCGCAGCTGGATGTTTTTTCTTTCACTGCCGATAAACAGATGATAAAGGCTGTAAAAGATGCTTTTGCTGGCTGTGAGCAGTCAAAGGGTCATAAACTTATTGAAGGCCGTATTGCTACGGGTGACCAGTTTATTTCAGACAAATCTGTAAAGGAGAGAATTGCTTCTGAGTTTTCTCCTGCCTGCGTTGAAATGGAAGGTGGTGCCATTGCCCATGCCTGCTATCTCAATAAAGTTCCGTTTGTTCTTGTCCGCTGCATGAGTGACTGTGCTGATGATTTAAGCTCAAACGGCTATGACTTTAACGAAGGAACAGCCGCAGAACTCAGCGGAAAACTTACAGAAAAGATTCTGGAAAAACTTGCTTAAAACTCTTATGAATCTTTTATATAATTAAAACATGAATTTTTACCAGAAACTTAAAGAAACATTTTTCTCCGTTGCTCCTGTAATGCTTCTGGTATTTATTCTGTCTGTAACAGCAGCGCCTTTAGGCAGCAGGCTTCTTCTGGAGTTTTTAACAGGCGGTGTGCTTGTTATAATCGGACTTACACTTTTTCTTCTTGGTGTTGATATTGGAATCCTGCCGGTAGGAGAGCGCAGCGGAGCCGCTTTGACTTCAAAGAAAAATCTGGCGCTGCTTTTGTCTGCCGCTTTTGTTATAGGTTTTATTGTTACCGTTGCTGAGCCTGATGTTCAGGTGCTTGTAGATCAGGTTCGGGGAATTGAGCCGACTGTTTCAAAACGGGCTTTAATATTTGCGATTGCAGCCGGTACAGGGCTTTTTGTAATGCTTGGAATTTTAAGGACCATCCTGTCAATTCCGCTTCGCGTAGTCCTGATTATTTCCTATGTTCTTGTTTTCGGTTTTGCGGTCTTTTCTCCTTCTGTTTTTCAGGGAATTGCTTTTGATTCCGGCGGAGCGACTACAGGCCCTATGACAGTTCCTTTTATTCTTGCCCTTGGAGTTGGTGTTGCCGCCGTCCGTAAAAAAACTGGCAGTGATAAGGCAGAACGTTCGATAGATGAAGATGACAGTTTTGGCCTTACGGCAGTTGCTTCTATTGGACCTGTTGCGGCTGTTATTTTTTATTCATTTTTTCTTTCAAAACTTACAGGCAGTTCAGATGTCCTGAGTCCACAGAATTCACAGGCAGGTGCGGCACTCTCCCCTGAGCTTTTATATTCTCCTTCGCTATTTTTAACTCATATTCCGGTTGTGGCAGGAGAAGTTTTTTCTGCTTTGTGTCCGCTTGCAGTTATGGCTGTTATTTTTCAGTTTACACTTTTAAAAATGCCTCCGATGCAGGTGGTACGCATGGTCCGCGGTTTTATTTTCAGTTTTGCGGGGCTTGTGATTTTTTTAAGCGGTGCACAGTGCGGATTTATGCCGGCCGGAGAAAAACTCGGTGAACTTTTAGGAAAACTTGCAGTCTCAGGTGACAAACTCATAGTTTTATACAATGCAGCAGGTGAAGCAGAGCGGTCTTTAGCAGTGCCGGGATTTGTTCAGGAAGTAATTCTGCTGCTTTCAGGCTGTATTTTTGGTGCAGTTGCTGTCTGTGCTGAACCTGCAGTTTGGGTTTTGACGGATCAGGTTGAAGCCGTTTCAGGCGGAATTATCAGGCGTAAAGTTCTTCTTGCCGCTTTGAGTGCAGGTGTTTCTGTTTCTGTCGGACTTTCACTTCTGCGGATTCTCCATGCTTTTTCCCTCTGGTACATACTTATTCCAGGCTATCTTCTTGCCCTGGTGCTTACTTTTTTCTGTCCTAAACTTTTTACGGGCATTGCCTTTGATTCAGGCGGAGTTGCAAGCGGTCCAGTTACAAGTACCTTTATCCTTTCGTTTACTTTAGGCGCTGGAGCTTCAGCCGGAAGAGGGGCTGCTTCGGATGCTTTTGGTGTAATAGCTTTAGTTGCAATGACACCTCTCATTGCAATTCAGATTCTTGGAATTATTTTTAAAGTTAAGACAGACCGTCATAAAAAGGCGGCTGCCGGACTGACAGGGGGTAAAAAATGAACCCTTTTAAACTTCTTATTACCATTGTTCCGCATGGAAAAAGCGAAAAGCTGACACGGTCTGCAATGGAAAGCGGCTGTAACGGGGGAACGGTTCTTAGCGGGCGTGGGCTTGCAGAGTCTAATCTTGCGGCTGTTCTAGGGCTTGGAGAGTCTGCAAAGGACCTGGTGATGATGGTTGTTGATGAAAAATCAAGGAAAGCAGTAATGAATTCAATTATTCAGGCTGCATCACTTGAAAAAAAGAATTTCGGCGTGATTTTTTCTGCCGGAGTTGATTCTTTTTTTAAGCCGGGGCAGTCAGCTTCAGGGGAGGCTCAGGTCATGGAAAAAAATGAGGAGGAAGAAAAAATGGACAGTCAGAACGAAATGATTACTGTGATTGTAAATAAAGGTTATGCGGATGATGTTATGGCCGCTGCAAGAAGTGCAGGAGCCGGCGGCGGAACAGTTGTTAATGCCAGAGGTACTGCCCGCGAAACAGACCAGCGCTTTTTTGGAATGCACATTGTCCCGGAAAAAGAAATGCTGATTATTCTTGTACCGTCTGATAAAAAAGATGCTGTAATGGCAAAAATCCAGGACCTAAACTGTCTTAAAACTCCCGGAATGGGAATTGCCTGGTCAAGCGCAGTTAAAGACTTTGCACTTTTAGGAAAATCAAAGTAGAATATAGTCAGATGAACAGTTTATATAAACAGGCAAAAGCGTTTTATTTAAGAAATAAAGTCTCTGATTTTGAATATGACTGTGTCCGTGAAGAGATTTATAAGACAAATCTTGCGGTTCTTGAAGTATGTTCTTTTGTTGTTTCAGTTCTTTTTTTTGTTTTAGGTTTTATTTCCCTCTTTCTTCCCGAAAATCCTGTACTCCGCGCTTCTTATTCATATTTTTTAATTTTTGTTTTGACAGCTTCTGTTTTTGTGCTTGCACGAAAACTCCCGGAAGACAAGCATAAGTTCTCAGTTTTTTTAGTTTATGCTTTTATCTGGAGTTTAAGCATTTATACGGGACTTGCCGGAATTATCGGAAACAGAACTCATTATTCAGTAATGTTCGTTGTTTTTGAATTTGCCTATCCGGTTCTTTTTATTGATAAAATCAGGCGCCTTTATTTTAATTCATTTCTTCTGGGGCTGGCTTTTTCAGTTCTTTCTTTTTTAACAAAAGAATTTAACATAGCGCTTGTAGATGCATTTTATATCTGGATTTTTTTTGGACTAAGTTATCTTCCTGCCTATTATCTTGCAAAAATCCGTGTCCGTGAGTTTTCTTTAAGGCAGATTATTGAAAGTGAACGCGATACTGATGAACTTACGGGGCTCTTAAACAAAGCAGCCTTTATCCGTGAGGCAAAGAAAAACATCAATACAACAAAAGACGGAATCCTTATTATAATGGATCTGGATTATTTCAAGCAGATAAATGATACTTACGGACACTTTGTAGGAGACCATGTATTAAAGCTGGTTGCAAACTGTATACGCCAGATTTTCCGAAGTTCAGATATTATGGGACGTTTCGGCGGTGATGAGTTTGTAATGCTCATGGCAAAAACTGTCCGCACAGACATTGCACAGCTCCGCTGCGAACAGCTTCTGAAAATGCTCAACGGAACAAGAATCTTCCCTGATGATCCGTCAAATAAAACTACAATTCATGCCAGTATCGGTACGGCTTTATTTGAAAATGAAAACGATTTTGATTCTCTTTTCCAGAAATCAGATAAAGCCCTTTACGAAGCAAAAAATACAGGTAAAGACAGAGTCTGTCATTTTAAATAAGTGCCGATGACAACTAAAGAAAAGATTCTCCAGAATTTAAGTTCAAAGGATTATGTCTCAGGTGAAGAGCTTGCCTGTGTCTGCGGTATAAGCAGGGCTGCGGTGCATAAAAACATCGCTTCACTCAGACAGTCCGGTTATGATATTTCAGCTGTAACCAACAGGGGCTACAGGCTGGAAAATAATCCTGATACACTCGATGCCGGTATTATAAAAAAAGAAATTTCACGGCGGGGACAGGAATGCAGTGTTTTTGTTTTTGAAACCATTGATTCAACTAATTCTGAGGCAAAAAGACAGACTGCGGGAAGTGATATAGACAGAACAGTATTCGTTACGGAAGAGCAGACGGCCGGGAGAGGGCGCATGGGGCGTGTTTTTCAGTCTCCCAAAAAAAGCGGAGTTTATTTTTCACTTGTCTATAAAGTTTCAGGCGGTATAAAAAATCCTGCCTTTTTGACGGCTGCGGCCGCTGTTGCAGTTGTGAGGGCAGTAAAAGAACTTTACGGGGAATTTGCTGACTGTAAAATCAAGTGGGTGAATGATATTTTTCTGTACGGCAAAAAAATCTGCGGCATCCTTACAGAAGGAGTTACTAATTTTGAAACCGGCCTTATAGATACAGCTGTTACAGGAATCGGTATAAATGTGCGTAACTGCGGTTTTTCAGGAGAGCTTGCCACAACTGCAGGCTCAATTGAAGAAATTCTAAAAGAAAAAAAAGCAGAAATTAGAAAAGTCAGCCGGAATCAGCTTGTCAGTGCAGTAATTTCAAAGCTTTTGCAGATTTACGACAGTCTTTCTCAAAAGGAAAGTTCTGTTCTTACAGAGGTTATGCAGGAGTACAGAAGCAGTTCGCTTTTGACAGGACTTACAGTTACCGTAAATCCCCTTGCAGGCCTCGAAGGAAAAAAATGGAAGGCAAAGGTTCTTGATGTAAGTGATGAAGCCGAACTTGTGGTGCAGGCTGAAGACGGGACTGTAAAAAAACTTTTTTCAGGAGAAGTAAGCCTTGGCAGTTCAAAAATTAAAATTTGTAATGCAATTTAGCGCAGGTGTGATATAATTAACGAATACGGTGAGTTTTAAGAAAAACTGATTATAAACGCACCTTGAGCTGAAACTGGAGTAATAGAGAATATATGAGTGATCAGGAATTAGACCCGACAATTGCAGCGTTACTGGCAGAAACTCAGGCTTCTGCAGGTCCTGCACGCGATAATGCCCCGGGAGATTCTTTTGGTGATATAGCAGTAGAAGAATTTGACGGTTCATCTTTAAATTCGGGAGCAGAAAAAAGCGCTCCTAAAGGCGAACTGAACAAGGTTGATTTAAGCGTTACACAGTTCAATCCTATTACAAAATTCTTTGAAGACGAAGGTCATAAATATTTTGATGATCCGAGTTATTATAAAATCTGTCTTACAGGTGAAGGCGCTCCGGCTCAGCGCGTTCATCAGATTCTTTCAAAATATCTTACCTGTACAGATCCTAAGGACCGCACAGTTTACCGTCAGCAGATTGTAATGGCTTACTGGGAGCTTGTTCATGTTATGGCTCCAAAGATGGCAGATTTTACAATCTCAAAGGCAAAGAGAATGATGATGCGTTTCGGCGTTCTTCTTCCTTCGCTTTTTACTCCTGAACAGAAAGAAACTTTTTCTAAGGCAATCGTAGAAAACGGTACAGGTGAGCCGGTTTATTATCTTGATGAATGGTTCAAGGAAATCGCCAGCGGAAGGCTTACACTTTCTGCAACTGATGAAGTCCGCGTTAAAAAAACAGGAAATGACGGCGGCGCTGCAGAACAGCAGCATTTAATGCAGTTAAAGAGTAAGAATGACGGTAAGATTCAGAGTTCAGAAAGCTTTGTAAATGCAAAGGAAAGTGAACGCCAGATGATTGAATCCGAACTGATGAACCGCGTTCAGGCACTCTGCGAGCATGCTCCTATGATGGGGATGGAACCGCACAAAATGCCTTATACTGAAATGCAGAAAAAACTGTTCGGTGAAATTCAGGACAGGCTCCGTGCCCTGCAGAAAAACGATAAAGAACTTTCAAATTACCTTAAGGAACTTGAAGAAGCAAAGGCTGTCAGCGAATCTTTAAGTGCAAAAATGCAGAATGCGCCTGATGCAATTGAAGTAAGCAAGGGTGATATCGATACAGAATTTAATACTGTCCGCCAGATGGCAAAAATGACAGTAGGCCGTCAGGGTAACCAGTTCCCTGTATTTACAAGAGAATTTTATCACTGTATTCCGAAAGGTACAGGTTTCAGGGAAAATGTACTGAATATTATGGCCTGGATAGAAGAAATGGATCCGGGCGCTTTCTGCCGTATTCATAAAAATACACCCCACAGAATTGTTCCTTATGTTCTTCTTGTGCCGACTTATGGTGATTTCGGCTTCTGCTGGGAACCGTTTGACCGCTATAACCGCATTACTTCCCGAGGACGCATTGTAGTTCCTATGTATCCGAGGGATTTAAAAATCAGCATCCTGATGGCAGTAGCAGATCTGCGCTGGCAGGTTGCAAAAGAAAAGGCATCTTACTACTGGATGGAAGAAGGTCTTACAGGTCAGTATTATCAGTACATTGAAAGTCAGAAATTAAAGGGCGATTTAAAGGCTTACTTTATTTCAGATTATGTTCTGTGGATGACAAAAGAAGTAGACGGCGTTCAGCGTATGGACAAAGAACTCCGTGCAATTTTCTGGCGCTTTATTCCGTTTAATCAGGCCCGCAAGGATGAACTTAAAAAACGTTCAATCGTTTATCAGGAACTTTATCAGAGAGATATTAACCGCAGCATGAGTGACGGTTATTGATAACCGGCCGGTAAAACCGGCGGAGGGTTAAGAGGAATGACTACCAGCCTTCAGACATCATATGAATTCCACGGTAAAAAGTATAATCTTCTCTCATCAGAGTTTCATGAGGCCTTTGCGGAAGCCGGTATTTATACTTTCCGTTATTACCCGCAGGAAAAGACCATGCTCTGTTCTGATTTTTTCATGAAGCGTTTTAATGCAGAACGTTTTTATGAAAATCTTCCTGAAAGCCTTATCGGAAAACTTTTCAAACAGGAAAATATAAGAAATCTTCATAATATCACTGACAGCATTGATGCAGGTCAAAAAAAAGTAACTGAGATTATTCCTGGACAGAGCGGCAATTCCATCTTAATCACCCTGTCGGCCATTGAATTTGATTCTGACGGTAAAATTCTTGTTTGTGCCGGAATTGTAGAAGATATAGAAGAAACAATCCGTGCAAATAAAATAATCGATGCATTAAGTGATGATTACGGCTGCATTTATTATGTTGACTGTGCTAACAATAAAATTTTCCCCCAGCGCCTGTCAGAGGAAATTGAAGAAGAATATGGTGATATTTTAAGAAAGCAGCCTTCACTTGACTTTATGACTAAACTGTACATAAGGAACAGTGTTCTTGAAGTTGAACAGGAAGAAATGACAAAAATACTGTCACTGGAAAATATTGAGAATCACTTTAAGACTTCAAAATATCTTGTTCACGATTTCAGGGTTGTCCGGAATGGAAAAGTTCTTTATTTCCGCATGAAGATTGTTAATTTTTCTAAACCCGGGGAGTTTACTTCATTCATTGTTGCTTTTTCTGATATTTCAAAGTTAAAGATTCATGAACTTGAAAAAATGGCTTATGTAGATCCTGTAACTGAGGGCAATAACTACAACTACTTTAAAAAACGTGTACGCGAAATAAGCAGACCCGGTTACTTTGTTTCCATGGATATACATCAGTTTAAACTGATTAATTCCATCTGTGGTGTGGGTTACGGCGACAGGGTATTAAGAAACATCTGGAATGCAATCTCTGATATGATAGAAGACAGCGAGATTCCAGGCCACGTAAATGCAGATCATTTTGTAATTTATGTTCCGCATATGGACAAAGACATTATCATTAAAAAAATAGGTATTCTGACGGAGCGGCTTTTTAAACTTTCTGTGGAAATGCGCTGCCCGCGCCTGCATCCGTATTTTGGTATTGCCCAGTGGGATTCACGCAAGCGTATTGAAGAAGCTTATTCACTTACAACGATTGCAAAACATGATGTAAAGAACAATAAAGAAGTCAATTATCTTTTTTATACAAAAGATGAAAGCCAGAAAATCATTGAAAATAAATCCATGGAAGATGCTTTCCCTGAAGCGCTTTCAAATAACAGCTTTGAGGTCTGGTATCAGCCAAAGTTTAATCCGGTCACAAATAAAATGGTCGGGGCAGAAGCACTCGTCCGCTGGCGTCTTCCTGACGGTAAACTCATGCCGCCTGCAAAGTTTATTCCCGTTTTTGAACAGAACGGCCTTATCCGTACGCTCGATGAGTATGTTTTTGACGCAGTCTGTCATTTTATAAAGGACCGCCTGAAGAATAATCTTCCTGTTGTTCCCGTTTCCGTTAACCTTTCTCGCGCAAGCCTTTGTTATGATGGAATTGTTCAGGAGTATACGAATATTGTCCGTGATACAGGAATTTCGCCTGAGTATGTTCCTATTGAAATTACTGAAAGTTCAGCAGCCGATAACAGTGAAATAAAGCAGATTACTTCGGATTTCCGAAAGAATGGTTTTCCTCTGTGCATGGATGATTTTGGAACGGGTTATTCTTCACTCGCAATGCTTAACCTGCTTCGTTTTGATAATTTAAAACTTGATAAATCGCTTATAGATTCAATCAGTGAAGATTCAGGTCATAAACTTATAAAGCATATTATCGCCCTTTCAAAAGACCTTGGAATGAACATTACTGCAGAAGGCGTTGAATCTGAAGAACAGAAAGATTCTCTTTTAAAGCTTAACTGTGATTCTATTCAGGGATATTATTATCATCCGCCGCTTCCAAAAGAAGATTTTGTAAAACTTTTTTAACCGGCTCTTTTTTAGTGAGCTTTTGCGAGTGACATTTTTCAGGTTCCTTTACATATAGTGTTTTCATTTTGATTTTAAAGTGATAAAGTTAAGTGAATGTTTTTAAGCCCGTTATGAATGCTCAGTTCTTTCAGACAGGCTTTAAGCGTGCCTCTTTTTTAATTCTTAATCAGAAAAGCGGCATAAATATTTTTTACATAAGAGGAAAATTATGGACTTTGTAAAAGAACTCCGTGCAAAAGCAAAGGCAGCAGGAAAAACAATCGTTCTCTGTGAAGGTGAAGACAAACGTGTTGTAGAAGCTGCTTCAGTAGTAACAAAAGAAGGAATTGCAAAAATCATTCTTCTTGGAAACAAAGATGAAATTGCAAAATTCGGCTTTGACATGTCAGGCGTATCTATCGTAGATCCTGCAAATGATTCAAATGCTGACAAATATGCAGAAATCCTTTATAAAGCACGTGAAGGAAAAATCAATAAGAAAACAGGTGAACCTGAATATAAAGATGTAGCTGCTGCTAAGGCTGCTGCCCTTAAAGACTACACAATGTACGGTGCACTCATTCTTAAAGCAGGTGATGCTGACGGTTTTGTTTCAGGCGCATGTCACTCAACTGCAAATACACTCCGTCCTGGACTTCAGGTAATTAAAACAGCACCTGGAATTAAAACTGTTTCTTCATGTTTTATCATGGTTGCTCCGGAAGGCTCAAACAAATATCTTCCGGATGGAATTTCCGTTTTCGGAGACTGTGCAATTAATATTGATCCTTCTGCAGAAGAACTTGCTGACATTGCAGTTGCAACAGCAGAAACAGCTAAAAAAATCGCTGGAATTGAACCAAAAGTAGCAATGCTTTCATTCTCTACAAAGGGTTCTGGAAATGATGCAAAGGGCCTTAATACAGTAGGTAAAGTTGTTGAAGCTACAAAACTTGCACAGGAAAAGGCACCTGGTCTTGCACTTGACGGAGAATTCCAGTTTGATGCAGCAATTGCTCCTGAAGTAGGTGAACTCAAGGCTCCAGGTTCAGCAGTTGCAGGTCATGCAAATACATTCATCTTCCCTAACATCAACGCAGGAAACATCGGTTATAAGATTGCTGCACGTATGGGCGGATGGAAAGCAATCGGTCCTGTTTGTCAGGGCTTTGCAAAACCACTTAACGATCTTTCACGCGGCTGTAACGTTGATGAAATCGTAGATACAGTTGCAGTTACTGCCTGCCAGGCATAATTAAAAGACAAAAAACTCCTGTTTTTTGTCTTTTGACAGCAGTTTCACTGCTGTCATTGTCCGGATGTTAAGTGCGCATCCATGCGCACAAAAAAATGGCTGTCTTGTTTTAGAAGATTTCTTCTTTCAGGGCAGCCTTTTTTTTGCATTTTTAGTTGTATTTATTAAAGATCGTTGTGAATATACTTTTTTACAGCCTTAGGATCTACCTTGTCCTGCAGATTCCATTTTTTTACTGCAAGACTGATAACCTTCATACTTATTATCATTGCAATTATTATTCCTGCAAAAAGTACAAAGGGAAGGAGAGTGCTTCCTAAAATGCCGGTTCCTGCTTCCGGATACCTTGAAAGGAAAAACATAAGGCCCAGAACGAGGGCGCCTTCAACGATGAGCCCTGTAAAAATATTAAAAAGTCCGACACAAAGATTAAAAAGAGTTGTACGTTCTTTTGTAGTCATCTTAAACCTTCTTTGTGTCTGAGTTCTTTGCAGAAATAAGGAAAGAAATAATCAGAAGAATTCCGCATATAACTATAGCGGCATCTGCAACATTAAAAGTCGGCCATCTTTCCATTCCGAAAAGTCCGTAGAATTTTACATCAATAAAATCAACTACGCCTTCTTTGCGGAAAAACCTGTCGATTAAATTTCCGATTCCACCGCCGGCGATTCCCATAACAGCCCATCTTGTAAGTGAAGAGAAATCATCGTTGCGGAAATAAACTGTAAGTACCAGGGCAATTACAATAAGAGGAAGGGCGCGGAATAATACTGCCCTTAAGGTTAAAGACCAGCCCTGACCGATGCTGAAAGCGATTCCAGGGTTGCATACATGTATGATTCTTAAAAAATCACCGAAAAATGCCTTTCCTACTGTAACAGGAATTGTGAGCGGAATATTTTTTACGATAAGCTGCTTTGTAAGCTGGTCAGCAATGATTACTAAAACCATCAGGATTAAAGGCAGTAATTTTTTTACGGCAGGAGTTTTTGATTTGAACTCTACTGCAATGTTTTCTGTTTCCATAGTTTTAAAATTATAAAAGAATAAAAACTTATAGTCTAGTTAGATGACGTCATGCCTGCAATCAGGGTAAGTTCTGCAAGGGTTTTGCCTGCAGCATAGCGTGGAATAAAGAGTGATTTATCTCTTGAAAGACCGTACTTTTTTGCCAGATGGACATTTGTCTGTTCAATAAAACCAAGACCTGGAGTTTTGTACTCTGCAATTTTGTTCAGCGGATAAAAGCCAGTCAGATTCTGGCCGGCATTTTCACAGATTTCAGTGATGGAGTCGAAATCAAGGCTGTCAGCAATAAAGAAAAGACCTTTTCCTTCATAAAGTTTTTCTGCAAGTTTTGTAAGGGCTTTATAGGAATTAACCTGGTTTAATTTAAAGCTTTGAGTATCTGCTTCAGTTTTTTCACTGACGGAAGCGGATGTGCTTAAATATTTGCGGAAAAAGCGTCTGTTTTTCCAGTCCGGAAGATACTGTGCGTCATCTGAATAAAAATCGGCACCAAGAACAGTCCAGCCTTTTGAGGCGAGAAAAAGAATGTACGGTTCGTAGTCGGTTATTTCAGCGGTACTGCTTCCTGCAATGAGAATTACAGCCGGAGACTCTGCGTAATTTTCGTTTGTCCAGGTGTAAAGAGTTCCGTTTGAAGTCCTTAAATAATCATTATCCTGAATAACTTCAAAACCACGGCTCATATTTCCGTTCAGGCGGGCAGTTTTTTTTGTTACTGAGTACTGGTTTAAATCAATTTTTACAGGCCTGTCTTTTACAATCAGGACTGTACATACAATTATTGCGGCAAGTTCAATAAAAGTAGAACTGATAAAAAGAAGTGAATAGCGGTCAACATACAGTTTCTGTGAAAGGCGTATGAAGGCACGCATATTTGTAAGCATGATTATAAAAGAGAGAATGAGAATAAGAATATTCTGAAAAGATGCATTCCAGATATAAATATTAAGGAGTGAAATTAAAAAAGCTGCGGGAGAAAGAATTGCGCCTGAATCAATTTTTGAAGATTTTGTAAAGAAAATCCTCATGCAGCCTGCAAAAAGCATTAAAAGTACAAGAAGTTGTGAAAGAAAACTGTCAAACATATATTTATAATAATGTAAAATTGTGTTATAATCTATAACAGTATGCCGGCAGTAAAAAAAGTTAAGTTGGATTTATCAAAAGTAAAGATGGCCATCAGGGCCGGAATTCCTCTTTCGATTACGACCTATACACTTCCGCACGAAATGGAAGTATACATGGATTCTGTTCTCAAGGCTTTTCTTGAAGAATTAAATCAGAATCAGATGGTTGAGTATCTGACTTATTGTCTTAATGAACTTGTAACAAACAGTAAAAAAGCAAATACAAAAAGAATTTTCTTTAAGGAAAAGAAACTCAATATTCTTGATAAAGACCAGTATGAAGAGGGAATGAAAAACTTCAAGCAGGAAACCCTCAACAACATAAAATATTACCTTAAGCTTCAGAAAAGTGCCGGACTTTATGTAAAACTTATTCTTCAGACAAGAAACAATAAAATCAAAATTGAAGTACGCAACAATTCAGACCTTACGGTAGAAGAATACAAGAGAATGCACGACAAACTCAGCCGTGCCCAGCAGTATACTTCAGTTGACCAGGCGCTTACCCAGGTTCTTGATGATACAGAAGGTGCAGGTCTTGGCCTTATCATCATGATTCTTATGCTTGAAAAAATCGGTCTTACAGAAGAAAATTTCCAGATTATCAATGAAGGCGGAGAAACGATTACAAGAATCATCCTTCCGCTTAACGAAAAAACTCAGAAAGATTTAAGCGTTGTAAGCCGTGAATTTGTAAAAATAATTGATGAACTCCCTCAGTTCCCTGAGACAATTGTAAAGGTTAACCGCCTCTTAAATGATCCGGATTCAAAAATGAGTGAAATTGCAATGCTTATCTCAAGCGACGTTTCACTCACTACAGATCTCTTAAAGCTTGTAAATTCTGCAACTTTTGCCCTCGCTTCTCCGTGCCGCAGTATTGTAGATGCAGTAAAACTCGTAGGTATCCGCGGAATCAAAAACATGCTGATTTCAGTCGGCTCAATCAATAATTTAAAATCTTTAGGCGGCGAGAAAAAAGATTTGTGGACTCATGCTTATCAGGTAGCTTTTTATTCTTACAATCTTGCCCGCAATTTCTGTGCATCAGAAAAATCACTTGTAGAAGATTCTTATGTCTGCGGTCTTCTTCACGATATGGGTAAGCTCGTATTTGAAACAGCTCATCCGACACTTATCAATAAAATTAAGGACATCTGTGCCCAGAAGGGAATCCCTGCAAATATCTTTGAAAAACTTGTTGCCGGTGTTAATCACGGTGAAGTTGGCGCACTCATTGCAGAAAAATGGAACTTCCCGGACATAATTGTTTCCGTAATCCGTCATCATCATGAACCTGACCTTGCTCCGGAAGACAACAAAAAACTTACGAGTCTTGTTTATCTTTCGGATATGATAAGCCATTATCAGACAATGGAAGTTGATTACTACCAGTTTGATCCTGATGTTCTGGCAATGTTCCATATTACAAGTGAACAGCAGCTTCAGAAAATCAGTGACCGCCTTAAGTCAGCTTTTGAAGAAGAACAGTAAAAAATAAAGTCAATCTGCCGCTCCTGGCAGACATTCAGACAAAAAGAAACCCGCGGATTTTATCAAATCCGCGGGTTTTGTATTTTTATTTAGGTAATTGCAGCGCAGGGGGCGCTGTCTTTGTCAGGCAGGAATTTTCGAAGAAAATTGCTGCAAACTGGAAAATTCATGGATGGATTTTCCAGTTTAATTAATCCTTGAACAGCTTTTTAATTTCGCCCGCATAGATTGCGTTAATCTTGTAGCGGCTTATTTCCTGTTTTGCAGAAAGTTCAACTCCAACTTCAAATTCTTTTGGAAGAACTGCAATTTTATTGATTCTTTCGAACATCTTAAATCCGTTCTTTGAGTTGATTTTCTGACTTACTTCGCCTTCAAGCAGGCGTTTGATTTCAGGGCTTTTTGCAAGGTCTTCATAGCGTTTGTAGCTGAGATTTGCTTCTTTTGCAAACTGTTCGATATCTTCTTTGCTTGGAACGATGAGTGCGCCAAGGTAGCGCTGGTCCTGTCCTACAACAACGGCTGTTTTGATGTAACGTGATTCCTGAATTTTCATTTCGATAGGTACAGGTTCAACGTTCTCACCGCCGAGCTGTACGATTGTATCCTTGATGCGGCCGCAGAGAACGATTTCGCCGTTTGCAGTAAGGCGTGCAAGGTCTCCTGTATTGAACCAGCCGTTTTCGTCGATTACGGCTGCAGTAAGTTCCGGTTTATTGTAATAGCCTTTCATTACTGTCGGTCCCTTGATAAGAAGGGCACCTTTTTTGCCGCGTTTAACTTCTTTTCCTGTAACAGGATCTACAACTTTGGCTGCAAGTTCGCGGATAGGGCGTCCTACATTTCCAAGAACCGGGCGTTTAAAAGGACGTACTGAAATAATCGGGGCTGTTTCTGTAAGCCCGTAGCCTTCAACCAGCGGAATTCCGATTGCCCAGAAGAATTTATCGATTGCAGGAGGAAGAGCTCCGCCGCCGGCAACTGCTCCGCGGAAATTGTTTCCCATCATTGCACGGATTTTGCGGAAAATTATTGCGCCGCCTAAGAGCTTAATCGGATAGCAGACGAGCCATGGAAGAACAAAGGCAGGCCACTGAAGCCATCTTTTGTCCATTCCAAAACGAGTTGTCCTGTCAAAAAGAACACGGTCAAGCTTTGAATGGAAGAGGGCTATTGAAACAAAGAAGTTAAAGAGTTTAAGGGTGATTCCGCCTGTTTTGCGCATTTTTTTCCAGATACCGTCGTAAACTGATTCGAATACGCGCGGTACGGCAGGAATTACCTGTGGATTTAAGTATTTAAGGTCTGCAAGAAGAACAGGTCCGATTGGCTTTGAATAACAGAGGGTTGCTGCCTGGGAGAAAACGACATATTCAACTGAGCGTTCAAAGGCATGCCATACCGGAAGTACGAGAACACCCCTGTCCCCAGGATTAAGGTAGATGCGCTCATCAATATCTTCGAGCTGTGAAAGGAAGTTTCCGTGAGTGAGCATTACGCCCTTAGGCTGTCCTGTTGTACCTGAAGTAAAAATAATTGAGGCCAGATCATCCCACTGACCTTTATTTATTTCTTCAGTAACTTTTCCCGGATTTGCGGCGTTGTATTCTTCGCCCTTTTTTAAAAGTTCAGAAAAATTCCATAAAGTGATTCCGGCTTCTTTGCAGGCTTCAAATTCACTTTTTTCCTGGTCTTCAAGCGCAATAAAAGTCTTTACCAGCGGGAGTTTGTCTTTAATGCTCAGGATTTTCTGAACCTGTGATTTATTTTCAATAATTACAGTGTGTGTTTCGGCAAATGAAAGGATATATTCAAGATCGCCTATTGTAGCATCACAGCCGCGCGGAACATCAACTGCACCGATAGAAAGAAGTGCAAGGTCAATCTGCTGCCATTCTTTGCGGTTATCTGAAATAAGTCCAAGATGGTCTCCACGTTTAATACCAATTGATAAAAGTCCACCGGCGGCCTTTTCAATTATTTCCATTGATTCTTTATATGATACGCTTTCCCAGACGTTTTCACCTATTCGGCTCATCTGAAATGAAATTTCCGGATAGGCAATTGAAGTCGCCCTGAATACTCTTGGCAGTGTTTTTTCCATAAATACGTTGTCCTCCGTATGTTTTTTATTATGACAAAATTTGGAAAAGTGTCAATTAAACTGTGTTAAAAAACTATAATAGTTTATTTTACTCTGTTTTTCGTTCATTGACAAATAGCGGGACGGTCATTAAACTAACAATTGTTAGTTTTAAAAGTTTTGCAAGGAGTTCGTCTTTAAATGCCGGCAGAAAAAATCACCCGCGAAAAAATAATTCATGCTGTTTTAGACTGTGCATTTGTAAACAGCGTCGGCGGAACTTCTCTTGCAGATATAGCCGGAAATCTGGGAATAAAAAAAGCTTCACTTTACAATCATTATGAATCGCGCGAAGCAATGCTTGAAGACACCCTGCGTTACTGCAGCGATTATCTTAAGAAAGTTTCACTTATTCCCTCAGAGATGGAAGCGACAGCACAGAAATATACCGCAGAAGCAGTTTTAAAAGGAATTGTACACCGCTGGTTCAAAGTAAATGAAAAAGAACCGCTTCTTCAGATTTATTCCTTTATTCACAGTGAAAAATATTTTTCTACCCAGGCATTAAAAATTACAGAGGAATGTTCTCAAAGGCTTGTTGAACAGACCGTTCTTGCATTTGAAAGTCTTCTTGCCGCCGGAAAAATTAAATCCGCTTCAAAAAAAGTGCTTGTTCTCCGTTCGCACATGTTCTGTGACCTTCTTAACGGCATGCTTGATTCATTTATTGCAGACAAAAAGAATTATATAAGGTTGAATCCTCAGACAGGGGAAGGAGAGCTTTTTAATTCCCTTCCGTTTGAGATGGATTATAAGGCAACGGATGCCGCTGTCGAGGAATTCTGCAGGCTGCTTGCTTAGATTTTAATTGCATTTCGGTGCTTTTAACATTATTATAGTAGTGTGTCTACATTATATATAGTTGGTACGCCGATTGGTAATCTCGGTGACATTACATTCCGCGCAGTTGAAACTTTTAAAAACGTGGATGTAATTGCCGCAGAAGATACAAGGCATACACTGCAGCTTTTGAGTCATTTTGAAATCCGCAAGCCGCTTATTTCCTGCCGCTCGCAGAATGAGGCTTTTGCAGGTCAGAAGATAATAAAACTGCTGGATGAAGGACAGACTGTGGCTTATGCAAGTGACGCAGGAACACCGGGAATAAGCGATCCGGGCGCAGTACTTGCAGGAATGGCCAGGGAAGCAGGTCATACTGTTGTTCCGGTTCCGGGACCAAGTGCCTTTGCAACTTTAGTAAGTGTAGCGGGGGCCGGAGGAAAAACGCTCATTTTTGAGGGTTTTCTTTCACCAAAGCCCGGCAGACGCCGTTCAAGGTTAAAAGAACTTCTTGCAACCGGTGCTGCAGTAGTTTTATACGAATCTCCGTTCAGAATTACTAAACTTCTGACGGATATTGCCGATATTGATAGTAGCCGCAGGGTCGTAGTTGGCCGTGAACTTACAAAGCTTCACGAAGAAATTATAGACAAAACGGCGGCAGAAATGCGGGACGATTTTTCTTCCAGGACAAAAGTTCAGGGAGAATTTGCAGTCTTCATTTCTGGAACAAAAAATACTCAACTTTCGGAAGAAGATGCCGATAATTAAAGAGTAAGGTAGGTTAGAAATGATGGTAAATAACATTAACGGAATTAATCCACTTAACAGCGTTCAGAACACTCGCCGCGTTAACGATACAGAAAAATTTACATCTACATCTGCTCCTGATTCAATCAGCGTTTCTGACGAAGCAAAAGAAGCTGCAAGAGCTTACTTTCTGAGCCAGGTTGCAGAAGAGACACCGGATGTTCGTGCTGATGTCGTTGCAGCAGTAAAAGAGAAAATCAAGGATCCGAATTACCTTAATTCAGCTGTAATCGGATCAACTGCAGACCGCCTTCTTGATGCCTGGGGCTTCTAGATAACAGCGGCTGACAGAATTCAATAAAAAAGCAGAACTGGCGGTTCTGCTTTTTTTGTTGTTACAGCAGAAGGGGCGGGCTTAAGTCCTGCTTTATTTATCCTGAAACGGAGACTTATTTATGTCAGATTTTATTTTCAGAGTTTCACCGAATGTTATAATTGCTTCTTATTCTGCAAGCAGGCTGGGACAGTTTGCCTGTGAATATGGCAAACGCTTTATGATGGTCATGGACCCTGTTCTGCGTTCTGTCGGCCTTGCAGAAAAAATTACACAGTCACTTACAGACCGCAGTGTTGATTTTTTTGTATTCGATGAACTTGGTGAAGTAACTGATTCAAAAACAATAGATGCTGCCGTAAAACTTGCCAGAAGTTCACATATTCAGGGAGTAATTGCTGCAGGCGGCGGAAAAGCAGTTTCAGTCGGACGTGCAGTTGCCGCTCTTTTTAATGAAAAAAATGACATTTATTCATTTTTAGACGGGGATTCTGTATCGGTACAGCCGCTTCCTTTTATTGCATTCTGCACAACCTGCCGTGAACCAAATGTTTTTACCGATAAGATTCCTTTAATCGATTCAAGAGGCGGCCAGCTCAAACTTTTAAAAGTGCAGAATTCCCTCTGCAGGGCAACAGTTTTTGACCCTAATATGTCAGTTACCCTGACTGAAAATCAGACAGAATCAATGGAACTTGAAAGTCTCTGCCTTGCCGCAGAAAGCTATTTTTCCCAGAAAGCAAATTTCTTCAGTGACATGCTTTCTGAAAAGGCAGCCGAACTTCTTCATCTTACAATGGACGGTTCTGAAAGCCTTACAGTCACTACACCGAAAGAAGAACTGCGTGTTCAGGGCGGCTGTCTTGCAAGTATTGCCGCAAGTGCTGGTTCTTTCGGCCCTGCAGGACTTCTTGCAATGACAATCAACGGACGCTTTAAAATCAGCCGCTCACTTGTAGCATCGATTCTTTTTCCTTACGTAATAGAAGACTGCGCAAAGTTTAAAACTGACAGAGTCAGCAAATTTGCAGAGTTTTTCGGAATTGAAAGTGCAGAAGGTGCAGGTCCTGAAGTTACAGCACAGACTTTTGCAGATAATATCCGCCAGCGCATGGCAAAAGCAAATCTCCCAACCCGTTTAAAAGACCTTTCTGTAAGTATTGAACAGCTTGCCCTTGCCGCAGAAGATGCAGGAAAACTTGAGTATGCAAATTATCTTCCGCGTTCAATGACAAGTGATGACTTCTTTGAACTTATAAAGGCTGCCTTCTAGCGATGATAGAACCTGGAAAACTTGCTCATCTTGAAAGCGGACAGAAACGCAGAAAAATCGCCCTGACTTTCGGGGCCCTGGAACGGGACATAGACGGCGTTCCTGAAAAGGGCAATGAATACAATTACAAATCAATTTCCCGTCCTGATTACATCAAAAAACTTATCGGAATAATCCTGACAGATCCTGAAATGTCACAGGAGGCCCGCTCTCAGCTTGAAGAAGTCCTTAAAGAAGAGCCCTTTAATGAAAAACGTGCCTGTAATCTTGCCCGTAACATAATGCTCGCCCTGATAGGCACTTTTCCTGCAGAATGGGATTTAATTATTGCCCCTCATCCTGAACTTAAAGACAAAGATGGAATCGTAAAGCAGCGAGATTTTTTCCCGGGGGTCTATGTCTATGCAGAAGATATCCGATCGCCTTTTAACTTAGGTTCAATTTTCAGGAGTGCAGAGGCGATGGGAGCAGAAAAAGTTTTTGTAAGCCCTCTTTGTGTTCCTCCTGATCATCCAAAGGCAGTAAGAAGTGGAATGGGCTGCATAGAAACTTTAGGCTGGGAAAAATTATCGCTTGATGAACTTGAAGAATTTTCAAAAAAGAACGATATCCCTGTTTTTGTCCTCGAAACAGGCGGCACTCCGATAGAAGAGTTTAATTTTCCAGAAAAAGGAATCTGCATAATCGGTTCAGAAGAACTTGGCGTAAGTCCGAAGGCGCTTGAAAAAGCTGTTTACGGCCGGGTAACGATTCCGATGAAGGGCCTTAAAGCGAGCCTTAATGTCGGTGTTGCCTATGGAATTTTGATGCAGAAATGGGTTGAAGCCTTAGAGAAAAATCAGAAGTAGCGGGAAGCATATTTTTCTGACACGACCGGCTTTCCGGCCTGCTTCGCGCCTTCGGACGCTGTGCGCTCATTGCCCGTCCGGGCAACTTACGGGCCTCCAATCCGGGCTAAATATCGATTATGAGGGCTCCGGATTTTTTGTCTTTCATTAAGTTTTCCGGTTTTTCGGGCATTTTTACAGTCAGTAAATCACCGTTTTCCGGGCGTCTGTTTGTTTTGTCAATCGCAAGGACAAGTCCGATTTCACTGCAGCAGTAATATGCTGATTTATGAAGTTCAGGGAGTTTTATAAAATCAGAAGCAACGCGAAGTGAGAGGCTTTTCTTATTTTCCTTATCTTCAGTTTTTGCAGTTTTATTTTTTGCGGCAAGGATAAAGCTTAAAACAGCCCTCTCTTTGGAAAGGTTTGCTTTTTCAGAAAGTCTAAGGAGTTCTTCAGGGCAGTTTGAAGTGTCAAAAGCAAAATTGCACCATTTTCCTGAAGGATTTGAGCTTGTTCTTCCTTCCATCGGGCAGGAATGCATGTGCGGGCAGGGGCTTAAAGGCATAAAACCGCGGCGGATTAAAGCATCACGCATCAGGCTTACAAGGCGGGCTGATTTAGGATCGCCAGGTTCAATTATAAGCACAGTCTGAGCAGAAGAGCTGTCTTTGTCAAAGTATTTTTCTAAATCTCCTGACCAGACTTTTGCAAGGTAGTCACTCTGCATTTCGCTTGACTGGGCAAGTTCGTTAAAAACATTTGCTGAGGTTACAAGAGAGGCCTTTTCCTTTATTCCTGTTCCTAAAGCACCTTTTACACGGATAATTTTCCAGGGCTCTTCATTGTTTTTTATTGTTTTTGCAGCCACAGAAAGAAAAATTTCTTCTCCGGCGGCAAGCGCTGTCTGGCTTAAATCCATTACATAGAAAGTGAGCTTTTTAGAACGCAGTTCTGGGCGGGAAAGCCACAGTGCAAGGGGAACTGTAAGCGGGCCTGAACCTATGTCGAGGCAGATATCACCGTCTTTTAATTCAAACGCATTGGACGGGAGGTTTGAAAAAAGTTTTGTAAGGCGGACCAGATTCCACCACATAAAATAAGATATGTAGGCAGAAACAAAGGAAGCATCGTTCATGTAGCCTATTCGCCTTGTATTTCTTTCATCGGTAAGCTGGTGCGAGAGTTTTTTTATCTGAGAGGGCAGGAGAACTTTCTGTTTTCCTGACATTTTTCTTGTATCAAGAACAATTTTACCGAAGTCTTCAAGTATTTTTGCTGCGTCTTTCGGGATGTTTGCATCATCAAACATCGGCTCAGATGATTTATGATTTGTAAAATTCCGTCTGACAGGTTTTGCTGTGTTTTTTTTTGAGGCAGAATTTTTTGCTGGACCTGATTCTGTATCCTTAGAGGCGGCTTCTTTTCTGCTTTTTCTTGCGGCAGATTTTTCTTTTAGTTTTAAGATGTTTTCTTCTTTATGGATTTTTTTTCCGGAAGCTTTTTCATACCATTTTGTTTCTTCTTTTTTCACTTTTATTCACCTCCGGCGGTTTTATTCTGACCGTTTATTACTGTTTTGTTCTGTATTTTCTTACTGTCATGTAAAGGGCGGAAAGTTCAGCCCTTATCTGCCTTATGGCATCAAGAGAATCTGCCTTTGAGTCGTAATCGGCGGTTTCCCTTAAAATTTCATCGCGGGCGCCTTCAATCGTAAACTTGCGTTCGTTAATCAGGTATTTGAGGCGGAGAATCAGGTCAATATCGCGCTCTGAGTAGATTCGTCTTCCGCCCAGATCCTTTCTCGGTGCAAATCCCGGTATTACTTCTTCCCAGTAGCGCAGAATGTGAGATTTTATTCCTGTAAGTTCTTCAGCTTCGCCTATTGAATAAGTCACATTTTACCTCTGCTGTTCATCGAAGCGGTTTTCCCACTTTTTGCGGCTGGATTTCATTTCCAGCATGACAGGAATCTGGTCAAAACCAAGGTCTTCACGGATTCTGTTTTTTAAGTAGGTTACATAACTTTCCGGAACATTGTCCGGGCTTGTTGCAAAGATTCTGAATGCAACAGGATTTACGCTTGTCTGAGTCATGTAGCGGATTTTAAAGTGAATTGCCTTGCTTGCAGGAGGCGGATAACGGAAAAGCCAGTCTTCCAGGGCCTTGTTCAAAGCGGATGTTTCTACTTTTGTGTTGAGCTGTTTGTAAAGACGGACGGTTGTTTCCAGCAGTTCCTTAATGCCGTCTCCGTTAAGTGCTGAGAGGCGGAGAATCGGCGCAAACTGCATCTGCCCGAACATATACTGTATGTAATCAACTGTATCTTTATAAACTTTTTTAGTCTGTTCCTTTAAGTCCCATTTGTTTAAGACAAAAATGATTCCGCGTCCGCGCTCGTAGGCAAGGGAACAGATTTTTTTGTCCTGGTCTGCAAGTCCCTGTTCTGCATCTATCATTAAGTAAACAACGTCGCATTCATCTAAGGTCTTGATGGCGCGGTTTACGGAATAATATTCAACATTCTGCTTAACCTTTGACCGGCGGCGGATTCCTGCAGTGTCCAGGACTTCAAATTTCCTTTTTCCCCAGGTAAAACTTCCTTCAACAACGTCGCGGGTGGTTCCTGCGTAGTCTGAAACAATTGAGTTGTTTGTATTTGTAAGTCTGTTTGAAAGAGTCGATTTTCCTGTATTAGGTTTTCCGACAATTGCAATTTTGATTGCCTTTTCTTCGATGCCTTCTTCAACTTTTGAAAAATCAAGTTTTGAAGTGATTGTTTTTGCAAGTTCGGTGATATGGTCACCGTGGTCAGCTGAAATAAAGAGCAGGTCGTTAAAGCCGTACTGAAGGTAATTCCAGCTTACGTCTTCACCGGAGCCTCCTTCGCATTTATTAACGGCAACAATAACCTTATTCCACATGGGGCGCAGCAGGTGGATAAACTCTTCATCTTCACCCGTGATTTTTCCTGATTCCAGGAGAAGAAGAATTACATCTGCTTTTTTTATAATTGAAAGGGATTTTTCTACAACAAGTTCATCCATTTCAGCTTCCCGGCTTTTAAGGTCCCTGTCGAGTTTGTATCCGCCTGTGTCTATAAGGTGAACAGGTTTTCCGTCAATAAAGGCAGTTCCTTCAACCGGGTCTCTTGTTACGCCCGGGGTAGGGTCTACGATTGCAAGGCGCCTGTGCATAAAGCGGTTGAACAGGGTTGATTTTCCGACATTCGGTCGGCCGGCAATGGCAACTGTGGGAAGGTTTATATAGGATTTATCAGGGAAGAATTTTAATTCTCCGCCTGCGTTTTCGTCTTTCTGACCGAATTCATCGCTGTTTTCAGGAAGTTCGTATTCTACTTCATCTGCTCCGTCAGCATTTTCTGAAGCCTGTGATGGAGTAATGTCTGTGTCAGCATTTTCTGCAATGAAATAATCTTCTTTTTTCGGTTTTGGTTTTGAGAAATCTGGTTTTGCTTTTTTAGCTTTTTTCATATCGCCTTATTTTACAACGAATTAAGCTGTTTTGACGAGATGTTTCGTAACTCTTCTACAGAATAGTGGGAAAGAAGTTCCTTGATGGAACAGATCATTTTAGGTCCCATACTTAAATTTCTGACACCCATTCCTCCCAAAACAAGAACGCTGGCCCTGCGGCTTGCCATTTCACCGCAGACAGAAACATCAATGCCTGCCTTTCTGCCTTCTGCGATTGTATGATGAATCATGCGGAGAACTGCCAGATGGAATTCATCATAGAGAGGTGCAACTGCAGCATTTTCCCTGTCTACACCGATTATGTACTGGGTAAGATCGTTTGTTCCGATAGAGAAAAAGTCGCTGACCTGGGCAAGACAGTCTGCTGTCAGGGCGGCTGCGGCAGTTTCAATCATAATGCCGATCGGTACATCAGGATTGAATTCGATATTTTCCGAGGCGAGTTCTTCCCGGGCATTTTTTGCAATTTCCAGGGTCTTTTTTACCTGGCTTACATCGGTGATTAAAGGCAGCATGATTTTAAGGTTTCCGTAAATGCTTGAGCGGTAGAGGGCCCGGAACTGAATTTTCAGCTGCATGGGGTTTGCAAGGCTGAGACGGACAGCGCGCAGGCCCATGAGAGGATTTTTTTCTTCGTTGATGTGAATTTCAGAAGAGTTAATCAGTTTGTCACCACCTGCATCCAGGGTACGGATAGTTACAGGTTTTCCTTTCATTGTTTCGAGGACTGTTTTATAGGCTGTAAACTGGGCTTCTTCATTAAAGAGATTTGAACGGCCGCCGTTGCTTTCGCTCATGAATAAAAACTCTGTACGGAAAAGGCCGATACCGTCTGCACCTTCTTCAAAGGCAAGTTTTGCTTCTTCAACAGTACCGATGTTTGCCATGATGCGGAATCTTTCACCGTCTTTTGTGCGGGCTTCCACATTGCGGAATTTTTCCAGGGCTGCTGCGTGGGCTTTTTCTTCAGCGATTTTTTTATTGTAATCAGAGAGGGCATCGCTTTCCGGGCTGGAGATAACTTCTCCGTTGTCGCCGTCAACTACTACAGTAATGCCGCTTTCAATTTCTTTTGTAATGTTGTCCAGGGCAAAAACAGCAGGAATTCCGTAGTTTCTTGCAAGAATGCCCACATGGCTTGAAACTCCGCCTTCAGTTAAAGCAAGACCGGCGATTTTTCTTTTTGAAAGAACAATTGTATCGCTGGGGTTCATCTGGGTTGCAACAATTACAGAGCCGTCAGGAACCGTTTCAATGTTAAAGGGATGAAAATCAAGAAGATCGTCCAGAACTTTTCCAAAAATATCGCATATGTCCTGGGCCCGTTCAGCAAGATAGTCGTTGCCGCTTGAGCGCAGCTGGTTTGCGTATTTATTTGTCTGGCGGTCTAAAACAAATTCTATATTAAGGCTGTGTGAATCGAAGGCGTTTTTAAGCTCTTTTAAGAATTCAGGGTCATTGAGCATTAAAAAATAAGTTTCGTAGAGCTGGTTCTGAACTTTATTTCCCTTTGACTCTTCCATTTTTGCAGCGATATCAGCGGTTACGGAGGCAAGAGACTTTTCAAGCCTTTTCCACTGAACATCATGGTCTTTGTCAGAGATTTTTGAGCGGGGAATTACACGTTTTACAGCTTCAGGTATAACAAAGGCTTTGCCTATACCGATTCCAGAAGAAGCTGATGTGCCTAAAAAAACGTTCATATATAGTATTTTATCTTTTGGGACTTGTACTGTCAAACGCATGTTCCTGCGCCTGTGTTGACGCACTTTTCGCGGATTGAAAAACGTCCTTTATTTTCGGTATACTTAACTTACTTTTATTTATTTTAGGGGAAAATTAAATGGCTGACAAAGATTTATGCCCGTGCGGCTCAGGAAAAACTTACGGAGAATGCTGCGAACCGGTAATCAAAGGAAAAAGGCCGGCTCCAACTGCAGAAAGCCTTATGAGAGCCCGCTACACAGCTTATGTAAAACACGAAATTGACTTTATTATTTCTTCATGCGAAGAAGGCGAAAAAATTGCAGAAATTGACCGCAAGGCTACAGAACAGTGGTCAAAGGAATCAACCTGGCATGGCCTTAAGATTTTAAATACACAGAAGGGCGGCGAAAAAGACGACGAAGGTCTTGTTGAATTCGAAGCTGCCTATACAGATAAAAACAAACTCCACGAAATCCACCATGAAAATGCCTATTTCAAAAAAATTGACGGAAAATGGTTCTACGAAGTAGGTGACGTAAAACCTATGACAGTAGTCCGTGAAGGCGCAAAAATCGGTCGTAACGATCCATGCCCGTGTGGCAGCGGCAAAAAATATAAGAAATGTTGTGGCCGCTAGGACACAACATTTCTTAAAATTAATGCGACCATAGGAGCATTAACCGCTATGTGGCCGCTAGGACACAGGTAATGACACAGGTAATTACAGGCTTTCATGCAATCGAAGAAAAAGTCCGCCGGGCTGAAAAATCAGGCAGAATCGATGGACTTACGCTTCATCTTGCAAAAAGCGGACCACGAATCAAAAAAATCCTCGATACGGCAAAAACAGCAGGCATACCTGTAGTAAATGCAGATAAAGCAGACCTGGACAATCTTGTAAAAGTTCTTCCGGAAATTGCCCGTGACCACCGGGGAATTGTTCTTGTGGCAGAAGGCGCACAGGAAAAGGCTGAAAATGATATTAATTTTGATCAGTGGCTGCTTGAAGTAAAGGCAGAGGACAGCACAGCTAAAAAAACAGTAATCGTTCTGGACAGCGTAACTGACCCTCACAATGTAGGGGCCATTATCCGTTCCTGCGACCAGTTCGGCGCTGATCTTGTAGTACTTCCTGCCCGTCACAGTGCCAGTGACTTTGCTGATAACGAAATAATTGCCCGCTCCTCTGCAGGTGCCAGCGCCTATGTGCCGGTTGCTGTCGTTACAAATCTTGTACGTGCAGTCAGCCAGTTAAAGGAAGCAGGTTTCTGGGTTTACGGGGCTGATTCCGGCGGTGAAAGTGTTCAGAAAATCACCTTCCCGGAGCGAACCTGCGTAGTAATGGGCTCGGAAGGAAGCGGAATCTCCCGTCTTCTTGAAGCTGAATGTGATTCAATTGTAAGCATTCCCACCTGCGGCAAAATTGACAGCCTTAATGTATCAGTTGCTGCCGGCGTTCTTCTCTACGAAATTCACAGACAGTCCCTTTAGTTTTCTGCTTAAATCTGAACTCTTTCAAAAATAAAAATACCGGATGGATTTTTTTCCTGAATACCGTGTTATAATTATAAGTGATATGGGTCCAGGATTTTTATTTGAAGGCGAAAAATCATTTGACAGTCTCACACATGTTTATAACAGGGAAGTTCTTGTTTCATATATAAATTTTCTTTCAACAGAAAAAGTCCCTTTCAGCATGCTGATAGTTGATGTGGATAATTTTAAGTATATCAACGATACATACGGATATGCCGCCGGAGAAAAAATATTAATTGAAGTTGCAGACCGCCTGCGTGAAGTGGTGGGAGACAGGGGCACAATCGGGCGCTTTGCCGGCCATGATTTTATGATTGTATTCCCTGATATCAGCTCATACGAAGACATCTGGCAGGAGTGCCGGCAGATTCTTTCAATAGTAAACAGTGCGGAAATGCATGATATTACGGGGCTTTTCGTTTCAGTTACGGTGGGAGTAAGCCGCTTCCCTGAAAACGGAAGTACATATGAAGAGCTTCTTGAAACGGCAGACAAGGCCCTTTACCGGGGAAAATTAAAGGGAAGAAACTGTTTCATCATATATCTGCCTGAAAAACATGCAGATATTGATATTTCTGTGCCAAAAGAAACTTCAATCAGTTCCATGTACCTGCACACGATTGTTTTCCGTCTGTTAAACATAAACCCGGATAAAAACCTGGGAATAGAAACCCTTTTTAATTTTTTGAGTTCCTATTTTTCCATTGACCACTACTGCATTCAGAAAGGGGATAAAGTTTATTTTCCCAAGGTTCATGACCTTTCTCCGTCCAGAAAAATTCTACCCATAGACCTGGAACTTATGCGTGAAAACTTAAGTGCTTCATCAGAGTTTTTTTATATCAATCAGATGGATTCCCTTTCGGCTTCAAATCAGATAAAACTTGCAGAGCAGCTCATGGAACAGCAGATAAATGCGGCTTTCTGCTGTAAGATTCAGGAAGACGAAGACGGAGAGCTTTTTGTACTCCGGGCTGAATCTGTAAAAAATCATGAATGGACATACGGTGAAATGGATATTTATGTTACAGCCGCCAAAGTAATCGGAATGCTGTACCAGGATAAAAAACTGGATTTATAAAAGGGCGCATCATAAAAAAGACGCATTCGTTTTAAAACGAACGCGTCTTTTTTATGACCGGGTGTTCCGCACTTTGCTCGCGCTCATCCTCCTCGGCTCACATTCGTTCGCCTGCGGTGGACTAACGGTGCTACATACCCTTACGCACATGGATAGTTATGCCATTAATTTTTTTACAGCTTCTGCTATTTTTTCATCTTTGCAGTCTTTGAAGAAAAGTTCGCTGAATTTTTCTCCGGCGAATGCTCCTTTTACAAGGTCTTTATCAAGGCTTTCTAAGATTTCAACAAAAGGTTTGAATGCTTTTTCCCTTACGCCGTCAAGAATCTTTTTGTTGCGCTGTTCAGGTTCAGCCCTTTCCCGCGGATATCCCTGACCGCTTGGTTCACAGAAAAGCTTTTCAAAAATGTATTCAAGATTCAGGTCTCCGCCCCAGCCGAAACCAAGGGCAAAAGGAATGGAGATGGCGTTTCCGTCGTTAATCTGGGCAAAAGTGTAGGCATCAAGAGGAGTAGCAACGTGACCGCAGATAACACCCGGGAAACTGTTTAAGGCAAGCATTGCTCCTTCGCCTGTTCCGCAGCCGGTGATTACATAGTCAACGGCTTTAGAGTTTAAGAGGGTTGCGGCCAGGATGCCGTTCTGAACATAAGTGAGGGAAGGTGAATCAGCAGAGTACATGCCGTAGTTTACAACTTCAAAACCGTGGGCATCAGCCACCTTTTTAAGAGAGTTAAAGATAATGCTGTTTTTAGCAGCCTGAGAATTTTCGTTAATAAGAGCGATTTTCATTTAGTCCTCCATGAATATAATGAGGACAGTTTATCATAAAAACACTTTTAGGAAAGCATGAATTTTTAGTTCTGTGATTTCTGAGAGTGAAAAGGCACTTGAAATTATAAAATCTTTTGCTGAAGCAATAAAAAATCGTTAATTTACAAGTAGAAGAGCATATCTTAAACAAAAAAGTCAGAAAAAATACAAAAATCTCCATTTTTGAACTATTTTATTTTACTGCGGATGCCTTTATTTTATATTTTGTACAATCAGTACAAAGCTTGCTAAATTTTTTCAAAAAAATGGAGAACGAATTATGAAAAAACTTTCTCGTATTGCTGCCCTGCTTGCTGCAGGTGCACTTTTGTTTGGTTTTGCTTCGTGTTCTGACGGAGGCGGAAGTGACGATAAAGCACCATCAAATCCAGTAGATGACTCTTATACAGGGCCTGCAACCGAAGACTCCTGGGATTTTACAACTTATGGCGACCTTGCATGGGTAAATCCTGAAGCAGCAGGAAGCGTCGTAGTAAAAGATTCTGCAAAGTATAGTCAAGACGGTACTTATACGATTTCTGCAGATGCTTCTGTAAAAGGTGCTTCAGATGTCCTGACACTTACAGTTGCAGCAACTGGAACCGGTAAAGGTACATCGGTAAAAGATACAAACTATTCTTATCAGTCTGGTACTACTGACGGCCTCAGATTTAAGAATGATGCTTTTAAAATTGCCGGTGTAAAGGGCAAAGTTAAGCTTACAATTGAATGGTCTTGTATTGCAGGTAAGGCTGCAGGTGACAGAAATCTTGAGGTTACAGTAGGTTCAGGTTCAACAAAATCTATTGGAAATGATGCAACAACTTCAGATCCTTCAGGTAATGTTGCAATGACTCCGTATACAGAAACAATTTCGGCCGGAAGCGGATCAGATATCTATATTGGTGCTTCAAATAATATCTTTATTAAGACAATTACTCTTGAAGATGCTTCTGATGCTGTAGAAAAAACAGTTTCTGTAGTAGTTCCAAGTTTTGACACAGGTCTTACAGGTGCAGTAACAAAAACATACAGCATCGGTTATGATGATTCAATCACAGCAGACGGACTTACAGCAAAACTTAAGGCAGATACAACACTTGCATCTGCACTTGAAGCTTTAGTTGCAATGATACAGACATCAATTGATGAAGTTCTTACAGACGCAGGACTTTCAGCAGGTGCTGTAACAGTAACTTCAGATCACGTTGCATTATATTATTTTGCAAGTGAAGCAGACTGGACTGCATTTGATAACGCTGATGATGAGGAAGCAGAAGCTGCAGCAATTGCTAATGCTCTTGATACAATTGACGGAGATGCAACCGTTTACATCAACTTTGGTACTACAGCTGCACTGAATTCTGCTGTTGAAAATGCAATCATTAATGCAACAGCAAGCTGGGAAGATTATGATACTATTACACTGACAGGAACTGCTGTAACATCTCTTTCTACTTCAAATGCAATTAAGTATGTTAAGAAAGAAGATTCTTCTTCTGGGACAAAAGTTACAACATACCCACGTACAGCTGCAACAGCAATAACTTCTGATTATACAGTTCTTGCTGATGATGCATCTGTTTCTGGAACAAATGTAACACTTACACTTAAAAATTACACAGGTACAGGAGTAGGTATTACAAAAACAGGTACTTCTGCTGCTATGCCAACAGTTGATGATGAAGATATATCAGCTGCCCCTGTTGCTATTGCATATAAAGCTGATTCAACAAAAGGTCTTATGATTAAAAAAGATGCATTGAAGTTTGCACTTCCTGCAGGTACTTACAATATTGTAATTAACTTCTATCAGAATTCTACATCTGCAAGAAATCTTGAAGTAACTTATGGTGATGCCGGAGCAACAGAATCATTTGCCGCAGGTACTACAAAACAGGATGTAAAATACGAAAAAGAAACAATTACTTTTGATTCTGATACTAATGTCTATATTGGTGCTTCAAATGAATTGTACATCAAGTCAATTGTTATTAAAAAGGCAGAGTAGCAATTAACCGTTTTTTTCTTCCAGCACAACCTCAGACAACCCTGGTGATTATCTGAGGTAACAAATCAAAACAGACAGGAAAAACTTTCCTGTCTGTTTTTTTATGTGTTCATGATAAAAGCAGAGTGGTAAAGTTTTAATTATTCTGTCTGGAGTTTTTTCTGGAGTACCCGTACTTCTTCAACCGGAAGTTCAGCAATTTTAGCAGCCTGCTCAGCAGAGAGCCCCAGTTTTAAGGCATTTGTGGCGGCGTTAATTACATCTTTTCTATGAGTTTCTTCAGCAACTTTAACTGCAGTTTCTGCCCTTGCGCATTTTTTAACTTCTTGAAAGATAATTCTGCTGGTGACAGTTTTACGAAAAAACTTGCAGAAAAAGTCGCCCAGGCAAAGGAAAACCTCACATGGAGGAATCAGTACATGACATTCAAGAAATCAGAAATCTCTAATTATTACCAGCTTCCCCGGATGCCCAGCGTTATGCTCCTTCCCGGCATGGCGTAATCTTCTACTGACCGGTAACTGGTGTTAAAAATATTGTCGATTTTAAGATATGGCTTTATATGCTCCCAGAGCTTTAAATTGAAGGAGAGGTTAAAAAGGGTATAGGGTTCAAGATAAGTTATGTTCAGGTTCGTAAGATATCTTTTACCCATATGGAATGCCGACAGTGTAAAATCTGCTTTTGAAAAGTTCACTTTTGCAGACAGGTTTGCAGTCCAGTCCGGAGTCCACATAATGCGATTTCCCCAGGTGCCCTCTTCGTTTTTGTCCGTAAGGCGGTTGTATAAATATTCTCCGCCGGCACTTAAGGCCAGGTGGTCGTTAAAAAGGCTTTTCTCAGCATTAAAGTCAATTCCAAAGTAAAAGGCGCTTTTTTCGTTTTTTGTTGTAGTTGAACTCCAGCAGATTTTGTCCCAATAGTAATTTGTAAAAAACTGAAGGGAAGAAGGGAGAATCTGATTTTTAAAGTTAAAGGTAAGGTCAGCTCCCCATCCCCGCTCAGGCTTTAAGTCAGGGTTTCCGTAATAGCCTGCCCCCTGCCAGTATAAATCGTCCATATTGGGAAACTGAATCATCCTGTAGCCGTCAAGAAGAATTTCGATTTTACTGAACTTTGCTCCGGCTCCGATTTTTGGTAAAAAGGCAAAATTTTTCCCGCAGGATTTTATTCCAAGGGGAAGGGTAAAAGAAAGCCAGTCATTAACAAATAATTTTGTAGTTTCCTTAAATACAAGGGAAAACTGGTCGTGAATGCCTGAATTGGTTGAGTTAAGGTGAGTCCATTCAAAGGAAAAACCTGCACTCTGCTTTATTTTTTTTAAGGAATAAAGGTCTGCCGAAAGGCTGTATTTTATGTCGTCGTATTTATGCAGGCTGTCTTCTGCCCGGTTCTGCCAGCTTCTGTGTTGCTTACTATAGGAAAGAATGTTTTTCAGGTTAAGGGCATCCTTTATGGCAGGATTATAGAGGGTCAGACTCAGGCTGTTATCTGTGTCCTTTTGAAGGCCTTCATTCCCTGGATTTTCTTTACCGGGGCAGTTTTTATTACCCTTGTAAAAGCGGTCCGAAAGTGAAAAATAATTTCCTCTGCCAAAATAGCGGGTAAAATGAACATCAGCTGAGCCGTCAGTAACCTGTGCGTCTTTTTCTGTTGTAATTCCTCCGCGCCAGTTTTTGTATAAAAAACGGTTTTGGGCGTAAGTAAAGGCTGCATTTGTTTTTAAAAAAGAATTTTCTGAAAGCTGGGCAGAAAAGCCTGCTTTCTGGCTGAAGGTGTCCAGTGTAAGGGGAGACGTCTTTAAGTTTGCGTAAGAGGTAACTGAAGAGTCAAAGTTAAAGCTTTTTCCCCCTGCCTGCTTTTTTGTGGTTATGTAGATTACGCCGCCAACGGCCCCTTCGTCTTCGGTGCCTTCCGTAAAGCCGCCCCGAACGATTTCAACTTTTTCGATTGAGTCTATGTTTATTGAAGAAAAGTCAAAGGTCCCGCTCTGGGCGTTGTTTACGCACTGGCCGTCAATTACAACCCTCACTGTTTCGTCGGTAAAGCCGCGGATACTGGGTTTCTGTTCAAGGCCGTAAGTCCCGTAAGAAAGAATCTGTATGCCGGCACGCTCAACAAGTTCAGGAAGATCATCTATATGTTCGTTTTCAATGTCTTCAGCAGTAAAAACCTGGCGCTGTTCTGCTACCGGTGCGTCTACGTAAGTGATTATTTGAGGAAGGGTAATTTCTTCTTCAGCGGGGGATTGCGGTTCAGGCATAGCCTTCACCGAGACTCGCTCAAAACTCTCCTCGAGAGTTTTGCCGGCTTCTTCAGCGGGGGAGGTCTCCCCCTCGCTCCAGCCTCCTCGCTGCGCTGCGGTGTCTTCCGCTGCCCCCTCTGCGGGGGGTACCCCCGCAACGCCCCCGGACTGGGCAGAACAGATCATGTTGAGAAGTAAGATGAATGTAGGAATGATTTTTTTTATTGCGGGCAACATGATTTAGAAAATTCCCCACATAGTGCAAAGAGTACACAATGGAGGAATTTTTATGTTATTGCCGGGAGTGATTATGGCAAGCTCTTTTACTCTTTGTTCAATGATGAGTAGCCTGCAAAGTAGCCGTTATCAATTGTAAAAGTAGAAATTGCTTCTTCAAGGCTGGAAGTTGATGTTACCTCTCCATAAGCACCGCTTAAATCCAGGGAAGTATCTTTAAGGTTCCTGAATGCAATTGCATACCATCTGCCGACATCAGGAGCTGTAGTTGAATAGCGGTAATAGCCGGCAGAAGGCCAGTTTGTAGAAAACCATGTAGAATCAGAACTCTTATCTTCTGAAGTAAACTCATAGGCTTTTGTATATTTAATGTAGATATAGCCATAATCAGTACCAACAAATCTTACAACCATGTTGTTACCGGCGTAGGAATATAAACCCGCATCGAATGTATTTGTTGGGAAATCTATAACATAAGTTTCATATGAAGCAGACCATGTTCCCTGAAGATCATATACACTTCTTGGATAAATTACTTCAGTATCTTCTTCCTGCTGGCAGGAAATAAAACTGAATGAAACAAAGAAAATTGCGCAGAGTAATGAAAGTGCGCGGCCAAAGTTAAAGCGTGAGCTTTTCATAAGAGGAACTCCTTTGCCCCAGAGTGTTGCGTAGGGCCGGTTTTTTGCTGTCATTCCGCCTGGAATGAATCTGTAATCAGGTATTCGGACTTGTCCCGTAAAAGGGCTTACCGTTCCGCGTCGAGCCGGTGACTTTCACACCGTTCCCCTGAAAAAGATATTAGAAGAATAATAAATTGAAAAACTTTTGTAAAGTTATATATAGTATATACTATTAATTATACTTGTTTTTAATAAGGGTATGTGCTATACTTTAGATGGCATATGTGACATGGGCGGATTGCCTCCTGACTCTACCGGTTGTAAAAACTGGAATAATTGTTTGGGAGGCTGCTATGAATTTGTATGAAAAGATAATGCTGGCACTTGCTGTCATTACACTTATCTACAACATATTCAGCGACCTTCTCCATAAACGGAAAAAGGGCGAAGAGTAAAAAAATAGCCCACCCTGTCTAGACCTCAGAGTGGGCAATGTCCGGAAGGACGAAAAGAAAACTAGGAGGCATGACGCTTGTCACATATGCCTTATGCTTTTAAATATAGCATAATTTACATGTTTGTCAAGGATTCTGTAATTTTCAGTGTTTTCTGCGCGTCAGGGGCTGGAGCTGCGCCGCAGGCGGCCACCGCAAGGGAACGTGGCTGCCGGTCAGGCAGACTAAGTGAGTGCGGAGGCTGGAGCGGAAGCGGAACAGCGGAAGACCCGGCCGTCCTGTTCTGGCAGGACGGAGACGCCCACCTCATATCTAGACTTTAATGATGATTTTTTCTATAATAAATCACTTTTTGTATTTTAACCGCTACGTGCGGCATTAATAGGAGAATAAAATGGCAAAAGTAGTAACTTTTGGTGAACTGATGCTTCGCATCCAGCCTGCAGATTATTATCGCTTTGTTCAGGTTGACTCAATGACAACAACTTTCGGTGGTGGAGAAGCTAACGTAGCTGTATCTCTTGCTAACTACGGCGATGATGCTTATTTTGTAACAAAGCTCCCGACTCACGAAATTGGACAGGCTGCTGTTAACTCACTCCGCAAATACGGTGTTCACACTGAATTCATCGTTCGCGGCGGTCCTCGCGTTGGTATTTACTACAATGAAAAAGGCGCTTCTCAGCGTGGTTCAAAATGTGTTTACGACCGTGCAGGTTCATCAATCCAGCTTGCTAAACCGGAAGAATTCGACTGGAACAAAATCCTCGAAGGTGCTTCATGGTTCCACATCACAGGTATTACACCGGCTCTCGGACCAAACATGGTTCAGGCTTGTATCGAAGGCTGCAAGGTAGCTCACGAAAAGGGAATCACAACTTCATGTGACCTTAACTACCGCGGTAAGCTCTGGACAAAGGACGAAGCACGCAAGGCTATGACAGAAATCTGTAAATACGTTGATGTTTGTATCTCTAACGAAGATGATGCTAACGACGTATTCGGAATTAAATCTGAAGGTACAGATACAACTAAGGGTGAACTCAACAACGAAGGTTACCTCTCAGTTGCACGCCAGCTCAAAGATAAATTCGGTTTCAAGAAAGTTGCAATTACTCTCCGCACTTCTATTAACGCAAACCGCAACCTCTGGCAGGCTCTCCTCTATGTTGATGACAAAGACTATGCATTCTCTAAGCAGTATGACATGAACATCGTTGACCGCGTAGGTGGTGGTGACTCATTCGGTGGTGGTCTTATCCACTCACAGCTCAAGGGAATGAACACTCAGGATTCTATCAACTGGGCAGTTGCTGCTTCTTGTCTCAAGCACTCAATCATCGGAGACTACAACATGGTTTCTGAAGACGAAGTTAACAAGCTCGCAGGCGGCGACGGTTCTGGACGTATCCAGCGCTAAAAATTGCATCCATGCAATTTTTAGCGCGACAGTAGCAAAGCTACTGTCCGTGTTTAACTTGCTGGTCGCCATCCATGGCGACTTACTTCGTAAGATAAAAAATTACATCCTGTAATTTAATTGAGAACTCCACTTCATTTTGAGGTGGAGTTTTTTTTGTGCGGCAGTGTATTCTGCTTGTAATAAACCTTGACGGGGCAGTTTTTTACAAATCTTTTTTATCAAAAATAAATTCTGGACAGGGTTTGTCCTGATTTGCCGGCAGCCAGAAGTGAGAGTCTGTGTCCTGCCCTTTTGCGCAGGCTTGATTTATAAAGGCAGTGCAGTGCATGCAGCGGCTGCAGCTGTTTAAGTACAGATGGTCGGAGAATTCTTCCCTGATTTTTTTGATCTGTGGCGGAAGCTCATATTTTGTGCGCTCGTTTGTGCAGCTTTCTTCTTCCATGAGATATTTAAAATAGTTTCTGTTTTTTATTTCTTCCGGGATAAGTTTGTATTTAATGCATGTATCCAGAAAATAAGTAAAAGGAAAAGTCCGTTTGTTTAAAACTGAATACTGATACAAATCAAACAGATAATGGCGCATGTCTGAACTTTGTGCCAGTGCAGACAGGTAATAATCAAAAAGATTAAGTTCTTCCTTTTTTATCATTTTCCCTTTTACGACATAGCAGATGTAGTTCATAAACGAGAGGGTTTTATCTGCCAGAATAGAGACTGTTTTGTCATCTGATCGGTGAAATGCTTCGTTGTACCAGTGTTTGTTATAGTCATTGAGCAGAAGAAAAGACTGAATGTCTTTGTTTTCCCAGAGTTTATTTAAAAGAGAATTAAGATATTCTGCACGTCTGTTTTTATTTGCTTCGCGCCACTGGAAAAGAGCAAAAATCCCGCCTGTTAGTGCGATAATAACTTCTATGTTAGATGTTATGTAGGAAAGAACTGTTTTCATAGTTTAAACTATAAACAGAATTATTATTTTTGTGTAGCAGAATAAGGGACAAGTTTGCAGACTGTCAGGGCGATGTGCATGGACATAAAAAGATAGTACCAGTGGCTGGCTAAAAGATGGGCAATGCGGGCAAACCCCAGTCCGCTGCGTCCAAGGCCGCTGCCGCTCATTGCTTCCTTCCATTCTGTCACTACGCAACTTAGGGTCTCCCAGCGCTAACGCAATATCTCAAACACCGCAGTCACATCGCCCTTGCCCAGAATCTGTTTGAGTTCGGCCTGTGTTACCCCGTCAACTTTTCCAAGGCGGGTAAAGTTCCAGCTGTTTATATCGTAGTAAATGGTAATCTGGTTTCCCTGGTACAAAATGATATCACCGGCACTTGTCGTAATCTGAGTATCGTTCCGCGGGAGACTGGTCCCAAGGGAGCCGACTTTTTCAAAATTACCGTAGTCGCTCATTTTTACAGTCAGGGGGCCTTTTTCCAAAAGCTGGTAGAAGGCTGTAGCAGAAGAATTGTCGGCCAGTGTGGCGGTGAGAGTGTGGCTGCCACTGTTCCCTGTAATTTTAATTGAAATTTTCATATCAGAAAGTTCTCCTTTGTCTGAATAATCTGTCTCCCTGCTGCCCTGTGCGCAGGCGGTTGAAGCGAGAAGAAAAACAGAAAGTAAAAATAGAAATAATTTTTTCATACAAACTCCATTCTAAGTAACGCCGTGTCACTTAAGTAAAGTGTATGGCATGAAGGGTGACTTGTCAACACTAAAAAGTGGTTTTAGTGACAAAAAGTTGCTTATTGCAAAAAAACATTTACTGTGCTATTCTCCAGTTATGGCAGATTATATCCGCGCACGAAGCGATGAACACAAGGAAGAGCGTCTTTCTCAAATAAAAGAGGCAACTGCAGAACTCTTTGCAGAAAGCCCTTATTCAGAAATTACACTTACTACAATAGCAGAAAAACTGGGCTGGTCCCGGGCCAACCTTTATAAATATGTTACTACTAAGGAAGAAATCTTTCTGGAAATTGCGGCAGAAAAAATGGAAGCCTACTTCAACGCCCTGCTTTCGGCTTTTCCTGAAGGCAACAATTTTACCAGGGAAGTAATTGCAGAAGTCTGGGCTGGAATTGTCAACGCAAATCAGGATTACATGCGCTATGTTTCTTATCTTAATCCTGTAATAGAAACAAATGTTACGGTTGAACGCCTTGCAGTTTTTAAGAAAAAATATTATGAAAAAGCCTTTGCCTTCCGGGACAGACTTGCACAGATGCTTGATACCACGCAGGATGAAGCCTATAAAATCCAGCTGGACCTATTATTTTATGCGTCATCAAATGCAGTCTGCTGTTACAAAAATCCTCTGGTTCAGGAAGCCCTTAAGCAGATCAACATAAATCCTCTGCCAACGGACTTTTATCAGGACATGAAGGATTTCTTAAAGATGCGCCTGGCGTGGAAAGAAGCATAATGGACTGTAAACGAGGAATTCCCTGAATTGTTTCCGTTTTCGCCTTGTCCGCTCTGCGCAGTAATGTGCATGGTCTGGTGCTGCATTCGCGGAAGTGTGAATCCTGTTTAGGACAAGGGGTTTGTTCAGATAACTCGCTCATATAATAGTGTTAAAAGATAAAAACTCGCTCATAAAATAGTAAAATATAGCAAAAATACACTCATGAAATAGTTGTTTTTAAATAAAAATCACCCATATTTTAGCAAAACTGTGGTACAATTGCCTTGAGCATGGCTCAAGGCGACGAGTTTAAAACCGCTGTAATAGCGCGGTTTTAAACATCGCATTTTCATAGTTGCCTATAAAAATTGAAATTTTTATAGGCTCATAATTATGCAGTGAGGTGAATAATGTATTTAAAAAGAAAAATTGATGATTTTCTAATTTCATGGAAAGAGTCTTCTGATAAAAAACCTCTTATTGTAAAAGGTGCAAGACAAATTGGAAAAACAAAATCTATTGAGCATTTTGCAGAGTGTTATGAAAACTTTGTGCCTATTAATTTTGCACTTGAAACAAAATATCAGACAATATGCGAAGATGGATTTGATGCAGATTCTATTATTAAAAATATTTCACGAATTGATCCTGCAAAAAAATTTGTCGATGGGAAAACACTTATCCTTTTTGATGAGATTCAGGACTTCCCTCAAATTGCAGCAAGTTTAAAATCTTTTTGTATTGACGGTCGCTTCGATGTTATCTGCAGCGGTTCAATGCTTGGAATTAACTATAAAAAAATCCAGAGCAACAGTGTCGGATACAAGTCAGAATTTTCAATGCAGTCTTTAGACTTTGAAGAATTTTTATGGGCAAAAGGTTATGGGGAAGAAACTGTAGAAGATTTACTTTCTCACATGAAGTCAGGGACGGCTTTTAATCAAACAACAATGAATGTTTTTAATGCACTCTTTCTTGATTACTGTATTTTGGGCGGAATGCCAAAGGTTGTAGCTAACTATATTCAGAAGGGAACTTTTGAAGGAAGTCTCGAACTTCAACAGGAACTTATTGCAGATTATAAAGAAGATATCAAGAAATATGTGGAAGGCATAGACAAAACCCGTGTATTGAATGTGTTTAATCATATTCCGGTTCAGCTTGCAAAAGAAAATAAAAAGTTTCAGATTTCAAAGGTTGCAAGTGGTGCGAAATTTAAAGATTACTGGGGCTGCATTGAATGGCTTAACGACGCCGGTATTATAAATCTCTGTTACTGTCTGCATAATCCGGATTTACCGTTGAAGGGAAATTACGAAGATGACAAATACAAAGTTTATTTTCGTGATACTGGCCTTTTAATTGCAAATCTTGACCAGGAATCTCAGGATGATTTACGGGCAAATAAGAACATGAATGTTTATAAGGGGGCTTTGTATGAAAATGTAATAGCAGAAGCTCTCTGTAAGCAGGGATATGAACTGTTCTATTATAAAAAAGAGAACTCAACTCTTGAGCAGGATTTCTTTGTGCGTACTAAAAAATCTTTAGTTCCAGTAGAAGTAAAAGCAACCAATGGTAGAGCAAAATCACTTTTAACACTTATAAAAAGCGATTCTTATCCTGATATTACCACTGGCATAAAGCTGATTCATGGAAATATAGGCTTTGAAAATAACATTCATACTTTTCCATATTTCTGTGCATTTTTGCTTAAACGTTATCTGGCAGATGTTGATTTTTAAATGTTTGGGGAATCCAGGATTTCTTGCCGCTTTTTTTGTATGTATTATTTCACCTTTCAAAGCTTCCTGCACTGCCTGATTTGATGTAAGGCGGGCACTCCAATCCCTAGCCCGAAATCCTTGACACGTATAAATATGAATAATAAAATGTTATTATAATTAAAAGTAAAGGAGAACATACTAAGAAAATGGAAATCGCCTTTTTAAGCGCCACAGGTTGGACTTCTTTACTTCTTTACTTCTTTACTTCTTTACTTCTTTACTTCTTTACTTCTTTACTTCTTTACTGATAGAACTTTCTCTAAAAAATTTTACCCTGTGTAAATTATTCCCGAAAAATGCCGCTTACGGCATTTTTTTGTCTTTATGTTT
>JAEEGH010001616.1_pt1 | contig 63914 bp, 44 predicted proteins | sample 9134181 | NCBI WGS metagenome assembly JAEEGH01 (sample SAMN16246544, study PRJNA631951) | gut metagenome | biome: gut microbiome; feature: rumen; material: DP-attached | host: Bos | place: Iran: Karaj | collected 2018-10
TATCCTCGTCTGCAACTCTGCCGGCAACGAAGCTGACGACAGCCAGTGGAAGACCATCATCACCCCTGCCGATGCCGACAGCGTGCTTTGTGTGGGTGGCATCGAGAACAGCCTCACCGAGTATAACCATATCGAGTTTTCCTCCTATGGCCCCTCTGCCGATGGCCGCCTCAAGCCCAACGTCTGCGCCTTCGGCTATGCCCGTACCGCCAACACCGGCACAGACAATGATTATCACTATGTCCACGGCACCTCTTTCTCCTGCCCTCTGGTGGCCGGCTTTGCCGCCTGTGCCTGGCAGGCCTCTCCCGGCAAGACTGCTATGGACCTCTTCCACGAGATAGAACATAGTAGTGACCTCTATCCCTACTGCGACTATTCCTTCGGCTATGGTGTCCCGCAAGCCTCTTACTTCACACAATCAAGCAATCACACAATCAAGCAATCCGCTCCCACCTTCCGCTTCGAAAAGGAAGAGGACGAAATCCTCGTCCGCCCGTTGCGGCCCATCGTGGGCAAGCCCATCTTCTATAAAGAACAGCGTAGCGACGGCCACATCGAACGCTATGCCAAGCGCGACATCGTCTTCCTCGACACTACCGGTGCCCTCCACTTTATCCTCCAGCCCCACCGCACCCTGGTAGTCCACCTTGACGGTTACACCGCCTCCTATACCGACATGGATACCCTCTCCAGCACCGCCAAACTCCTTGACGAATACCTCTTTGGCGATGTCGTCACCGCAGACAACCCTTATGTGCTGAACGACCCCGATTACCGCACCCCTGAGATGAACCTCACCCCCTCCGAGTGGGGCAGCAACGCCAAATACCGCTGGAATATCTATTTCGGTCTCGGACTGCCTGTCAAGATTGACGATGCTGAGCTCTCCTCCAATGTCTGGTCGCCCAGCTGGAATTTTGGTTTCCGTTTTCTCCGTGCTTTCAGCAAGGTTTACTGCCTTGGTGTCGGCATTGGCTACGAGAACAGCCACTATCGCTTCAACAATGCCTCTGTCAACACCCTGGAAACCTCTACTCCTCTCATTGCCTCCACCCTCGGTGTTATGGACGATATTGATGTCCGTAGCCTGACCTTCAACGAGTGGTCCCTCGAGCTCTTCCAGCGTGTCCGTCTCTATCCCGTGGGAATGTTCAGCAACGGCCTCCAGTGGGATCTCGGCATCTATGGCAGCCTCGGAGTCAACTATTATGAGCTCGCCGGTAAAGCCCCGGCAGGTGCCAATGTCGACAATATGCATCAAATTCTCTCGGGTCTTGACGCGATGACCGACTATAAGTGTAACTTCGGCATCACCACCCGCCTCACCTATGATGTCATTGGCCTCTATGTCCGCTACCGCCTGAACTCCATCGGCAGTGACCCCGCCCCCGGCAAAGTCCTCCTCCCCCGCCTCACCGTCGGCCTCCAACTACAGTTCTAACCCCCTTGAAACACAAACTATTACCGTACCATCTCCTACTATGGTAGGACTTGGTACGGTGTTGGTACGGTGTTGATACGGTGTTGGTACGGTGTTGGTGTTGATTGTTAGGTAGTTATAGATTTGTTAAAAAATGCTATCTTCCAATCGGTTTTTTTTCGTATTTTTGCAATTTCAAATGAATAAAAAATAAAAAAAACATAAGTATTATGACACTTGAAGAATTTCAGAACGAATTGCGTCTCGGTATTCCCGATCCGCTGCCCGAAATGCCCGCTTATGATCCTACGGTGAACCATGCTCCCAAGCGCAAAGACATCCTGACGCCTGTCGAGAAGAAGTTGGCCATCCGCAATGCTCTCCGTTATTTCCCCGCCAAGCACCACAAGATGCTGGCCAAGGAGTTTGCCGAGGAGCTGCAGAAATACGGGCGCATCTATATGTACCGTCTTCGTCCCACCTACAAGATGTATGCCCGTCCCATTGAGGATTATCCGGCCAAATGCCGTCAGGCTGCCGCCATCATGCTGATGATTCAGAACAACCTCGACCCCGCCGTTGCCCAGCATCCCCACGAGCTTATCACCTACGGTGGCAATGGTGCCGTCTTCCAGAACTGGGCCCAGTACCGCCTCGTGATGAAATACCTCTCGGAGATGACCGACGAGCAGACCCTCGTGATGTACAGCGGTCACCCCATGGGACTCTATCCCAGCCACAAGGACGCCCCCCGTGTGGTCGTTACCAATGGCATGATGATTCCCAACTACAGCAAGCCCGATGACTGGGAGCGCTACAACGCCCTCGGTGTCACTCAATATGGTCAGATGACCGCCGGCAGTTATATGTATATCGGCCCACAGGGCATCGTGCATGGTACCACCATCACCGTTTTGAATGCCGCCCGTAAACTCGGTGGCGGCACCGCTGGCAAGCTGTTCATCACCGCTGGTCTTGGCGGCATGAGCGGTGCCCAGCCCAAGGCTGGCGACATTGCCGGTGTGGTCTCCATCACCGCTGAAATCAACCCTGCTGCCACGCAGAAACGCTACACGCAAGGCTGGGTTGACGAGGTGCATGATAATCTGGATGAACTATTTGTGGCCGTCAACAAGTCCATTGCTGCCAAGGAGGCTAAGAGCTACGCCTACCAAGGTAATGTGGTTGACCTCTGGGAGTACTGCGCCGAGAAGGGTATCAAGGTGGATCTCGGCAGCGACCAGACCTCGCTGCATAACCCCTGGGCTGGTGGCTACTATCCCGTGGGTGTCAGCTTCGAAGATGCCAAGGTGATGATGGCCGAGAAGCCTGAACTCTTCAAGGAAAAGGTGCAGGAGAGCCTCCGTCGCCATGTGGCAGCTGTCAACAAACTCACCGCTAAGGGTATGTATTTCTTCGACTACGGCAACGCCTTCCTGCTGGAGAGCAGCCGTGCCGGTGCCGATATCTGGAATGCCGATAAGACGGCCTTCCGCTATCCTTCCTATGTGCAGGACATCATGGGACCGATGTGCTTCGACTATGGCTTCGGCCCCTTCCGTTGGGTATGCACCAGCGGCAAGCCCGAGGACCTCGACAAGAGCGACCATATCGCTATGGAAGTGCTGGGCGAGATTGCCGCCACCGCACCCGCCGAGATACAGCAGCAGATGCACGACAATATCCAGTGGATTAAGGGTGCCAAGGAGAACCACCTTGTGGTGGGAAGCCAGGCTCGTATCCTCTATGCTGACTGTGAAGGCCGCACCAAGATTGCCGCCCGCTTCAACGAGGCCATCAAGAAGGGAGAGATTTCCGCACCTATCGTGCTGGGCCGCGACCACCACGATGTGAGTGGTACCGACAGCCCCTTCCGTGAGACCAGCAACATCTACGACGGCTCGAATCGCTGCGCCGATATGGCCGTGCAGAATGTCATCGGCGACAGTTTCCGCGGCGCCACGTGGGTCTCTATCCACAACGGTGGTGGCGTAGGCTGGGGCGAGGTGATAAACGGTGGCTTCGGCATGGTGCTCGATGGTTCTGAGGCTTGTGACCGCCGTCTCCGCATGATGCTCCACTGGGATGTCAACAACGGCATCAGCCGTCGCTCCTGGGCCCGCAACGAGGGCGCCATGTTCGCCATCAAGCGCGCCATGGACATCTGTCCTGAGCTGAAGGTGACGATGCCCAACTTGGTCGACGACAGCGTCCTTGAAGGCCTGTTCTAAAGCATCGTCCAAAAGTTCTATAGAAAAAGTCAGCGGCGAGACCATTTGGTCTCGCCGCCTTTTTGATTAATCAGTATTTCTCACCAGCCGGACGGATAACAAAGCGTTTTAATTTGCGTTTACCACAGTCCATCCGCTGGGGATACCGCTGTTGTCGTTACTCCAGTAGGTCATCTTTTTTGCTTTGGTGAATGTACCTGTAGTAGATACTCCTTGAAGCCAACAGGTTGTTGTACCCGTTGGAATGGTGGGTTCAGCAAGGCATTTTATGCTATTCAAGTTGGAACAATCTTTGAACATGTATTGATAACATGATGAGACTAAGGTGGGGGCAAGAAGGTCGGGAGCTGTAGTCAAACTGGAACAATCCTGAAACATGTGTTCATAGCAGGAAGATGCTAATGTCATGGCTGGTAATGATGGGGCTGAGGTTAAGCCAGAGCAACCTTTGAACATGTGAGAGTAGCATGAATTGTTTAGTGTTAAGGCTGACAATTCGGGAGATGAAGTTAATCGTACGCAGCCTTCAAACATATAGTAATAGCAAAAAATTGCGAGAGTTGTAGCTGGTAGAGATGGAGGAGAAGATAAACTGGTGCAGTTTTGAAACATGTATTGATAACAATAGTCGGATAGAGATGAAGCAGGTAACGTTGGTGCGGATATTAGGTTGGTGCATCATTGAAACATATATTCATAGCAACTGTTGGTTAGAGTTGTGGCAGGTAGTTCTGGCGCTAAAATCAGGCTAGTACAACCACTAAACATGGAGGAATAGCAATATGTTGCTAACGATGTGGCGGGTAAAGCAGGTGCTGATGTGAGTTTTGTGCAGCCCTGAAACATACACATATAACATTTGTTTGCTAACGATGTGGCAGGCAATTCGGGTGCCGATGTTAGATACGAGCATCCAAAGAACATGTTATAATAGCATAACTCGGTTAATGATGTGGCAGGTAAATATGGGGCTGATGTTAGGTTTGTACAGCCTTTGAACATGTTTTGATAACAATTGTTGGTTAGTGTTGTGGCAGGCAATGATAGCGTTTTTGAGGGATGATTGTGAATTCGAGTGTTGTTTTGAAACAGGTTACGGAATGTATAATTGTCTGTTAACACAGTTAAGGTAGCAAAATTGTTTTTGCTAAGAAGACTCATGACGTTACCATAAACATAGCAATCTCCAGAGCAGGAGAATTTACTGTATGTTGAAATAGTGGCCATGGAGGTATTGTCGCCCCGGAAAGAGACTTTGTCGCCGATATTGGCAAGGGTGACGGCTGTGCTGTAGGTGTTCCATGTGATGCCGTCTGTACTATACTCCAAAGTTTTTCCAGTTGCAGGTGTAAAAGTTACGGTGGCGTTGGCCGTCTTAGTCTCGAAAGTGAGTGGTGTGGTGAGGTAGTTGAACTCAGTGACATTTCCAGTTTCGGTTGAAATACGACATCCGGCGGTGAGCATTACATTGCGCCCCAAAGTGCTGACACTGACATTTTCTTTTCTAAAGGTGAAGGTGCGTCCGGGATTGCCCTCTTCGTAAGCAAAGACCTCAACGGTAATTGGGGTTGTGCTTCCGTTACCGATGGGTCGGATAGGCACCTGCACCTCAATACGATTGTCATCGCTGCCAGTGGAATAGGGAATGGTGGGATGGTCTGTGAAGTTGACTGTTACTGAGTTCTTGCTGCTTGTCGTTACTGCATTCACAGTGGGATTGTCGTTGTTGTTGAGCGTTACAGGTGTACGACCGCTGAGCAGATATGACGAACTGCTGACCACCACTTTGTCCAGTTTCAGTGTCAAACTACTGCTAATCTCGTTTCGTACCATCACCTTGACAGCAGCGGTGAGGTGCTTGAATTCGATATTATTGGGTGTGCTTCCATAGTTGCCGTAAGCCACCATTGGAAGGGCGATAATCTGTCGGCCGTCGTTGTAGTGGCAATCGTATGTGGACGGAATGGTGACTGTGGGGGAGGTGGTCTCCCAACCATCAGCAGTCACAATATTATGAGGGTAGTAGCCGTAGACAGTACTGCCACTGATGGCCCCGCCGGGGTTGATATAGGCGTGGTTACCGCTGACGTGGACTTCGTAGTCGTCGCCATTGATATTGACGGTCTCGGTGCTGCTGCCGTCCCACTGTACGGTGTTGCCACTGACGGAGGTCTTCTCGTTGCCGTGGAACCCTTCGGTGGTGAGCTGGATGGCTCCTTCGGGAAGACTGTCAGCCTCTTCTTTCTGGCAGCTGGAGAGCATTATCGTGCAGCCAAGAACAACTGCTGCAATAATTTTGTTATTCATCTCATGTTTCATTATTCGTTCTTCCTTCTTTTTTTTTCATTCGTTTAGTACCAGCTGCCTGAACCGCCCCAGCTACCGCCATCTTCGCGGCTTTCAAGAGATTGGCTACTCTGTTCGAGCGCTGCAGCAATCGAAGACAATGCTAAAAGAAATGTTAAACTCGTGGCATAACCCGCCTCTGCCTTGAAAGTCACCACGGTCAGTTGCGGTGCTTCGTAGGCCTTTTTTTCTTTCATCGTATTCATACCAACTATCTATTGAATCCGATGAGAGAGATGTCGTGGGTTGTCAGTGGAAGGTTGACGACTAATCGGCTACCATCATCCGGGATTCCGCCCTCCGGATCGGTCTTCTGGTTGCGGACAACCATCGTCAGGCTGCTCTGCATCCAAGTAAATAGGGTTACTTTTTTCATTTTCTTTATTTTTTAATGTGAAGTTTTCTAATTGTGTGCGCTTCCTCCGGTCGTGATATTCGGCGGTGGCGGTGAAGAATGCATCGCCACTGGAGTTCAGAGCCGTTTCAACGCTGTCTTGCACCACACCAATGATGAAGCCGATGGCTACAGCCTGCATGGCTACATCGTTGCCAATGCCGAAGAAAGAACAGGCCATCGGGATGAGCAGCAGGGAACCGCCAGCAACGCCCGAAGCGCCACAGGCACCGAGGGTGGCGATGATTCCCAGGAATAATGCTGAGGCAAAACTTACATCAACGCCCACAGTGTTGGCTACAGCTAACGCAAAGACCGTAATGGTTACCGCCGCTCCGTCCATATTGATGGTGGCACCTAACGGGATGCTTACCGAATAAAAGTCTTCGTCGAGTCCCATCTTCCTGCAGAGGGCCATATTGATGGGGATATTGGCGGCCGACGAGCGGGTGAAGAAGGCCTGTAGACCACTCTCTTTCAGACAGGTGAAGAGCAGCGGATAGGGATTCCGGCGCAGCATGATGAAGGAGATGAGGGGGTTGAAGATAAGGGCATTGACCAACATGCAGCCTATCAGCAGGAGGAGCAGGTGACCGTAGGTGGTGAAGACCGAGAGTCCGCTCTCGCTGACGGTGGTGAAGACCAATCCCAGGATGCCGAAGGGGGCGAACTGGATGACCCATCGCACCACTTTGGTGACTACCGTCGAGAGATCGTGTATTACGTTGACGGTGGCTTTCGAGGCCATGGTTTTTAATGAGATGCCGATGACGATACTCCAGAAGAGGATGGCGATGTAGTTGGCATTGGCGATGGCGGCCACGGGGTTGGCGACCATGGAGGTGAGCAGGTTGGCAAAGACATCGCCTAAGGAGCCTGCATTGGAATCGACCTGCGCGGCTTCGCCTAACTCAAGAGTTACGGGAAACAGGAAACTGCCCACCACTGCGCAGACGGCAGCAATGAAAGTGGAGAGCAGATAGATGGAAATCAACGATGTGAAACGGCGACCGTAGCCTTTGCCTGCTTTTGCCACCGACGACATCACCAGCACCGCCACCAACACGGGCGCAATGCCTTTCAAGGCGCTGACAAAAATCTTCCCAAGAATGGCAATACCCGTCCACTGCGGCAGCAAAAGACCCAGCGTGGCTCCTGTCAACAAACCGAGGAATATTCTCAGCATCAGGCTGATGCTCGTGTATTTTTTTAGTAGGGAGATGGCGATATTCATAAGTGTGAGTGTCTTGTAATTGGATATGCAAAGATACGAAAAAAAATTGAAATGTGGCTGTATGAGACAATAAAATGCAAGAAACGACGTTAAAAAAGTACTTAAAGAAGTTAAAAAATACCCATCATGGAAGAAAACAAAAATCTGTTCAAGAAGAACATCGTTTTGGGTAGCGCCATTGTTTTGGCAGCCCTCGTGCTTGGTATCTTCATGGTCTGCACCATTAAGACCCTTAAATCGTATGATGACACTGTGACTGTCCGCGGTCTCTATGAGAAGGAAGTTCCTGCTGACCGCGTGGTGCTCCGCATCAACTACTCGGCACAGAACAACTCCCTCATCGACCTCCGCCATACTATCGAGGACAATGACAAGGTCATTATCAGCATGCTCAAGGAGGCCGGTTTCACCGACGACGAGATTAAGTATACATCGGCACGCATCAACGACCGTTTCGATAGTTACTACACCTCCAACATTACCTATCGCTACGGTGCCAGCCAGACCATCAGTGTTTTTACAGCGAAGATGGACCTCGTCAGTAAGTTGCAGAACACCATAGATGCCGACCTCCTCAAGAAGGACATTGTCAGCAGTACCTATGCCAACTTCGAGTATCACGGACTGAATGAAATCAAGCCCGCTATGATTGCCGAAAGTCTCAAGAATGCTCGCAGCGCCGCTGACGAGTTTGCCAAGAATTCCGGTAGCGAGATTGGTAAGATGCGCACCGCTTCGCAGGGTTACTTCGAGATTGACGACCTTGACGAGAATACCCCGCAGATTAAGAAAGTCCGCGTGGTCTCCACAGTGGAGTACTATCTCAAATGAAAGACGCTGTAATTATTTATTCCGGCGGGCTCGACTCGACGACGTTGCTCTATGAGGAGCGCGAGCGAGTCGCGCTAGCCGTTACTTTCGACTACGGAAGCAATCATGCCGCACACGAGATTGCATGTGCGCGGCATCATTGCGCGCTGCTGGGCATAGAACACCTGGTGATAGAACTCGGCTTCATGAGTCGCTATTTTCAGTCGTCGCTCCTCAGTGGCGCCGATGCCATCCCGAGTGGCAACTACGATGAAGAGAATATGAAGAGTACCGTGGTGCCCTTCCGCAACGGCATCATGCTGAGTATCGCCTGCGGGCTGGCCGAGAGCCGAGGACTGAAACGTGTGCTGATAGCCAACCACGGGGGCGACCACGCCATCTATCCCGACTGTCGCCCCGAGTTTGTGGACGCTATGGACGGAGCCATGCAGGTCGGCACCTATGAGGGTGTGAGGTTGGCGGCTCCCTATACCCATCTCACCAAGGCCGACCTTGTGAGGCGCGGCGCGAAGTGGGGAGTCGACTACAGCAATACCTATTCCTGTTATCGCGGTGGCGACCGGCATTGCGGCACCTGTGGCACCTGCACCGAGCGTAAAGAGGCCTTCCTTGAAGCCGGCATCCCCGACCCCACGGCGTATGAGAATGCTTGAATGCTTGATTGTTTGAATGTTTGAGTGCTACGCGGTTAAATGATTATGTTAGTTCACTCAAGCAATCAGGCAATAACACAATCAAACAATAAAAAGATGTACTATGTGAAGAAAACGATAGAAGTGGCCGGAGCCCATCAGCTGACTCTGGACTATCCCAGCAAGTGTACGCAGTTGCATGGACACAACTGGGTAATCACTATCTACTGCAAATCCATGGAATTGAACAAGAACGGCATGGTGGTGGATTTTTCCGACATCAAACGCTGCATCTCGGACCGTCTGGATCACCATGTGATAAATGATGTCATCGGCTGCAACCCCACGGCAGAGAACATCGCTCGCTGGTGTCAGCAGCAGGTTCCCAACTGCTATCGTGTCGATGTACAGGAAACCACTGGCAACATAGCCACCTATGAGGAGGACGAGGCATGAAGGTGAATGAAATATTCTATTCGCTTCAAGGCGAAGGCTATTATGCTGGCACCGCCGCTGTATTCGTGCGTCTCAGCGGTTGTAACCTCCGTTGCCCCTTCTGTGACACACAGCATGAGAGTGGCACCGAGATGAGCGACGAGGAGATAGCCAAAGAGGCCGCTAAATATCCTGCCCGTCTGGTTGTTATCACAGGTGGCGAACCTTCGCTGCAGCTCACCAAGAGTCTCGTTGATGCTCTGCATGACGAGGATAAGTTCGTTGCTGTGGAGACCAATGGCACCCGTCGTCTGCCCTCCAATGTCGACTGGATTACTCTCTCGCCCAAGGATCTCTTCCTCGGCGACGAGGCAAGGGTGGAACTCTCTATTGTGGACGAGATTAAGGTGGTGTACGACGGTAAGCATGAGCCTCACATGTATTCTGGCATCATGTGTACCCACGCCCGTTTCCTGCAGCCCTGCGATACCGGAGACCCTGTCCGAAACGCCGAAATAGTGAATGCCGCTATTGAATACATCAAGAAAGACCCCCGCTGGAAACTTTCTCTCCAAATCCACAAAATATTAAACATAAGGTAATTCAATAATGTCCCGAAGGGACATCCCTCTCAATAACCCCACATGAAATGCGAGGAGACAGAAAAATATGAATAGAGAACAAGATAATCTGCAGTCCCTCGGCCGCAAAGCCGACATCCCCGAGACCTACGCCCCGCAGGTACTCGAGGCTTTCGAAAACCGTCATCCCGAGCGTGACTACTGGGTGCAGTTCAACTGTCCTGAGTTCACCTCGCTCTGCCCCATCACTGGGCAGCCTGACTTTGCCGAGATAAAGATTCTGTACATTCCTGACAAGCGCATGGTGGAGAGCAAGAGCTTGAAGCTCTACCTCTTCTCGTTCCGCAACCACGGCGACTTCCACGAAGACTGTGTAAATATCATCCTTGATGACCTTGTCAAGCTGATGGATCCCCGTTATATCGAGGTGCTGGGTCTTTTCGTCCCGCGTGGTGGCATCAGCATCCACCCTTATGCCAACTACGGCCGTCCGGGTACCCAATACGAGACCCTCGCCGAGCACCGGCTGAGAAATTACAAGATTTCTTAAGATTCCCGTATCTTTCCGTCTGCACTGCGACGGTAGAGGGTGAAATGGCCTTTGACTTTTTCTATGAAGGGACTGAGTGCATGTACCGAGCGTCCATAGTAGTCGTCGTAGAGAACACAGAGGCGCTTTTTTGAGCGTGAGAGAGCCACGAAAAGTCGGCGGGCATCTTCTTGTATCTGTTTCTCGGTCCAGCTGTGACTGCCGGGATAGTTGCCGTCGATGGCACGGTAGACGATGACGGTGTCGAATTCCAACCCTTTGGCTTTGTGGACGGTGGAGATGATGTAACGCTCCTCCAACGACCCGCCGCAGAGGTCGGCTTCCTTGCTGGTGTTGAGGTCGGTGATATAGCGATCCAGCTGCTGTCGCAGGGTGGGGTAGAGGTCGTCCCGGATAAGGTCCTGCTCAAGGTAGTGGATTAGGTGCCGCCATTTGTCGATGGGTTCGATAAGCTTCGCCCCGAGAAGTTTGCTATAGGTATACTGTAATTCGGAAACGATTCCCTTTCCTTGCTCTCCTTGTACTCCCACCCCATGCAAATACATCTCCGCGTAGCGCTCGTAGAACTTGTTCACCTCTTTCTGGTGGTTTGCAATGAAGAGGCGTTGGTCGGCAATCATCTGGATGGCGTTGAGATGGCAGAAGTTGAGTAGCGAGAGGGTGGCCAGGATGTCGTCGTCGGCACGGTGGCTGTTTTGTCCCTCGAGGTGCAGCACTTCGAGCAGATGCACTAACTTGTACTGTCGCAGACGCGGCCGTACCAGACGGATGTATTTCAAAGTGTCAAAATACCTTGGACACACCTCTTCGAGTTTAATGTCTTTAACCGTTAACCGTTCACTGTTCACTTTTATCCGCAACAAGTTGTTGCGGAGTATCTGATAGTCGTACTCTACATTGTGTCCTACGAGAACTTTGCCTTTGCAATAATCTAGAAACATCTGCAGCCCTTCGGCACGGGGATGGCGTTTGCTGGTACGGTAGACCTCGATCATGGGGTTGGGGTGGCCTCCTACGGTCTCGGGAAGCTCTTTGTCGGTCTCCAGAATCACATTGAAAGGTTTTCCTACCACCTTCCCCTGACGGACGCGCACAGCGGCAATCTGGATGATGTCGTCGTGGTAGACGTCGAGTCCTGTGGTCTCGGTGTCGAAGATGATTAGTTCTTCGTTGTCGTAGACATGGACGAACTCCTGCAGGTACGAGCTGTCGGGATAGCGCAGGAAATCGGTGGGCAGTAGCGCCACGCGCCGTAGGTCGCGCATGAAGTTGCGCGCTGCGGTGTAGGTGGGTGTTATGTGCAGTCCCCACAGCAGGCGCGCCCAGGCGATGAAGACCATCTCGTCGGTCAGCACGCTGAGATGTGCCAATAGCAGTCGCGTGGCGGGCAGCGAGAAGAGGTCGGTGCCGCTGATCTTGAAGTGGCTCACTCCCATGCCACTCATCACCTCGCCGATGTCGTCGGCCTCGCGGTTGGTGCTGACTAAGATGGCTATTTTCCCTTTGGGGTCGAGGTCTCCATAGCGTTTGGCGAAGCGGGCGGCATAATAGCTTTCCAACTGAGCATCGCCCACGTCGAGCAGACAAAGGTCTTCCGGGGCATGAGGCGGATTGAGGTTGGTGGTGGGCAGCATATCGCGTCGGATACCGAGATTGCGCTCTGCAAATTCGTTCTGAAGGTCCAGAAGATAACGTGGAGAGCGATAGTTGGTGTACAGGTGGTGGATGTTCCCTTGACAGCGCCGTTTGAGGTTTTCGAGGGTCTCTAACTTGGCTCCGATGAACGAGAAGATGGCCTGCTGCTCGTCACCGAGATAGACGATGGTGGCATCGGGAGCCGCGAAGAGGTCCACTAGCGCGAACTGCAGCGCATTGAGGTCCTGCACCTCGTCAACCTCAATCCATCTGTATTTCTTAGTTTGTAGTGGATAGTGGTTGGTGGATAGTATTTGTTCCCGTGTGCTACTCACTACCCACTGCTCACTGTCAACTAAATGCTGGTATGCAATGATTAGCAAATCGTCATAATCCAGCAGGTCGTTATCCTCCTTGTAGCGCTCGTAGGCTTTTGCGAGGCGCATGAGGTTGGCGGCCGGAAGTTCCTCGAGGATACTGTAGCGCTGCATCAGGTTGTCGATATTCGTGTAAATGTAGGCGATATTCTCTTCATCAAAGGGCCGTCCTAACACGTCGCAGAGCTTCGTCACGCTGCCGGCGTGAAACAGTTCGTTGTGCAGTATCACCTCGCCGCGCATGCCCATCACCATTTGCTGCAGGCCGTGCTGGAACCGCATCAGTTCTGTAGTGCGACTCTCGATATGCAGGCGCTTGCAGAGCTCTTCCTGGATGATATTCTCCACATCGCCCTCGTCGATGATGGCGCTGTTGTGGTTGATGAGACCGTTGTTGAAGAGCATTTGGGAGCAGTAGCGGTGGATATTGCCCACGAAAAGGGCATCGGGTACGGGGTTCCCCGTGCGGTCGGCGATGCGTTGTGCCATCCCTTTGGCAGCGCGGTTGGTGAAGGTGAGACACAGCATGTCGCTGTATTCCACCCCCTGCTCGTGGGCATGTACCACGCGCTCGGTGAGGATATCCGTCTTTCCGCATCCCGGCGGCGCCAGCACCAAATGCCGTCCGCCGCTAATCTCTATCGCTTCCCGCTGCCACGGGTCAAAGGTTCGCTGCATAATTGGGTGAGTTAAATTCTGCGTAGCCAGTGGACAAGGAGTTGGTTGTAAACCATATAACCGTTTGCTTGACGGTAAACGAGTTCTTTTTCTGTCAGCATGTCGAGGGAGCTTTGTACGCTGCTGGTACTTGTTAGATTGTTTTTCTTGATGAATTCTTTTCCGGGGGGCTCTTCCTCCTTCTCTTCGCAGGCGATGGCTCGTAGCAGTGAGAATTGGTTGTTGGTCAAGAATTGTACGAGACTTTCGTATTTAATGGGAGAACGATGGTTGAACAGGGGTAGAACGGAGGTGGTTATGATTGGGGGGAGACGGGCTGTCCGTTGAGAGTGGCGCTGACCATTTCGTCCTGCACGTAGACGAGTTTGAGGGAAAAGAAGGGGACGCTTTCGTCGAGGAGGAGGCGGAGGAAGATTTTGTCGCCTTCCCAGAGGGGAAGGGGAAAGGTCGGAGTTTGGAGTTTGGAGGTCGGAGTGATCTCTTCTATAATTCTTTGTTTTGTTATCCAGGCTAGCTCCCCCTCGTCGTCGATGCCCATATCGGGCTCGCCACGCCATTCGGTGGCGGTGAAGAGGTGCATGTATTCGTTGGGCCAGGTGTCGGAGATAAAGGTCACAATGCCACGGTATTGCCAGCGGGTAATCTTCAATCCAGTCTCTTCGCGCACCTCGCGCAGCATGCATTCGTCTGGACTCTCATCGGCTTCGCACTTGCCACCCACACCAATCCATTTCCCATGGCTGGCATCGTGCTCTTTCTTCACGCGGTGCAGCATCAGATAGCTGTTGCCGTTGTCTATATAACAGAGTGTGGTCTGTTTCATGTTTTAGATTATCTAGATTCAATAGGTTGTCTAGAATATCTAGCAAAAAAGGCCGCAAATATGCGGCCTTTTGCTTTGAAGGAAGTGAATTAGTCCTCAGCGTTGATGATGGCTTTGTGGACAGCGTTCCAACCGGCAGCGGTGATACCCCAGTTGTTGGTGGAGTTCTTGTTACCGTTGATGCGAACCTTTCTTCTCTTCACTTTTTTGTTAGCATTGATACCCATGGTGTATAATTTTTATTGTTTATTTCATTGATAATCAGTCTGTAATTTGCATATCGCTCAAAACAAACGTGCTGCAAAGATACGAAAAAATTGAAAAATGAGAATTGAAAAGTGAAATTTTAATATTTTTTTTAATATCTAATTCTTAAATTCTTCATTCTTCGTTCTTTATTTTCAAAACTTTCCCGACGCTCCGCCACCTCCGAAGCTGCCGCCTCCAAAACCTCCGAAGCCGCCACCTCCGCTCCATCCGCCACCGCGGGAGCTGCCACCCATGAACCAGGGATAACTACCGACAGAATGGCCTCCTGTACCATGGTTGCCGTGTCCGTTGTTGTTGAACTGCTCAGGGTGTTTGCGGGCGTAGAGCCAGAGGAGGAGGGGGATTCCGATGACAGCACCTAGAAATATTAGTAACCCCGTGAGGGCACTGGTGCGCTCTTCCTTCTTGTATTGTGCATAGCTGTATTCTCCGCGAAGCACGGGCTCGATGATGTTGAGAGCCTCCGTCAACGCCTTATAATAGTTTCCATTGCTCAACGGTTCCACCATGTGGTCGTCGATGATGCGTTTGCAGAAGGCATCGGGCAATGCCCCTTCGACGCCGTAGCCTGTTGCGATGGCTACGTCACCGTCAGGCTCTTCCTCGGTTTTCGACTTGATAAGTATCACCAATCCGTTGTTGAACTCTTGCTGTCCTACTCCCCATTCCTGTCCGATGCGGGTGGCCACGGCCCACGAGGCATCGCCCTGCAGGGTGGGAGTGATGACGATAAGTATCTGGTTCGAGGTGGAATCGTTGAAGGCTACTAATCGCTGTTCGAGCGTGTTGAGTTGCTCCTCGGTAAGGATATGAGAGTAGTCGTTTACCAGTCGGTTGCTCTTCTTGGGAGTCCACTCCGACTGAGAAAGTGCTGCCGGCAGACTTGCCAGCAGCACTATCATGATGGTTATTAGACGTTTCATTTAGAATTCGAACTTAACATCGACGGGCTCAGCGGCCTCTTCGGGAGCGGTGAAGTAGCCTTTCTTGTCAAAGCCGCAGATGCCGGCGATGATGCTGTTGGGGAAACGACGCACCTTGGTGTTGTATTCCTGTACGGCTTTGTTAAACTTGCTGCGTTCCACAGTGATACGGTTCTCGGTGCCTTCGAGTTGCTGCTGGAGTTCGGCGAAGTTCTTGGTGGCAGTGAGTTCGGGATAGCGCTCGACGGTGACTTTGATGCTGTTGGCCAAAGCCTTGCCGAGTTTGTCCTGCGCCTGCTGGTAGGCTTTCACCTGATCTTCGGAGAGGGTTGAGGGATCTACTTTCACCTGATCGACACCTGCACGGGCATTGGTGACCTCGGTGAGGACGCTTTTCTCATAGTTGGCGGCACCCTTTACGGTCTCCACAAGCTGTGGGATGAGGTCCATACGGCGTTTGTAGACGTTTTCCACCTGACTCCAGGCTTGCTGCACGTTTTCGTCCGATTTCACGAGGCTGTTGTTAATGCTGATGCCCCAGATGAGCACGATGGCCACGAATGCCACGATGCTGATGATAATGATGCTTGATTTTTTCTTCATTTTTATTTTAATTCTTTAGTTTATTGACACATTAATACATTCACGCATTCTCAATTTATCCCTCTCTGTGTTCTTTGCGCAGGAGATCATTGACAGTCTTCACGGGATTGAACGTGGCCACAGGGACCTCGACGAAGAGGGTGATCCAATCGGCCATAGCGCCGTTCCATAGGCCGGGAAGTTCTTGCGACTTGACAGTGAGTGCCCCCTTGGTCTTCTTGCTGATGAATCCGGTTTGGGGGTCGACGTATTTTCTGAGGTCGAAATAGCGGCCACGGTAGTTTTTGGTACTGCACACTAAGTCGACAGGGTTGAAGTGGGTCGACGACTGGAAAATATTCTCCTGCTGCGGGTCGTTGTGGTTGACTTGAGCCGATTCGACCACCTGAAGGCTTCTACGACCCTTGGTATCAATGGTATAGAAGGGACCGCCACCGGGTTCTCCGAGGTTCTTGACCATTCCGCAGATACGCATGGGTCGGTTGAGGAGCGCATGGAGGGTTTTAGCATCACAACCCTCTGGTACCATGATATTAAGTTCCTCTTTGGCGAAGCGGATAATCTTGTTTAAGGTGCTTTTGTCGGGCTTGCCGTCGAGGGTGCGGAGCATCTCGAAGCATTTCTCTCGCAATTCGAGAAGCATTCCGGCAATTACCTGTTTGTAAATCACGGTAGTATGCTTCATCCAGTCGGGTACAACGTTGTCAATGTTCTTGACGAAGATAAGGTCGGCACGTTGCTCATTGAGATTTTCAATAAGGGCTCCGTGTCCGCCGGGGCGGAAGATGAGTCGGCCGTTTTCGTCGCGCGTGGGATTATTCTGCTCGTCGACGGCGATGGTGTCTGTGTAATGCTTTTGTTCCGAGAAGGTTATCTTTAGATTGATACAGAAGGTGCTCTCGTAGTAGTGTTTTACCTCATTGATTTTCTTGAGGAAGGCTTTACGGTGTTCAGGGGAGATGGTGAAGTGCAGGTTGACAGTTCCGTCGCTGTTGCGGGCATAGAGGGCTCCCTCGACGATATGCTCTTCGAGCGGGGTGCGCTGCACGGCTCCATAGCGGTGGAATTTTAGCAGGGCTTTGGGTAGGCTTCCGTAGCCAAGGTATTGTTCTTTTAGCAGAAAGTTGATGACCGTGCTGTAGTCGCCGCGATGGAGGTATTCTTCGATGTCAAGATCGGAGGATTCCATGCAGGTTTTCAAGTCGTTGAAGAAAGCAAAGGTATGCAGGTTCTCAAGGAAGACTTTTACTTCGGGGAATTCTTTGTCGAAGTTCTTGGCTACGCCGAAATAGGTGGAGGTGAAGCTGTAAAGGTCTTTGAACATGCGAGTTGCTGCACCCGAGGCGGGGACGAATTTCAAGATTTTTTTCCCGCGGGCGAGTGTGCGATATTGTTTTTCGTAGCGTTCGATTTCTTTGTCGCTGAGACGGAGGATGCCACGGTTGTCGGGAGTGGCGGCGGCATCGAGATGGCTTTTGGGGAAGCCGGCTTTAAAATTATCTATTTGGTGCTGCACAACCTCGGGAGTGAGCCCCATTTGACTGAGTTGCTCGAGGTCTTGCTTGGTTGGTTTAAATACCATGCTATGAGATATTTGGGTCTAGAAAAAGACTTGTTCGGTCAGCGAGATTTTGGCGGTCAGTGTCTCACCTTCAAGCAGACGCACCTGGGTTTCTCCGCGACGCTCGCCACCACCTTGTGCAATGGGGATGGGGAGGGAGGCTTTCACTTTGACGATGGCAGGGGCTTTGAATGAAGTTGAGAAGATGCCATCGGGACCGGTGATGCCGGTGACGTGGATGATGCCACCGCCGGATTGGGTGATGTCGACAGTAGCAGCGGGAATTGGCAATTTTGTGACATCGTCGGTCACGAAAACATCCAAATAACTATTGGTATCCTTGTCACAACTGGTAAAAAATGCCATCGGTAAGATGCTGAAAAACAACATTGCGGAAGCAAAGAAAATTTTTTTCTTCATAAATCTGTATTTTTTAAGTTGTCGTTTCTGATTTTCTTCTTATTTTTGCATGCAAAATTAGTAAATTTATTCTATATAGGATGAAAAAAATATCATTTTTGCCGTTTTTTTTATTTGCGGCACTTTCAGTGGAATCGCAAGGCATTGATTTGCAAAAGGAAAATGTGCGAGGTAGTGTCTATGTCGAAATGCAGACGACCTATGGTAATATAGTGGTTCTGCTCTATGATGAGACCCCTTTGCACCGCGATAATTTCATAAAATTGGTTAATGAAAGTGTCTATGACGGTGTCCTTTTCCATCGCGTCATCGAAGGTTTTATGATTCAAGGCGGTGACCCGGATTCGAAGACTGCCAAACCGGGGCAGATGCTTGGCGAAGGGAGTATGGGATATAACATCGATGCCGAATTTCGACCGGGGCTTTTCCACAAACGCGGAGCTCTCGCCGCCGCTCGAGAGGGCGACGATGTCAACCCCAAGAAAGAATCTTCTTCTTGCCAGTTTTATATTGTGCAGGGGAGGACATGGAGCGACGATGAACTCAATATGATAGGACAACGTTATAAGAAGGATTTCACGAAAGAACAGCGTGAAGCCTATCGCACCATCGGGGGTGCCCCGCACCTTGACGGCGACTACACCGTATATGGCGAAGTGGTTGAGGGTATGGATATTGTGGATAAAATTGCAGCAGCCCGACGCGACCGTTTCGACCGTCCGTTGGACGACATCAAGATTATCAGTGCCAAAGTGATAAAAAAGTAAAATAGTATATGCTGAAAGATCTTATTTCCAAGTACATTGAAGAAATCAACGCGGCGGATATCAAGACTTTTGAGGACCGCGCCGCTGAGGTGGAAAAATTCCGCATCCGTTTTCTGGGCCGCAAAGGTGTGATGAATGAGTTGTTCGAGCAGTTCAAGGCCCTCCCCAACGAACAAAAGAAAGAAATGGGCGTTGCCCTCAACCAGCTGAAGACTGCTGCGTTGGCTAAGGTTGAAGAATTTAAGAATTTCGTCGAAGAAAGAGCCGAGGCTGAAGACCGTCACGACCTGACGATGCCGGCAGACTTCGCTCAGCGGGGCAGCCGTCATGTGCTGTCGGTGACGATGAACGAGATTGCCGAAATATTTTCCCGCATAGGCTTCACCATCGAGGAGTCGGTGGAGATAGAGGACGACTGGCATCTCTTCTCGGCGCTGAACTTTCCTCCTGATCATCCCGCGCGTGACATGCAAGATACATTCTTCGTTCAGAAGGAAGAAGGCAAGATGGATGTGGCTCTTCGTACCCACACCTCGTCTGTACAGGTGCGCGTGATGGAGACCCACAAGCCTCCTATTCGTATCATCGCACCGGGTAGAGTATTTAGGAATGAGGCTATTAGCGCGCGTGCCCATTGTATCTTCCATCAGGTTGAGGGTCTTTATGTCGATAAGAAAGTGACCTTTGCCGACCTAAAGCAGACGCTGCTCTATTTTGCCAAGGAGATGTTCGGTCCTGAAACGCAGATTCGGTTGAGACCCAGTTATTTCCCGTTTACGGAACCGAGTGCCGAGATGGATGTCTCATGCAATATTTGTGGTGGCAAAGGGTGTAACATCTGTAAGGGCACAGGCTGGCTTGAGATTCTGGGCTGCGGTATGGTGGACCCCAACGTTCTTGATGCCTGCGGTATTGATAGTAAAGAATATACCGGTTTCGCCTTTGGTATGGGTGTGGAGCGAATGGCTATGTTGAAATATCAGATTCGTGACCTCCGCCTCTACTTTGAGAACGACCTCCGCTTCCTGCATCAGTTCGACAATATTATCTGATAGTATGGCACTTATCACCATCAATGACATGCGTTTTTATGCGCATCACGGCTGTTTCGAGCAGGAACGTGTCATAGGTACTCATTTCCGTGTCGACCTATCCTTCACGACCGATACTTCGAAAGCGGAAATATCTGATAACATTGTTGATACGGTTAGTTATTTAGATGTTTACCAGGTGGTGAAAGACGAGATGATGACCCCCTCCCATCTGTTGGAACATGTAGCCCGTAGGGTGGGGGAGAGAGTGTTGGCGGATTTTCCCGCTGTAGATACTGTTAACGTGAAAGTTAGCAAGTTGAATCCTCCGCTGGGAGGACAGATGGATTCGGTGAGTGTCACCCTCGATTTGGCACGTTAGACCAAGCCATTGTCGTGGAGACTGAAATAGTCGGCTTTCCCTGAGGGTGTGATGCCGACGATAATATGCTCCAATAATTTGATATCAAGAATTTTACCTGCCTCAAAAATGAGGTGGGTAATTCTTTTGTCTTCCAGACTGACCCTGAGTGATCCGGAGGGATGATTGTGTGCCACCATAAGGTTGACTGCTTTGCATTCGATAGCACCACGGAAGATAACACGCATGTCTACAGATACATTCGTCTGTCCGCCCATGGAGATGCGCTGCCGTCCAAGCACCTTGTTACGGTTACTGAGGTAGACGGCCCAGAACTCTTCATGGTCGAGGTCGGCCAAAAGAGGTGTCATGTAGTTGAATAAATCTGTACTGTTGCTGATTATCAGTTCTTTGTTTTTTGAAATCTCGCCCTGCATACGCCATCCAAGTTCAAGGGCCGCCATGAGGGTGGCGGCTTTGGCGGCCCCCAGTCCCTTGATAGAACTTAACTGGTTGAATTCTAACTGTGAAAGGGCTGTGAGGCTGTTGCCGGTAAGCGCAAGAACCTCCTTGGCTACTTCGACCACGCTTTTTCCGGGAATTCCGCTGTGTAGCAGGATGGCTATCAACTCGGCATTGGTGAGTTCTTTCTTACCTTTCGAAAGCATTTTTTCACGAGGTTTGTCCTCGTCGGCCCACTCTTTGAGTGTTAGCGAAAAATATTCGTCCATATCTCTCTGTTATTCTATAAATTTTGTGCAAAGATACATGTTTTTTTTTGATTTTGTTTGCTATGTCAATATTTTTTGTTATTTTTGCATGTTCAAAAGAATATAATAAAAAACATAAATTTATATATAAAGTATGCAGAATAAAGGACTTATCAAATTCTTGACTTGGACTTTCGGCCTCGCTTGTTTGTTCCAATTGTCATTTACGGTTGTGACAAGCGTGGTGGAAAGCAAAGCAAAAACTCATGCAGAAACCTATGCTAACAGTAAAACTGCACAGAATGAAATTCAGAGCCTACAGCAGGCTGGTAGCAAGTTGACCGTGGAGGAAATCAAAGACTCCATCGTGAAATCCGAAGAGGCCAAATACCTCAACGACAAGGCCAACAAGAATGTCTACTTGGGCTACACCTACCGCGAGTGCCAGTCCCGCGAAATTAACCTGGGTCTTGACCTGAAGGGCGGTATGAACGTGATGCTCGAAGTCTCCACTTCCGATGTGGTGCGCGCTCTGGCCAACAACCCCAACGACCCTCTCGTGAACAGCGCTATTGATTCCGCCCTCAAGGCTCAAAAGCGTTCGACCAACACTGACTTTGTTACGCTGTTCGAAGAGGAAATTGTCAAACTTGACAAGAATGTTTCTCTCTACCAGAAGTTCGGTAGCGGTGACTTGCGCGACAAGATTCAGCCCAACGCTTCCAATAAAGAGGTTGTTGACGCTATCAGAAAAGAGACCTCCGAAGCCTATGAGCGCACTTATCAGATTATCAGCCGTCGTATCGACCGCTTCGGTGTTGCCCAGCCCACCATCCAGAAACTCCCCGCTTCCGAGCGTATCCTCGTGGAGCTCCCCGGTGTGAAAGATCAGGACCGCGTCCGCAAACTCCTCAGAGGTACTGCTCAGCTCGAATTCTGGCTGACCTATGAAAGCAAGGATGCCAAAGTCTTCCTCGATGACATCAATGAGTTCTCCGATATGGGACAGACGGTCGACAGCACCGATAGTGTCGAGGTTACTTCCGTGTCCAACGGTGTGAAGCTGTATGACAAACTCAGTGTCTACGCCTCCTCTGGTGCCGTTGCCGGTATGGCAAGACTGGCCGATACCTCCAGTATCAACTACATCCTTCGTGAAGCTGCCAAAAAGAACGTTTATGACTCCAAGCGTGAGGTGAAGTTCATGTGGGGTAACAAACCCGACACCGCCGACTTCATTGCCCTCTATGCTATCGAGGTGACAACGAAAGATGGTTCTCCGCTGCTCGACGGTGGTTGCATCACCGACGCTTCTCACGATGTGGGAAACCAAGGCAACGAGGTGAACATGAAAATGAATAGTACGGGTGCGCGCGAATGGAAGCGTATCACTGGTGAGAATGTGGGACGCTGCATCGCTATTGTGCTCGACGATCAGGTTTACTCCGCTCCTAATGTCAACGGCGAAATCGCTGGTGGTCGTTCGCAGATTACCGGCCGCTTCACTATCGAAGAGGCTCAGGACCTTGCCAATGTGCTCAAGTCCGGTAAGCTTCCTGCTCCCGCCCGCATCGTTTCCGACACCGTCGTCGGTCCTTCGCTGGGTCAGGAGTCCATCCACAACGGTCTTATCTCGTTCATTCTTGCCTTCATCGTGGTGCTCATCTACATGGTGGTCTTCTACAACCGTGCCGGTTGGGTCTCGGTGATTGCTCTTATTACTAATATATTCCTTCTTATGGGTGTTCTCGCCGCCCTCGGCGCTGTGCTCACCCTCCCCGGTATCGCAGGTATCGTGCTTACCATGGCAATGGCTGTTGATGGTAACGTGATTATCTATGAGCGTATCAAGGAAGAACTTCGTGCCGGCTCCAGTGTGGCCAACGCTGTCCAGAATGGTTTCAAGAATGCCTACTCCGCCATCATCGATGGTCAGGTGACCACCTTCCTCCTGGGTCTCGTGCTTATCATGTTCGGTTCCGGTGCCGTCCAAGGCTTTGCAGTCACCCTCTGCATCGGTATCGCTACCTCTCTCTTCACCTCCATCTTCATCACCCGTCTGATTATTGACTCTGCCGTCGAGAACAATCGTCGCAAGATGAGCTTCTCCTTCTCCTTCTCTGAGAACTTCCTGCGTAATGTCCACTTCGACTTCCTTGGCAAACGTAAAATGTTCTATGCCATCGCCGCCATCGCTATCGTGGTCTGTGTCGGCAGCTTTGCCCTCCGTGGTCTGAGCTTCGGTATTGACTTCACTGGAGGTCGTACCTATGTGGTTCGCTTCGATAAGCCCGTCGACGAGGAGGCTGTCCGCGCCTCTATGGCCAAGCAGTTCCCCGAAGCTCCCGAGGTGAAAGTCTATGGCAGCAGCAACCAATTGAAGATTACCACCAAGTATCGTGCTGACGAAGAAGGTGAGAATGTGAGCGCCGATGTCCTCATGAAACTGTATGATGGTTCGAAGGACTTCTTCAGAACCCCCATCGATACCAATGAGTTCAAACCCAGTTCGTCGGATGAGACCATCAAACGCGGCGTCCTTCAGGCCGACCAGTTCGGCAAGGGTGTTGCCCACGACAATTTGGTTCACTCCATCTGGGCCCTCATCGGCGGTTTGATTGTGATGTTTGTCTACATTGGACTCCGTTTCCGCAGCTGGCGCTTCGGTATCGGTTCTGTCACTGCTCTGGCTCACGATACCATCCTGGTCATCGGTATCTTCTCGTTGCTCTACGGCCTGCTGCCGTTCAACCTTGAGGTCGACCAGTACTTTGTATCTGCCGTGTTGACGGTGATTGGTTACTCCATCAACGCCACTGTGGTTATCTTCGACCGTGTCCGCGAGTATCGTAAGCTCTATCCGAAGCGTGACTTGATTACTCACATGAACGATGCCATCAATTCCACTCTCGCCCGTACGGTCAACACCTCTGGCACCACTTTCGTCACCCTGCTGATGATGTTTATCTTCGGTGGTGAGGTAATCCGCGGATTCATCTTCGCGCTCCTCGTTGGTGTCGTCGTCGGTGTCTTCTCCTCGCTCTGTATCGCCTGCGCCGTGGTCTATGAGATTTCGCGCAAGCAGCAAGTCAAAGAGCTGGAGAAATAGTTTGTGAAAGATATAATATATTGTATACAATATTATAATAGGTAACGAAAATGAGCATCGGCACTATATTGCTACTCGTCCTCTTCTTGGGCATCTCCTTCGCTTCAAAGGCGAAGAAGGCCCTGGAAGAGCAGGGTGTTCCTCAGGGCCATCCTGCCCATCCGGGTCAGGATGCTGTGGATGTCGATACTCCCGAAGAGGAAGAATCTTCCTACTTTACCTATGAGTCAGATGCTGAGGAAATAGCCAGAACGCACAAAGCCCCCAAGGCTCAGCGTCAAGCCCCTGCGACAGTCGTGGCTCCCGTTGCCGAACCTGTGGTACGTCCGCAGTTTGACCTCCGGCAGGCGGTCATCGGCCAAGTGATATTGAACAATAGATATTTGGATGAAATTAATCAATATAATCAATAATTTAACATGTAAACGCAATGAGAATGTTTAGAAAAGTACTATTGACATTCGGACTCTTGCTGATGGCGGAAATGGTCGCCCTGGCTCAAGGAACGCTGAAGGGTACCATCACCGACTCGAAAACGGGGGAGACCATTCCCTTCGTTAACGTTATCGTCAAGCAAGACGGCAAACAGGTGCATGGCGGTGCTACCGACTTCGATGGTATCTACACCATCAAGCCTCTTAATGTGGGCAAGTACGACATTGAGGTGTCCGCAACGGGTTATGGCCGCTACATGAAGACTGGTGTCAACGTGAAGGCTTCCGGTTTCACGGTTGTTGACATCCAGCTGAACCCCACAGCCACCAACCTCGAGGAAATTGTCATCGAGGCCGAGAAGGTGCCTATCATTGAGATTGGCTCCCCGGAGAATGGCCAGCGCATCAACAGCGATGACATCAAGCACATGCCGGGTAACTCTGTCGACGCTATCGTCGCCGCCGTCGGCGGTATGGGCTATAGCGACGGTGGTACCAGTACCGCTCGTGGTGAGGGTAACATGGTGACCATGCAGGGTAATGTCCGCAAACGTACTGGTATCAATGTGCCGAAGGATGCTATCGCTGAGATTCAGGTCATCCTTGGTGGTACCCCCGCCAGTATCGGTGAGGCTATTGGTGGTACGCAGATTATCACCCTCAAACCCCCGACCAGCCAGTTTATGGGTATGGTCCGCTGGGAGGGCTATCTCGACTACCGTCTTTACAACACCTTGGTGGTCTACCTCACCGGCCCTGTCTATAAACAGAAAATTAAAGATGAGAACGGCAACGTCACGGGCGACCGTACCTTGGTGGGCTTCCGCTTCACCGGTCAGGCCGCTTACGAGAACTCCCCGTTCTACCGAGTGAAAGGATATCGTTATCAAATTGTCAATGATGATCTTGTCCGTTATTTTGAGAGTAAACCCCTGTCGTATGATCCTCTCACCGGTGCTATCAACTATACTGCTGAGACCGAGTTGCGCAAGGAGTCGTTCCATGAAATCACGCGTTTGACTTCGAGCGACTTCACCTCGTCCAGCCGTGTTCCCGACCTGCAGTACTATTCCGTTGCTATGGAAGGTGCTCTTGACTTCCGCTTCTCGGAGTACACCAGCCTCGTGCTTACCGGCGAGTTCAGTGCTGCCCATAACCCCAGCGCTTCCATCTCCCCGCTGAACATGCCCCTCTCGGGTTCCACCGTCAGCGAGTCGATGAATATGGTTCTTACCGTTGACTTCACCCAGCGCTTCAAAGATGCTGAGGTCTCCAACGAGGATGAGGCAAAGGCTTCCTCGCCCATCAAGAACGTGATGTACAACATCACTGGTATGGTCAACCGTTCCACTGCCAAGCAGTACAATGAGAACTACGGCAGCAGCCTCGACGATGTGTTCAAATATGGTTACATCGGTAAGTTTATCACCGAGAAGATTCCCAGCTATGAGAGCAAACTTATCGACTATCGTGGCAACCAGCGTTGGGCTTATGTCCAGAACAACTGGTACGACAAAGTGACCTATGTTCCCGGAAGTGGCATCTACAATCCCGTTCTGGCCAACTACAACGAATTGCTCTTCAATCATGATTACAACATAGAGCATTTCGGTACCGACGAGTTCGAAGCCATCCGTCCCTACCTTACCACGATGGACTATGTCCGTGCTTATAAAGGCTTGTTTAATGGTGACGGTCCCTCGTCCATCTATGGTCTTATCTCCAATGTCGGTGTTCAGGGCAGCACCTATGCAGCCAGCCAGAATGACTACCTCTACTTGCAGGCCAAGGCCTCGGCCGACATTCTGGGTCATGAAATCGAAATCGGTATCCAGTACGACCAGATGTGGAACTCTTACTATCAACTCTCCGCATCTTATCTGTGGACTCTCATGCGTAACAACGCTAACGTCCATATCTCTCAGATGGATATCGATAATCCTATTTACGAAATCCGTGGTTCCCAGCTCTATGTCAACTACAACCGCAAACTCAATGAGTCTCAGCAGACCTACTTTGACAGAGCCTTCCGTGACTATCTGATTTCCTCTGGTGCCACCAATACCGACGGTAGTCCCATCGACAACCTCACTTGGATTGACATCGACCGTTACATGCCCGAAGACTATGTCAACGCCGGCGGTCTCAGCATGTTCTCCACCGACGAGCTCTTCAATAGTGGTAACTCCGCCGTCACCTTCTATGGTTTCGATCATACAGGTGAAAAATACGATGGTGCCAACTGGAGTCTCGACAAGTTCTTCAATCCCAGCGATGGCAAGTATCGTTACCTTCCTGCCTTCTCGCCCATCTATGCCGCAGGCTATATCCAGGATAAGTTCTTCTTCCAAGACCTTATTTTCAACGTCGGTGTCCGTGTCGACTACTTCAACGGCAACCAGTACGTGATGAAAGACCCCTACCTGCTGTATGAGAGTTACACTGTCGCTGACCTGCGCAGCAACCCCGGCCTCATTAGTGGTGGCGGTCAGTATCTCAACAACGCTGGCGACGACTGGGTGCCCTATGTCAACCAGACCCCCACTGTGGGTGACAATGGAACCATTTCCAACACCGGTAGTATCAAGATTGTTGGTTACCGCGACCAATCCGGTAAATGGTACAATGCCGACGGTGTCGAGGTGGCCAGCCCGAGTGCTGTCAATGGTAATACCGGTAAACCTATTCCTTATTATACTTCCAATGGTGTCAACGCCATCAATAACCGTACCGTTGGTACCGAAGCTTTCGAGCGCTACACTCCCCAGATTGTTGCCATGCCTCGTATCGCTTTCTCCTTCCCTGTGGGTGAGAAATCGCAGTTCAAGGCCAGTTACGACATTATTGCCCGTCGCCCCTCCAGTGGTTGGGAGGCCGAGTACACCAAGTACCTCTACATGTCGCAGATTTCCAGCATCAACAACCCCAATCTGAAACCTGAGCGTATCACTAACTATGAGTTGGGATTCCAGCAGGCCCTCAACGAGAGTTCTGCCATCAGTGCCTCCGCCTACTACAAGGAGACTCGCGACCTGATTCAGCTTGTCCAGTATGCTGGTGCTGACCCCAACCCCAACTACTACAGCTTCGACAATAAGGACTTCCGTACCATCAAAGGTGTCACCTTGGCTTACGATCTCCGTTCGACCAAGAACATCCGTGTCAACGCCAACTACACCCTTCAGTATGCTGAGGGTACGGGTTTGAGTTCCACTACAATGACCGAGCTTATCAAGGAAGGTTACACCACCTTGAAGATGCTCAACCCCATTGCTGACGACCGTCGTCATGAATTCAAAGCCAATGTTGACTTCCGTTATGGTTCCGGTACTCAGTACAATGGTCCCGTCATCACCCGCATCGTCACCGACTCTACGGGTGAGAAACGTAAGAAAGAAATTAAACTCCTCGAGAACTTCGGTATCAACTTCATGGCCGTTGCACAGTCGGGTCGTCCTTATACCAAGGCCTTCTCCAACTCGCAGAGCACCATCGTCGGTGGCTACCGCGGTGCCCGTCTGCCTTGGGGCTTCTACTTCAATGTTGTCGTCGACAAGGTTTGGCCCATCAAGGTCGGCAAGCGTGATACCTACATCACCGCCGCCATCACGATCAACAACCTCTTTGATATCCGCAACGTTCTTGGTGTATGGCCCGTTACTGGTAATGCTGAGGACAACGGTTACCTCACCGACCCCGAGTCGCAGCAGGTTATCAATGCCTACCTCGACCCGCAGGCTTTCCGTGACATTTACACCATTGTTCTCCGCAACGGTACCTGGAACTACTCCAGCCCCCGCACCATCCGTCTCTCTCTCTCGTATAACTTCTAATCTCAACGCGAAAAAAAATTATAAAGATGAAAAGTATATATAGCAAATTGGTATTGGTCTCCTTGCTGCTCGTTTCCTTCTCGGCGTCGGTGTCGGCACGTGAATGTATCGAGTGCAGGAAAACCACTGCGGCGAACAAAACAGTTCGAGCCAAGGCGGCCGCATGTAAGCGTGCTCAGAGTACCGCAGAACTTAACATCAACAATGTCCGCGCTCTGATTAACGGTTATGGTAACATGTGGTATGACGGTAGTGTTGCACAGTACCACCTGCCCAAGAATACCAACACCTGCCCGTTGTTCTGCGCTGCCCTTTGGATTGGTGGTAACGACGTTAACGCCCAGCTTCGTGTTGCTGCTCTCCGTTTCGGTTCCGAAGGTGATGACTACTGGCCCGGTCCTCTGAAAATCAATGGAACAGCCTCCATCGACCTCCCTGTCTGTAACCGCTACGACAAACATTATATCATCACCAAAGCCGAGGTGCTCTCCTTCATGGAACACTTCGACTACTCTGGCCCCACCCCGGTGTTGGTATCGGACCTCACCGACGTGCCCGATGTCATCCTCAACTGGCCTGCCAGTGGTGACGGTGATGACCTCACCAGCTACCTCGCTCCTTTCTATGATGCCGATGGTGATGGTGTCTACAACCCCTATAACGGTGACTACCCTTGGTATGACTTCAATAATGATCTCTGCCCCCGCACCCTCAAGCAACGCAACCCCAACATGTCGAGCGTCAGTCTTCCCACTTACGAGGACCAGGCTGGCATCGTCTCTGGCGGTATCCTCTCCGATCAGGTGCTGAAGGGCGACCAGACCATTTGGTGGGTCTTCAACGACATGGGTAATACTCACACCGAGTCAGAGGGTCAGCCTATCGGTCTTGAAATTCGTGCCCAGGCTTTCGCCTTCTCCACCAACGACCGTATCAACGACATGACCTTCTATTCTTACGAAATTATCAACCGCTCCACTTACGAACTCTCGCAGACCTATTTCAGCCAGTGGGTTGACCCCGACCTGGGTTATGCATGGGACGACTTTGTGGGCTGCGATGTACGCCGTGGTCTTGGCTACTGCTACAACGGTAAGTCTCAGGATACTCCTGGTTCCGGTTCCTACTCTGGTATTCCCCCTGCAGTGGGTATCGACTTCTTCCAGGGTCCTTACATGGATCCCGATGGTAAAGACAACCCCAAAGTCGATATTTCTTACATTCAGACCAATGGTTCCGAGCCTCTGAAGAAGCTCCTCGCTGGTTATGCCAAGAAAGATGCCAATGGCAACTTCATCGGCTACGATACTGTCGACATCTCTTATCATGCTGATGATTTCTTCGCCGTCGACCCCATGAGTTGGTATTTCCGTCAGAACGATAGCGTGGGCAACTGCGCCATCAATGGTGTCAACTTTGGTAATGGCATTGTTGATGATGAGCGTTTCGGTATGCGTCGTTTCGTGTACTACGACAATGGTACCTCCTCCATCAACGGTGAGCCCTCCAAGGCCAGTGACTATTACAACTACCTTTGCGGTAAATGGAAGAACGGCCAGCATATGTTATATGGTGGTAATGCCATCTCTCTTGATGTCGATCCCGCCCAACTTCATTGCGACTTCATGTTCCCCGATGATAGTGACCCGTGGCACTGGGGTACCAATGGCGTTACGCCTACCGTCAACCCCGACGACTGGACCGAGCTTACTGCCGGTGCTTCCGGAAACACTCCTGGTGACCGTCGTTTCATGCAGTCTGCTGGCCCCTTCACTCTGAAACCCGGTGCTTTGAACTACATCACTGTGGGTATTCCTTTTGCTCAGGCTTCCTCCGGTAACAACTGGTCGTCTGTCCAGCTCCTCCGTCAGGTCGATGACGTGTGCCAGCGCCTCTTCGAGAACTGCTTCAAGGTTCTCGATGGTCCCGATGCTCCCACGCTCGTCGCTCAAGAACTCAGTAATGAGGTTATCCTCTACCTCACCTACACCAACCCCAACTCCAATAACTATGGTGAGTCATATATGGAGGCTTCTCCCTCCATCCCCAGCTTCTACACCGATGAGGATGGTAATCCCCGCGCCTATGATGTCAACTATCGTTTTGAAGGCTATCAGATTTACCAGTTGAAGGATGCCAGCTGCTCCGTCGCTGACATCACTGATCCTACCAAGGCCATCCTTGTGGCCCAGTGCGACCTTGAGAACTACTATGATTCTGTTCTCATCAATGGTAACGATACCGTAGTCAACACTTCGCCCAGCCTGCCTATCGGAACGCTGGTCAACTTTACCACCGATACCCGTACTGGTATTCTCACTGGTTCAGTCATGGTCGAAGGTGCTAACAAGGGTATCCAGCACGTCTTCCGTATCACCAAAGACCAGTTTGCTACTGGTGTGAACACCAATCTTGTCAACAATCAGGAATACTACTATATTGCTGTTGCTTACGCTCAGAACCGTTACAAAGAGTATTCGCAGACCGAGGCAGCCTTCCTCGATGGTCAGAAGGAACCCTACCTCGCTGGACGTAAGCGTGAAAAGGATGGTGGTAGTATCGTCCCCATCACTGTTGTCCCCCACAATCCCGCTGCTGAGGATGGTGGTAAGCTTGCTCAGGCTGAGTTCGGCATGTGCCCCCAGATTATCCGTCTTGGCGGTTATGGTAACGGTGGCTCTATCCTCCGTCTTGACTCCACTTCCATCAATGAAATCATGGGTCTCCCCGGCCAGCCCGCTAAGGCTCCCGGCACCATGACCGGTCGTATCAATAACAATGGTACCGACAACTTCAGCATGACTAACCCCTGTATCATTGCCAATCCTGTCTATCAGGAGAACTATGGTCCCATCAATGTGCGTGTCATCGATCCTTTGAAAATTAAACAGGGTCGTTTCAACCTCCTCTTCAACAATACTACTGCTTCCGACACAACCGACATCAACAACAATACGCGCTGGTGCGTCATCCGTGTCGACGGTGATACTCATGACACTGTTTGGTCCGACTTTACCATTGGCCGCTACAATGAGCAGGTCTTCCTCGACCTCGGTATTGCCATCACGCTGGTGAATCCCAATGCGGTTGCTACAGAGCTTGAGTTCTACGGCACTTCAGGCAATGGTTTTGCCGGCCGTTTCTATGGCGGTTTCGCCACGAAAGGTGCTCTCTTGAGCTCTGAGATGGCTTTTGCTGACGATAACAAGCAGTGGCTTAGTGGTATTCCCGACAATGACAACTACTACATCTACAACTGGATTCACTCTGGTTCCCAGTATTCGGAGAAATCCTACGTCTCTTTCTCTGCATTGAAAACCAAATACAATCCAGCCGAAGCTTATCTTGACGAGGATTACTTCAAAGGATATCTCAATCCTAATTCGATGAGTTCGCAGACTTCGACCGAGGCTCTCGACAAGGATCAGGTTTTCGAAGATGTTGTTGACGGACTCTGGTCGCCCTATGGTCTCGTCTCCACCCAGCCTTTCCACCCCGGCTTTAACTTCACCTTCTTCATGGCCGACGACGATACCCTCAATGCGGTCGGTGGTAGTGCTTTTGCTGCTGGCGAGTACAAGAACAAACTTGAGCGTGAAATGCTGGTCAACATTTATAATAAAGCCATCAACTTCTACGACTTCTCTTCGTTGCCCAGTGTCCATATCGTTTTCACTGCCGATACATCCAAGTGGACTCGTTGCCCGGTGGTTGAGATGTGCGACGACTACACTCAGTCTGAGGGTAACGCCCGCAAATTCGCGGCCCGTAAGCATGCCTCCGTCAACAAGGAGGGCAAGACCTGCGCTGAACTCGGTATCGCTCCCAATGTCGACGATCCCGACAACCCCGCTTATATCTCCGCCGACGGTATGGGTTGGTTCCCTGGCTATGCCATCAACACGGCTACCGGTGAGCGCCTCAATATTATGTTTGGTGAGGATTCTCGCTATGTGCAGCACAATGGTCGTGATATGATGTGGAACCCCGTCAGCACCACCGTTGAAGGTACAGGCAACTATGTCCTTGGTGGTCGTCACTACGTCTATGTGATGAACGCCACACGCCAGCCCTTCTATAACTTCGCTTCGGTCTCCTCCAGCCCCGTTATCTCTTCTTTCACTCAATATACCACTCCGTCTTACGACGCTGGTCGTTGGGCTATAAAGATGCTCGGCTCTGTCGATAGACTGATGAACACTACTCTTACTAAATCCGGTACCCAGTGGCTTGCTCATGGTATTTCGCGAAATCCCACTGTCCTCAACGGCATTCCCGTGCGTGACTCTATCGCCATGCTCTATGCCTCGGTGGCTTGGGTCAACATGCCTATGGTCAGTAGCCGTTACACCATCAATAACCCCATGAATGATATCCCCTGCGATGTCACCATCGACATTGATGTTCGTACCCCCTATGGCTCTTACCTGGCTCCCAACCGCACCAAGTCGGCCAGTGCCAGCGTTACCAACGCTAACCATGAGATGCCGGCCTACCAGTTTGTGCTCTCTGACAACGACGCTGTCCTCGAAGGTCTCGCCACGACAAACGCCCGTCAGGAGTACATCGATTCCCTCCTCGAACAAATCAGTGTTGTTCCGAACCCCTACTACAGCTATTCTGGATATGAAACCCATAGCCAGCTCGAAACCAAGGTGCGCATCGTTAACCTGCCCACCGGTCTCGAGGATGGTCAGAAACAGGGCTGTCTCATCCGCATCTACACCGTCGATGGTACTCTCGTCCGCACCCTCGGACCTACGCCCGTCAACACCACCTACGTCGACTGGGATCTCCACAACCAGACCGGTATTCCTATCGCCGGCGGTATGTATTTGATCCACGTCAGTGTCCCGGGTATTGGTGAGCGCGTAATCAAGTGGTTCGGCACCATGCGTCCCGTCGACCTCAACTCGTTCGGATTCTAATAGTGTAAGAAACAACTAAAAAATTACAGAGATGAAAAATATATTTAGAATATTTGCTGTAGTTGTGCTTCTCACGGTGATTTCCGTCCCGTCGGCCCAGGCCGGCAATGACGAACGCCGTGGTACCGCCGGCGCCTCTGAGTTGCTTATCAACCCGTGGGCTCGTAGTACCGGCTGGGGAAGTGTCAATATCTCGAATGTGCGTGGCTTGGATGCTATGTTCGGCAACATCGCTGGACTGGCTTTCGTCGAAAATATTGAGGTGGCCTACACCAACACCATGCTTTATGGTGGCAAAAGTGGCCTCACCAGTGGTGCCTCCATCAACACCTTTGGTCTCGGTATCCGAGTCTTCGATGCTGGTGTCGTCGGCGTTTATATCATGTCTATGGGTTTTGGCGATATCCCCATCACTACCGAGCTTAGCCCTGAGCAGGGTAACAATGGTACCTTTTCGCCCAGCTACATGACCATCAATGTTGGCTATGCACATAGCTTCACCCGTAGCATCCATGGTGGTGCCGTGCTCAAAGTGGTCACTGAGAGCACCGACAACGTCTCCGGCTCCGGCTTCGGCATCGATGCAGGTATCCAGTACGTCACAGGTGAGAACGACGAACTCAAGTTCGGTATCTCCCTCAAGAACTGGGGTCCCTCGATGAGCTTTGATGGCACGGGTCTCTCCCTTCAGATGGTTGGTACCGGTGGCAACGATTTCACCGTCGAAACCCGTCAGGCAGAGATGGAGCTTCCCACTTGCCTCAATATCGGTCTCTCCTACGACTTCTTGTTCGACAAGTGGGACCAGAAACTCACTGTGGCAGCTGGTTTTACCTCCAACGCCTTCCTGCGCGACAACTACACCCTTGGTTTCGAGTATAGCCTGCTGAAGAGACTCCAGCTCCGTGCCGGTTACATCTTCCAGCCTGGAATGTGGAACAACGATGCTGCTACCGCTAAAAATGGTATCTGCGCCGGTGCCTCGGTCGACATTCCCTTCTCCAAGGATGAGAAGACCGGCATCACGATCGACTACTCCTACCAATCCCAGTCGCCCCTCAAAGGCACTCATGCTATCGGAGCCAGTTTCAGATTCTAAAGAAGAAAAGAGACACATAATCCGGGTAGGGAAAGGCTTTTCTTGAAGCCTTTCCCACCTTTTTAAACCTCAAGAAAAACATACACATCATGGCTGAAATTAAATATTATAGCGAAGAGGGTCTCCAGAAACTCAAAGACGAACTCCATCACCTCATTGTGGTCGACCGTCCCGCTGCCTCCGCCGCTATCGCAGAGGCTCGCGACAAAGGCGACCTCTCCGAGAATGCCGAATACGATGCCGCCAAGGAGGCCCAGGGCCACCTCGAGGCACGTATCTCCAAACTCCAGGAACTGGTGGCTAATGCACGTCTCCTCGATGAGTCGAAGATCGATACTTCGAAGGTACTGCTCCTCTCTATCATCACTATCCGCAACACCAAGAACAAGATGCAGCAGACCTATACCATCGTCCCCGAGAGTGAGGCTAACCTTAAATTGGGCAAGATTTCCATCACCTCGCCCTTCGCCTCGGCTTTTCTCGGCCACAAGGTCGGCGATATCGTTGAAGTCAATGTGCCCGCTGGTAAAATGACCTTTGAACTTACTAAAATCGAGAGATAATTATGGCAACCATATTCAGCAAAATCGTCGCAGGTGAAATCCCCTGTTACAAAGTCGCCGAAACTGAGCACTGCTTTGCATTCCTCGATATCAATCCTGTGGTGCGTGGTCACGTGCTCTGTATTCCCAAGAAGGAGGTCGATTATATCTTCGATCTCGACGATGAACTCTTCACAGAGCTTCATCTCTTTGCCAAACGTGTCGCCAAGGGCCTGAAGAAGGTCTGCCCTTGCATCAAAATTGGCGAGGCCGTGGTGGGCATCGATGTGCCCCATGTGCACATCCATCTGATGCCCTTGAACAAGCCCGGCGACCTCAACTTCTCGCACCATGTCGAGATGACCCCCGAAGAGCTTGAAAACCTCGCGGCTGAGATTGCCAACGCCATCGAATAATCGTTCCGGTTTTCATATCATAGGTGCCCCGAATTCATCGGGGCACCTTTTTTTGTATTGTCGAAACCCTTCGTTCATGCCCCCTGAACTTTATCTACCATTTATCGCCCTATCATTCCCGTATCAACTCCGTATCAACTCCTACCACGGTAGGAGTTGATACGGGGATGATAGGTGGTTTATAGGTAGTTAGTGTTTAGTGTCTCGGGACATTCTCTTGCCCGAAACAGGGTTCGGTAAACTCAGGGATGGAGGGTGCGGATTTTCTTAATAAGTGTTAATATGTGCGATTTTATGAAAAATATTTTGCCAGTTCTGGAAAAAGTCGTATTTTTGCAACCGAAAACGAGAAAGAAAATAATAAAAAAACAAACGTAACATATTATGTATCTGACTAAAGAAAAGAAAGAAGAGATTTTCGCCCAGTACGGAAAATCTGCTCAAAATACCGGTAGTGCTGAAGGACAGATTGCTCTGTTCACTTATCGCATCCAGCACCTCACCGAGCTGATGAAACAGCACAAGAAAGACCAGGTCTCCGAGCGTGCCCTCGTGGCTCTCGTCGGCAAGCGTCGCAAGATGCTCGACTACCTGAAAGAGACGGACATTGAGCGCTATCGCGCCATTGTTAAACAACTCGGCCTCCGTAAGTAAGAAAAAAAATAGTTTTTCATATTTATTTGGTTATGGTTGGGACTGCTCGGGTTTCTCCGGGTAGTCCTTTTTTGTAGCTGATTAAAATTATTTTCTGTATTTCAGGAATTTATTGTATCTTTGCATTTTCTTTTAGCCGGTCGATTGATGCCCGCCGAAGGAGATAGATATTTGAATATTAACACTTTTATGAGTCTTGGGGACGGTCCTCAGGACTGCGGTAAAGTAATAGAAAACAATAAAAAATGAACGAACACATTATCACTAAGCGTTTCGACCTCGGCGATGGCCGCATGATCGAAATCGAGACCGGCAAGCTGGCCAAACAGGCCGATGGCGCTGCCGTGGTCCGCATGAACGACACGATGCTTTTAGCCACCGTCTGTTCTAAGAAGGAGGTGGGCGAGAACGTCGACTTCATGCCCCTTACCGTTGACTATCAGGAAAAATACGCCGCCATGGGTCGCTTCCCTGGCGGTTTCTTCAAACGTGAGGCTCGTCCCTCGGAGCATGAAATCCTCATTGCCCGCTTGGTCGACCGTGCCCTGCGTCCCCTCTTCCCCGACAATTTCCACGCCGAGGTTCAGGTGAACATCAACCTCATCTCCGGCGACCACGACACCATGCCCGACCAGTTGGCAGCCCTTGCCGCTGCTTCGGCTCTCGCCGTGAGCGACATCCCCTTCAACGGTCCCGTCTCGGAGGTGCGTGTGAGCTACCTCGACGGCCAGTACGTCATCAACACCCCCATGGAGGACATCGAACGCGCCGATCTCGACCTCATCGTGGCTGCCACTGCCGACAACATCATGATGGTGGAAGGCGAGATGAAGGAGGTCAGCGAGGATGTGATGCTCAACGCCCTCAAGGCCGCCCATGAGGCTATCAAGATTCAGTGCCGCGTGCTCAACGAGCTCACCATCGAAGCCGGCAAGACCGAGAAGCGCGAGTACTGCCATGAGGTGAACGACGAGGAACTGCGTCAGCGTGTGCGCGATGCCGTCTACCAGAAGTGCTACGACTTCAGCAAGCAGGGCATTGCCAACAAGCACCAGCGTGAGGACGGCTTTGCCGCCATCAAGCAGGAGTTTATCGATGCCAACTATACCGAGGAGACCCTCACCGACGAGATCAAGTTCATGATCGACCGCTACTATCACGACACCGAGCGCGAGGCCATGCGCGACATGGTGCTCAACGAGCGCACCCGTCTCGACGGCCGTCAGCTCGACGAGATCCGCCCCATCTGGTGCGAGACCGACTACCTGCCTTCGGCCCACGGTAGCGCCATCTTCACCCGCGGCGAGACCCAGTCTCTCTCCACCTGCACCCTTGGCACCAAGCTCGACGAGCAGAAGATTGACGGTGCCGTCATCGAGGGCATGCGCCGTTTCCTGCTGCACTACAACTTCCCCGGCTTCGCCACCGGCGAGGTCAAACGCTCCGGCAGCACCAGCCGCCGCGAGGTGGGTCACGGCCACTTGGCCTGGCGTGCCCTCAAGGAGGTGCTCCCCACTGAGGAGGAATGCCCCTATACCATCCGTGTGGTCAGCGACATCCTCGAAAGTAACGGTTCCAGCTCCATGGCCACCGTCTGCGCCGGCTGCATGGCGCTGATGGATGCCGGCGTGAAGCTGCGCAAACCTGTGGCCGGTATCGCCATGGGTCTTATCTCGAAGGGTGACAAGTGGGCCGTGCTGAGCGACATCCTCGGCGACGAGGACCATCTCGGCGACATGGACTTCAAGGTCTGCGGCACCGCCGACGGTATCACCGCCTGCCAGATGGATATCAAGGTCGACGGCCTCAGCTACGACGTACTGGCCAAAGCCCTTGAGCAGGCCCGTCAGGGACGTCTCCACATCCTCGGCAAGATTCTCGAGACCATTCCCGAGCCTCGTCAGGACTACAAGGACTTCGTGCCCCGCATCGAGCAGATTAAGATTCCGAAAGACTTCATCGGTGCCGTCATCGGCAAGGGTGGCGAGGTCATCCAGAAGATTCAGGCCGAGACCAACACCATCATCAATATCGAAGAGGAAGGCGAATTCGGCATCGTCGATGTCGCCTCGCAGAACAAAGAGGATATCGCCGCCGCTCTCAAGTGGATTAAGGATATCTGCACCGTTCCCGAGGTGGGCGACGTGTTCGATGCCAAGGTGGTCAGCATTGTCGAGTTCGGCGCCTTCATGGAGTTCCTGCCCGGCAAGGAAGGACTGATGCATATCAGCGAGTACGAGTGGGGTCACCCCGAGACCCTCGAAGGCCTCATTCAGGTGGGCGACGAGTTCCAGGTGAAGGTCATCGCCTTCGACGAGAAGAACGGCAAAATCAAGCTCAGCCGCAAGGCCCTGCTTCCGAAGCCTGAAGGCTATGTGGAGGAGAAGCCTGCCCGTGGCCCGCGCCGCGAAGGTGGCAGCGGTCCCCGTCGTGACGGTGACCGTGGTCCGCGCCGCGACGGCAACGGCGGTGGCGAGCGCCGCAGTTCCGGCAACGGCGGTGGCCGTCGCAGATAATATCAGACAATCATCTGTCTGCAATAAAGAAACGAGGCTCAAACGGGCCTCGTTTCTTTATGTTGAAGGGATGCTGTCTATTTGTCAGCAAGAATGTCTCTCATTTTTGTTAGGACTTGCAGGACAAAGGCGATGGAGGCATTCTCGTGTGCAGGGTTGGAGGCGGAAGCTGCGATGTCGCGAATCTGCAGGTCGACATCCTGCACGCCATGACTGGTCAGGAAGTCGTACATCTTCTGCGAGTTGATGGCCGGTACCGTGATGTCTTGGCTGCTGTGGAAGAGGAGGATATGTTCGTCTCCGCGGGGTGTCCACCCGTGGCATAGGTTGTCGCGGTCGAGGGCTTCCATGAATCTGACAGATAGGGCGGTGGTTGTGTCGAGCATTGTTGGCGTGAGGTAGTCGGAGATGGTCAGCGACCCCACTTTGGTATCGATTTCCTCACGGGTAAAGCGCTTGCTGAGAATCCAGTCGTCGATGTGGCTCAACACAGGCTCGAGAAACATTTCCTCTCGTTGACCTCCGAGGTTCATGAATTCGTTGTAGGATAGCAGGACGCTAATGATGGTGCTGGGCATGCCGGCAATCGTGAGGTTGACAAACTGCCGGTAGGTCTCCGGCAGGTCGTAGGAACCTGCTCCCGCGAAGGAATAGGTAATGTCGATGTCGGGATATTGCTCTGCCACTAATCGCACTACGGCCATCGTGGTCTGTCCTCCCTGCGAGTAGCCGGCATTGAAGAGCACGTTGTTCCAGGAGTAGCCCAACTGTGCGAGCAGCAGCTTGGCGGCTAAAAGGGCGTCGATGGAGGTGCGGGCATTGTAGAGCGACAGGCAGTAGGCCTGGTGGTGGTGTTCGGTGGCACCGAATCCGTAGTAGTCGGGCGAGATGGTGATGAGACCATAGCCCAGTGCTAACTTCTGAGTGCTCAGTTCGCCGCGCGAGGGACATTGGTCGGCGCGGTAGATGGTAAAGTGGTTATATAGAATCAATCCTTTGGCAGGGGTTTGACGGCTCACGTCGTCGCCCAGCGTGATGGTGCCCGAGAGCATGATGGGCTCTCCCGCAGGGTCTACAGATGGGTAGACGAAGTTGTAAACCTTCATGTGGCTGGAGGCATCGTAGGTAGAGTCCGTCACATAGGCAGCTCCAAGCGGCAGGTCGTGCTGAGGAGTCACCTCCTCCTCTTTCGAGCATGAGGTTGTCAGAAATCCGACAGACAAAGTTAAGATTAGAAAGAGTGTAACTCTTTTGAAATAAGATTTTTGTTGTGTGTTTTTTCGCATGGTGCAGTTGAATTATCCGGCTGCAAAAATACAACTATTCTATTAATAGGGTGACGAGCCGGTGTTGTTAAATAGTGTTAAACGCCTGTTCTGTTGCTGAATCTTGTGTTAAATAAAGTTAAAAAACAGGATGGCGTGTAGAATTTTTGGAATTTCTAGGTTATTATATTGGTGAAACGATTACAATAATGCCAACAAACAAGACACGGTATGATGATTTCGACCGTCTGGTGATGCGACACCGGCGTTGGATTCGGTTGTTGTGTTGTTGGTATTCACGGGGTAACGCTGCAGATACGGCAGATTTGGTGCAGGAGGTGCTGGAGCGGATGTGGCGAAAGCGCGAGTCGTTGCGCGAAAGAGCGACGGAGTCGGAGGAGCGTATATGGATACGATGGCAATGTCGCAGTGTGGCGGAGCATCACAACCGTCGTCAACCCCCTGTGTTGGTATCCCTCGATGAACAAGAAATAGTTGACGACACTACGAATGTGGAACGTCGCGAATTGTTGCTGTCGCTGACCGAGGGACTCAACGACAGGGAGCGACAGCTACTGGATTTATTATTGGAAGGCTATAGCACCACCGAGGCGGCCGAGAAGATGGGGATGAAACACCACACGGCCGACCAGTTGCGCTTCCGGATGATACAGAAGATGAGAGAAGAGATGGAAAAGAATACACAAAGAGAAAACAACCAAACAATATGAAACAATACGATATAGAACAACTGATTATGGCAGAGGGTGCTTCTCGGCGACGCGAAGACCGGGAGCATCTGGCGGAACTGCAATGTCGTTTGGAAGCCGACAGTGGTACTTTTGCGCAGTATACTCGCCGTTTGAGTATTGCCGCCGCTATCGCCACACTGCTGACAGTTCCCAGTGCCTACGCTGCAGTGTTGCCGACATCCGAACCCGAGCGTGTGGTATGCAATCAGCGCGGAGGAGAGGCCATGGTGATGGCTCGCGCCTGCGAAAGCATGGGAAAGGAAGCCAACTGTATGATATGTAACGAAACCCTCTAAAGAAATGAAACGTCTCTGGCTCATAGTGCTGACCTTGTTGGTGACGATACTGGGTATCATCACCTGGGTCAAGCTACGCCCTGTTGAGCCAGAGGTCAGCGAGCTGTATGAGCGCTGCAAGGATGTGCCAGGTATACGTGTGGGCTTTATCAAGGACTTCCCTGTCAACGACAGCGTCACCTGCGATGTCACCACCATCGAGGCGTTGACCGACGAAGGCTGGGAGTGGATGCTGGACAGCTTGGGAGTGAGGAGTACGGCTGAGATGGATGCCTTCTTCGACTCCATCTATCTCGCATCGGGAATGTCTGAGGAGGATTGCGCCAATACAATTGACTTATGGCAGAGCAAGCGCTTCCACCCCGAGGTGCAGGGAGACTCGAATGTGTTGGGCAACAGTGTGGACTGCAACCTAGCCTCGCCCCACTACCGCTGGTTGGCGGTATACCATGCAACTTCAGACGAAGAATTGGATGCAGTCATCAACTTCCATATAAAATATCAGATGGAGCATTCGATGACCATGATGCCGACAAAGGACAAAACAATAAAACAACAATAACTGCGTTATAAAATATAAAGTAAGTATAATTACAATGAAAAAAGTATTATTTGCATTTGTAGCCCTAATGGGGCTGATGTATCATCAAGCGCAGGCACAGATGATTATCGACACATGGGAATTCTCCACAGGGGTGGACAGCACGCTGTGGATGGACATTAGTGGACACGACTCGACAATTATTGCTCCTGGCGAGAAGTATGCGGCGGGCACGGGAGTGTTGAATATCGGATTCCCTTTCCCGCTGGGCAACATCACACACACCCAGTTCTCGACAAATATCAACGGCACTGTGCGTCTGGGTTCCACCGCCATGCCGGGCAGTGGCTATTATAGCCAGCCGTTGGGTTCGAACATTAATACCGGCCCCAAGATTGAGGCTTTTGGCTGGCATGCCTGTTTCGATGACAGTTGCTATACCCGTATGGCGCTGTTGGGAGACAGTGGCAGCCGGGTGCTGGTGATTGAAACGCGACTGAAGGATTACATGAACGATATGGTTCAGATGTATGTGAGTTTTCAGGTGCAGCTGTTCGAGACTGGCGGATTGAGGGTTGTTTATGGCGAGTCGGATGCCGGTGCTGTTACCAATTCGACACAGAATGGTGTGGCGGCGACGGGCAGCAGCAGTAGCAAAGATGTGATTTTTTTTGATTTCGCCACCCATACGGCATCGCGCATCAATGGCAACTGCACGCTCCGGAACGAATTGGGTACATGGCCCGGGAAAGGTCGTTGGTATAGTTTGACTCCCAACCCCAATGCCTGCCCCTATCCGCCGGCGGTGACCACCACGGGGGACAATCCCAGCTCCATCACGCTGACCAGTAACAACACCGGTCTTGCAGACCTCCACATACTGATTCCCGACGCAGGCATAGACACCCTGTGGCCTGCCGAGTTGAGTTATCTGACGCTTCCCGCCCCTTTGAATCCCGCCACCACCTACACCGGCACAGCCCAAGGGGTGTGCGACAGCGGCAAGACGAGCTACCGCACTCTCGACTTCAGCTTCACCACTGGCTGCGGCGAGGTCGTGAGCCTGCCCTGGGCATGCAGTTTCAACACAACCGCCACTTGCTCCTGCTGGGATGTGTCGCAATACAGCTCCGCCAACAACCGATGGAAGATGAACGGCCAAGCCATGCGCTGCGGCTACACCAACGGCCAAACCTATAACGAATGGTTGCGCTCCCCTGTCATCAATCTGCCTGACGACAATGGTCTCACTCTCCAGTGGGACTATATGGCAGTCCCCCGTCAGGGGGTGAATCCGACGGAGGAGGTGCGTGTGGCCATCTGCGATACCGACGGCAACGCAGCGTTAAATGATTATTTACTCTTGCGAACCGACACCTCATCCACTTCAAGCTATGAAACCCAATACCTCAACCTCGATGCCTACCGCGGCCAGCGAGTGAAGGTGGCCTTTGTGCGTACCGGCACAGGTGGAGGATATACTTTTGTTGACAATGTGCAGTTCTACCAACAGCAGTCACCCATAGCAGTGCTGCAAGTTCCTGAGACGGTCTTTGTTGAGGATTCTTCCACCTACAGTTGCTACATGCTGCTCGGCGTGGACAGCAATATGACATGTACCTTCCACAGCAGTCTGCTCGACACCACATGGGTGGAGGTCGGAACACAGAGTTCGGAGTTCGGTGTGATTTACAATGAGGGTGGTTTGGACACCATCACGATGATACTCGCAAATGCCTACGGTGCCGATACGGCCACTGCCATTGTCAATGTCGTCGACTGCCGCCCTGTCACCGCCTTTCCCTGGGTGGACGACTTCTCCTACCAGCCCTACTGCTGGACACTCAACGATTGGAATTGGAGCTCTAATGGACAGTGCATGTATTCCCACTCGCTCAACTGCAATATGCTCACCCAGCCCATCGCCATCCCCTCTACGGGAGTGGAGCATTTGAGTTTCTGGGTGGAGTGCCGTCCTCCGCTGATGGTGCGTGTCAGTTCCACGGCCAGCATTGACACCGCCGATTACACCGATACCGTACTCGTCTTGGCCAACAGCACCAACGAGATTGCTTGGCAGAGGATTGATTTCTCGTCGTATGCAGGCGACACAGTGAGGGTCGGCTTGTTCCATCTGGCTGGAAACCAGACCATGATTCGACAAGTAAAGGTCGACTACGACACATTGCCGGTGCTGGGACAGGTGGTGGTTCCTGCCAAAAGCCGCACCGACTCCACCATTGTCTGCACAGCCACGCAACGCTTCGGCGCCACAGAGGGCATCGTCTACACATGGCATTCAACACTGCTTGACAGCACTGCCGTGGGCGACACGGTGCGTTTCACCTATACCTTCTGCGGCACTGACACCATCACCCTTGTCCTTTCCAATGCCTTTGGCAACGATACGGCGGTGAATACGGTCAGAGTTATCGACTGCACTCCTGCGACGATGCCGTGGAAGGAAACCTTTGTGGACGGCATTCTCTGTTGGTATCAGCATCCCGGCGGCAAGTTCTACGACACCAATCCCTATAGCGGATCGTACTACGCAAACTATCGGAGCCTTTGTATTAATATCCAGACGGACACTGCGGGCAGCTGGATCATCTCGAAGGAGATACAGATTCCCTCCGACAGCAACCTGCTTCCGATACTTACGTGGAAGGTGGCCTCGTACAATGAGTATGCGTATTACCACCATCTGTACAGTGTGCTGGTGACCGATGCCGTGGACTACACCGACACAGCCAACTATGTGACGCTATACACTGATAGTATTGCGCACTCCGATATTTATCACAATTTCAATGTGATGAAGGTTGGCCTATCCGACTATGTGGGTCGCAATGTCCACATTGCATTTCACAACTATGGGAACCAAGTGTCATCAAACTATAACTGCCTTTATATTGACGACGTGGAGGTGCGCTCGTCGGCGGTGCCAGTGGTGAAGCTGTCGGCTGACAAGACCCTCTGCTACTACGGCGACACCGCCACCTTCACCGCCACCCTCATGGAAGGCAGCGACTCGGGACTCGTCTACATCTGGCATAGCAGCCTGCTGGACAGCACATGGACGACGAATGGGGATAATACGCAGTGCAGCCTTACGTATGGTATGGTCAATGGTACCGATACTGTCACGATGTTGGCTACTAATGCCTATGGTAGCGACACCGCATCGGTGGAGGTTACCTCGTCCATCATCAGCGAGCCTACAGTCTACCTTGTCGCCGAGGGACGCCAGTATAACAAAGTCGAGACGGACGACACGGTGGTCTACCTCGCCACGCGTAACCGCTGCGTCACCACAGGCATGACCTATCTGTTCCACTCCTCGCTACTCGACACCACCATCACCGTTGCCACCATGGCCGATACCGTGCGCCTGCCGATAATCTATTCGGTGGCGGGCATCGACACCTTCACGGTGACGCTCAGCAACAACTATGACACCTCGCTGACAGTGCTGGTCTATATGACGGTGCTGGAATGTCCCACCATGGGCGTACCTTTCTTCGAGGACTTCGAGGGCACGACGCTCAGCGCCTCCGTTGACTGCTGGTATGGCGATGATTGGACGGCGCAGCCCACCAGAGACGGAGCGGGGATGATGGTCTATTATTTTGATCTCTCAAACGACGGGATGCTCATTTCACCCCTCATCGACCTGCCTGCCGACACCACCATTGGCCTCCAGCTTTCGTGGCAGGCAGATATCTGTATTTACAGTTCGTCGAACATACCCTCTAAGATTATGGTTTCGCCCACCGGTGGCAAAAGCATCGATGACTTTACCGACACTCTCTATACAGGGGTCGACATTCAGAATGGTATCTCCGGCGACAGTGTGTTTCTCGATGCCTACCGTGGCCAAAGTGTGCGCATTGGCTTCCCGGCCGTACACAACAACCCTTGGGGCTACGACAACATCCGCATCGATTACAACAGAACCGCACCGCAGGTGAGCCTCGACATACCTGCTACCATCAACCTCCACGACACCGTCTTTCTCGTTCCCACACTCAATGCTTGCTCGCTGCAGGGACTCAGCGTCAACTGGCACTCGACGTTGATGGGAACAAGCCTCACACCCAACCCCTCTTCGAGTGGAGTGGGGAGCGAGATGCAGCTGGTCTATGCGGTTACAGGTGTTGACACCATTACGGTCATCGTCGCCAACGCCTACGGTGCTGACACCGCTATTGCGATGGTGCATGTTATCGATTGCAGTGGCGCTGCGGTGCCTTACTTCGAGCACTTCTCGGGTGTGACGGCCACTGCCTCGGATGTGAGCGGAGAACTGCCCGCCTGCTGGGACTACTACTGGAATGGCAGCAATGCCGCCTACGCACCACATATCATCAGCAACGGCGGCTACCAGTATATCAGCAATATCCCCGACAACGCCCTCCTCCTTGTGGCCGGCAGCTATACGGGCTACGGCAGTAGCGCCGTGGTGCGTCTGCCCCACTTCTCCGATAGTCTGCAGCGGCTGGTCCTCGCCCTCGACTACCGCTTCGAGAGCAGCAGCTGCGGTACCCTCTCCGTGGGCTGGTTCGACAGCAACGAAGTGTTCCACTCCGTGAAGAACCTCACCGGCCATCAGGGCAACTATCTGCGCGACACCGTCCTCTTTGCCGACCACCCCGCCGCCAACTACCGCATCGCCCTGTGGTGGGAATACGGCAGTTCATGGTACGCCGCCGTGGTGGACAACATCGAGGTCTTCGTCGACAACGACATCCCTGCACCCTCGGGACTCACGGCTGACAACATCACAGCCTCCTGCGCCACCCTCCGTTGGAACGCGGTGCCTGATGCTACCGCTTACCACCTCATCCTCCCCGGCATCGTTGACACCCTCTTGGCCGACACCGCCCTCTCCGTCTGCGGATTGGACGAGGACAGCGACTACGGCTTCGGTGTCTACGCCCATGTGGGCGACGAGGTGGGCCACTTCTCCGGCTACCGCCCCTTCCACACCCTCCTCTACTGCACGCCCCTCGCCTCGTTGAGCGCCAATGTGGCCGGCATCGTCCGCTGGCAGTACGACACCACGGGCGAGGCCATGGGTACCGGCGTTGCACTCGAGATTGCCGACGTAACCAACGGCGCCATGTGGGCCGACACCGTGCTGGGCGACAGCCTCGTCTATCCCTTCGCCATCGGCCACCGCTATAGCCTCACCGCCCGCACCCTCTGCGGCAACACCGAGGCCCATACTACCCTCACCATCCCCCTCCAGATACCCGCCAGCGTCTGCGCTGAATCCGCGGGTACCAGCACCACCACCGACGAGCGCTTTATGGACAACTTCTGGAGCCATAACTACAGCCAAATCATCTACCCCGCCTCGTTTGCCGCGGGTATCGATTCCCTCTTCGGCATAGCCCTGCGTGTGTCGCAGTTCAGCCAGCCCTTCGCCGATACGGCAAACTACAACTACGACATATTCTTAGGACAGACCGACTCGGCCACCCTCTCGGCGCCGCTCACTTCCGACAGCCTCACCCAGGTGGCCTTCAACAAGCGCTTCACCATCCGCTCGGCCGGCTGGATTGAAATTCCCTTCGACAGCGTCTACTCCTGCAACCCCACGGGCAACCTCATCGTCACCTTGGTCGAACGCACCAGTAACGCCTACAGTGGCCGCCACTATGGCGTCCATGCAGATGCGACGTGCACCCACTTCGTGCAGTCGACAGATAACCTTTACTACACCAATCCCTCCACCCTCAACTTCGATTGGGAAGTCACCACCGATATTCCCGACATCCGTCTGCTGGGCGGCTGCAGCAGCAGTCTCTGCCTAGCACCGGTGGCAGCCATCTCCGCTGTCGACACCCACCATGTTGAGCTACAATGGGTGGCACGTGGCTCCGAAGGCCTCTGGCAGGTGGAATACCGCCCCTCCGGCCAAACGGCTTGGACGGTGGCCGACACCACCAGCGCCAACAGCTACACCGTCGGTGGTCTCCATGCAATGACCACCTACGAGTTCCGCGTGGCCTCCATCTGCGACGGCGGCCTGCAGTATGGCTCCACCCTCACGGCCACCACCCCCTGTGGCGAAATCTCGCTGCCTTATTACATCGACTTCCGCAACAACGAGATACCCTGCTGGACCATCCATACTGGAGTTTCTCACAGTTCCTCCTACGGACTCGATATGTATTCTGGCGAATGGGCCATCTCTCCCTTGGTGGTGGGCAACATCGCCAACCTGTATGCCACTATCAAAACGCATGGCGGCAGCTCCTCTTACTATACATACAACTATGCAGTGGGCGTCTGCAACGGCGACGGCGGCAACCTCGTATGGGTCGACACCATCACGCTGTCCACCCAGTACGGCGACCACGAGCACACCGTCTACTTCAACAACTATAGTGGCATGGGCGACCACATCATTATCAAAATCATCTCGGGTATTATTGACCTGCGCGAATTTGACCTGGACTATGTCGACTTCTGCATCCCTGCACAGAACGTGGAGGTCACAGGAATTACCGACTCGTCGGCGGTGCTGCAATGGACCGCCAACGCTAGCGGCCACACCTTCGCCGTCTACCTCGACGAAGTGTTGCAAACTGTCACCTCTGCCACCACCTACACTTTCACGGGTCTCGCTCCCCGTACCCGCCATCTGGCCGCAGTGCGCGAGATCTGTGGCGCCGGCGACACTGCCGCTGCCGCTACCCGCTATTTTCGCACCCAGTGCACCCCCACGACCGACCTGCCCTATTTCGAGGAGTTCGACTACAGCAGCGACCTCTATGGCGACACCATCGGCCTGCCTCCTTGCTGGGATTCCATCGGCTATTCCCACATCTCCTTCAGCAGCTTCTCGGGTGGTGCCCTCACCGTGATGACTTTCTATAGTTTCGAGGACTACACGGGTCCCTACACCAGCTACCTCGCCACACCCTTACTCAACATCCCCTCGCAGGGTGCACGCATTCGCTTCAAAGGGCAGACCGGCCACGACGATGTCGTCACCGCCGGCATCATGACCGATCCCACGGATGCCTCCACCTTCATCCCGATGGCCACCATCACCTACAACAACCGTGGCCTCGCCTGGTATGAGTTCACCACCGAGGGGCTCGACAGCCTCAACTCGCAATTCGCCGTCGCCTTCCGCTGGGCCTCCGAGGGCTCCGGTTCGCTCGACTCGCTCTTTGTTACCGCCCTCCCCGAGGGGCACACCGTAACGGTGACGGCCAATGAGGAAGGGGTGTGTGAGACCTACGGCGGCGGCGTCTATGCCGACGGCAGCAGTGTCGTGATTGGCTACCGCTTGCTCGACACCCTGCCTCAGGGTGGGCATTGGGAGTTCCTTGGTTGGAGCGACGGTGCAAGCGGCAACCCCCGCACCCTTGTCGTTATCTCCGACACTGCCCTCGTGGCCCTCTTTGAGTGGGTGACCGACCCGGTGACGGACACCATGTGGCGCACCGTTACCGTCCGCCTGGTCGACCTCGCCACCGGCAACACCATTGAGGAGAGCGATGTGGTGTATGTCGAAGGTGCCGGTCGATATATGGACAGCACCATGGTGACTCTCACGGCACACTACGCCGACAACCCCCTGTTCTACGGCTGGGTGACCACTGCCGGCGACACCATCAGCAGCAACCCCTTCCGCTTCATTGTCACCTGTGACACCCTTATCACCGCTGTCTACGCACCGTTGCCCGTCGGCATCGACGAAGTGGAAAGTTCAAAGTGGAAAGTGGAAATCTTCCCCAATCCGGCCACCACCGAGGTTACCATCCTCACTCAAGCACTCAAGCAATCAGACAATCAAGCAATCACCATCCTCGACCTCCACGGTCGTGTGGTCTACACTCAAGCAATCAGATACTCAAGCAATCAAGCAATCACCATCGATATCAGCTCCTTGCCGCGAGGCGTCTACTATGTGCGCATCGGCAGTGTGGTGAAGAAACTTGTTATCCAGTAGAAATGAGAAAGAAATAATGAGAAACATGAAAAAGATACTTTTCAGCCTTTTGTTGCTGGTGGCGATGGTGCCCCTTCGTGCTAGCCAGCTCACCGTGGCCGACGGCACGCAGCAGAACATGTATGTCCCCATGCAGACGATGAATGCGCCGATGCACACGCAGATGATCTATCCTTCGTCGATGCTGACGCCGCTCGTGGGACAGTATATCACCGAGCTCCGCTTCTACAGCACCTCGTCGAACTTCCAGTGGCCGGTGAACTTCACCGTCCGTATGGGTACGACTCCCTACAGTAGCTTCAGTGGCAACAGTCTGATTACCACTTCCGAGCTGACGCAGGTGCTGGTGGGGCCTTTTCAATCTGTCGCTGGGGGCTATGTGCTGGTGCTCGACCAGCCCTACCTCTACAATGGTGGCGACCTGCTGCTGGACATCACGATGGGCGGTTTCAGCAGCTCGACCTATTTCTGGTACTACGGCATCACGCGGAGCAACGCTTCGTGCTATTTCGTGGACAGCTACACCCCCTACACGCAGCGGCAGAGTTTCCTGCCGAAGCTGACCTTCACCTACGGCAGCACCATCTGTGGGCGCCCGACAGCGCTGACGCTCGACAGTGTGGGCGGCAGCACGGCGACTCTCCACTGGAATGCGGCAACCAACACGACGGGTTATTTCGTGACCCTCGACGGGGAGGACTATCCCCTGCAGACAGACACGAGCATTAGCCTTAGCGGCCTTGTGTCGAACCGGGTGTACACCGTGAGTGTGAGCTCCATCTGCACTTCGGGCGATACGCTGGTGTCGCAATCCCTCGACTTCCTCACCGTCGATACCTCGACGGCCCTGTGGCTACCTTACTTCTGTGACTTCGAGACTCCCCAACCCAACGGGCTTCCCACTTGGTGGCAGCGCACCGACTCGTGCACTACCTATGCGGGGGTGCGCCCAGCGGTGATAGAGGCCTCGGACTCTTACGGCTACGAGGGGACACATGTGCTGCGGTTCGGCAACGGCTGCGGTCCCACGGGTTTGATGACGGCTCCGCTGCCAGCGGCCTCGAGGGAGCTGCACGTGAGTTTCTGGTACATGAGCACCTCGTTTGACAGTGACCCGATAAAGGTGGGACTGGTGGACAGTGCCGGTGTGTTCCACCTGGTCAGGCAGTTCTCGACGGAGGACGACGACTACAGCTGGCATTTGGCCGACTTCTATACCGACACGATGAACATCGCGGGACCTGTACGGCTGGCCTTCCGGTATGAGGCGACGTATGTTTTCTCCATTGACAACCTAAGCATCGAGCGGGTGGCTTACTGCCCGCGGCCGTTGGCGGCAACGGTCGACAGCATCACCGCTACCACCGCAAGGGCGCACCTCACCCCCGCCGACAGTGGGGCTACCATGATCCTGAGCCTTAACGGTAGGCAAAGGATGACCACCACCGACACCGTGGTCTCCCTCTTTGGCCTCGTGCCCTCGCAGCACTATACCCTTTCGGTGCGCACCCTCTCTCCTTTGGGCGACACCTCGCAAGCCCTCAATACCGAGTTCCGCACCCTCTGCGACAGCGTGATGCTCTTGCCCTGGAGCGAGGGTTTCGACGACCTGGCCATCGGTGCCACACACCCCTGCCTGACGGTCACCGAACAATCGCCGCGCAGCAGCTACGACCCAGAGAACCCCATTGTGAGCGGACCTGGGGGCTATGGTACAGGAACCCACAGCGGTAGCGCTATGCTTAGGGTGGGTCAGGGTGACCAACAGGCGGTCTATATAGCCACCCCCATCATCACTACCCCCGCCAATGCGCTGCACGTCGACTTTTGGTATATGCCCAAAGGCTATTTCAGTGCCGGATACTTTCAGGCGGGCTTCCAGACGTCGCCTACCGACACCGCCTCGTTCACGCCCTTCTACTCGTCGCCCAGGCTCAACAGCAGCGGAGAGTTTGTGTGGAAACATGTTGAGATATACACCGACACGCTCTCCACGGCGTTGCCCGACACCGTGTGCTTTGTGCTTCGAGTGAAGACGGGAGGGTACCTCTACATCGACGACATCGAGATTGGCTCCACCTTCAACTGTCCGCAACCGATAGATGTCCGAATGCGCAACGTTACGTCGGTCTCTGCCGAGCTGGCATGGGATGCCAGCAGCGAGGGTGGACAATACCAGGTGCTGCTCGACGGAGCAGTGGTAGCCTCTTCGGTGTCGAATACACACTATTTGATTACCGGCCTTACCCCGCAGCAGAACTACACTGCTGCCGTGCGCGCGGTGTGCAGCGACGGCTCATTGGGTGATTTGCATGAAGTGGACTTCACCACGCCTTGTGTGGCTACAGCATTGCCCATCGAGGAGGACTTCGAGACCATAGCCCTCGGGGAGACCCTTCCTGCCTGCTGGACGGCAGTGCTCAATAGCAGCAACTATCCCCGTGTGGTGCAGAGACCCACTGATGCCCATAGCGGCACTGGGGTGCTCGATTTTTTTGGCTTCGACGGAGAGCAGTGTCTGGCACAAACGCCGCGCTTCGCCTTCCCGGAGAGTGGTCTTCATATCCGCTTCTGGGAGAGCCATTATTACCGCGACTCGGCCATCGTCGTGGGACTGATGACCGACCTGTCTGACCTCTCGACAATGGTGCCGTTGTGGGTCTTCAACGGGGCGGATCAGTGGAGCAGTTCCTCGTGGAGCGAACACGAGTTTTATATCGACAGCCTGCCGGGTGCCGACACCGTCTGTGTGGCATTCTTCAGCATCAACGGCGCCTCGCTCGATGTCGATGACCTCCTTGTCGAAGCGATGCCCACGTGTCTCCGACCCTCGCAACCCACGGTGACCGACTTGAGCTACGACAGTATCACCCTCGGTTGGAGCGGCATGGGCGACGCCTACCAGATATGCTACGGTACCGACAGCATCCCCTCAGCCACTCAAGCAATTATACACTCAAGCAATCAGACAATCACCCTCCACGCCCTCAGCGGCAACACCACCTATCACGCCTGGGTGCGTTCGCTATGTGGCGCCACCGATACCTCGGAATGGCTGTATATCGGCAGCTTCACCACCGACTGCAACCCTGCGCCGTTGCCCTACTACGAGTCGTTCGACGGTTATATCAACATGGCAGAAGCCTCGTGCTGGAACCGCGCCAGAGGATGGGTCGACAGTCTTGACTATCCCGGCTATGCGCTCGACTATCGATATGCCTCCCAGTGGAGTATCTACAATGTTTACGGAAGCCTTGGCGCGATGCGGGTGACGGTGGATTTCTACAATGAGCATGAGTGGCTCATCTCGCCGCTGATTGCTGTGAGCGACTCGGCCAAGCTCTCGTTCGACATCAGGATGACACGCGGTATGGGCGAAAGTTCCCCCGATAGTCTCTCCGACGAAACCCGCTTTGGCGTCGCCTTTACGGTCGACAATGGCTCCTCGTGGCAGGTGCTCGCCGACTGGGGCGGTGCTGCTGGTGGCAATCTCATGCAGAGCATGGATTCGCTGAATTGGCACCCCATCATAACGCTGCCGGCAGAGGCTATGGGTAATATACGCCTCGGATTCTTCGTGCAAACAGGACTAAATACGGATAACGTCTACTTGCATCTCGATAATGTCAAGGTGGAGCTTGACAGCGCGCGTATTCCGCCGGTGCTCGACACGTTCACTGTCTACATCAACCGTGTCTGCCGCAGCTGCGGGGAGAATATCCCTGCCGACTATGTTGTCGGCGAAGGCCGCTATGAGGAAGGGGATACAGTGAGCCTCGAGGGACTTGTGCAGGGAGAAGGCGTCAGCTTCGACTTTTGGATTCTCGAAACAGGCGACACCATCTTTGACAATCCCTACAGCTTCGTTATCCATTCCGACCGTATCATCACCGCCTACTTTAGCCAGAATGTCGGTATCGACGATGTTGAAGGCAGTGACTTCCTTATTTATCCTAATCCTGCCACTACGACGGTGACGATTGTGCTTGATGAGTCAATGGATGCGAACACCTCGCTTCAGGTTCTCGACCAGCAAGGCCGTGTGGTCTATGAATGCCGGCAGGATGCCGGTGCTCCACTCACCATCGACGTCAGCCGATGGGCCGCCGGCACCTACTTCGTCCGCCTCGTTGCCGAAAGTGGCGCTATCGTGAAGAAACTTATACTGCGTTAAAACTGAGAAAATCCCTGTAGCTGCGGTGCTGCTGTTTGATAACTTATTTTTGCCAGTTCGGAAAAAGTTCGTACTTTTGCATTTTAATAGCATATCAACGTATTAACATATCAACGTATCAACCAACGATATGGACAAATATAATCAGCGCGGGGTTTCCGCTTCGAAAGAGGACGTTCACAACGCCATCAAGAATATCGACAAGGGACTTTATCCCAATGCTTTCTGCAAGATTATCCCCGACTTGCTGGGCGGCGACCCTGCCTACTGCAATATCATGCACGCCGACGGCGCTGGCACCAAGAGCTCGCTGGCCTATATGTACTGGAAGGAGACGGGTGACCTCAGCGTATGGAAAGGCATCGCCATCGATGCTATTGTGATGAATACCGACGATCTTCTGTGTGTTGGTGCCCTCGACCATATCCTGCTCTCCTCCACCATCGGCCGCAACAAGCAGCTGGTACCCGGCGAGGTGATTTCCGCTGTCATCAACGGTACCGAGGAGTTCTGCCAGACAATGCGCGATATGGGTATCGATATCGTTCTCACCGGCGGTGAGACGGCCGACGTGGGAGATTTGGTTCGCACCATCATTGTCGACAGTACCGTTACTGCTCGCATGCGTCGTGCCGATGTTATTGACAATGCCAATATCAAGGCCGGCAATGTCATTGTGGCTTTGGCATCTTATGGCCAGGCTACCTACGAGACCGCCTACAACGGCGGTATGGGGTCGAACGGACTCACCTCGGCCCGCCACGACGTCTTCTCGCATGTATACGCTGAGAAATACCCCATGTGCTACGACAAGAATCTCCCCGACAGTGTGGTCTTCTGCGGCTCCAAACTGCTCACCGACCCCACAGAGGTGCCTGGTGTCGATGCGGGTCACATGGTGCTTTCGCCTACAAGAACTTACGCTCCCATTATCCGCAAAGTGCTGGATGAATACCGTCCGAAGATTGACGGCATGATTCACTGTTCGGGTGGTGCCCAGACCAAGGTGTTGCACTTTATCGGTGGCCGTCCGCTGCATGTGGTGAAGGATAACCTCTTCCCTGTGCCGCCGCTCTTCAAGATGATTCACGAAGAGAGCAAGACCGACTGGCAGGAGATGTACAAGGTCTTCAACATGGGTCACCGAATGGAACTCTACACCGACGAGGAGACCGCCCGCGGCATCATTGATATCTCGAAGAGTTTCAATGTCGATGCCCAGATAATCGGCCGTGTGGAAGAGGCTCCGAAAGCGCAAGTGACGGTGAAGAGCGAGAATGGTCAATACGAATATTTTGGGTAGCCCTACAGTCGTTATATCGTGATAACGAAATAACGTTTTAAATTTTTTTCGTCGCTGCACAATAAAAAATAAATGCCTCCGTTTTAAGGGCGCATTTGCGATAGTAGCTCAGTTGGCAGAGCGGCGGCTTCCCAAGCCGCAGGTCGCGGGTTCGAACCCCGTCTATCGCTCGAAATATATGAAAATTGAGATTTTATTCTCAGTTTTCATTTTTTATTTGTATCTTTGCATTTTTAATATATTACTAATAATTAACTAAATAAAAAACAATAAGAGAGTTATGACAAATTTCGACTCGAAAAGCAAGTTTAGACAAGAGGTTGTCTCTTATCTGTTGCTGATTGTGGGTAGTGCACTGTTCGCCATTGGCGATGTGATGTTCGTGAATCCCTATCTGATGGCTCCTGGCGGTACCTATGGTCTTTCCAACGTCTTCAGCAGCCTTTGGGGTGGCAGAATTGCCCTCTACGCCATCTGCATGGATATCCCCCTGCTGATTATCGGCACCTGGATACTTGGTCCTAAGTTCGGTCTGAAGACCATTATCTCCACCTTCCTCATCTTCGGCTTTACCTATCTGCTTGAATTGGTGTGGGGTTATACTCCTGTCATCCATGATGGTACGGTGCTTTTTTCTGAACCCGCCAGTACGGATGGTTTGGTAGCGTTGAAGGAGCACGGTGTCTGGTTCAAACCCGACTACATCCTCAACACTGTGGTTGCCGGCCTCATCTACGGCGTGGCCATCGGCATGATTTTCCGCAGCGGTGCCACCAGTGGCGGTTCGGATATCATCTCCATGATTCTCCACAAGTACACCAAAATCTCCCTCGGTACCCTTGTTATGATTGTCGACGGTATCATCACCATCAGCACATTCATCGCCTTTGGCGACATCCGTCTGCCTATCTACTCCATCATCATCATCTACATCGAGGGCAAGGTCATTGACCTCGTGGTTGACGGCATGAAGAGTTACAAGACCATGTTCATCGTCACCGACGAGATGGAGGCCGTGCGCAACTATATCCTCAACGACCTCAAGCGTGGCGGCACCTGTCTTACCGGCACCGGCCTCTATCAAGGCAATGAGCGCAAGATGATTTATGTCACCCTTGACCGCGCCGATATGGTGAAACTGAGAAGCACCCTGCATCTGATCGACCCGAAGGCTTTCGTGAATATTATGGACAGCAGCGAAATCCTCGGCATGGGATTTAAAGCATTGCCGAAAGAGTAATGCTTGAATGTTTGAATGCTTGAATGATGAAGATACTCCAGCTCTGCAACAAGCCCCCTTATCCGTCGGTAGATGGCGGTACAATGGCGATGAACAGCATCACCCAGGGGTTGCTGTCTCAGGGTTGTGAGGTGAAGGTGCTGACGGTGGAGACCGACAAGCACCCGGTACGGAGAGAACTTATTCCGTCCGAATACCTCGAACAGACGGGTATGGAGTCGGTGTACGTGGACCTCGCCGTGAAGGCACTTCCTGCGGCGTTCGCCCTGTTGTGTGGCGAGTCGTATCATGTGAAGCGTTATGTCAGTGAGGCTTTTGCCGCCAAATTGCGCGAGGTGTTGGAGAAAGAGCAGTTCGACATTGTGCATGTGGAGAGTATCTTCCTCACGCCTTATGTGCCGCTCATCAGGAAGTATTCCGACGCGAAAGTCATCCTGCGGGCCCACAATGTGGAGCACCTTATCTGGAAACGGGTGGCGCAAAGCTGTCCGAATCTGTTGAAGCGGTGGTATCTGAAGCACCTCTCGTTGTCACTTCGTGCTTATGAATTGGAGCATATAGGCGACTATGACGGCATTGTATGCATCACTCGCAACGATGCCGACACGTTCCGTCAGGCGGGCTGTAGGAAGCCTATCGCAAGTATTCCCTTCGGGGTGGACTCCGGCGAGGTGCCGAGTGTGGAGGTGGAGCCCGACTCTCTGTTCCATATCGGTGCTATGGACTGGCTCCCCAATCAGGAGAGTATTCGCTGGTTGCTCGAGGAGGTGTGGCCCGTGGTGCACCGCGAGGTGCCGCAGGCAAAGCTCTATCTGGCGGGGCGCAAGATGCCGGCCCAGTGGATGAACGCTACCATCGAGGGTGTCTCGGTGATAGGTGAGGTGCCCGACGCGATGTATTTCATCGGCAGCAAGAAAATTAACGTGGTACCCCTGCTCAGTGGCAGTGGTATCAGGGTGAAGATTATCGAAGCGATGTCAATAGGCAAGACGGTAGTCACCACCACCGTAGGAGCCCAAGGTATCGACTATATCGACGGAGAGAATATCCTCATTGCCGATACCCCAGAGGAGTTTGCCCGTCAAATCAAGCGATGCTTGGAAGACGACGCATTCTGCAACAGGGTGGGGGAGGCCGCGGCTCGGCTGGTGGCCGATCAATACGACGAGCGTAAACTCGCAGTGCAACTGATTGATTTTTATAACAAAAGATTGGAAATATGAAAAAGATTCTTTTGGCAGGTTTAATGGGTCTAATAGGTTTTATGGGCTTGATGGGCAATTCGGTTCAGGCTCAGTTGACCATTCCGGGAACCAAGGTGACCTTCCGTCTCAACAATGAGGACTGGCGTTATCTCCGCACTTTTGAGTTGAAGGAGGGAGGCGATATCTACCTCTACTGCTACACGGGGGAGGTGATTACTGATTCGCAGGGCGACACCGTGCTGCCGCAGTTGCGCATCTATGTGAACAAGAACTTCGACGGCGACCTCTATGAGTTCGTCTACAGCCGCTACGAGCGTATGCCTTATCAGTCGCTGTGGGAATTCAGCGAGGGACAGGGTCTGCCGGCCTCCGGTGGATTGGGCTATATCGGAGCTTACACCAATCCTTCCGACGAAAAGGATTATCAGTTCTATATGACCTATTTCAAGGACAAGAAGACTTTTGTGGAGTTCCGACTGGAGACGACGAAGGATACCTTTGAGCAGATGAATTTCGAGTTTACGGATATCTTGGGTTCGATAAAGTAACGGTTAACGGTTAAAGTTTAAGGTTTAAAGTTGTTTTGATGAGAAGGTTGTTGCTGTTTGGGTGCTGTTTGTTGGGGGCTTTCTCCACAGGGGCGCAGGGTCTTTTCCCCGACTCTACGATGGACTATGATGCGCGTTTCACCCAGTTCCACAGGGCCTATGCATTGTCGCCCGACGATGTGGAGGCTCTCGACAATCTCGCTCTTTTCTATTTCGACAACTCTAATCCGATGCGTAACCTGCCGTTGGCAATGGAGTATATCCAGCGTGCCGAGCAGCGTCATGTGTGGCTGATTGAGAACAACAGGAATAGTGACTTGCGACGTCTGTTGCGCAAGGGAATCACCATTACAACCCTCCGTCAGGAGAAGCAGGCAATCATCACTGCCGCCCGCAACACTGTGGCTGTGCGGACCGATATGCCGAAAGAGGAGATCGACAGATACCTCGAGGTTTTCGGTTTCGACATGGAGATGGTGGCTCGGTTGCAGCAGTTCCGCATAGAGCGTATCTATGAGGAGGACCTGCAGACGGGAACGGTAGCTTCCTACTACCATTACATCGAACACTATCCCGGCACTCGGGAGGCTGAGCTGATGGAGGAACGACTGGCGCCATTGGCTCCAGGGCTCTTCGCAGAGGTGGCTTCCGAGGAGGAGGCTGACGCAGTGGCTGCCCAATACCCCCTCAGTCCTTCGGTGCAGCGGGCATCGCAGCGTTGCAAGAGCAGGCTGGCCTATGAGGAGGCTTCCCGTCAGAACAGCATGGAGTCTTACAAGGCGTTCCTCGACCGTTATTCTTTCAGTAATGAGGGTCAGCAGGCCCGTGAGCAGCTCGACAGGATGATAGGGTGGAGATACGCCGATTGCCGCACGGCAATGGATTATGTAGTCTTTGCCAATACCTATCCCGACTTCTCTAAGGCCGACAAGGCTTTGGCAGAAGCCCGGCGGCTGATTGCCGAGAAGCACGAGGTGGCGGCCGCCCGCTACTATCTGGAGCATTTCGACCTCGACCCTTATCGCAATGAAATCTTCGGTCTCTATTATTCGTGGCATTCTGCCGAGGGCAACAGTGAACCCATCAGGCGGTTTCTCTCCGAGCATCCCGACTATCCCTATATCGGTATGGTCCAGGACGACCTGCGGGCTGCGAGAGCCATCGACACTGTCGACCTGCGGGGCAGTTTCTCTGAGGCGGAATATGCAGAGTATGCCGATTATGTGCGCCATCTGACGGGCAAAGGGGTGGCTATTGTTCCGTTGCAGCGTATGCTGCAGGAGTTGGTCGATGCTCGCCACTACCAAGCGGCCCTCGAGAGAGTGAAGAAGTTCGAACTGTCGTTTGAGAATGTGGCGGAATACCAAGAGTTGCAGGAAGTCCTTGCCGCTCCGGCAACGGGGCACAGGGCTGTGCAAGAGTTCGCCGAAGGTGGCAGCGTGATGAATCCTGCCGTCAACGAGTCTGACGGACGACTTTACTATACCCATGTGACGGACAGTAGCAAAACGGTCTGCTATGCTGTCAAGGTAGGACAACAGTGGAAGCCGGCAGGAAAGGTCTCTTTCGACGGGCCTGTGGCTAACGAGGGACTGACATTTTTCGGCTTCTATGACGGCGGTTTCCGTATGCTGCTGGGTGCCGACGGAAACATCATGATTGCCGAGAGGGAGGATGGTGTGTGGCGTGTGACTGATATACCTCCTTATCCTGTTAATACCGACTATATTGAGACGGATGCCTATATGCTACCCGATGGCAGCGGAATGCTTCTGGCTTCCGACCGTCCCGGTGGGCATAATATCCAATCTTCAGGAGCTTATTTCCATGGCGACAATGCACTGGCCACCGACCTCTGGTTCGTTCCCTATACGGCTGGCAAATGGGGGCCGGCGGTGAACCTCGGCAACGGGGTCAATACTCCTTTCTCGGAGCGCAGCCCGCTGCTGAGCCGCAACCTCCGTACGCTCTATTTCGTCACCGACGGCCGTGGAGGGTTGGGATTTGGAGATGTGTATGTGGCTACCCGCAACGACCTCGGCGACTGGACCTCGTGGTCGACCCCGAGAAATGTCGGCAAGGAGATTAATTCGGGCTACGATGAGTCGGGACTCAGTTTCTCGTCGGACGAGAAGAATATCTATATGTCCGTGGGCTCCAAGAGCGGTCTCCACGCCTGCTATAGTTTCACCACGATGCACAACAGTGCCAGAACAGTCAATCCTCTCGCTGTCGACCTCCATGGTCTTGGAGGCTCCTTGTTGAAGGTGTATGTGGCCGACATGGAGCAGCAGTCGGTGACGCAGGAGGTGGACTGTTCCGACTCGGTGGAGAGAGTGACTGTGAATGTCTTCGGCGACAGGAGGTGTGCCGTTATCGCTGATGCGGGGCGGATGTTTGCGCCTGCCGCCATTGTAGAGCCACAGGGGCGGGAACGAGTGATATTGAGAGGCTATTCCTTCAGGGAACTGGTGCGGATGGAGAAACCGATGCCGCTTTATGTCGTCTCATTCGACTCTCAGGCACCAGTGCTATCCACGCCGGCACAGCTTCAGTTGGCACTTGTGGCACGTTTCCTCCAGCTCCACCCCACGGCGGTTGTCGAGTTTTGCATTGATGTGGCGGGGATGGATGACGGGGAGTGCTACCGTCGTTCAACGGAGCAGGGAAATACAATACGCAATACGATGAACTACAACGGAATCGACGATTCCCGAATCCTTGTGTCGCCCTATGGCAATGTGAATGTCAAGAAGGGAGAGCGGACGGGAGTCGCGGTTCGATTCAGAGAAAAACAGTAAAAACGCAATATGGAACAACACCGTACAATTAAGGTCGACGGCCGCATGGTACACTATCGTGACGAGGGCCGCAACAACAACAAGACAGTGGTACTGCTCCACGGATTCCTCCAGAACTTGGATGTCTGGAGTTCCTATGTGCTGAGCTATATGCGCGATTTCCGCGTGATTACCATCGATTTGCCCGGTCACGGCCACACCGACAGTTATGGGGAGGTGCATTCGATGGATATGATGGCTCGTGTGGTGAAGACTGTGCTTGACGAAGCCGGTGTGAATCAGTGTGTGATGGTAGGCCATTCGATGGGAGGCTATGTGGCGTTGGCTTTTGCGGAGAAGTATCCATATTCGCTCCGTGGTCTGGGACTCATCAACTCTCATGCCCTCAGCGACAGTGAGTCGCACCGCGAGAGCCGTCAGGCGGTGTGTGAGCAGGTGAAGGAGAATAGGGCTTCGTTTATAGTGAACTTCGTCCCCTCACTCTTTGACAGTGCCAATCGTGCCGCCCTCTCGCAGGATATCAAGGATTTGCAGGAGCAGTGCCTTGAGACCCGGACAGAGTCTATTATCGCGGCCCAGATGGGTATGATGAACAGACCCTCGAGGATTGCTGTCCTCGAGAAATTGGAGATTCCGGTGATGTTTATCTACGGGAAGAACGACAACAGGATACCCATCGAGATAGCCATTACGCAGGCTATGATACCCAGCCATTCGGAGATATTGTTGCTTGACCATGTGGGACATATGTCGTTTATGGAAGAGCGAGAATATGTGAAGCCTCGAATCAAGAATTTTGTCGAGACTTGTTATTATTAATGGTTAATGGTTATTGAGGGCTGAGGCTGTTAATGATTAATGGTTATTGGTTAATGGTTATTGAGGGCTGAGGCTGTTAATGGTTAATGGTTTGTGACGAAGAAAATTGTTAAAATAGAAAAATAATTTTTTTTATATAAAAAAAAGGGTGTACATTTGCTGAACTGAAAAACAATCAAAGTTTAACCTAATTTATTCAATATCATGAAAGTAAAAGAAATCATGGCTAACCTGGAGGCCAAACATCCGGGCGAAAACGAGTACTTGCAGGCTGTCCGCGAGGTTCTGGAAACCATCGAGACTGAATACAACAAACACCCCGAGTTCGAGGCTGCTAAGATTGTCGAGCGCATTGTCGAGCCCGATCGTATCTTCAAGTTCCGCGTTGTGTGGGTTGACGATAAGGGTAAGACCCAGGTGAACCTCGGTTACCGTGTGCAGTACAACGCCGCTCTCGGTGCTTACAAGGGTGGTCTCCGCTTCCATCCGAAGGTGAACGAGTCGATGCTGAAGTTCCTCGGTTTCGAGCAGATCTTCAAGAACAGCCTCACCATGCTGCCTCTCGGCGGTGGTAAGGGTGGTGCCGACTTCGATCCCGTTGGAAAGAGCGACGCTGAGATCATGCGCTTCTGCCAGGCCTTCATGTATGAGCTTTGGCGCAACATCGGTCCCGATCAGGACAGCCCCGCTGGTGACGTGGGTGTCGGCGGCCGTGAAATCGGTTACATGTACGGCATGTACAAGAAACTCGCCCGCGAGCACTCGACCGGCGCTCTGACCGGCAAGAGCTACGGCTGGGGTGGTTCCCTCATCCGTCCCGAGGCTACCGGCTTCGGCGCCATCTACTATGTGGAGCGCATGGTGAAGCAGCAGAAAGACACCATGAAGGGTAAGAAGATTGCCCTCTCCGGCTTCGGTAACGTTGCTTGGGGTGCCGCCACCAAGGCTGTTGAGCTGGGTGCCAAGGTTGTCGCCATCAGCGGTCCCGACGGTGTCTGCGAGATTCCCGACGGTATCAACAAGAAGATGATTGACTATATGCTCGACATGCGCGCCAGCAACCGCAACAAAGTTGAGGATATGGCCAAGAAGTTCCCGAAACTCTGCAAATTCACTGCCGGCAAGAAGAGCTGGGTTGTGAAGTGCGACATCGCCATGCCCTGCGCCTTCCAGAACGAGCTCGACGAGAAGGATGCCAAGACCCTTATCAAGAACGGCGTGAAGTATGTTGCCGAGGTTTCCAACATGGGTTGCCAGCCCGCCGCTATCGCCGCCTTCCAGAAGGCCAAACTGCCCTTCGGTCCTGGTAAGGCCGTCAACGCCGGTGGTGTTGCCACCTCTGGTCTTGAGATCTGCCAGAATGCTGAGCACCGCAACTGGACTGCCGAAGAGGTTGACAAGAACCTCCACACCATCATGAACAACATCTATGACATGTGCGTTGAACACGGCAAGGAGAAAGATGGTACCATCAACTATGTTAAGGGTGCCAACATTGCCGGCTTTATGCGTGTTGCCAAAGCTATGGTTGCTCAGGGTATCATCTAATCGACGATTAGACTTATATCCAACATACGGAAGGTCGCCAGATAAAGGCGGCCTTCTTTTTTGTATACAATAAAAAGCACGGCTATGCGTTAATATTACAGATAATAATTGATATGCCTAGTATGATACTGTTAGAAGCAACAGCCCCTGCAGCGGGCTCCACGCTAATGTGGGTCGTATTTATTGTCCTCACCATCGTCTCGATGGTGGTGAGCAAGAATGTGGAACGCAAGTTAAAGAAATACTCTCATATCCGCAGCGAAGGTAGTCTTACGGGACGAGAGGTGGCGGAGCGCATGCTGCGCGACCATGACATCCATAATGTGCAGGTGCAGATGGTCAAGGGTACACTTACTGACCACTACAATCCCACCAACCGCACACTTAACCTGAGTCCCGACGTTTACAACGGCACCTCGGTGGCCGCCGCTGCCGTCGCTGCCCACGAATGTGGACATGCCGTGCAGCATGCCGTAGGCTATGCGCCTCTCGGCCTACGTTCTGCCCTCGTGCCCATAGTGAATTTTGCCGGCCGCTGGGTATCCTGGGTGATACTCGCAGGTCTGCTGCTCATCAAAGCATTCCCGTCGCTTCTGCTCATTGGCATTCTTCTGTTTGCTCTGACCACACTCTTCTCCATCGTCACACTGCCGGTGGAAATAAACGCCTCCAACCGTGCGTTGCAGTGGATACGCCAGCACGATATCACTACCGCTGCCACCCACCAGTACGCCGAGAGCGCCCTGCGTGCGGCAGCCTACACCTATGTCATGGCCGCCATCACGTCGCTGGCCACGCTGGCCTATTACATAATGATTTACCTTGACAGAAGATGAAACACATAGAGATAATCAACGGACCCAATCTCAACCTCACGGGCATCCGCGAGCCGGAGGTCTACGGCTCGACGACCATGGAGGAGTATATCGGCAGCCTGCGCAAGCAGTTCCCCGATGTGGAGATAGGCTATTATCAGAGCAATGTGGAGGGCGAGCTCATCGACCGTATCCAGCAGGTAGGATTTCGTTATGACGGCCTGATAGTGAACCTCGGTGGTTACAGCCACAGCTCAGTGGCTTTGCACGACGCTTTGCTGGCGGTAC
>JAEEGH010001619.1_pt1 | contig 63880 bp, 38 predicted proteins | sample 9134181 | NCBI WGS metagenome assembly JAEEGH01 (sample SAMN16246544, study PRJNA631951) | gut metagenome | biome: gut microbiome; feature: rumen; material: DP-attached | host: Bos | place: Iran: Karaj | collected 2018-10
GCAGCATGCCGGGAGCATCCTGCGCGGCCGGGAGATTGAAGGCGGTTTCCGCCTCGCCGTCGCCCGAAAGGGTGGTCTCGAAGAGCTGGTGCTCGCTGGCCTCAAAGGTGGAGGCCGGGTTGCGGAAGGTGTAACCCTCGAAGCCCTTGAAGGTGGACGGGCCCTTGGAGAGGGTCATCGTCGCATGGGCCTTGAGGCCGGAGGCCGGGACGCCCGTGAGCCAGGCGGAGGAGACGTGTGCCGATGTCCGGGTGCCGCCCGCGAGCACGTCGCCGGGCAGGTCCAGGTTCACCTTCAAGCGGTTGGGCTTCACGGTCTCGATGTGGAGGCTCTTATGGAAAGCGGAGCCGCCCACCTTGACATAGGCGTTCCACCAGCCGGTGGGATCCTCGGCGGAAGTGGCGATGGGGAAGGTGTAGAATCCGTCCTTTCCGGTGGAAAGCATCCGGGTATAGAACTGTCCCTCAGGGGTATAGAGTTCCAGGGAGGCCGGGTGGCCCTCCGGGACGCGCTGCATCTTGTCGGCGAGGATCATCGTGACGTGGAGGGTGTCGCCGGGACGCCAGACGCCGCGCTCGCCGTAGATGAAGGACTTGAGGCCCCGCTGCAGCACTTCGCCGCCTACGTCGAAGCGGCTCAGGGAACGCTCGTTCCGTTCGCTCAGCTTAAGGTAGGCGGTGCTGCCGCCGGCCTTTGCCACCAGGGCGAAAGGCTTGTGGCTGAGGTTGATGGTGGCCAGGCCGTTTCCATCGGTCTTGCCGCTGCCCACGCTCTGCAGCTGGAAGTCATACGCCTCGATCTTCGCGCCGGAGACGGGCTTCGCGCTGATGAGGTCCGTGGCGGCCACCCAAATCTTGTCGGTTCCGGCCCATTCGGCCACCAGGCCCAGGTCGCTGCCCAGCAGCTGTACCACGGGGAAGCGGTCGGAATCCATATAATAAGAGGGCGTGGTGGGATCGTCGGACTCATCCCAGTTGTATTCGTCCCAGTCGTAATAATTCTCCCAGTAATAGGGTTCGGTCTGGTCCCAGACGGATTCGTCGGCCTTGCTGGGCTTCCCGCTCACGGGATTCAGGCCCTGCAGGACCTCCTTGCCGCCATAGAGGCTCTGGTCCAGGCGGAAGCTGATGCGCACGCGGTAGATGGCGCCGGGCTCTTTCTTCACCAGGCCGCTCAGATCCAGGCTGTGCGTGTTCCAGGTGTGCAGGTCCTTGCTGGCGTCCAGGGGGATATCGGCCTTATAGACCAGACGGCCGCTGCGCCGGAGGGCGGAATCCCCGCCCAGGTCGTTGTCCTGCAGATACATCAGGATGTTTTTCTCATAGATCTTGACGATGCGCACCTCCACGGCGGCCAGGTTCACGGCGCGGAAGGGGAGGATGAACTGCTGCTGGGCGGGAAGGATGCTGCCCGTGAAGGGGAATTCCACCGCGGGTTTTTCCTCCTGGATGCTGAAGCTGCGCACAAAGTCCTCTCCCAGCATATCGCCGTCCACGCTCTTGAGGCTCCTGTCCAGACGGAGCTCCACGTTCTCGCGCCGGCCTTCGATGTGGATGAGGATGGAGTTGTCCTGCACCTGGACGTAGCTGCGGGAGACGCCTTCCACTTCCACCAGTCCCTTGACGGCGGCGTTGGCGGGGGCCCCGTTCAACTGTACTTCCAGCAGGGAGCCTTTGTCGGAGACCTTCACCACGCGGAAGGCCCGGCCGTTGTCCGGCTCTTCCCCGAAATCGGCCTCCTGAGCGGACGAGCCTCTGGTTGTGATGCCGAAGACGAATTTCTCCGGCGCGCCTTCCAGCACTTTTCCAAGGCCGAAGGTGACGCGGTACACCAGCCCTTCCTTGAGGGCGCCCTCCTCCGGGATGAAGGAAACGCTCTGCGGGCCGTCCCATTTCACCGTTCCCTTTATGGCGGGCTTCAGGGTGAAGATGCCTTCTGCGGGCTGGGCGGTGGCATCTTCCGCCAGTTCCACGCGGATGGGCGTTCCCGGGCTCACGATACCGCCGGTGAAGGCTTTGATGTAAGGGGCAAATTCTTCGGCCGAAGGTTCCTCGACCTTACTGGTGCAGGCAAAAGCGGCGAAGGCCGCTGCCAGCAGGAACAAATACTTGCGCATAGTTTTAAGTGTTTGTACAAATATACGAAAAAACCCGCTCAATTGTTCCCGCCTGCAAAAATATCGCAGGAATAAAAAATTTCTTAATTTTGTAAAGGAATTCAAATGAAGAGACCTTTATTATATATAGTGGCCCTGGTGCTTGCCGTTTCCTGCAACCGCGGGGAATACAAGATGCCGCATACCGCCAGGACCAGGGGGCTGGTGAAAGAACTCCTGAGCACGCTGGACAGTACGGATGTGTATGCCGCCAGGAAGGAGGGAAAGCTGGAGGAAATGAAGTCCGCTCTGCCGGGGCAGACGGATCAGGAGCGCTTCCTGCTGAATTACAATATAGCCAGGGAGTACTCCAGTTATGTGGTGGACTCCACTTTGATTTATTTGCAGCGGGCTTCGCAGGTGGCCGCCGGGGCTGGTCTGGATTCCCTGAAAATCAGGGCGGACCTGATGCTCTCTGCGCTGATGTCGGAAGCGGGATTCTACACCGAAGCGCGCGACGTCCTCGTTTCCGTGCCCCGGAAAGACGTGACGGGAAGACTCCTTGAGAGTTATTTCAACGCCTGGGCCCTGCTCTACCACAATCTCTACTCGGATTTCAATGCCCCCGACGATTTCGCGGACAAGTATCGCGAGAACTACGCCGTTTACAGGGATTCCCTGCTGCTGGTGGGAGATACCACGAGCGTGCTCTATCTCCACAATATCGAACGGAAAGCGGCCAGGGCGGGGGATTACGCTACGGCGATGCGGTACAACGACATCCGCCTTTCCCTCATCAAGGATCATTGTTCCGCACCCTACGCCACCTGTCTGTATGACCGTTTTATGATTGCGTACTATTATGAACGCGAGCTCACGGGGGAGGCCGTTGACGACCTTCTGGAGTCGGCGATCATCGAGGTCCGCAACAGCAAGCAGGACATTGCGTCCCTGCTGCGGGTGGAGGCGCTGCTCATCAGCAACAACGACCTCAATGCCGCCAAGAAGGTCTCGGACTACTATTTCTCCTCCCTGCAGCGGCTGGGCTCCAGAAGGCGCCTGATTGACGGGGCCGATCTTACCATCAAGATCATCGACCGCAACGCACAGTTTATCCGGAAGAGGAACCGCGAGCTATCCGTCACCCTTGTCCTCCTCTCGCTTCTGGCCGTCGCGCTGGTTTTCGCCCTGGTGAGCATCAACCGGTCCAGGCTCAACATCGCCAGGCTCAAAGACAACCTGGAACAGTCGGACAACATCTCCAAAAACTATATAGGCGTCGTTTTCCAGCTCTATTCTTCCTACATCAAACGTCTTGACGTCTTCCGGATGCGGGTGCATACCCGGCTCAAAAAGGGCCAGATCGAGCAGGCCCTGGAGCTCACCAGCCCGCTGGAGGACGTCGCGTCGGAGGAGCGGAAGGAACTCTTCCACAACTTCGACACGGCCTTCGTGGATATCTTCCCGGATTTCATCAAGACGGTGAACGCCTGTCTCAAGCCGGACGCACAGATCGTCCCCAAGAAAACGGAGATCCTCTCTACGGAACTCCGTATCCTCGCGCTCATCAAACTGGGCATTGAAGACAGTACGAAAATAGCGGAAATGCTGCAGTGCTCCGTGAAGACCATATACAACCTCCGGTCCGGGCTCAAGGCCCGGCTGGCCATCTCCGAGGAAGCGTTCAAAAAGGTCATTTTGGAGTTGTAAGGCCCCAAAATGAAAAATTTTAATTTCCCGAAATTGGATACTAAAATTATTTAATTAGCTGATAACTAACAGATAACGCTTTCCCAAAAACCGAACTGATTTCCCGATTTTTCCTGCACCCTCCCGTGCGGGATTTTTTTTTATAGCTTTGTGTCAAAAGATATGCGCGATATGCGAGGAAAAATCAAAATTTTGAAGCAGTTTGCTTTAGCTTTCATTCTCACCGTCCCGGTTCTCTGCTGTGCGGCCATCAAGGGAGGCTCTGCGGCACCCGCTTCCGGCAAACCGGAGCACAACAGTGAGAAGACATTGAGGGTTCTTTACTGGAACATCCAGAACGGGATGTGGGCCGGGCAGCCGGACCACTACGACGCTTTCGTGGAATGGATCAACTCCTGGAAGCCGGACATCTGCATTTTCGACGAAGGGGCCACCATCTACTACGACGGCACCCACGAGCATATGCCCAACGAGGAGCGTTACCTCCCGGAACACTGGGGCGAACTCTGCGCCCGCTGGGGCCACGAGCACCACGTCGTGACGCCCCGCCGTCCCTCCACTTCCACGCCGTACGGCCTCACCAACTATCCGGAGGTGATTACGTCCCGCTATCCCATCGACAGTATCAAGATCGTCAAGGGGCACAAGCCGGACTCCGTGATCGTGAATTACAGCGGCTGGTTCCAGGTGCGCGTGGAAGGCGTGGAGAAACCGCTCAACATCGTCACCCTGCACCTCAAGCACGGTAAATACGGCTACGGTGTACCGCAGGACCAGCGGGACGCCAGCGCGGCCAGGTATGAAGGCGAGCAGCACCGCGTGAAGGAACTCACCTGCATCCTGGATCACACCGTCCGCAAGACCAAGAACCCGGACAAGGAACTCTGGATCATGGCGGGGGACTACAACTCCTACAGCCGGAAAGACAACTTCAATTACAAGTGGAACAACGCCTCCCTGGGCTTCCAGACCCAGGACTATATGATTTTCCATTCGCCGTTCTTCGACCTGGTGAGCGAATGCTATCCGGATATGTTCTGCCCGTCCTGCGGCAACCTCAGAATCGACTATATGTACGTTTCCAAGCCGATGCTTAAAGCCTGCACCGAGGTATATACCAAGACAGACGACTACACAAAGCGTGTGAAATCGGAAACGACCTCCTTCTATATCCCCTCCGACCACTATCCCATCGTGGCCGATTTCAAGATTTCAAAAATGAAATAAGCCCCATATGAACAAGAAAATCCTTCTCTGTGCAGCCTTGGCGTTTCTCCTGGCCGCCTGTGGGCAGGACCAGCCCGACAGGCCTCTCAGGAGCGACTACATCAAGGTTTACGAAGCCTCGCCGGACAAACTCCTGAACGACATTCAGGTTCCCTTCGAAGGCGTTACGGACGGGCAGATTCACGTGCTTTCCAACGTGGATCTCCAGTGGAAGTACCTCATCGATCCGGATGAACCGGACCAGGAATGGTTCACCATCAAGTCGGTGGAAGAAACGGAGCCCGGCCATATTGTGGTGACCTACGACGCCAAGTCGCTCCTGCCGCTCAATTCGCTGGGCCGCCGCGCCGGAAAGCTCAGTTTCTCCTGTCCGGAGGCCAGCTTCGGTAAGTTTATGACCGTCCGCCAGGGCTATTCCCGGCGTTTTATGGAGGACTTTACCGACGAGCCCGGCAGCGTGCTGACGATTACCGGCAAGCAGACCTACACCACCCAGGAATACCCGGTGCTGAACGCCGATTATTACGACTACATTTCCTTCAACGTGTGGGCGGAGTCGTACAACGAGTTCCCGAGCAGGAACATCACACTGGACGTCACCGTTTCCGGCGGCAAGTTCCACGCCACGGGCCTCACCACCTACAGGATCAACGTGCCCCTCGGCACGGGTCCGGACAAGGACAACCTCAAATACCTGCTTGTGATGGGCAACGGTGAACGGATGAGCGCCAAAACCACGTTCACCTTCAGCACCGAGAACGACAACCAGGTCTACGTACACATCGACAACTTTGCCGCATATCTGGTGACCGAAGCCGAAATGCTGGAGCTGTACGAGGACGAAGATTTCATTGAAGACGAAGAACCGGATTGGGAATGATGAAAAAGATTATAGTTACAATGCTGGCGCTGCTTGTGCTGCTTCCAGCCTTCGCCCAGACCCGCAAGGTGAGCGGCGTGGTGCGCGACGAGAACGGGGACGTGCTCGCCGGCGCCATCGTGGTGGTGAAGAGCGGTTCGGAAAACGGACCGGTCTCCTCCACCGTCACCACCGACACAAAGGGCCGTTACACCACCGAATGCAAGGATAAGGACTACATCTCCTTCCACTATCTGGGCTACACGGATGCCGTTTATCCCGTGAAAAGCTCGAAAGTCATCGACGTGACGCTGATGCCGGATGCCAACACCGTCCTGGAGGACGTGGTGGTGATCGGCTACGGCGCCGTGAAGAAGGAAGACCTCACCGGTTCCGTCACCAACGTGAAAATGGGAGATATCCGGGATAACCCTGTCCTTTCCATCGACCAGGCCCTTCAGGGCCGTGTGGCCGGTATGGTCATCACGTCCACGGACGGCGAACCCGGTTCGGATGCCGTCATCCGTATCCGCGGCACGCGTTCCATCACCGCCTCCAATGACCCGCTCATCGTAGTGGACGGGGTGATGGACGCCGTGGGTTCGCTGAACGACGTGAATCCGGCCGATATCGAGGCCATCTCGGTGCTCAAGGACGCATCGGCCACCGCTATCTACGGAGCGCGGGGCGCGAACGGCGTCATCATCATCACCACCAAGGGCAGTACGGATTCCAACCAGGGCTCGCAGAACATCGCCATCACCCTCCATTCCAGCGTCGGTATCTCGATGCTTCCCCGTAACCTGGACCTGATGAATTCGGAGCAGTTCGGCATCTACCGCAACGAGTATTTCCAGCACGCCGGCCTGAACACCGCCAAGTACAACGCCAACACCCCGCTCAGCGGACTGTCCGTGAAGACGCCCTTTACCAACGGACCGGGCACGGACTGGATTGCCGACGTAAGCCGGGTGGCGCCCTACCAGCACCACTGGATTTCGATGAACGGTTTCGCCGGCAAGCAGAAGTTCTACGCTTCTCTCGGTTACGGCGATGAGCAGGGTATCCTCCAGCAGAGCGGCCGGCAGAACTATACCGGCACGCTCAATGTGACGAACAACGTGTTCAAGTGGCTCACCCTCTACACCAACCTCCGTTACCAGTACAGGACGCAGGACAACAACCTCACATCCATCGGCTCGGGCGGCATCTATTACGGGGCGCAGTATCTTTCTCCCCTGATCAACCCCAGCGATTCCTACAACCCGATGAACAACACCTCCACCAACATCGACAACGCGGTGGTGCGTTTGAAAGAGCTCACGGACCATACGGACCGCAGTATGCTCACCATTACGGCCGGCGCGAATGTGAGGCTCGCTGCTCCTCTGAAGTACAAGACCAAGGTCAGTTACTATTTCTTCGATCGTCAGCGCTACAAATACAGCCCGTCCACCCTTCCCAGCCGCACGGACGCTATGGGCGGCTATGCCAGAAGGGAAAACTACGGCGAGCAGAGCCTCTATTTCGAGCAGACGGCTGAGTACTCCCGCGAATGGGGGCGCCATCATATGGACGTTACGGCTGGCCAGACTTTCAAGCATTTCACCAGTCACTCCTTCAACCTCGAGGGCGAAGGTTACGTGGTAGACGCGATGAAGTGGAACAATATGTCCGCCGTGCAGGACAAGTCCAGCTATGGAGCCGGTACCGACGAGACCGTCAAGGACAAGATGGCCTTCTTCGCCCGTGCCAATTACAATTACAGGAAACGTTACTATCTCACCCTCACCGGGCGTCTGGACGGCGCTTCCAACTTTGCGGCCAATCACAAATGGGGCTTCTTCCCTTCGGGCGCCTTCAAATGGAAGATTTCCAGTGAGCCCTGGCTCCGCGCCGAGTGGCTGGACGACCTTTCCCTCAAGGTGAGCCTGGGACAGTCGGGTAACGACATCAACAAGGCCTACCGTTCCCTGGCCCGTATGGATGGCGGCTCCGGCGGCTATCCTTTCAACGGAAGCTATTCCCAGGAGTACTGGCAGGCCCGCATCGCCGCCCCGAACCTCACCTGGGAAACCACCACGGAGGGGAACATCGCCCTGGACGCCGCGTTCTTCAACAACCGTCTCAGTGCCAGCCTGGAAGCCTACCGGGCCGTTACCACGGACCTCCTGCTCACGGTGAAGATTCCCCAGCACACCGGCTACGACAACAAATACCAGAATATCGGCCGCACCACTTCCCAGGGTATCGATTTCTCGATAGATTCGCGCAATGTGGTGAAGCGCAACTTCTCCTGGAGCACCGCCTTTACGATTTCGCACAACAGTTCCGTGGTGAACGATATCGGTGCGGAAACCGAGGTGTCGTCCAGGACGGCGCCCACCCGCGGTTATATGATTGTCGGTTACAAGGTGGGTTATCCCGTAAACGCCTTCTGGGGCTTCCAGTATGCCGGTGTGTGGCACAACCAGGAAGAGATCGAGCGCAACAATATCACGCACTCCTATGTCAATGAGGCGTCCTCCAAAAAACTGGGCTATCCCATCTACATCGACCAGAACCACGACGGTACCCTGAACGCCAGCGACATCGTGTTCCTGGGTTCCCCGGACCCCATCGTTTCCGGCGGCCTTCAGAATACGTTCCGCATCAAGGGCCTGTCCATCGGCATTTACCTGTCCTATCAGATTGGCGGAAAGGTTCTGAACTATCCGGAGTTGTATATGGCCGGCTCCCGCCGCACCAACCAGTTCGCCTATATGGTGAACGCCTGGCATCCGGAGAAGAATCCCAATTCGAACCTTCCCCGTGCCGGCATCTTCGACAGCGATGCCGTGCCCAGTTCCTTCATTATCCACGATGCCTCTTATCTCCGGCTGAAGAACGTAAGCATCGGCTACCGTTTCAACCTCAAGAGCAAATTGTTCCGCGAACTGGAACTCTCCCTCTCCGGAGAAAACCTGTATCTGTGGACGAACTATAATGGCTTCGACCCGGATGTCTCGTCCGGAGGTGTAAACGGATACGACGTTTCGGCCTATCCGAAACCGCTCCGCATTGTGTTCACCGCCCAAGTCAAATACTGATGCGCCGTATGAAAAACTATATAACTATCCTTGCAGGCCTGCTTCTGATGGCATCCTGCTCGCTTCAGGAAGATCCCTCGGCCATTGTGAGCCCGTACCAGTTCTTCAACACGGAAGTCCAGGTGCGCGCCGCGGTGAACGGGTGCTACGATCCCCTGAACAATTTTCACGATTTTCGCTATTACATCGCCATTGAAGGTACGACGGATCTGGCCTCTACGGACGGTAACTCCCAGAAAGACGGCAGGATGGACATCAATCCCGCCAGCCCGGGTGCCGGTACCGTCGTGTGGCAGCAGTGCTGGTTCGGAATCCGCTATTGCCTGAGCACCCTGGCCGGCATCGACCGCTCCACGCTGGAAGATAACGTGAAGGCGCCTTACGCGGTGGAGACGCGCATCCTGCTTTCCTATTATTATTACGTCCTCACAAGTTTCTTCGGCGACGTCCCCTTCTACGAGGATTATGTGGAGGACGACGACATTATGAACCGCATCGCGCGGCTGGGAAGGATGAGCGCGGTGGAAACCCGCCGGACGCTCATCGAAGAGCTCAAGCTATACGTCCCTACTCTTCCGCAGGTGCGCACCCACGACCAGAAGATGAACAACTGCGGGGCCGCGATGGGCTGGATGCTCATTGCCAAGATGGCTGCCTGGAACAAGGACTGGGACGACGTTATCTATGCCTGCGAGCATCTCCAGGCCATTTACGGAGACCTGAGCCAGTATCCTTATTCGGATGTATGCTTCCGCTTCAAGAACACGCCCGAATCCATTTTCGAAATCAACCACGAATGGGAAGAGGGTGGCATCGATTATACGCCGTCCAACAGCCTGGGTCTTTCGGCGGTGGTGCTGCCCAGTCCAAAGACCACGGGAACGGACATCTATGACGGGGTAAGCATTCCCGAAGTGGGGGACCAGGCCACCTGCTATACCCCGCTGAGACCTTCAAATTATATGAAGAGAAACGTGGCCCCCACCGGTCAGGGTGATATCCGCCGCGCGTTCAATATCGCCACCGAATGGAACGGCGTGAAATTCAAAACCCGCGAGTGGATGGGCCCGAAGTTCTGGTGCTTCGGCGTGTATAAAAACCACGACAGCAACAACTACAAGATTTTCCGCTATGCCGACGCCCTGCTGCTGCTGGCGGAGGCCTGGTGCGAGAAAGGCGACTACAACAAGTCCATCGAGTACCTGAATATGGTCCGCAGCCGGGCCGAGATAGAGCCTTATAACTTCTACGGTGCGGTGAAGCTCCGCGGTGAAATCCGCGACGAGCGCGGCCGCGAGCTCTTCGGCGAATGGGGCCGCAAGTTCGACCTCGTGCGCTGGGGCATCTGGTACGACCAGGTGATGGCCTACAATCTCTACGGCCTGGTTCAGGAGAACATCCGTCCCTGCCACGAATACTATCCCATTCCGGATATCCAGTGCGTCCGTTCCGGCGGCATCCTCTCGAATCCGGAGTATGACAAATACAACCTCACAGGAAAATAGGGATTATGAAGAAGATTCTATTATATGTAATGGTACTCCTTGCCGCGCTGTCCTGCGCCAAGAAGGCCGAATACGACCAGACGCTGGGGCTTCTGTCCAAGTACAACGTCCTTTCCAAGGACGGCGGCAGCACCCAGGTGGCGGTGTTCTCCAACACCTCCTGGACCGTGGAGATGGACCGTCAGGTGGACTGGGCTTCCATCGACCGCTTCGGCGGATACAAGTCCGGTTATCTGGTGTTTGATTTCGAGACCAACTATGCCCGGGCTCGCCGCGTGATCCTGGTGTTCAAGGCAGGGGACCAGACCCGTACCCTGAATATGTACCAGAGCGCTGCGATGTCCGATGCCGATTGCCGGCTGGATCTTGACGTGAACGAGATCAACGCCCCGGCCGCCGGAGTTGTTCAGGTGATTCCGTTCCAGACCAATCTCGGGCTCCTCCTGGACGAGATGTATCTCACCCTTACCTATCCCGAAGGCGAGGAGCCGGAAACTCCCTGGATCGTTCTTAAGAGCGTGGAGGCCGACAATATCGTGGTGGAGATTCTGCCCAACAACACGGGCGCACCCCGGACGGCCAATATGAGGCTTACCCACACCGACGCCGGTTCCTATGATTCCACCGAAGGCGATTCCGTTTATTCCGATACCATTCCCGTGAACCAAGCCCAATAGCGTATGAAAAAGACAACGATACTTGCAACAGTAGCTTTGGCACTGGGACTGTGCCTCACGGGCTGCGACAAGAACTACCACGAGGTTATCGCCCCCGACGAACTGGGGATGGCGGAACACGACTACCATGTGGGTAAGGAAGGCGGCGATATAAGCATTCCCTACCTCTCGAACAAAGCCGGCTCCGTGTCCCTGATTGACGAGGCCGATGGGGAGTGGCTCCAGATGGAATCCGGCGCCTTCGCCGACAAAGACGGAGAGCTGCCGGTCCACGTCCTTCCCAACGGCGGATTTAAGCGCCGTGCGGACATCCTGTTCAAAAGCGACACCCGGAAAGACACCGTTTCGGTGTTCCAGAATGGCGAAGTGGAGGAGAAATTCTTCGTCGCCGCCGGGTCGATGGTGGTGTACAACGGTACCGGCGCCTCGAATTCCGTTGCCGCGGACATCAACGTTCCGCTGGACAAAATTAAGGTCGAGGTCCGTCTCTCCGGAGACGATGAGTGGATTTCGGACTGCCTGCTCACTTCCACCGCTTTCACGTTCAAGACCACCGATAATCCCGACAGGAACTATATGCGCCGCGCCAACATCGTCCTCAGCTACGTGGACGGATGGGATATGAAGCAGGAGGTGACGATCGGCGTGGTCCAGGCCCGCCAGGACAATTACATCGGCACGGTGCTCACCCCGGAAGACCTTCATAACGTGGCCACCGTGAGCGGTTACACCCTCCCGGAAGACGCTATTATCGAGGGCTACATCGTCAGTACCACCGAAGGCCGCAATGCCGGCGACGCGCAGGTGGACGATTACCAGCAGGGCACCGGTGTCATCGACTATACCCTTACAGACCGCACCGCCTATCTGGAGAGCGCCGACGGTCTCAACGGTTTCCGGCTCATCACCACGGATGAATCGAAGAACGAATTCACCCGTTACAGCCGCATCAGCCTGAACGTGGGCGGAGCCGTCATCAGCAAAACCGCCGGCGAACCGGTGTGCTACACCATCGAGGGCGTGAGCTCCGACAACATCCTCGCCAGCGCCGACGGTACGCTTACGATGCCCTGGAAGGAGAAGAGCATTAACGAACTAACGGACGACGACATCAACACCCTCGTCACCATCAAGGACTGCGAGATTGCGATGCGCAAGGGCCCGTTCACGCCCGTGAACGAAGGCTATACCTCGCTGTGCAATTACCACCGCCTGGCGAAGTATCCCATCCTCATCCGCGACATCCAGGGCGGCAGTATGTATATGTTCACCAATATGACCTGCCCCTACCGCCGCGACGGTGAAACCCTGCCTTACGGCAGCGGCGACATCACCGGCATCGTGGTGCACGAGGTCTACAAGAGCTTCGAGAAAGACGGCAACATCGGCCGCTATCAGCTGCGCCACCTCACCCGTAAGGAGATTGACCTGAGGCAGGATTTCGCCGACAATTTCTCCGAAATCATCACCGAATTCCGTTATGCCAAATTCCCGGGCGAATTCGAGCATCCTCTGCTCCCCGACGCCATCCTGGCCACCAAGGGGAACGGCGAACTCTGCCATACTTACGGCTCGGTGAGCAATTTCTCCCCCTCTTACTTCTACATCGGCAAATGCGGAAGCAGCAGGAAGGGTAAATATGCCGAAGGCGCCGGCATCGAGCTGGACGGCGGCGGCATCTATGAACCCTGGGTGACTAACGGCACCGAATCCGCGCAGAACACGGACGGAAAGGGCTGGTTCAAGGACAGCATCAAGCTCAGCTGGTCCAACAAGTACTGGTGGGATTCCTCCAACGGCCGCGGTTACTGCTGGCTGGTGGTGTTCAGTACCGCCGGGATTGTCTCCGACAGGGTTTCCGTGCAGTTTGCGATGTACAACAATTCCCAGCAGGCCCGTTCGCCGCGCTACTGGAAAGCCCAGTACTCGCTCACTACGTACGACTGCTCGCCGGATACCGATTCCGAATGGTTCGACATTGGCGAATTCGTCGTGCCGGACGTGGCTATCTGGGCCACCCAGAACGACTGGCAGACGCTGGGTACCCGCGTCTATGACTTCCCGCTTCCCACGGAGATTCTGGGGAGGGAACGCGTGAGCATCCGCCTGATGCCCACCAGAAACAAGGCGGCCGCCAAGGCGGTGGATTCCTACGACGACAGCACCATCGCCAACAACAGCGGCTACAACACTATGGATTATTTCGCGGTTCGCTACAACAAGTAGACTATGAAAAGAATCATCACTATAGCAATTCTCATCCTGCCGGTGCTCTTTGTCGCCTGCGACCCCAATGCCAACCAGGGAAACGGGATCTCGACAAGCGTGGTGCTGAGTATGGATAAAGTGGACATTGAGGTCGGTCAGAGCGCCACGATTACCGCCAAGGTTCTCCCCGAATCGCTGGGGATGGGCGTGACGTGGAGCGTGATCGACGAGGAATATGCCTCTGTGGAAAATGGCACCATCACCGGCAAGGCCCTGGGCGTCACCTATGTGGTGGCGACATCCTCCGACGGATACCAGAAAGCCGCCTGCCTGGTGAGCGTGAATCCGCCCATCAATTACAGCGTGTCCATCAAAGATGAAATGGGCCAGCTGCTGAACGCCTTCTACGGCTATCCCGGTATGGTGGAGAAGCTCCAGGTGGAGCCTTCCGACGAAAAGATCCACACCTATACCTGGAGCGTGGAGGATGAAGCGGTCGCTTCCATTTCCGAGGACGGCACCCTCACCCTGAAGGCATCGGCCAGCAGCGACCCGGCCTACGTCTACGACGGACAGACCTTCCTGAAGGTGGTCACCGAGGACAACCAGGGCTGCAAGATCCCTATTCGCAGCACCATCCTCAACGGCATCCGCGTGAATGACGGGCTTTACACGCCCGCCGGCACACCTGCGATCGTACAGAAAGACGGCACTTATACCCTTAACGTCCTCTATGAGGGGGCGATGGGTCCCGCCGTCATTCCGGCCGATGACTATGTCCTGGAACTGAGCAACACCACGGATTTCACCCTTGAGAAGGCCTCCGGGGAGTACACGGTCACAACCGGTTCCTTGACCGGCGTTTCCAGCAAAGTCAGCCTGAGCCTCCCCTGCCAGGCGGAAAAGACGGAAATCGCCCGGCTCAAGATCGATAAGATCTATGCCATCACGGCCCAGTTCGCCGGGTCTTCCTCATCCACCCTTACCTTTACCTGGACAAAGGGCGTCTCGGAAGATGACGATGTCGCAGCGCCTTATACCCTATATTTATATAAGGACGAGGACGGCACGGATCTCGAGGCTTCCTTCAGCATTCCTGCCGGTGACGGCTGCTGGAAGGGCGAACAGCCCAGATTCGTGTTATCCGGCCTTGCTCCCGGAACGAACTACTGGTTCAAGGTGGCCCAGACCGACGACCCGCTCGCGATAGATTCCCCGCTCATTCCCGCCACCACCGACGCCTTCAACATCGTGATGGTATCGGCCGATCCCGCTTCCGTGGGAGACATCATCCTGGCGGAAGACTTCGGCCAGATGTGCTGGGGCGCCGATGAAATCACCAAGGCCGCCGGTTACGACGTCGCTACTTCCAGCGTGGCGTATAACACGGATACCAAGAAGAGCTTTACAAGCCGCGACGCCGCAGTCTTTGTGAAAACCACGGGGCAGTATGCCCAGAGAAGTCTCACGGCGCAGGCCGTTGCCAAGAAGGAATCCGGATGCCGGCTTGCCAAGTGGGCCCAGGGTCAGTATGCCCGTATCTACATCGGCCCCGGATATCTCTTCCTGAGTACCAAGAGCTACGGAACCCATATCCTCACGCCGCAGCTCACCAGCATCCCGGACGGAATGAGCGCCAAACTGAAGGTCACCATTCACGCCGCCGGCAAGGCTTCCGGAGGCGAGGCTGCCTTTGCGGTACAGCACGGAGGATCGTTCTATGAGATTTCCCATAGCAACCAGACCAACAAGAACAAGGTGGATCTCACCAGCAACGTGAAGACCATCACTTTCAACGGCGGCATCAGCAACCTTGAGGAGTTCGAGGTCGTCCTTGACGGCGTGGTTCAGGGAGACCGTATCATCTTCGGCCCCACCAGCGAAACCGCTGCCGCCGACAGCAATATGATGCTTATTTCCGATATGACCATAGAGATCCTTGAATTGAATTAAATAAACCATATGATTATGAACACCAAACAATGCTACACTGCGCCGGAGTGCGCGCCAATCACTGTTTGCGAGTGTATGCCGCTGTGCACAAGCGGTAACCTCGACCCTATCCAGGACAACACGGATGTCATTGATTGGACCATTCTTTAAACAGCTCTGCCTTATGAAAAAGACTACAATTATCTCAGTTGCAATCATCAGCATATTGGCAACTGTTTCCTGTTCCAAAGGAATTAAAGAGGAAGCCATCGACCCCGGTGTTCCCACCACCCTCCGCGCCACGCTGGAGCCCACCAAGACGGCTCTGGGCGCCAAGGAAGGCAGCGCCTATCCCAACTATTGGAAGGAAGGCGACCAGATTAGCGTGAACGGCGTCACTTCCCTCGCCCTTGACGCATCGGCCAACGGGCAGGCCACCGCGGACTTCACGTTCGATCCCGGCGTTTCCACGCCTTACTATGCCGCCTACCCCGCAACGGCCGTCTCAGGTTACAGCGCCGGCAGCGCGACGCTCACCGTGCCCGCCCAGCAGAATTATGTCGCCGGTTCCTACGACCCCGAGGCATACATTATGGGCGGTAAGAGCACCAGCGCCGGCGTGGTGGCCCTCAATCCCTGCGTGAGCATCATTCACCTGAGCCTCACCGGTTCCGAGACCATCAGCAGCATTAAGCTCACTGCCGCGGCCGGTTCGGCCCTGAGCGGCTCGTTCACCACGGACTTCAGCACCTTCACGCCCGCGACGGTTTCCAACGTGGTCGAGATGGTGGGTCCGGCCGATCTTCCCGCGGAATTCTTCATCTGCGTGCCCTCGGGCCTGAGCGGAAGTTTCGAGGTGGATGTGTTCGACGATGCCAACGGCTTTATGAGCTTCAGCGGGAACATCCCGTCCGACAAAGCGCTTGCCGCCGGCCAGATGTACTCGTCTCCGCAGATCACCTATACGCCTTCCTATGGACTCCGCATCTCCGCGGAAGGCATCACCAGTTCCACGGCCGTTATCTGCTGGGACGATTCGGCCAATGCCAATGCCGATGCCTACACCATTGAAGTATACTCCGACGACGCCTGCGCTACGCTGGTAGATAGCTACGCAGTCAATGCCGGCAATGCCTGCTGGGGCACCGGTACGCCCCGCTTCTGCATCAGCGGCCTCACGGGCGGCACTACCTACTACGTAAAGGTGATTGATACGGACGCCAGTGTGGAGAGCAATGTCCTTCCGGTTACCACGTCGGCGTTCACGGTTGTGGAAGTTTCTTCCACCCCCGCTGCCGTGGGCGAGGTGATTCTGGCCGAAGACTTCAGCGAGTTCCGCTGGGACTGCGACATGATTGGTAACGGCGCCGGCTGGTTCCCCACCACCACGGCGCAGGGAAGCTCCTTTGTGACATTGGATGTGGACTCCTTCCAGGCAGCCACAACCTCAAATGAGAAACAGATTGCTCCCCAGCAGAATGCGGTTGATGCCAGCCGTCTGGCCCACTGGGCACAGGGCGCCAACCCGCATATGTATGTCCACCCCGGCTATATTAAACTGGTGGGTCAGAGCAAAGTGACGCATATTGTGACGCCTGCCCTTGATAACATTCCGGCCGGAAAACTGGCAACCGTTGAGGTAGAAGTGACCGCCAGTGCCTACTATAGCGCGAGCAGCAATTCATACGCCACCACCAACGCCGTAGTGGCCGTCCAGACCGATGCGCTGAAGGAGCTTACGGAGTATACGGATGCTGATAATAATGCCACCAATACGCTCGACCTCACATCCAATATCCAGAACATTACGCTCCCGGAAGAGACCGCCTGGCACACTTACAAAGTGACTCTCTCCAATGTGGTGAAGGGTAACCGCATTGCCTTCGGTGCCGATGCTTCCGTTACCGCCAACAATGCCCGTATGAATGTGAGCGACATCAAGATTACCGTCAAGGCCCTGGATGATCCTGCCCTTACGGCTAGCCTCAAGAGCGTGTCTTCAAGCACGGCAGCTTTCCGATGGACTTACGGCGGCGATGCCGCAGACGATATTGCAAAGGCTTATACCGCATCCCTCTATAGCGATGCTGCCTGCACCAACCTGGTGGTTTCCCATCACTTTGAGGCCAGTGCCAGCTGCTGGGATGGCAAGATCCCTTGCTTCTCCTTCGGCGGCCTCGCTCCTTCCACCACCTACTGGCTCAAAGTGGAAGACACGGATAACGGAACTGTTTCTGATCCCGTCAGCGCCACCACCGAGGCCTTCGAGCCTGTGGATGCAACCACTGTGTCTAACGCCGCAGTCGGTGATGTAATCCTTGCGGAAGACTTCTCTGAGATTGGCTGGGGGCCGGATGAGTTTGCCGTTGCGGCAGGCTTCATTCCTTCTCCTAAGAATCTGAATGTTCCTTCCGGTGTAAGTCCTACTGGTGGTTTCGATAGTTACAACGGTACTGGCAATCGAATCTTTGGTACCGGTGTAGACCTTGGCACCAGTCGCCTGTCCAAAGGCTGGGGATTTATCGGTAATAGCGCAGTTTATCTGAGAAACGCTTATCTGCGAATTACCACCACCGCAAGTGGTGCGCGTACTCACTTGGTGACTCCTGCGCTTTCCGGCATTCCAGCTGGCAAACTCGCCACAATTGAAGTGACGGTAACTGCGACAAAGCACGAGTCTAATACTAATGATGTTGCTGTCTTTATAGAAAATAACCTTTCATTAGTCGACCCCACTATAACCGAAACCACCGATGCCAAATATATGAAATACGATGGCGCATCCCTCTCCGGCGGCAGCGCTCTTGGCATCACGAAAGTAAAGGAGTGGGAAACCAAGACTGTAAGCATTTCCGGGGTAGATTCAGATTGCCGTCTTGCTATTGGATCCTATGAAAATATTGATACCAAGAACCGCTTCAGCATCAGCGATGTCAAGGTGATGGTTACCGCACTCGCTGACGACCCCGTTATGAAGATCTACGATAACGCCACCTTCCAGGCGTTCGTGGATGCTGTGGCCGGTGGCAACAAGACGCTTGATGCCAAGGTGACGGCAAACATCACCCTTGACGCGTCCACCATCGCCGCCTTCTCCTCCATAGAGGATTATGAGGGCACCCTCAACGGCAACGGCAAGACCATCACCGGTCTTACGAAGCCTCTGTTCAATGATCTTAAGGGTACGGTTAAAGACCTTACGCTCAATTCTACTCTGAACATTACTGATGACCAGCAGGATATCGGCATTTTGGCCAAAGTCCTTTCCGGAACTGTGAAAGGCTGCACTTCCAAGGGAAGCGTTACGTTCAATTTCGCAGGAGGTATCGATGCTTCAGCATCAAGTGTCGGGGAGCACAGGATCGGAGGTCTTATCGGTCTGGCCGAAAACAGCGGTGCCTCCATAGTTGATTGTACCAACGAGGCCAGCGTCACCAACGAAACCGTCAGTACCGGTGAAGGAGAGTTGATGGTGGGCGGTATACTTGGAACCTTCTGGGGCACACAGTTCAGTATTTCCGGCTGCGAGAATTACGGAAACGTATGCAACAATGCAGACTGGAATAAGACTATCTCTGTGGGAGGTATTATCGGTCAGGCAGGTAATTCAGCCGACGCCTCTTGTGATTTAACCGTATCTAACTGCACCAACAATGGTTCTGTCAGCAATACCGGGGATTGCAGTAGCAACAACTGTGTGGGCGGTATTATTGGCTGGATACGTTTCGGAACCTATAGCAGTAACTCCAATACCGGTGCTGTTTCAAATTCGGGTAGTGGAAATAGCAACTGCATCGGTGGCGTGTTCGGATATGTCGACAAGAACGGCACTTTCCAGAACCACTCCAATAGTGGAACCGTCTCGAATTCCGGCACGTCTTCCAGCACCGGTGCATACAACGGAAACAATGGGAACAGTATCGGAGGTATCATTGGTTATATGGGCTCTGGCTGTACGATTTCCGGTTATGGAGACAGCGCAGTTTATAAATTCACCAATTCCGGGGATATTTCAAATTCCGGGGACGCCAAGTTCGTTGCTCTTGGAGGTATATTGGGAAGGAATACCGCAGGCGTTTTCAATATGGCCGGTTCTTCGAGCGTTTATAGTACGAACAGCGGTGCAATTACTGAAAGCTCCGGGAATTCCAAAGCGAATGGAGGTGCTGTTTGCGTAGGTGGTATTGTCGGTCTGACGTCTACCGCTATTAAGCCGAAATACGCCCGTAATAGTGGAGCTATCTTGATCACTGGCGAGAAAGGCACATCCGAAACTGCAACTGATATAAAAGTCGGCGGTTGTGGAGGATGGATCAGTAACGCACAATTGAACTTTAATAATTGTAGGAACACTGGTAATGTCACTGTCACGGCAACTATCAACAAGGGTAGCCTCTGGGCTGCAGGAATTGTTGGCCTAACTAAAGATAATACCGCCGTTCATTATTATTGGTATTCCAAGGCCATTATTGATACGCACGAAGCTTCGGTTCAAGGGAACAATTACACTGCCGGTCTGTTGGGCTCTTACGAGTCGACAAGTGCTAAATCATTTACTATGTATGGATTTAAAGTCGCAGGTACGGTTTGGGGCAATAAGACCACAACAGGTCTTTTCTGCTGCACCAGGAATTCCGGTTCCACCTTTACATTCAGAGAACCGTCTTCAAAACCGTGTACGATTGCTCCCGGCACAGTCAGGAAAGATGACACCAACGATGATACCGTGAACACAATTGACGACGTTACCATTGGTATCATTGCCGGCGGTTCAGGTTCTTCCTCCGATGTGCCTACCGCTATTGCAGAAGCAAGAATCGTGGTTGCTGCCTGGTAATATAATATTTGCTATATGAAAAAAGAATACAAAACCCCTGTGGCAGAGCAAGTGCCACTGCTCACGGAACAGTCTCTTTGTCAGACTTCTGTCGAAAAGTACCTGATTATCTCAGGAGAGTTTGACCCGGATTCCGATTAAGGGATGGAGGGAACGATTATGATGAAAAATATGTTGAAATATGGACTCCTCCTCGCCCTTACGGGAGGTCTCCTATGCGCCTGTAAATCCGACCCTGTGCCCGCACAGCCGGAGGGCGTATTTATCCTGAGCGCCGGTCTGCCCGACGATACGCAGGTCAGCAAGACGGCGCTGGGCACGGTGGGTGCCGTTAATGAGGAAGTCAAAATCCTCTGGAAGGCCGGCGACAAGATTTCCGTGAACGGCAACCTCTCCGAAGCGGTATCCGCTGCGGACGATGGGGAAAGCGTCGTCGAATTCACCGTGAGCGGTTCGCCCTCGGCCCCTTACCGGGTGCTCTATCCCGGCAATTCCTCGACGAATGTGCTCACACTGCCCGCCACGCAGAACTATGTGGCGAATAGCTTCGACGGCTCCGCGGCGGCCACTTACGGCATGGCGACGCTCAGAAACGGCAAGTACAGCACTTCGCTGAAGAACTTCTGCGGCATTATCCGCTTTGCCCTAAACGGCAGTGCGACGCTGGACAGGATTGAGTTGAACAGCCTGGGCTCCGAGAAGCTCTACGGCAGTTTCACCATTACCAACTTCGAAACGGGCGCGTTTACTGACGAGAACGCCACCGCCGGAACGCTCACCTACAGCTTCGGCTCCGGCCTTACCCTCAGCAATACGGACACGTATGTCTACGTGGCTCTTCCCGCTCAGACTTATGCCTCCGGTATCGAGGCTCTGGTGTACCAGGCCGATGGCGCCTTTATGCGCCTGAAGTTCTGGGGCAGCGGGAAAACGCTCGCGAGCAATGCCCTTGTGACATTTGAAAGCAAGTCTTTTGCGGCCGGTCGCACGGAGAACCTCGTCGAAATCAACAGCCTCACTGCTGAAGCGGGTGGTGAACCCACCGCCGAAGCTCCTGGCATCACGGTGGCAACTTACAATGTGATGAGGCTGGATGATGATAACCGTCCGGCTGCGGCAACAACCGGAGACAGCAACGGTAAAATCGCCCGTCCCGCAAATGCTATAGTCAAGGACTGCACCGCGATGCAGACAGCTCTTGGCCTGGCGATCTACAATACGGCGGCTGACTTGATCGGTTTCAATGAAATCGGCGACAATATGTATGCTTCGGGCCAGGCTTATTCCCTGGAGGATATAGCCGCAGCCCAGGGCGCTTCCTATACCTGGAAGCTCAACTTCCCCGGCTCTGAATCCGGCAATTATCACTATTGCAACGGCTTTGCATACAAGTCATCTGTTCTTACTTGCAACGAATCCGGCAAGGCGTGGCTGCGTTACAACAGCGAGTCATACTCTACATCAAGCGCAACCAATTCCGGCGACCCTAACCGCTTTGTCGTTTGGGCTAAGTTCACCCACAAGGTTTCCAATAAGGTGTTCTATTTCTTCGTAACCCAGCTTCCTACCTATGGGCAGGATGGTGGCAGCGGTACCAGCAACACCAATATGTCCGGCGGCGTCAATGCCTTCGCTACGGCAAAGGCAGGTTCATATCCCCAGATTCTTGTTGGTGATATGAACTCCGCTCCAGGACATAACAACCAGGCTGGCTATAATAAGCTCAAGGTCTACTGGACTGACGCCTATGAGGCAGTAAGTGCAGCCGGCAATCTGGCGGCATTCTACAATACCTATTCAGGGACGCAGTCCGGCACAGGTGATACTTATCTGTATTCGATTCTACAGTTTACGAAGAATCACCCCGAGCGCCGTATCGACCATATCATGACCCACGGAGCCTGCACGGCCCAGTCCTACAGAACGGTGCGCAACGTCTATGAGTTCGGTTCCGGAGAGGACGCAGTAACCTGCTCTCCTTCCGATCATCTTCCTGTAGTAAGTTACATCACACTTGACTAATTGCCTTATGAAAAAAATATATACAGTTTTCTCAGTCATTGCACTGACAGTTTTAGTAGCGGGCTGCGCCAAGGAGATCGCAGATCCGGATGCAAATGAAGTGGTCGCAACAGACCAGACCAAGGGAGAGTGTGAAATAACGGTTCAACTCTCCGTTCCGGAGTGCCCGGACGTCAAGACAACGCTTGGCGCTAAAACCGGCAACTCCTATCCTGTCCTTTGGAGTTCAGGGGACGTCATTACCCTCAACGGCGTTGCCGCCCAGAGTTTCACCCCTGCAAGCGGCAACGCCTCTGCAACTGCAACTTTTTATGCTGGGAAAGATGATCAGGGGCACAGCAAAACATTCAGCACTCCTTACAATTTCCTTTATCTTGGTGTGGCGGGCCAGTCAAATCAGGTCACTTTCCCCGCAACCCAGAGTTATGTTGAGGGCGGATTTGACCCTGCCGCCATGCCGATGTATGCTTCGGTGACAGACCTTTCCGGCAACATCACCTTCAGCCACGTAGGAGCGCTTTTGAAGTTCTCCTTCACCGGCTCCAAGAAGATTGATTCCGTTACCCTTACGGCTGTCGACGTTTCCCAGTCCCTTTCCGGAACTTTCACCATCGGCGCTACTGCGGATATCCTGAACGGTACGCTTACCCCTGCTTCCGCTGGCGGAGCGATTAATTATAACTTCGGCGGGCACATTCAGCTCAGCGACACCCCGTTCGAGTTCTATGTGGCAGTTCCTGCCGGCACTTATGCGGGCGGTATTGCGCTGGAAATTGTGGACAACGATTCCGGCCATATGAACGTGACGGTGCTGGACGGCAGTTCCAATACCCTTGCTCCCGGCAAGGTCATCGAGTTCGACAATGTGGTATACATTCCTGCCAAGGAAAACAACCTCAAGCAGATTCGGAATGCCGCGACCTTCCAGGAGTTCGTGAACGCGGTTGCAGGTGGCAACAAGACGCTTAACGCACGTCTGACACCTTCTGCTGCGAGCATCGACCTTTCTTCCATCGCAGGAAGTTTCTCCTCTATCGAGGACTACAAGGGCATCTTCGACGGCAACGGCAAGACCCTCAGCGGCCTCACCAAGCCCATGTTCGACAACCTGCAGGGCGTGGTGAAGAACCTTACACTGAATTCTACAATCAGCACTACCGAAACTGGTCAGCACTGGGGGATTTTCGCAAAGCAGATTACTCCTTCCCTGGAGGTCGATGACGTTCCCGGCCTTCAGAACTGTATTGCAAGTGGGTCCATTACCTGGACTCCTGCTTCTGCCATCGATAGCTACATGACCCTTGGCGGCCTGGTCGGCAACAATCGCGGTGGTACCATTACCGGCAGCACCAACACCGCATCCGTAACTTTTGCCAGCAGTGGAGTCACTCACACCAATCAACCTTCAGTTGGCGGTGTAGTAGGACGAACTCAGAAGGGCGGCGACCTCAAGACCCAGGGCGAAATCTCCAATTGCACCAACAATGGTACGGTCACTGTCGCTGCACAATTCAGCCAGGGTGCATACATCGGCGGTGTCCTTGGTTATCAGGTCGAAAAAGCTGAAACCATGAGCGGTTGCACCAATCACGGCCTCGTCAAGGTTACCTCCACCTTCTCCACCAGCGGCGCCCTCCACCTCGGCGGTATTGCAGGTCTGGCAAAAGGTACAGTCGAGAACTGCACCAACGCCAGCGACGGTGTCGTTACCTCAGAGGCCTGCTCCGTAAGCTCTTACCTCTGTCAGGGCGGTGTCGTAGGACGTCTCAATGGTGCAGTTACTTATGAGACTCTTACCAACGCTGGTACACTTAATGTGGCTGCCCTTGGCGGTTCTTCAGGACGTCTTATCGGCGGTGTCGTAGGCCGTTGTAACGAAGGTGCAACACTTGATGGTGTCACCAATTCCGGTAACATCAATTATACCGCTGAAGCTACAAATGATACATACATTGGCGGTGTAGTTGCCCATAATGTTCAGTCTGGAATCATCCTCCAGAACTGTAATTCCACCGGTGGTACTTTGACCGTCTCCAACGCAAGCCACAGCGGCGCACTTTACGTAGGTGGCGTAGTCGGTTATTCCACAAAAGCCGTAACCTCCTGCTCCAACGCCATGACCATAGCCACAAGTGGCAGCATGACACAGGGAACTAACTCATATCTATGCTTCGGCGGCGTTATCGGCTACATATCTGGAGCTGTGCTTGCTACCAATTGCACCAACAGCGGCGCCATCAACTTTGGCCAGAGCCAATCTTCCGAAGGACAGTTATACATTGGCGGTATTGCCGGTGCAGTGACTGAGGCAGAGATTTATGGCGGCAGCAATTCCGGCACTATCACATTCTCCGGACAGAACACCAAGCGTCCGCCATGTGTGGGTGGTATCGTTGGCCGTGTGTTCTCCAATACTACCGACAGCGGATATTCATTGAATAACAATGTTACCAACAGCGGTTCCATCGTCTTTAATTCTACTGTAAGCAGCTCCCAGTATATGTATGCTGGCGGTCTTGTCGGCCAGCATCTTGGCGGCAACATCTATGGTACCAATAACGCACCTATCACCGTTACTGAACTGCACGAAGCCATGGCGGCCATCGGCGGCATTGTCGGATACCTTGCCGGCGGTACAGTATCCAACGGCATCAATACAGCCAACGGCGACATTGCGCTTAATGGCTTTATCTCCGGCTATCACTCCTATGTTGGCGGCATCGTTGGCATAGCCTCTGGCGGCAGCTCTATCGCGGCAGGCGGCGGCACCATTACCGGTGCTTCCAATGCCGGCGACGTTACCGTTGCTGCAGGTTGCACCATTCCGAGGAACAACTACGTTGGCGGCATTATCGGTTATGCTGGCAACGACGTAAGCAATGCTTCCAATACGGGTAATGTCGTAAATAACTATAGTCAGGGCTCCGATTCAAACGGTACTTCTTACCACATGAACATTGCCGGTGTGGCAGCACACAGTGTAGCTACGCTTACTTCCTGCACCAACACCGGTAATATCACTAACAACGGTTCCACTTACAAGAGTGAAATCAACGTCGCCGGTGTGGTAGGTATCAGCGCGGGAGACGTCATCTCCTGCTCCAATGGTACAGCATCCCTCGCCGGAGGAACCATTACCAACACAGCCACTTCTGGCACCAATTCCAGGCAGGACGGCCAGTTCGCAGGTGTCATCTCCAACAACAAGGGCAACACTACCGTTACCTCCTGCTTCAACAAAGGCGCAGTACAGAATTCCGGTGCATGTTCCTCCATCTCCATCGGCGGTGTCGTCGCATGGTCAACTGGTGGCACCACCACCTATACCGGATGCTACAATCTCGGTAACATTACCAACACGGGAACTGGTACAGACGGTACAGCAGGTGTCAGAATGGGCGGTGTTGTTGGTTCTGCAAGTGGCGCTAATACATTTACCGGCAACAGCACAACCTACAATTACAACAAGGGCGTCCTGCTTGAAAATTCTGCAAGCACCAAAGTTGCTGTCGGCGGTGTCTGTGGCTATACTTTCAGCGCGGCATCAGATTTTGCTTATGCCAAGAGCCTGTATCCCGATGGAGACGATGTTGATGATATTGTCATCCAGGGTAATGCCAGGGATAAAGTTTACGTGGGTGGTATCATTGGCATGAGCGCTGTAACCTCCTCCTTTGACCATACCTACAATTCAAGTGATGTCAGGTTTTTAGAGCTGGAAATTAATCAAAGCGGTCAGGTATTCGGAGGTGGTATCATCGGCGGCTGGACAGCGGCCGGTACTCAGACCATCGACAGTTGTGAGAATACTGGATGGGTTTATACAAAAGAATCTCAGGGCGATCTCGCAGCTGCCGACAGTGAGAATAAACCCAAGTACTGGTCCTGCTTCGGCGGTATTGCCGGAATGGGAGCCAGTAGCAGTAGCGAAGCGCTGAATGGTGGTTGGAACACGATAACCGGAAAGACCTTTACCAATTGCTCCAACTCTGGTCAAATCAAGATTTGGGCTCAGCTCCGTTGCTGTATTGGCGGCGTCGTAGCCTATACGGAAAATGATCCTGTCGGATGTGTCTGTACTGCTGCAAACATTCGTCCATATATGGCAGGTCTCGGCACAGTTAGTGGTAACTATCATCGTAATATTTGCGGTGGTGTAGTTGGTTTCTTCGATGGATCGTCTTTGACAAATCTGAAGTTCCAGGGAACTCTTAACTCCTTCTCTTCTTCTCCGTTTGCCTATTCCGGTGGCATCGTTGGCTATTTGTATACTTCGGCGGTCACACTGAACAACTGCCGGGTTGGTGGCAGTGTACGTGCCGCTGGCTCGGGCGCAGGCCGGTGCGCTGTCATGTGCCAAAACAGCTCGAACACGGTCAGCGTTACCTTCACGAACTGCAAAATCAAGAGTGGCCTTGTGTCCTATGCTTCTGGTTCGAAAGTGACAATCAAAGCCGATTCTGCCGTTACTGCTGCGGAGTGCATGGGTGGTGGCGCATCTAATTACACCATCGTAAACGATGTCCTCCCTACCGTTGCAAGTTCTATCTAATTGACTCTTTTTGCCCCAGGCGCCCTGACCGGCGCCCGGGGTGCCAAAGGGGCCTTGGCCCCGCCCGCTCTTTGACATACTGCTTACCGCAATTTGGAGATTTCGGTTTTTCTTTGCAACTTTGCGTTGGTATGAGGCTTATTAGAAGGAATATCGGCCAGATTGTCGCACTTTGTGAAAAACATAAGGTGAGGCAGCTCTTTGTTTTTGGCTCTATTCTCACTAATAAGTTCAACAAGGACAGCGATGTGGATTTTACCGTAGTCTTTGACCGGGATAATCTTCCTGTTTTAGTGTATGGAGAAAACTACTTTGACTTTAAGTTCGCTCTTGAAGAGTTGCTTAAACGTCCCGTTGATCTTGTTGAATATAATGCCGTTAAAAACCCGTATTTCAAGGAGGAATTGGACGAAACCAAACAACTGATCTATGGAAAGGCGTCTTAAGGCATACCTGTTTGATATCAATGTGGCCATTGATGAGATTTATTCCTTCTTTGAGTTGGTTCCAAAGCGATTTGACGAGTATCAGAAGAATTTGATGCTACGCAGGGCCGTTGAAAGGAATATTGGTATTATCGGAGAGGCCACCAACAAAGTTAATAAAGAATTTCCTTCCGTTACGATTTCCAATACACGAGCTATAGTTGCCACCCGTAATAGAGTGATTCACGATTACGCGGCCGTTACGGATGATGTGATTTGGGCAATTGTAATCAACGATCTTCCTAAGCTCAAAACAGAGGTTACGGATTTGTTGAATTCGGACGAAAACGCATCTTAATCAGAGGACATCTTTTGCGGTAAGCAGTACGTAAAAAGCGTGCTGCTTTTTTGTTTTGATGAATATGAAACAAAACGATATGAGAATTTTAATAAAAACCGCCCTGGTTGGCCTATCGGTGCTCGGGTTGGCGATGGGATGTGCCAAAACGGCACCGGATGTGGAAACCGGTTCCGTGGATGGGATGATCCTGAGCGCCGGCATTACCGAGCCGGAGACCAAGACTGCGCTGGGTACTCCCGAAAATGGCGCGTATCCGATTGTGTGGAAGGAAGGTGATAGAATCTCCGTGAACGGAACGTATTCGGACACAGTTCCAGCCGCAAAAGACGGAGAGGAGAACGTGGACTTTACCGTGAACGGGACCCTTACTGCACCCTACAAGGTGTTGTATCCCGGAACCACATCGGCCAACGTTATTGCCCTTCCGGATACGCAGCACTATGAGGTGAACAGTTTTGACGCAGATGCTGCCGCCTGTTATGGCAATGCCGTGAAGCGGAATAACAACATTTATTCCGTCAGCCTGACCCACTTCTGCGGCGTCATCCGTTTTGCCTTGAAGGGGAGCGCCACGATTGACCGCATCGAGTTGAACAGCCTGGGTGACGAAAAGCTCTACGGCAACTTCACCCTTGCCACAGACAGCAACGGTTTCACCGGGGCCTTCTCCGGAGGCGCCGCCGGGACGCTGACCTATGCCTGTGGCAGCGGCGTCACGCTCAACAACAACGACAAGTATTTCTTCATCTCCATTCCGGCCCAGACCTATACAGCCGGCATCGAAGCCCTGGTGTATCAGGCCGACGGCGCCTTTATGCGCCTGAAGTTCTGGGGCACGGGCTATACGCTTGCGGGCAATGCTCTGGTGGAATTCCAAAGCAAGACCTTCGCGGCCGGCCGCACGGAGAACCTGGTTGCCATCAGTGACCTCACTGCTGAGGACGGCGGCGAGCCTACGTCGGAACGTCCTGGCATCACCGTGGGCGTTTATAATATCAAGATGGCTGAAAACCGCACCGGGACAAACTCCACCTATATCAATATGGACCGCTCTGATGTCCAGGCCGGCCTGGGTTCCACCATAGTCGGTATGGGCGCCGATATCTTCGGAATCAACGAAGTCGGCGAAGACAATATGCCGGGCGAGACACACGATATCAAGGCCTGGGCCATCGCCCAAGGGCTCTCCAGCAGCGATTACACCTGGAAGATGGATTATCCCAACAAGGTGAGCAGGAGTGGTGTTGTTGGCTTTTATTCTTATTCCACCGAAATGTATTACGCCAATGTCTTCGCCTACAACAAGAACACCATCGCGGTCGAAGATGACGGATACGTATGGATTTGCAATGATGAAGATGATTACTACTCGACAAAGAGTGGTGCATATGGACACGGCCGTCATACGGCAGTCTATGCCAAGTGCCGCCACAAGGTATCAGGTTATCGTTTCTGGTTCATCGTGACCCATTTTGACACTTATTACGGTAACACTGACGGCGATAATCTTCACAATGTCAAGAGTTTCAAGGTATTCGCCAAGCATTTGAAAGAAGAAGTGGAAGACCTTCCCATCATTGCCGTGGGAGATCTGAACTTCGGCCCGAAGGAAACGGACAAGACCACCGACGTCCCCAACTATTTAGAACTCACGTCCTACTGGACCGACGTCTACGACAAGGTGAAGGCCGACGGCAATATGACCGATTACTACAAGACCTACGACGGCACGCAGTCTGGTAGCCAGCACGATTATTACTATCCCTTCATTCAGTTCACTAAGAACTGGCCTAGCAGGCGTCTGGACCACATCGTTTACAAGAACGGCGCCTCACAGGGTGTGACCCCGACCTCGTACAGGACAGTTCGTCGGACTTATGAAGCCGAGGATGAGAATACCTGGTGCCCTTCGGATCACCTTGCCGTGGTGGCGTATATGACTTTCGACTAGTGTCATTTGCCAATGACAAAACGCGCCGCGTTCATATGTTCTCTGTTCTTATATCTTGTGTGCTGCCCGTTTGCGGCGGCGCAGGGCTATGAGCGGAGCCTGAACGACGGCTGGACTTTCAGGATGGAGAACGGCGCCGCCGCCCAGGCGGTGTCGTTCCCGCATACCTGGAACGCGGAAGACGCCGTAGACGACGAACCCGGCTATTGGCGGGGCGCGGGCTGGTATGAACGGACAGTCCGGATTCACGACGACCTCTCCGGAAAGAAGGTCTTCGTGCGCTTCGAGGGGGCGAATCAAGAGGCGGACCTCTATGTGAACGGCGTTCACGCCGGCAATCACAAGGGTGGCTATACGGCCTTTGTCTTCGACGTGAGCGGCCTCGTCCACGCCGGCGACAACGCCTTCCGGATCAGGGTGGACAATTCCCACAACGACGGGATTCCGCCCATCGGGGCCGATTTCACCTTCTTCGGGGGCGTCTACCGCGATGTGTCGCTCCTCTTCGTGCCGGAGAACCATATCAGCGTGGAGCATTTCGCGAGCGACGGGGTGTATATCACCACGCCGATGGTCGCGGCCGAAAAGGCATCCGTGCAGATAGAGACGCATCTCAGCATCGGCCGTCCGGAAAAGAAACTGCTCCTGGAGCACGTCGTCCTCGACCCGGACGGGAAGCAGGTGGCCGCGGTGCGGCAGACGGTGAAGAAACCATCGGCCTTCCAAATCGTAAAGGCGGAGCTCACGGTCCCGGCCCCCAGGCTCTGGGACGTGGATTCCCCGGAGCTCTACACGGTGGTCACCCGCCTGCTGGATAAGAAGGGGACGCTGGCCGATTCCCGGAGAAACACCTTCGGCATCCGCACGTTCCGCTTCGACCCGGAAAAGGGTTTCTTCCTGAACGGGCGGCCCCTCAAGCTCATCGGCACCAACCGGCACCAGGACTTCCCCGGGAAGGGGAACGCCATCCCGGATGAGATGCACCTTCGCGACGTCCGCCTCCTCAAGGAGATGGGCGGCAACTTCCTCCGCATTTCCCATTATCCGCAGGATCCGCTGGTTTCGGCCGAATGCGACCGCCTGGGCATCCTCGCCTGTATGGAGATTCCCGTGGTGAACCGCATCGGCTTCGCGCCCGATTTTACGGACAACTGCGTGAAGATGGCCCGTGAGATGGTGCACCAGTATTTCAATCACCCGTCCATCGTGGCCTGGGCCTATATGAACGAGGTCCTGCTGGATCTGTCTCCCGTGGAAAGCGGCGAGGTGGCCAAAGAAGCGTATTACAGCCAGGTGAAGGCGTGCGCCGCTACCATCGACTCCGCCCTTCGCGAGGCCGATCCTTCCCGCCCCACGATGATTCCCTGCGACTCCGAGCGCAAGAAATACAAGGAATGCGGCATCGGGGACATCCCGGACATCCTGGCTTTCAACGTCTATTTCGGCTGGTACTACGGCCAGTTCGCCAGCCTGAGTCCCGGCCTGGACAAGCTGCACGCGACCTTCCCGGGCAAGGCGCTCTTCATTTCCGAATACGGGGCCGATGCGGACGCCCGTCTCCACAGCTTCGAGCCGGAGTGCGGCGACTATACCTGCGACTACGCCCTCCTGTTCCATAAGAACTATTTCCCGGTCCTGCAGGAGAAGGCGTATCTTGCGGGCGCTACCGTGTGGAACCTGAACGATTTCCACTCGGAGACCAGGGGCTATGCTGTTCCCCATTTCAATTGCAAGGGAATCACCCGCGCGGACAGGACGCCCAAGGACAGCTACTGGATGTATAAGGCCCTTTTGAGCAAAGCGCCCTTCCTCCGTATCGGCGGTGCGGACTGGAAAATCCGCGGCGGCCAGGAGACGGGTGGTGCCTGCGTCCAGCCCGTGGAGGTTTTCGCTACGGCCCGCAGCGTGGAACTGTCCCTGAACGGGAAGTCCCTGGGCTCCAGGGCCGTCAAGGACGGCTGCGCGCAGTTTGATGTGCCCTTCAAGGATGGCGAAAACGTCCTGGAAGCCCGCGGTTCGGACGGTGCGGCAGACCTGCTGCGCGTGGATTTCCGCCTGGTCCCGGAGGATTTGTCCAAGTTCAGAGAGATGAGCGTTCTGATGGGCACCCGCCGGTATTTCGAAGACCGCGCGGGCGGCCAGATCTGGATTCCGGAGCAGGAGTATAAGCCCGGTTCCTGGGGCTATGTGGGCGGGAAACGCTGGTTCCGGAAATCCGGCAGCCACCTCCGTCCCGCCGCCAAGGCCGATATCGTCGGCACGGAGCTGGATCCCCTTTTCCAGACGCAGCGGGACAGCCTGCAATCCTTCCGGGCCGATGTCCCGGACGGCAGCTACTACGTGTACCTGTATTTAGCGGAACTCTCGAGCGAAGAGGACGAACGCGTGTTCTCCGTGGCCATTAACGAAACCACCGTCCTGAAAGAACTCAACATGGCAGCGGAATATGGTCGCAACACGGCCGTTATAGAGCGGTTCCCGGTGGACATCGAAGGAGGGAAGGGCCTGCGTGTGGATTTCATCCCGTCCAAAGGCGCCCCCGTGCTGAACGCAATAAGGATTCTGAAAATGAAATGAAGCGCCTCCTGTCATATATAGTGCCCCTTCTTCTGACGCTGTCCTGTGCCGGCGGTATATCGGTAAAGGATTTCGGTGCCAGGGGCGACGGCGCCACGCTGGATACGGAGGCCGTTCAGGCCGCCATCGACCGCGCCGCGGAAAAGGGCGGGGGCGTTGTGAGCGTCCCTGCCGGAACCTATCTCTGCGGCTCCATCTGGCTCAGGAGCAACGTAGAGTTGCATCTGGAAGAGGGCGCCGTCATCAAAGGCAGCCCGGACATCAATGATTACTGCGGGGCCGACTGCTGCCCGCAGAATGAGGCCGAAATCGGCTTTGGCGATTACATCAGCGGCGGCCATCTCATCCTGGGCGTGGGCGTAGAGAACGTAAAGCTCAGCGGCCCCGGAAAGATTGACGGCAATTCGGATGCCTTCCTCCTGGATGAAGAAGGCCGGCGTTACGCTAAAAAATCCCTCATCCCCGCGCGTCCTGGCCAGATGGTCTGGTTCGTGGACAGCCGGAACATCGTGATGAAGGACATCGAACTGGCCGATTCCCCTTACTGGAGCTGCTTTATCCTGAACTGCAACAACGTAACCGTCGACGGCTGCTATGTCCACACCCGCAGGAAGGACTACCACACCTTCAACGGAGACGGCATCGACATCGACCGTTCCACGAACGTGAAGATCACAGGCTGCCGGGTGGATACTTCCGACGACAGCATTACCCTGAGGGCCTCGTGTGCCCGTCTGCTGGAGAACCCGCAGGACTGCGCCCGGGTGATAGTGGAGAATTGCGAGCTCTCTTCCAGCTGCAACGCCATCCGCGTGGGCGTGGGAGAAGGCCACATCCACGATGCGGTCCTGTCCAATCTCACCATTTCCGACACCAACATCGCCTTCAGCGTCGTGGGTGCCTATTCCAAGGACGAATGCGGCCCGGATATAGACAACATCCTGTTCAAGGACATCCAGGTGGAGGCCCACGAACTGCTGCGCATCCATCATATGCGCTCGGCCTCCTGCAACATCCGCGACATCACTTTTGAAAACATAAGCGGCACGGCCCCCAACCTCTGCCGGCTCTGGGCCCGGGAAGCGGCTCCGTTCGGGAATATCGTCTTCAGGAATGTGGACGTTCCGGCGGAGTTTGAACGGATCAATGCCGATGTAGTGGTGGAAGGCGGACTGCTCACGGAGAAAGTGCTTTCCCCGGAGGAGCTGGAACTCCGCCGCTCTTACATTGAAGAAGAAAAGAAACTGTTGTACTAAATGAAAAGGTGGACCGTGTGCATACTCATCCTGCTGCAGGTGCTGCTGGGCGCCTGCGGGAAGGGTGTGAATCCGTCGGGAGAAGGGGAGGGCGAAGAAGAGATTGTGACCGGCCCCGTCACGCTTACGGTAGCCACCTGCAACGTGCTCAAGCCGTCCGGCCGCTGCGACGAAATGTCGCTGGATTCCCCCTCGGCGCTCAAGGCCCTGGCGCAGTCCATCATCGGGACGGGGGCCGATATCATCGGCTTCAACGAGCTGGATGAAAACTATATCCCCGGCGGGAAGTATTCCCTGAAATCGGCCTGCTCCTCGCTGAAGGATTTCGTCTGGAGCCTCGAATGGCCGAACGACATCCACGAATATACGCCGGTCTCTTATTCCTACGCCAACGGTTTTGCCTACAACGGCGCCAAGCTGAAACTCGAGGAAAGCGGCTATGTGTGGCTGTCGAAGGAGGAAAGCGCCTGGTACGTGAAACCGGAATCGGCCTACCTGAACGCCGGAAGCCCCGAGCGCACCTGCCTCTGGGCCCGGTTTACCCACAAGGCCAGCAAGAAGGAGTTCTGGCTCTTCGTGACGCACCTTCCCACGGACTCCCAGGGCGGGTCCTACAATATGGCCGGCGTGGTGAACAGTTTCGCCGCGCACAAGGCTGGGAACGCGCCCGCCATCCTCACCGGCGATATGAACAGCGCGCTGGGCTCATCGTCCACCGTCGCCACTTACAGAAGGCTCTTCGGCTACTGGGAGGACGGCAATGTGGACGCCACCTGGGGAACCCTGAGCGGGAGCTCCTCCCGATACCACTACGCGGTGGACGTGTTCTCCGATGACCGTTCGGACAGAAGAATCGACCATATTATGACCAAGGGCTGCACGGCCACGGACTATCGCCGGATCATCGTCACCTATACCGTTGACGGCCAGGCGTGGTGCCCGTCGGACCATCTCCCCCTGGCTGCTACGATAACAATAAACTAAGATCATATGAAAAAGTACCTGTATCTGTTTTTGATTCCGCTGGCGCTCACCTTCTCCTGCAAGGAGCAGGAGCCGGAACCTCAGCCGGTGGAGGGAAAGATCACCCTCATAGATGAAAGCGCTGTGATTCTGCCCGATGAAGGGGACAGCAAACAGGTGGCTTTCTCCGCCACGCGTGAATGGATGGCTGCTTCCAGCGAAAACTGGCTCACCGTTGAGCCCGTGAGCGGCGAGGCCGGGGATGCGGTTGTGACGCTGCGCGCCGGAGCCAACGCCGATTATGACCCCCGTACCGCTACGGTAACCCTCACCTGCGACAAGGATACCAAGACCATCCAGATTACCCAGAAGCAGAAGGGAGCGCTGCTGCTTACGGAGTCTACGATTCCCGTGGGGGCGGAGGGCGGTTCCGTCGTCATTGTCGCCAAGGCCAATGCCGAAGTGGGCGCGGCCATCGATCCCTCGGCCACCAGCTGGATCAGCAATCTCACCACCAAAGGTCTCGTGGATTATTCCTTCGAGTTCTCCGTACAGGCGAACACGTCGGAAGAGCCCCGCAGCGGCGCGATTGTCTTCTCCAACTCCTACGGCAGTGAGACGGTCACCATCGAGCAGGCGGGCTTCCAGCCGGAGTACAACGTGTACGGCAGCGTCACCTGTAACGGCGCGGGCGTTCCGGACGTCCTCATCTCCGACGGCATAGAGATCGTGAAGACCAATGCCGAGGGCAACTACAAGCTCCTTTCCGGCAAGAAGTGGAAGTATGTCTTCATGATCGTCCCCAGCGGCTACGAACCCGCGGCCCTTGGCTTCCTTCCCAAGATCCACGAGCCCCTCAAGGCCGATGTGGATACAAAGGAGGAGGTGAACTTCACCCTTGAAAAGGTCCAGAACGACAACTACACTCTCCTTGTCTGCGGCGACATTCACCTTGCCCGCCGGACAAATGACCTGGCCCAGTTCGAGAAAGTGGCGGAATTCATGAAGAAGGCCATCGCGGAGGCACCGGGCAAGGTCTATGCCCTAACCCTTGGTGACATGACATGGGACATGTACTGGATTGCCAACAACTATGGTTTCGAGGATTATATCCAGACCATGAACAGCTACTTCCCGTCCACCACCTTCTTCCACACCATGGGGAACCATGACAACGAGATGGAAGTTGCCGGAGACTTTGACAAGGCCATCAAATACACGGAGAACCTTACCCCGGACTACTATTCCTTCAACCTGGGCCAGATTCACTACATCGTCCTGGACAACATGGACTTCACGGGTGTGGAAGCCGGCGAGGATAATCGCAGCAAATATGCCAAAAACTTTACGGCGGAGCAGCTGGAGTGGCTCAGGAAGGATCTTTCCTACGTGGACAAGAGCACGCCCGTCTTCGTAACGGCCCACGAGCCTCTGGCACGTCCTAAGGGCATCGAGTGGGATGAACAGCTCAATGGCAAGGATGCCGACCTTGACACCTTCATAGGAATCTTCAACGGCTACAACGTAAGGTTCCTGAGCGGTCACACACACAACCTGTTCAACAAGAACTGGAGTCCTGCTTTCGTGGAGCACAACAGCGGCGCCATCTGCGCCAGCTGGTGGTGGAGCGGCTATCATACGCCAGGCATCCACATTGCTCAGGATGGCGCCCCCGGCGGTTTTACAGTCTGGGATGTGAAGGGCACGGACTGCACGCACTATTATCAGGCAGCCCTCCAGCCCCGGGAATACCAGTTCCGCGCCTATGACATGAACAAGGTGAAAGAGGTGATTTCCGAGGACCGTTCAACGGAATCGGGCTATACGAAGTACTATAATCATATCCAGAGTTACGGCGACAATGTGATTCTGGTGAACGTGTGGGATTATGACGACGACTGGAAGGTGGAAATCTCCGAGAACGGAACGCCGCTCCAGGTGGACGAGGTGGGCGTATACGATCCGCTCCACATCGAGGCCATGACCATTCCGCGCCTGAATAAGAACGGCGGTACCACTACCTTCAGCACCGCCAAATGGCGTCACTTCTTCCAGGCCACGGCTTCGGCCGCAGATACGCCCGTAACAGTAAAGGTCACAGACCGTTATGGCAATGTCTACACGGAAGAAATGATTCGTCCCAAGGCGTTCACCGTAAGTGAATACAGGAACGAGGTTCAGTATGAAAAACCTGTTGCCGAACTGGTCAAGGCTTCATCCTCTTCCCTGGTATTCGGATGGACCTGCGGCGGAACCGCTGCAGAAGATGCCGCACTGCCCTATAAACTGGAACTCTTCAAGGACGCCGCCTGCACGGATCTGGCGCTTTCTTTCGAGGTTCCGGCCGAGAATTCCTGCTGGGGCGGGAAGGCATTGCGTTTTACCTTCGGTAGCCTGCAGCCTGCAACGACATACTGGTTCAAGGTTACCAACGCCCGCAACGTGGATGCCTCTGACCCGGTTGAAGGCACCACCGAAGCCTTCACTGTTGTGGATCCGTCCACTGTGACAAATGCCGGCGTGGGTGATGTCATCCTTGCCGAGGACTTCAGCGAGATTGGCTGGGGGGCCGATATGCTTGCCAATGCGGCCGGATTCATTCCTGCCGGCAAACCCCTGAATCTATTAAGCGGCAATTATACAGCAGACGACGGTAATTTCCAGACTTTCGACAACACGTCCGGCCGTATTTACGGCGAAACCAGAGTAGATTCCGACAAGAGGCTGTACAACTGGGGCTTCTTCGGCAACAGTTCGGTGTACTCCTATGCCGGTTATCTCCGCGTTGGCTCGTCAAGCTCCGGCGCGCGCACGCACATCGTTTCTCCGGCGCTTTCCGGTATTCCGGAGGGGATGACGGCCACTGTGGATGTCACTGTAACCTCCAGTGTATACAACAGTGGCGCCGATGTCGCGGTCTTCGTCAATGACCATTCCTCCCTTACGCTTGTCCTTGCACCGGATCAGAAGGAAAGCACGGATCCCAAGTTCTCCAGTTCCGGCGGTAAATACACCGGTGCTTCGCTCTCCGACGGCTATCCGCTTGACACCGAAGTAAAGAGCTGGACTACCAAAACCATAAGGATAGAGGGTGTAAACTCCAACAGCTGCCTGCTCATCGGTTCATACGAAAACATCGACACCAAGAACCGCTTCTTCCTGGACGACGTGAAAGTGCAGATTGTTTCTCTGGAGGAGGTGCCCGATATCCAGGCCAGTTTTGGCATTGCGTCATCGTCTTCCCTCTCCTTCACCTGGACAGAAGGCATCTCTGTAGCAGATGATGTTTCCAAGCCTTATACGATAGCCCTTTACAAGGATGAGGCTTGTTCCCAACTTGTTGTAAGCCATAACATTCCGGCCGATCACTCTTGCTGGTACGATAATAGCAATCCGGCGAAGCCGAGGCAGCCTCGTTTTGTCTTCGGCGGCCTGGAGCAGGATACGAACTACTGGTTCAAGGTGACAGATACAACGGAAGGTGCCGTCAAGTCTTCCAACGCTGTGAAGGCTACTACTCTTCCTTTCACAAGGGTAGATGCCTCTACCGTGAGGAATGCCGGTGTTGGCGACATTATCCTTGGCGAGGATTTCTCGGAGATTCACTACGGACCGGACGAGTTCGACGGTGCCGCCGGCTTTATGCCCAGTCCTCACACGCTGGCCCCCATTACCGGAGAGGACCCGGACGGCACGTTTGAAAAATATATTTCTACCAGCACTCGCCTCTGGGGCAATGGTTTTGAGATTACGGAAGGCACCCGTATGTCCCACGGCTGGGGTTTCTACGGGAACAGCGCAGTTTATTCAAGAGTGGGTTATTTCCGCTGCGCGACAACCCAGAATAATGCCCGTACGCATATTGTTACGCCTAAACTGGCCGGTATTCCGGACGGATACACCGCAACCATCGAGGTGACCGTTACAGACCGTATGTACGAGAGCAACGGTGATGTGGGCGTATTCGTGGCATCGAACCTGACGATGAATACCACCACCGATAAAACAAGTGCTTCCTTTGGTAAATACACCGGAAGCGGTGCCCTTTCCAACGGCTACGCACTTGGTATCGGCACAGGCAGCTGGCAGACAAAGAGCGTAATCATAGAAGGTGTAACCAACGCAGACCAGCTTCTGATAGGCTCCCTGGAGAACGTCAACGTGAGCAACAAGAGTAAGAACCGCCACAACTTCTCCGATATCACCGTCAAGATTGTAGCGTTGAACGACCCCAACCGCACCACCAAAGTGAGTATCATCGGGGACTCCATCTCCACCTTCAAGGGCTGGTGTGACACCACCAAGGGCGGCGCCTACTATCCCAAGAGCGACGGCGACGTGACTTCCGTGACGGACACCTGGTGGCACAAGCTCATCTATACCAAAATGAGCACCGGCACCTACGAGAAGAACATATCGGCCGGCAATACTACCATTGTCCAGAATACCACCGGAGATTCCTCGGCTTACTGGTACGGCTGGGATTTCGGCACCAGGCTCCAGCAGCTTGGAATAGGCAATCCGGACGTGGTGTGCATCTTTGGCGGCACCAACGACTACGGCCATACGCTCTACAACAGCACGTCGGAAGAATTGATTGACGGTGTGGCGATGGGCGCGGAATCCTTCCCGGAGGCCTCCAAGACCAGGCTGAACGAGCTTCTTGCAACGGCCGATGCGGCAACTACCGTTGACGCGGAAGACGCCCTTGACGGCACCACCTTCTGCTCTGCCTACATCCGCCTGATCCAGATGATCAGGGCCCGTCATCCTGAGGCCAAGATCGTATGCATCATCGGCGACTATCTGTACTACGGAATGGGCCAGGCCGTGAATCTCATCGCAGCGCACTATTCCCAGGACCAGGTGCGTGCGGTGGATATCCTGGGCCAGTTCGGCTACAAGGCAAACGGCAGTTCGGGCATCCCCAAGTACGATTATGCTCATCCCAATGCCGCCGGTATGGAGAAGATTGCAAGCTTTGTTTACGAGAAAGTAGGAGCATGGATAGATCAGGAGTAAAAGGACTGCTTCTGGCCGCTGTGCTGGTTGTTGTATCGGCCTGTACAGGCAGTCGGAACATTGACATTACCAAGGCAGGGGCGAAGGCCGTGCCCGGAAGGGACAACGCCGCCGCCATCCAGAAGGCCATCGACAAACTTAGCGCCCTGGGCGGGGGAACGGTCACCGTCCCCGCCGGGGAGTTCCTGACCGGCCCCATCGAGCTCAAATCCGGCGTGGAACTCCACCTGGAGATGGGGGCCAAGCTACTGGGTGTGGCCGATATCGACGCCTACGAAAAGGCCCACTGGGTGAATCCCGAAAACGGCTGGAAATCTCCTCACTCGGCCCTGATTTACGCAAATGGCCAGGAGGATATCGCTGTTACCGGCCTTGGCACCATCGACGGCCAGGGAGCCGATCCGGCGTTCAACGTGGGAAAGGCCGACCCCGGTGGAAGGCCTATGATCATCCTTTTCCGGGATTGCCGGAACGTAGTGGTGAAAGATGTCCGCCTGGAGAACTCCGCTCACTGGGTGGAGTATTACACCGACTGTGAGGGCGTGCGGGTGAGCGGTATCAAGGTCTATTCCCATTGCAACTACAACAATGACGGCATTGACATCGAATCCAAGGACGTGGTGGTGGAAAACTGCATCTTCGATTGCGAGGACGATGCCATCTGCCTGAAGGGCGCCGGCGATTATTTCTGCGAGAATGTGACGGTGACCAACTGCGTCGCTGCATCCAATTGCAACGCCATAAAGCTTGGGACCGGCTCAACCGCCGGATACCGCAATGTCACCATCAGCAACATAACCATCCGCCGTGCCAGTGAAGACAATTTCCGGCACTGGTCCACCAAGATCAAAGGGGTTACGGCTCCGGTTACCGTCATCTCCGGCATAGCCGTGGAGATGGTTGACGGGGGGATATGCGAGAACATCAACATCAGCAACATAGCCATGAGGGATGTTCAGACGCCCATCTTCATCCGTATGGGAAGGCGTTGCAGCAACTGTGATGACAGCATCCTCAGGGCCGTCACCATCAGCGGAGTCACTGCCGTATCCGAGAGCATGATGTCCAGTTCCATTACGGGCGTGCCCGGCTTGTATCCGGAAAATATCTATCTCTCCGACATCGATATCACCGCTCCAGGCGGAGGTACGGTGGAAATGACGAAGATCCCCGTTCCAGAGGCGGAGGATTCCTATCCTGAGAACAGGAAGCTGGGGCACAGCCTCCCGGCATCGGGCCTCTACATCCGTCACGCCAACAACGTGTATCTTTCCAACGTCAACTTCCATTTCCGGGAGCCGGATGCCCGTCCGCTCATAGTGACGGACGACTGCAAGAACATTGTGGTTAAATGAGAAGGCTTTTTTTCATAATTCTGGGCCTTTCGGCCCTCGTTTCCTGCGTTTCTACCCAGCGGCGCCTTGAAGAGGCGGCCTGCCTGGGACAACTGAACGTGATGATGTTCGGCGCCAAGGGGGACGGCGTTACGGACGATACCCAGGCCATCCAGAAGGCCATTGATTTCCTGGACGCCAGGGGTGGGGGAAAGCTGTTCTTCCCTTATACGAAAAACGGCTATCTCCTTTCTTCCCCGGCGAAGGAATACACCGCCGACAGCGCCCTGGTGCGTGCGCAGCTCATCCTCCCGGCAGGGGATTCCAATATCCAGTTCGAAGGCGAAATGCCCTGCAAGCTCCTCTATACCTATCAGGTGCGTCCGCTGGAGAGCGTGGCCCTGCATTTCGAGCCCACGAAGTTCGGGACGATGAGCTGGTCCAATACCTGCCTTCACTCCACCTGGGATGCACCCGAGGTCCGGGATTCGCTGGACCGTCCGTGGGCGGTGCTGGCCGCGCCGGAGGGAGACAGCTGTGACGGGCGGTTCTCCAGAACCATCTTTTCCATGAAGAACATGGAGATTCGGGTGCACCTGGATACGGCCCGGATGTATCCCACTACATCGGCCGCCTTCCTGAAGAATGTATCCAGGCTCATTGTGGAGGATTCCCAGTTCTGCCTGGACGAGCAGGTGGGAGATACCGTGCTGGAGAAATCCCTCCAGCCCAATCCCTGCCATACCGTGGGCCTCCATACCTCTGGCAACCAGAACGACGACCAGATCCTGCGCAATGTCGCAGTCCAGGGCTTCCGCTACGGCTTCGTAATGGGTGAGCATATCTGTGCCGACTATCTGTACGTGCACAATTGCGAGGAAGCCATCGTCTTCCACGATGCCACGCACCTTTCCACCATCGGCCACATCGTGGCACAGCACAACCGCGTCATCCTTTCCACCACCAGGGGCAGGATGTTCGGCAATACCCCCGACGACGTGAACCTCACCGTGGGCTTCCTGAATTTCGAAGGCGGCCAGACGGTGCCTTCTCCTCCGGAAGTGTCCAAGCTTGTCTATGGCATCTACGATCCGGACAACCGCCTGCGGGGTTCCATTACCTGGCACGAACCCTGGGGATTGGGAATATTCCCGGTCCTCGGTGCTGAAAAATACAACATTAAAAAGTATTGATCGCTAAAAGGGTAATACTGCTTCTGGGCATTTTCTTCTGCCTCGCCGCCTGCAGCCCTGCGGGTGATGTGCAGGATGTCTTTTCCCTTCTGGACCTGGACCGTCCGGGGCTGGAGGAGGTGAAGGCCTGCTGTGACAAGGGGCAATGGGGAAAAGCCTCCAAGGCGCTTCTGACGTATTACCGCAACCGCGAGGGCGTGTACATCCCCGAATCGGAGTCGCGGGAAGCCTCGGCCAGGGATTTCCTATGGGCCGATGATGCCTTGCAGCACAGCTTCCACGTCCTGGAAGATACCGTCTGGAATTATGGAAGGGATATCGACTGGGAATACTGGCCCATCAAGGATATCGAGATGCGGGTGCAGCTCCACCGTCAGGGATGGTGGACTTCACTGGGGAAAGCGTACCGCACCACCGGGAAGGAAAAGTATGCCCGGGAGTATGTGGCGGAGTTCCGCGACTGGGTGAAGAAGAACCCGTACAAGCCTTTCGGAATCGATCACGAGGGTTCGGTGAGCAGCGGCGCCGTGGGCGTCGACTCCCCCAACGAATGCTTTGCCTGGCGGCCGCTGGAGGTGGGAATCCGCCTGCTGCGGTGGGTGCTGCAGTTCGATCTCTTCCTGCCTTCCCGGCACTTCACGCCGGAATTCCTGCTGGAGTTCCTGCGCTCTTATCACCAGAACGCATCGGCCCTGATGCAGTCTTTCAGCCCTTCGGGTAATCACCTCATCCATCAGTCCTCGGGCATACTCCGGGCGGGCATCTGCTTCCCCGAGTTCAAGGACGCGGAGGCGTGGGTCAGGGCCGGCGTGGAGAACCTGAATCAGGAAATCACCCGCCAGACCTATCCGGACGGCTGTCACTTCGAGCTGGATCCCGGCTACCACATCGGTACCGTGGAATCCTATGACGAGGCCATTCAGGTGGCCGTCAGGAATGGTCGGAAAGACCTTTTCCCGCAGGAGTGCCTGGACCGGCTGGAGAAGATGATTTACTATTACCTGGACTACTGCTATCCGGACGGCACCCACCCTTGTTTCAGCGACGCCCGGCGTCACGATGACCTCGTGTCCGGGGAACTGCTGGAGCATTTCGGGATCGTTCCTCCCGCCTACAAGTCCTCCGGCCATCCGGATAGCGGATTCTACTGTTTCCGAAACGGCTGGACCGAGGACAGCATCATTCTGCCCGTCAAGGCCACGGAGCGCGGGATGTGGCACGCGCAGCCGGACTTCGGCACCTTTGAACTCTGGGCTTATGGGAAGATCCTGATGCCCGATGCCGGAGCTTACACGTACTCCGGGGATGAGGAAATCGAGCGCCAGCGGGCCTATTTCAAGGCTACAGCGCGCCACAATGCCCTTGCACTTGACGACAGGGATTATGACGCCCCTCAGCCGAAGGTCCTGCAGTGGAACCCGGAAGGCCGTGTCCAGCGCCTCACCGTGGAGCACCAGGCCTATGAGGGTCTTACCCGCCGCCGCAGCATTGAATTCGTGGATGAGAAATACTTTGTGGTGACCGATGTTGTAAAGGGTCCCGCTTCCGGCCGTCTGACCCTCCGAAACGGCCTCGGCGCCGGTTCCGTTGAGCAAACCGCTCCGGGCGAATTCCTCTATAGGGACGGCGACGCCGGCCTTCGGATACAGGTTTCCGGCCCTAAAGGCTCTCAGGTGAGCCTGGAGCAGGACTGGTTCAGCGAGGCGATGCACGAAAAAGCTCTTCGGCCCGTCATCCGTCTGGACGTTACCCGCGCCCCCGGAAGCGGGGAGCAGCGCTTTGTCACCAAGATTTACCCCCTTAAGTTTTAGCCTATGAAACGACTGCTCATATGTTTATTCCTCCTGACGCTGGCTGTGGCTTCCTACGCCCAGCTTACGCCCGAGATGGAGGCCTATCTCCGGGAGTTCCCGCAGCGCGCGGCATTCAATTGCCATTCTTATGAGTTCCATCCGCTCAAGGATACGCCTGCGCCGAGCGGATTCAAGCCTTTCTATATCAGCCATTACGGCAGGCACGGATCGCGTTCCCACTCCACGGACGAACCATATGTGCTGCTCAAGGATTGGCTGGAGGCAGCGGCTCAGGAGGGAATCATCACAGCCTCCGGAGATTCTCTCCTTGCCTGCGCGAAACAGATGATCGGGCTGCACGACGGGATGGACGGGCGTCTTACGCCCAGGGGCGCACGTGAGCACGAAATGCTGGCCCGGCGGATGTACAACCGTTATCCGCGCGTGTTCCGCCACGGGGAAGTGCACGCCATTTCGTCGGACGTTCAGCGCTGTCTTGTGAGTATGGCGGCCTTCACCTCCTCGCTCAGGGCCTGCAAAAAGGACCTGGTGATGACCTGGGACTGCGGGGTGAAGTATCAGCGCATCATCACCAGCAACAGCGGCAGCGCCATCAAAAAGAAGGCCCTGGATGTGGTCCACGGGCCCCTGACGGACATTCCCATCGACACGATGGCTATTTTCGCCCGGTACTTCAAGGATCCGCAGCGGGGGCAAGCGCTGGTAGGGGAGAAACCCAAGTATTTCGTCAACGCCATCTTCAAAGTGGCGCAGTTCGCCGAGGCCTACGACATCAACGAGAACCGTTTCAGCTTCCTGCCCTGGGAGGCCGTCGAAACCGCTTACGCCCGCCACGCCCTCAATTTCTACCTGGCGCACTGCAACTCCGCGCCTTTCGGCGATGAACGGATGCCCCGGGCCAGACCGCTGGTGATGGAGATTGTCCGCAAGGCCGATGAAGCCATCGCCGGGGCTCCCGTGGCCGCCGACCTCATCTTCGGGCACGACCTTCCCTTCCTGTCCCTGTGCTCCTACTTCGGCCTGGAAGGCTACGGCTATCCCCGGCTCACCGCGGAGGAGGCCTACCGCAGCTGGAACGGCGTAAAGCTGTGCCCCTTTGCCACGAACCTCCAGATGGTGTTCTACAGGAACCGGAAAGGCGTGGTGCTGGTGAAGTTCCTCGCCAACGAGGAGGAAACCCCGATTCCCGAGCTGAAGGCCTATGCAGGGCCTTACTACCTGTGGGATGACGTAAAGGAATATGTAAATAATAAATAGCGTATGAAGAAGTGTTTTCTTGCGGCGGTCGCCGCCATCCAGGCGCTGTTCGGATGCGGCCGGAATGAAAGTGAACTGGTGAACCCGGACGGATTCGTCCTGGAGCATACAGCCATTGACGTGGCCGATCCCATCGCTACCGCAGCCTGGTGGTGCGAGAATCTGGGATTCACCATCACGCGCCAGAAAGACGATGAAACCCACACCACCTTCATCGCGGATGCAAGCGGCCGTGTGGCCATCGAACTGTACCGGGCGAGGACGCAGCCTGTAGCCCCGGACTACGCTTCGATGGACCCGCTCACCCTGCATTTCGGCTTCACGTCGAAGGATGTGGATGCGGATATCGAACGGCTGACCAAGGCCGGCGCCACCCTGGTGGTGCACGAGAAGGCGCCCGGATTCGACGGGGCGATGATGCGGGATCCCTCGGGCATCGCCATCCAGTTTGTCAAACGGGGAAAGAGTATACTGTTGAAATGAAAAGGATTGTAAGCACCTTCTTTGCCCTGCTGTGTGCGGGCGTGTGCCTGTCGGCACAGATTACCGTGTCGAAGGATGCCGCCATCGGCCCCATCAAACGGATGAACGCCGTGAACAACGGTCCGCGTATCAATAACGCCGAGCAGGTCTATACCGGCACCACCGGTTATTTCCGCGCCGCCAACGTGGGGTATTCCCGTAACCACGACGCCGCCGGCTACGGCGCTTACGGAGAACACGTCGTAGACATTTCCATCATCTTCCCGGATTTCTCCAAGAACCCCAATAAGCCGGAGTCTTACGACTTTACGCTGACGGACCGGTATGTCAAGAGCATCCAGGACGCGGGCGTAGAGGTGTTCTACCGCCTTGGCCAGAGCATCGAGAACCAGCCCCTGAAGAAGTACAACATCTATCCGCCCAAGGACAACAAGAAATGGGCGCAGATCTGCGAACACATCATCCGCCACTACAACGAGGGCTGGGCCGACGGTTTCCACTACAACATCAAGTACTGGGAGATATGGAACGAGCCCAACCTGGAGTGGGATAACGACAAGTGGAAGGTGGACCCCCGCTGCTGGGCCGGTTCCCCGGAGCAGTTCTACGACTTCTTCGAGGTGGCCGTCAAGCACCTCAAAGGCTGCTTCCCGAATCTTCTCATCGGCGGTCCCGCCATGTCCGGGCGGGATCCTGGAGTGCGGGAAATCCCCGTGTGGTACGAGCTGCTTCTTTCTGAGATGCAGCGCCGGAATGTCCCCCTGGATTTCTTCGCCTGGCACATTTACGAGTACGACCCCACGGTCTATGTAGACTATTCCTATCAGGTGCGCGCGCTTCTTGACAAATACGGATACAAGAATGCCGAGTCTTTCCTGAACGAGTGGAACTACATCAAGAGCTGGACCGACGACTATCCCTATTCCTCCCGCACGATGTCCAGCCCCAAGGCCGGCGCCTTTGTGTGCGCCTCCATGCAGGAGGGTCAGAACTGCCCCACGGACATGATGATGTATTATGTCTGGACCCCCGGCACCCGCTTCAACGGCCTTTTTGATGCCGCCAGCGACACGCCTGTCTGGAGCTACTGGGCCCTGTATGCCTGGGGGAAACTGAAGACCCTGGGCACCCAGGTGAAGGCCTCCTGCGATGTCCCCGATGTGCGCGTCACCGCCGCCCGTGATGCCGAAGGGCACCTGGGCATCCTGGTGAGCCGTTACGTACTGGACGACAACATCACATCGGTCAAGGATGTCACGGTGCGTCTTGATGGCGGAGCGTTCGACGGCAAGGTCCGCTGCCATATCACGGACCAGTTCAATATGTACACCGAGTACCCGGTGGCCCTGCAGCCGGACGGAACGCTTTCCCTGGCTCTGCAGCCGAATTCCTTTGTATTCATTGAGTTTTAACGCCTTTATATTATGAAGAAAACCCTGATTGTTGCAACCGTAGCGTTGCTGTTTTCGGCCCTTGCTTCCGCCCAGCCTTACATCATCACCCAGAGTGACAAGGACAAGGCGGCGGAGATCGTGAGCAAGATGACCCTGGACGAGAAGATTGATTTCATCTCCGGAAAAGTGGACGGGTTCCACACCTATGCGATACCCCGGCTGGGCATCCCTTCCGTCAGGATGGCCGACGGCCCCCAGGGCGTGCGGAACAAGACGAACAGCACGTATTATCCTTCCGGAATCGGCCTTGCCGCCAGTTTCAACCGTGACGCGGCGAAGGGCGTAGGTGACGGCATCGGCTTCGACGCCACCGCCCGCGGCGTGCGGATTATGCTCTGCCCGGGCGTGAACATCTACCGTTCGCCCCTTTGCGGCCGCAACTTCGAGTACTACGGAGAAGACCCGTTCCTTGCGTCGGAGATCGCCCTGAACTACATCCAGGGCATCCAGGACCACAGGGTCATCGCCACCATCAAGCACTTTGCGGTGAACAACCAGGAGTACAGCCGCCACTGGACCGGTTCCGTCGTGGATGAACGTACGCTCAATGAAATCTACTTCCCGGCGTTCCGCAAGGCCGTGGAGAAGGCCGATGTGGGCGCCGTGATGACCAGTTACAATACCGTGAACGGCATTCACGCGGCGGAAAGCCCCTGGCTCATCCAGGAGAACCTGCGCAAGTGGGGCTTCGACGGCATCGTGATGTCCGACTGGAAGTCCACCTACACCACCCTGGGAGTACTCACAGGCGGCCTGGACCTGGAAATGCCGGAGAATTACACCACCAAGCCGGAGATGGTCAAGCCCCTCATTGAGAACGGCGTTCTTCCCGAGGCCAATCTGGACATCATGTGCCAGCACATTCTCCAGACCTTCATCGCCTTCGGCCTCCTGGACCAGCCGGCAAAGGATGAATCCATCCCCGAGGATTACGAGTACTCCCGCAATATGGCCTACAACGCGGCCATCGAGGCGCCTGTGCTTCTGAAGAATAACGGTGTCCTTCCCGTGAAGAAGGGCCGCATCGTGGTCCTGGGACCCAATGCCAATACGGTGGCCTACGGCGGCGGTTCCGGCCGGATGGATCCCATCCCCGGCCGCAACATCACGCCTTATGCCGGTCTTCAGGCGCTGGGAAAGAAATACAACGTTCAGCTCATTGAAGGCAGGGAGTTCACCCCGGAGGAGCAGAAGGCCATTGCGAAGGCCAATGCCGTAATCGTGGTGGCAGGTTTCAACCACGACACGGAGCGTGAGAACCACGACCGCACATATGCACTGCCTGCAGGTCAGAACGAGCTCATTGCATCTGCAGCTGCTCTCAACAAGAACACCGTCGTCATTATCAATTCCGGCGGCGAGGTGGATATTACGCCTTTCAAGGACAATGTGGCAGCCATTATCATGGCCTGGTACGGCGGCCAGGAGGGCGGAAAGGCGCTTGCAGACATCGTTTCCGGTAAGGTCTCTCCTTCCGGAAAGCTTCCTTTCACCTTCTGGGGCTCGGAGGAAAAGAATCCTGCGGCGAATTACTATCACGCAATAACTCCTGAAGTGTACAAAAACAGCAAAAACGGTGACCGTGACCCGTATCCGCACGCCGTCTATTCGGAGGGCCTCTTCGTGGGCTACCGCGGCGTGGAGAAGTTCGGCACCGCCCCTCTGTTCCCGTTCGGATTCGGCCTCAGCTATTCCGCCTTCGAGTATTCCGGCGGCAGCATCGTCCCCACGGCCGATGGCTGTGAGGTGGTTTTCACCGTCAAGAATACCGGAAAGGTGGACGCCAAGGAGGCCGTGCAGGTCTATGTGGCCCCGCAGAACCCTTCGGTGATGCGTCCCGCCTACGAGCTCAAGGGCTTCGGCAAGCAGCTTATCGCCAAAGGAAAGAGCGTGGAGTTCCGGATTCCGCTCAGCGTAAACGACTTCGCCTACTACGACGTGGCGTCCCACGACTGGAAAGTGGACGCGGGCGCGTACAAGATTCTGGTCGGATCCTCATCGGCCGACATCAAACTGACGCTGGACTATACGGTCAGATAACCAGTGAGTAGGAGCCCGGGCCATAGGTCCGGGTTTCTTTTTCGCCGGGAAGGGTGACGGATGCCTCGGCGCCCTCCGGGATGGTGAAGCGCCAGGTGCACACGTCGCCTTCGTACTTCCAGGCACTCTTGATGGTGCCGGCGGCGCTGTGATATACGGCGTCGATCGACCCGAGGCGTTTATCCGGAACGGGCTTCATTATGATGTGCCTGAAACCGGGATCGGCCGGGTCTGCGGCGATGCCGGCGGCCGTTTCCCAGATCCACTGGCACACGCAGCCGTAGGCGTAGTGGTTGAAGCTGTTCATTCCCTTCGGGCCCATTCCGCTTTCCTTCGTGTAGCTGTTCCAGCGCTCCCAGATGGTGGTGGCGCCGTTGTCCACGGAGTAGAGCCAGCTGGGGTTCTTCCGCTGGAAGAGGAGGTCCCAGGCGAGGTCGGCCATTCCGTTCTCCGTGAGGGTCTGCAGGAGGATGGAGGTGCCCAGGAAGCCGGTCTGGAGGCATCCCTCGTGGGCGGCGAAGTTCTCCCGGAGGCGGGCGATCATCGCTTCCTTCGCTTCGCCTTCCACCACGCCGGTTTTCAGGGCGAACAGGGCGGGCGTCTGCATCGTGTTCAGGATCTCGGTCTTGAACAGGCCGTCGGGGCCGATGAAGTTCTGCCGTATGTACTCCCGGGCCTCCTCCGCCATCGCCTCATACACTTCGGCGTCGCGTCCCGTGGCAGCCGCCATATCGCGCATCATCCCGGCGTCCAGGGCCCAGTAGCAGGCTCCCAGATAGTTCCAGTAGGCTTTTGCGTCGGGCAGGGGATAGCGTTTCCCGTTGGCGTCCTTTTCCGTGAAGCCCCGCCGGCTGCTGCTCTCCAGGGGCTCGTAGCTGAGCCAGTCGGCCCACTGGTAGTTGTCGTTCTCTTCTATGTTCGCATCGGTGTCGTACCGGGTTTCATGGACGTGGCCCATAAACTTTGCCATCGACTCCCAGCTTTCCTCCAAAATGGAGGTGTCGCCGAACTGCTTCCAGATGGTCCAGGGGACGATGACGCCGGCGTCGGACCATCCCAGGCGCATCAGATGCCCGGTTCCCGAGCCGAACAGACCGGGAGGCGCCACGCCGGGGATGCCGCCGGAAGGAGCCTGGCAGTCCCTTACATCCCGCATCCACTTGTGGAAGAAGGCGTCCGTATTGGCGAAGAACGTTCCGGTCTCCGTAAACACCTGGGTGTCCGCGGTCCAGCCCAGGCGCTCGTTGCGCTGGGGGCAGTCCGTGGGGACGGAGAGGTAATTGGAGCGCTGTCCCCAGATGGTGTTGGAAATGAGTTGGTTGATGTCCGGATCTCCGGTTTTCAGGGTGCCGGTCTCCATCTCCTTCGTGATGGAAGTGACGGGGACGGACAGGATGGATTTGAACCAGACTTCTTCGGACGCCGTGACGGCCACATACCTGTAGCCGAAGAAGGTGTGCAGCGGCATATAGCTCTTCCACCCCTTTCCGGGGCCGAAGGTGTATTCCAGGCTGAAGCAGCGCTCCTTAAGCCGCAGGTTGGTCCTGTGAACGCTCCCCTCGGGGCCGTCCATTCCACGGCTCTCGGCACCGTTGCCGTCGTTGAGGATTTCTCCGGGAAGGCAGGTGAGGACGGTGCCTTCCGCCGCCCGGAACTCGAATGCGGGCACGGCGGCGGCGTTCTGGCCGAAGTCCACCACCAGGGTTTCCCCTTCTTCCAGGGTGATGGCTTCCCCGGGGGCGTATTCGCGAAGTTTGACCACGGTCCCGAACTCGGCTTCCGCAGTGCCTTCGATATCCTTATAGACATAGGCTTCCACGGGCTTCATCGTGAGGTCCCGGCGGTAGCAGATTTCTGCGCCGACCGAGGGGATGATCTCTCCGGAGAACTCCGTATTCACTTCCGGGGTGGAAAGCTTTTCGGGGGTATCGTACCCGGGGAGGATGCGGCCGTCGTAGAACTCGCCGTCGAAAATGCCGGCGTGCGTAATGGGGCCTGCAATACCGGCGGTCCACTGCTGCGCGTCGGTTCCGTGAAGGACGGTGGAGCCATCGGCCAGCGTGAGCAGCAGGACGGCGCGGAAGGCGGGTTTGTCGCCCAGCATTCCCTCGTGGCCGTTGGGGGTGACGATTCTGTCGGCCCACCAGCCGGGCGTCACCTGTGCGGAAAGGACATTCTCGGCCCCGGCCGCCCTGTTGAACGCATCGGTGATGTCGTAGGTGTACGAAATGCGGGTTTTCAGCGGGTGGGTGTAGCCGGGCTTGAGGGCGTCGTCCCCGACGGGTTTCCCGTTCACATAGATTTCATAGACGCCCAGCGCCGTCGTCATCCAGACGGCCTTCACCACTTTCCCGGGATTCTTCACGGTGGAGAGGAACCAGCTGGCGCCGTCGGCGGCACGGTAATTCTCCCTGTTGTTTACGATACCGGTGAGCACCGGGGCGTCCGCGGCCGAAATCCATTCGGACGCTTCCCAGCTTGCCTGATCCAGGGCGTCGGTGCGCGTTCCAACGATTCCGTTCCTGCCGCAGGCCGCGGCCAGAAATACAAGGGCTGTCCAGATAATGTTCTTAATGCTCATTGCCGAAAGTATTATTGTTTAAACCATTTGTCCGAAAAATCCAGCATCCACTTCCAGTCCACCTCCATAATGCCGTGGTCGCCTTTCCGTTTCACATAGCCGAGGGTAGTGCCGATGGCCTGTGTTTGAGATGAGTGGGGGAAATCCACGTCCGGGAGACCCTCGGCCCCGAGGAAAGTCCACACCGGTGAGGCGGCTCTGAGGGCGAGGAATTCTCCCCGGGCGTCGAACCAGGGGTTGTTGTAGCCCTCCACCAGGAGCGGGCGTGGGGCGATGCAGCTCAGGAGCATATGCTGGTCGAAGGGTAGGTTTTTCCTTTCCTTCTCCGCATACTTCGCGAATTCCCGGCACCACCAGTATCCGAAATGCTCCACCTCGGAGGAAACGTACTCGCCGAAATTGCGTTTCGACAGGGGCACGCCTCCGCCGCCGGTCTGGTTCAGGGCCACCACGGCGAAGCGCCTGTCAAACGCGCCGGCCAGAAGGGCGGCCTTGCCCAGGCGGGAGGAACCGGTGAGGAGCACCCTCGAGGCGTCCACGGCGGGGTCCTTTTCCAGCATATCCATTCCGCGGCAGAGGGCCCAGGCCCAGGCCATCAGGGAACCGGTGGTGCAGTCCGGATCCCACAGCCGATACATATTGGTGCGGGCAAGGCGCAGCTGTTCATCGGGATCCTCCAGCTCGTCCGGGTCCGGGGAAACGTCCTCATAGCAGGCCGTCACATAGGTGTATCCGCGTGCGAGGATTTCTTTCATCGGAACCGGGAAACGCTTCTGGGTATAGATGGAATCGTTCCCGTAATAATTGAGGGAAATCACCGCCGGAGCGGGTTCCGTGGCTTGCGCAGGATACAGGATGAGCCAGTCGATGCGGGGACCCGTGCCGTCTTCTCGGAAGGTCATCCTGACGCGGCGCCGGATGGCATAATCTTCCTGCGGAGTGCGCTCCTCCGTCGTTTCCAGGAAGACGGGGGAGGAGGGCGGCATCGTGCCGTACATCTCCCGCTGGAACAGTTCCAGAATTTCTGCGCGGCGCTTTTCCCACTGCTGCTCTGTCTCCACTTTCGTGCCGTCCTGGAAGATGAGCGGGTCCGGAAGGGTATAGGGCTTTACCTTGTCTTCGTCTTTGTTGTAGTTCCACTTCAGCTTGTTGTCCCGGAGGACCAGGTCCTTGATGGAAAACTGCTCCGGCGCCTCCTCGATGTTCCGCCTGCGCCGGCACTTGAGCGTGCAGCCCCGGATTTCAATATGCTCTCCCACGGACAGGGGGATGTCTTTGCGGCCCTTGAGGTCGAAGAACTGTTTCCAGGGCTTTGCGTACACGATGTTCCAGACATCGCCCTTCATCCCTTCGATGAGGATGTGGGAATAGTTCTGGGGCGTATCCGGACGCATTTTCAGCCAGAGGAGTTTGTCGGCCCCCGTGACCTTGGAGTATCTCAGGATGACATTCTTCGCGCCGATGCATTCGCTGCCGAAAACCAGCACCCCGGGGCCGTGGCCGAAGCTGCAGTCCTCCACCAGGATGTTGGCGTTGGTGCCGTTATCCGGGTCTTTGTCGGCCCATGGACCTTTCCCGCCCTTGACGGCGATGTGGTCGTCCCCGGTGGCTATCGTGGAGGAAACGATGTGAACATCCCGGCAGGCGTCCAGGTCGATGCCGTCCGAGCAGGGGGCCTTGACCGGTTTTATCGGCGCATAGATGTTGATGCCGCCGATATAGACGCGCCGGCACTTATACAGGTGGATGTTCCAGAAGGCGGCATTCCGCAGCCGCACGCCTTCGATGGTGACATCGGCGCTGTTGCTGATGCCCATCAGCCTGGGGCGCTTTACCGCCAGGTTGGTGAGGGAGGGATCGGCCTTCAGCCCCGTCCAGAACTTTTCCCAGAAAGGGTGTCCGCTGCCGTCCAGGGTGCCTTCCCCGCGGACGGAGAAGCCGTTGCACCCGTCGGCATTGATAAGGGCCGATGCGAACGGCTGCAGCACCCCTTCAATATGAACCGGAATGTCGGGGAAATCTTCTATATTCGTACTGCCTTTGAGGACGGCTCCGTTTGACAGATACAGGTGGGTCCGGGGCTTAAAGAACAGTGCCCCCGAAAGCCAGGTACCTTCCGGAATCACCACCGTGCCGCCTTTTATGGCCGCCGCGTCGATGGCCTTCTGAATGGCCTCGGTCTGGAGTAGGGTGCTGTCCTGGATGGCCCCAAAGTCCGTGATCGGGAATTGACGCCCTTCCGCCGGCTTGGGAACGCTCCCGAACCATCTTTTCATCACGCTGCCGTCCGGCCAGCGCTCTTTGGAGCAGGCTGGAACAGCCAGAAGGCACAGCAGAAGTATGGAGATGAGTCTTCTCATAGGAGCGCGCCCAGTTCGGATAAATCCTTCAGAATCAGGTCCCCTTCCTTGCAGGCCTTGGCGGCCAGTTCAGGGGTGGTCTCTCCGGAGAGCACCAGGACGGGGAGGGCTCCGGCGTTACGGGCCATCGCGATGTCCGTATAAACCCGGTCTCCTACCATCGCCACCTGGTCTTTCTCCAGACCCAGTTTTTCCTCCAGGTCGAAGAGCATCGCCGGGTCCGGTTTCCCCAGGACCACGTCCGCCTTCCGGCCGGTGGCCTCTTCGATGCATTTCTGGATGGAACCGCAGTCGATGAGCACGGTATCTTCCTCCGTGGGGCACACCCTGTCCGGGTTGGTGGCCAGATACGGAACGCCGTGGGAAGCCCACCAGGCGGCTTTGCAGAGGCGTTTGTAGACCAGGGTGGTGTCGAAGGAAACTATCAGAAGATCCGGCGCCGTGGGGCAATCCTCGTCCTGGAGGACATACCCGTTTGCGGCAAAGAGATCCTGCAGACTCCGGGTGCCCAGCACATAGACCTTCTTTACCGCCGGCATATGCCTGCGGACATATTCCACGGCCGCCTGGGAGGTGGTGAGCATCTGTTCCGCCGTGCAGGGAATGCCCATTGCGGAGAGTTTGCCCAGATAGTCTTCCGGGGAGCGGGTGGGGTTGTTGGTCAGGAAGGTATAGCCGATTCCCTTTCGCTTCAGAAGGTCCAGGAAGTCCAGGGTGAACGGGAATATCCGGGACCCCAGATAGATGGTCCCGTCCATATCCATTACTATGTGCCGGATGCGGCTCAGGCGCTCTTTCATAGTTCAAACGGGCCTCCGGCGGCAAAGAGAGGGTCTACGATGGCGTCATAGAAGCCGCCGCGTTTTCCAAGGTCCAGCACGTTGAAGCGGAAGCGCATCAGCTGCACGAGGGGGAACATATCGCGGAGCCGCTCACGGCTAAGGCCGATTTGAGAAGGGTCTGCGGGCGCTCCCGCGCGCAGCAGGAGGTCTTTCATCTTCCGGAAGCTGTAGACCTGTCCCTGCAGGCGGGCCTTCAGCGAAGGCCATTCCGCCTTCAGCTTTGTCAGCTGCTCCCGCACGACGTCTGCGGGGTCGTATTTCTTGGTGATCTCGTCATAGCCCAGCCTGGGGGCGGGGAAGTCCCGGAACAGTTCAAGGGCACGCGCCTGTTCCTGCTCCAGGGACGGCCAGGCGGCCACGCAGGCGTCTACGTCCAGGGCCGAAAGATCCAGTTTGAAGAGCTCGTCGAAGACGGCGCACATCGTGAGCGTTCCTATGGCCACCTGGAAACCGTGGGACTGGAGTTTTCCCTTATAGCGGTGCTCCGTCATATCCAGGATGTGGCTGAAGAGGTGGTCGCAGCACGATGCGGGCCTGGACGAGCGGGCGGCCTGCATCGCGAAACCGCTCAGGGTAAGGCCTTCGAAGACATCGGCAATGGCATCCGGATCTCCGGCCGCAACGGCGTCCGGATTGGCGAGGAACCCGTCCAGATGGTCCTGAAGGAGATGCCAGGCATCCTCGTGGAGAGGCGCTTTCCCCACGAAATCGGCCACCATCCACTCCGCGCCGGCGGGAATCTTGGCGGCCAGATCGGCATATCCGGCGGCCGTCATAGGGGCGGGGGCTGCGGCGATGACGTCGATGTCGGCCACGATGGCTACCGGGGCGGGACAGGAGAAGGTCTGCTTCGCGCCTTCGAAAGTAATGGAGGCGCCGAAGGAGGAGTAACCGTCCACCGAGGCCGCCGTGGGCAGCGTGAGGTAGGACTGGTCGTGATGGTGGGAGGAGAGCTTGCACAGGTCGTTGATGACGCCGGAGCCTACGGAGACCAGCACGGCGTCCGGATCGGCGTCCAGCAGGGCGTCCACCATTTCCACGTACTTCCACTCCGCGTGGAACTCTTCTTCCAGGATGATGTGGCGTTCCGTCGGAATCCCTTCTTCCAGGAAAAGGCCGTAAACTTTTTCTCCTAGGGCCGGCCAGGTGTGGACATCGGCCAGGATGAGGGCCTTGCGGCCGGGGAAGAACTCCCGGAACACCATCGGAGCCTTGGCTGCTGCGCCGCGGCCCATTTCAAAATACTTCGTGTCCGTACAGACGGACAGCGCAAACGCGATTCTTTCTTTTGAGGTCATTGTTCAGCCATCTTAAAACGTAAACCAGGGGTCTTGTCCCATTCTCCGCGCGTGAAGTCCGGCATTATCACCGGCATACTTCCGTGCAGGATGGACACCTCGGTGAGTTCCACCAGCGAGCTCCACTCCGCGGCGTCATAGACATCCATATCCAGCGGAAGTCCGTGGTGCAGGCAGTAGATGAGCCTGTAGTCCATAATGAAGTCCATTCCGCCGTGGCCGCCCACCTTGCGGGCTTTCTCGGCGATGCCGCCCTCCCGGGTGATAGGATGCTGATAGAGGGTCATCAGGGAGTCGCGGAGGGCGTCCGGCATATACTTTTCGGCCTCGAGATCCTCGGAGTCGATGCCCGTAAGGTCTTCTCCGCCCAGGGCGAGGCCCTGGTTGGGATACTTGTTGGCAAAGCCTTTCGTTCCCGTGAGCTGATACATACGGCTATAAGGGCGCGGGGTCACGACGGCGTGCTCCACCAGGATGGACTTGCCTTTGCGCGTGCGGATGATGGTGCAGGTGTTGTCGCCGTTGGCGTAGTCGTATTGGCCCGGGCCATAGCGCTTGTCGCAGAGTTCCTGGCCGCGGAACGCCTTGGTGTCCAGGGAAACCAGCATATCCATCTTGTCTCCCCGGTGGATGTCGAGAGCTTGGCAGACGGGGCCGATTCCGTGGGTGGGGTAAACGTCCCCGTGATGCTCGCGGTTATAGGTCATCCGCCAGTCGCCCGCGTAATTGTCCCACCAGGGATCCAGGTTGTGGCAATAGGAGCCTTCCGCGTGAACGATTTCGCCGAAGAGGCCCTGCTGGGCCATATTGAGGCAGGTGAGTTCGAAGTAGTCGTAGCAGCAGTTCTCCAGCATAATGCAGTGTTTCCGGGTGCGCTCGGAAGTATTGACCAGCGCCCAGCACTCTTCGATGCTGGTGGCTGCGGGAACCTCGATGGCGACGTGCTTCCCGTGCTCCATCGCATAGACGGCCATCTGGGTGTGCAGCTGCCAGGGCACGGCCAGATACACCAGGTCGATGTCCTCGCTCTCGCAGAGCTGCTTCCATCCGTCCTCTCCGGTGAATTCATGGATGGCGCGCGGCGCGCCGCGTTTCACCAGCGAGCGCTGGGCTTTCTCGATTCGCTCCGGAAGAAGGTCGCAGAGGGCCACGACGGTGGCGTCGTCGATGTAGGGGAAACGCTTTACCACATTCCTGCCGCGGTCTCCGATGCCGATGAGGCCCACGCGGACGTGCTCTATAGGGTCGCACGCAAAGCCCAGCATCGACTGCTGGCCGGCGGGACGGGGCGGGGTGTTGTACACAATCTGGTGATTCTTGATCTTGTAGCCGTATTCGTTGGCGGAACACCCGGAAAGGCAGGCGGCCACGACGAGAATCAGGAAGGGGATGCGTTTTCTCATACTTTTATGAACCATTTGTTTTTATACAGGATAACGAGGAGGATGAAAAGCAGCGAGGCGTTGCCGATGGCCTGCGGCAGGGTATTGTACTGCAGCATTTCTCCAAGGCAGTAGGCCGTGATGGCGTTCATTCCGTAGATTTTGAGCCAGCCCAGTCCCTTCTTCCAGCCACGGACATCCACGATATAATACGTGAGGGCCGTGAGCAGGAAGCAGATGCCGCCCGAATACAGGGTCATCGTGCTGCTCCAGATTTTCTTGATGATGGGGAAGAGGGGGCTCAGAAGAAGGCCGGCGGCCACCAGGACTGCGCCCGCGACGGCCAGGTTCAGGGCTTTTCGGGCGGGGGTGTGCTTCCCGCCCCGGAGCAACTGTCCGGCGAAGCAGCCCAGGAAGACGGTGACGGCGAAGTTCAGGCTGGAGAGAATCCAGGTATACTGGTAACGCTTCATAAAGCGCCAGCTGCCGTCTTCGGCCCAGGCCACTCCGTCCCGGTGACTTCCCAGCACCGCCTTGTCCACGGTCATCGCCACATTCCCCTGCGGGTCCGTATCCATTCCCGTACATCCGAACACGATCCAGTAGGCGGCAAAAAGGAGGACGCAGGCCACCACCTGCCACTTTACGTCCGTGTGGACGAACAAAAGGGCGGTGATAACATATCCCACGGCTATCGCCTGGAGGGTGTTGGCGAAGGGATGGAACATCTTCCAGTCCCAGAGGAGAAGGTTCCCCTGGACGATCCAGCCAAGGACAAAAAGGAGGACAAAGCGCCGCAGAAGTTTCAGGTAAAACTTTCCATCGGGTCGGGCGCCCTCCCTGTACCGGGCCATCGAGAACGGGATGGTGATGCCGGACATAAACAGGAAAAGGGGCATAATGATGTCCCAGGCTACGAAGCCTTCCCACGGCACGTGCTGCAGCTGATGGGAAAGCCAGAGCGTGCTGTCCGGGAACAGTTTGCAGATGTTCCTGAGGATGGGCCCCAGAAACAGCAGCAGGAACATATCCGCCCCGCGAAGGATGTCCAGCGATTCCAGCCTATTGTTCGTGGAGGTAGCCATCGTCTTTAATGTTCCACAGAAGTGCCACCAGGATGCCGCCCAGGACGGCGAACCCGGCCATCAGGATGAAGAGGTGGTCCCAGCCGAAATGGTCGCTGAACCAGCCCAGGCCTGCGCCGGTAATCAGCACGGACACGTAGCTCATAAGGCCGATGAGACCCACCGCCGACGAAGCCGCCTTCTTGGTGGCCTGCTTCGAACCCGTCACGCCCAGGAGCGCCTGGGGCCCATAGAGGAAGAAGCCGGCGAGGGCCAGGATGCACAGCACCAGGATAGGGGAGGCAGTAGGAGGCAGAAGCTGGAGCACCACCAGGCAGATAGCCACCAGGCCCATCTCCACAGCGCAGACCCTCTGCTCTTTTCCCTTAAACAGATGGTCCGATATCCATCCGGCGCACAGCATTCCCGCGCAGCCGGCAACCTCGAAGATGCCGATCGTCCAGCCGGCAAGCTGCGGAGAGAGCGGAACGGACATCTTCCCCAGGAAGGTGGGGCCCCAGTCCAGCACGGCGAAGCGCACCACGTACACGAAAAGGTCCGTAATGGCCAGGATCCAGATAATGGGGTTCCGGAACACCTTTTTCCGGACGAAGGCGCGATAGGCCTCCGGGGTGTCGTTCTCGTCCAGTTCCGTCTTGGTGTCCGGCAGTTCCGGAAGACCCACGGACTTGGGCGTATCTCTAAGCGTGATGATGACGAAGAGGATGCCGGCTGCGGCGATGACCCCCGGAATCCAGAAACAGAGGCGCCAGTCTCCGGAGCTGCTCACGATGTAACCGCACAGCACGGCCAGGATGCCGGCCCCGATGGAGTGCGAGGTGTTCCAGATGGACATCTTGGTGGCCAGCTCCTTGGGAGGCACCCAGTGGTTCATCAGCCTGTTGCAGGGCGGGAAGCCGCAGCCCTGGAAGATGTTGTTCAGCACCAGCAGGATGCCCATCACCAGCACCATCGTTCCCACGAAGTCCGGCCCGCCTGTCTGGCCCGTTATCATCGTGGACAGTTTGTCGCTCCATCCGAAGAGGAAGTTGATGCCCACGCAGGCGCTCAGGCCGATGACCATATGCCAGCGGGCGTTGAAGCGGTCTCCGATGAACCCGTTCAGGAACTTCGAGACGCCGTAGATGATGCCCACCAGCGACAGGATGATACCGAAATCGGTGTTGGTAATGCCGTACTGGGCGCTCAGGACCGGCATCGCGAAGGAGAAGTTCTTCCTCACGAAGTAGAACATCGAGTAGCCGATCATCGAGCAGATGATGACCCGCCACTGCCAGTAGTTGAAACTCTTCTTGGTCTTCATTACCGGAATTGTTCAAAGGTGAATGCTTCCCAGGGAAGGTCTGCATCGGCCATTCCCTTGTCCAGAATGTCCACGATGTGCATCAGGAGCGGGAAGTTCTTCAGGTCCACCAGCCCCAGTTCCGCCTTTTTCCTGACTGCGACACCCATAACGCGGGTAATCACCAGGGATTCCAGCGTAATGCCGGCGAGGGCTTCGGTCACCTGGTCGTAGTTGAGGCCCTTCCCCATCAGCACGCCGCAGCGGCGGGTGCGTCCGGAGAAAATGGTCACATAAAGGTCTCCCAGGCCGATGGCTTCACTCTCGAAAGTGCCGCCCTGCATCTGCATAAGGGCGTGGGTTTCGCGCACGGCCTGGGTGAAAGTGCCCGCCTGGGAGTTGTAGTGCTGGGGCTCATCCTCTCCGTGCCAGCGGATGTTGAGGCCCACGGCGAGGGTCACCGCCATCGCATAGGCGTTCTTGAGGGCGACGGCGCTTTCCAGGCCGATGACATCGTCCGTGAGGGAGATGTGGTAATAGGGACGCTGCATCGCCTCTTTCATCATTTTCAGGGCTTTTTGGTCTCTTCCGCAGAAGCCTACCTCTGAGGGGTCCATAAATACGAGTTCGTAGGACGTACAGGGGCCGCCGATGGCGCAGATCTCCCTGTGGATGCCAACCTTCGCAAGCTCGCTTTCCCAGTAGCCGGGGTAGGAGATGAGGGTTCCGTCCGGGAGGCCGCGGAGGCCTTTGGTGACGGACAGCACCGGAAGGGCGGGATCCAGTTTCTTCAGGATCTCTTCCAGGAACCATTCCACGCCGAAGGAGGACACGCCGCCGATGATGAAATCGGCTCCCTCCACGGCTTTCTTCCAGTCCTTGAAATAATAGTATTTGACATTGTCCGGGAAGGGGCGGCAGAATTTTTCGTGCTTATGGGTTTTGATGTAGCCGTCGATGATTTCGTCGTCCAGGCAGGTGCCCACGATGCGGACCTCGTTTCCGTTTTCCGCCGCGGGGAAGGCCAGGGCCGAGCCCATCATTCCGGCGCCGATAATGGTGATGGTTCTTTTCATAGTCACAGTTTCTTATTGCGTGCGCGTAAAGTAATGGCGAAGATAATAAAAAAACCGGACACAAAAAAGAGGCTGGCCCGCAAAGGTCAGCCTCTCAAACAGCCCGGAAGGATTACATCATCCCGCCGGCAGGCATCGGGGGAGCGGCCGGAGCGGGCTCCGGAATGTCCACGATGCCGCATTCGGTGGTGAGGAGCATACCGGCCACGGAGGCGGCGTTCTCCAGGGCCACGCGGGCTACCTTGGTGGGGTCGATGACGCCGGCCTCATACAGATTCACATATTCGTCGGTGCGGGCGTTGTAGCCGAAATCGGCCTTCCCCTCGCGGATCTTGTTGATGATCACGGAGGCTTCTACGCCGGCGTTGGCGGCAATCTGGCGCAGCGGCTCCTCGATGGCGCGTTCGATGATGCGGATGCCGGTGGTTTCGTCGTCGTTCTCACCCTTGAGGCCCTTCAGGGCTTCCGCGGCGCGGATGTAGGCTACGCCGCCGCCCGGCAGGTACCCTTCTTCCACTGCGGCGCGGGTGGCGTTGAGGGCGTCGTCCACGCGGTCTTTCTTCTCCTTCATTTCCACCTCCGTGGTGGCACCCACGTAAATCACGGCCACGCCGCCGGAGAGCTTGCCCAGGCGCTCCTGGAGCTTCTCACGGTCGTAGTCGCTCTTGGTGGCGGAAATCTGGGAACGGATTTGGTCGGCCCTGTCCTTGATATCGGCCTGCAGGCCGGCACCGCCCACGATGGTGGTGTTCTCCTTGGTGATGGTCACTTTCTCGGCCTTGCCCAGCATCTGTACGTTGGCGTTCTGGAGGGTGAAGCCGCGCTCCTCGCTGATGACAACCGCACCGGTGAGGGTGGCGATGTCCTGCAGCATTTCCTTGCGGCGGTCGCCGAAGCCGGGGGCTTTCACGGCGGCTACCTTCAGGGTGCCCCGCAGGCGGTTCACCACTAGGGTCGTGAGGGCCTGGCCTTCCACGTCTTCGGCGATGATCAGGAGGCTCCGGCCTTCCCGGGCGACGGGCTCCAGCACCGGCATCAGGTCTTCCATATTGGAGATTTTCTTGTCCGTGAGGAGGATGTAGGCGTCGTCCAGGACGGCTTCCATCTTGTCCCCGTTGGTCATAAAGTAGGGGCTGATGTAGCCGCGGTCGAACTGCATGCCCTCGACCACCTTCACCTCGGTCTCGGTGCCCTTGGCTTCCTCGACGGTGATTACGCCGTCGCGGCCCACCTTCGCCATTGCCTCGGCGATGAGTTTGCCGATCTGGGCGTCGTTGTTGGCCGATACGGTGCCCACCTGTTCCACCTTGGAGTAGTCTTCGCCCACGGGCTGGCTCTGGGCCTTCAGGTCTTTCACCACGGCGGCCACGGCTTTGTCGATGCCCTTCTTCAGGTCCATCGGGTTGGCTCCGGCGGCCACGTTCTTCAGGCCCACGTTAATAATGGCCTGCGCCAGCACGGTGGCAGTCGTGGTGCCGTCACCGGCCTGGTCGTTGGTCTTGGAGGCGACCTCCTTCACCATCTGGGCGCCCATATTCTGGAACTGGTCCTCCAGCTCCACTTCCTTGGCCACGGTTACGCCGTCCTTGGTGATCTGGGGCGCGCCGAACTTTTTGGCGATGACTACGTTCCGGCCCTTGGGGCCCAGGGTTACCTTCACGGCATTCGCCAGTGCATCCGCACCGTCTTTCATCGCGGCGCGAACGTCCGTATTGAATTTGATTTCCTTTGCCATAGCTTACAGGATTGCTAAAATGTCACTCTGTTTCACGATGAGGTACTTCTTTCCGTCCACGGTGACCTCGGTTCCCGCATATTTGCCGTAGAGTACTACGTCGCCGTTTTTCACTTCCATCGGCTCGTCCTTGCTGCCCGGGCCCACGGCCACTACAGCGCCCTGCTGCGGTTTTTCCTTGGCGTTATCCGGGATGTAGAGGCCCCCGGCGGTCATGGTCTCGGCCTCTTTGGGCTCGACGACCACTCTTGTTCCTAAAGGTTTTAGCATAGTATCGTGTGTTTTAGTTTTTGTCTGCGGGGACTTTTATCAACGCGCGTGCCAAGGTGCCCGGAACTGACATTTTGGCAGGCCCGGTTTTTGCAGTATCCGGGGTGCTATGAAAAAGATCGTTCTACTCCTTTCCCTTCTGCTTGCAGGCGTTTTCGCCCAGGCGCAGTCCTATAAACTCGTTTTTGCCTCCGATATCCCCGAGGGCGCCGTGGAGGTGCTCACCCAGCGTTTCACCCAGATGCTGGAGGGCGGGGGCCTGAAGGTGGCAGACGAAGGGACCCTCCTGGAAGTGAAGGCGGCCGATGCCAGCCTCACCACCATCAATCCCAATTCGGGGCAGGTGCTCCTGGAAGTGGCGCTGGTCGCCAAAGCCGGTGAGGCCGCCGAAACCTTTAATATAAAAGGCGTGGGGGACGGTGAGGCCGATGCCTGGCTGCGCGCCGTCAAGCAGTTGCTGCCTCGCTCCAAAGCGGCCGCGCAGTTCGTGGAGAAGCTGAAAAATTAAATTTTTTGAAAATTTCTCAGAAAAAATTTGTCAGTTTCAAAAAAGGTAGTACCTTTGCAGTCCCATTCCGCGAGGAGTGGGATTTTTAGCGAAAAGAGTTCATTGAAAAGACTGAAAGGAAAGTACAAGAAAGCAAGTACAAACGAGCGTCAGTTTCTTTATAGGAAACTAAAGCGTCAGGGCAAGCTAACATTTATTTAAATATACAATGAAGAGTTTGATCCTGGCTCAGGATGAACGCTAGCGGCAGGCTTAACACATGCAAGTCGAGGGGCAGCGCGGAGTAGCAATACTCTGGCGGCGACCGGCGAAAGGGTGAGTAACGCGTGAGCAACATGCCCGGTACCGGGGGATAGTCGATGGAAACGTCGTGTAATACCCCGTAACAACAGAGGCCGCATGACCTTTGTTTAAGAGATTTATCGCTACCGGATTGGCTCGCGTCCCATTAGGCAGTTGGCGGGGTAACGGCCCACCAAACCGACGATGGGTAGGGGTTCTGAGAGGAAGGTCCCCCACATTGGAACTGAGACACGGTCCAGACTCCTACGGGAGGCAGCAGTGAGGAATATTGGACAATGGCCGAGAGGCTGATCCAGCCATGCCGCGTGCGGGAGG
>JAEEGH010001620.1_pt1 | contig 63860 bp, 42 predicted proteins | sample 9134181 | NCBI WGS metagenome assembly JAEEGH01 (sample SAMN16246544, study PRJNA631951) | gut metagenome | biome: gut microbiome; feature: rumen; material: DP-attached | host: Bos | place: Iran: Karaj | collected 2018-10
CACAGAGTGAGCCCTTCGAGTTTTTGGGTCTCTTCAATTGTAAGCATCATAGTACAAAATGAGCCCCTTTCCAAGGGGCGGCGACAGCGGGGATGTAAGAAAGATATCGCGTGTCCCGCGATACTTTTACCTTTGCACCCACGGAACAAGAGTGGACTAATTGTAAAGGAATGCTAAAAGAGAACTAACTAATTTATAGATTATAATCACTTTGTGACTAAGTCTTCATTCCTCCAACTTCTCCGCTCTTGATTCCTTTTGTTAAATAAAACGTAAAGGTAAGAGCGTATGAACAGAGAGTTGTACATTGGTGTGGACGTGTCGAAGAACTGGCTAGACTTGGCCTACTACGACGGTGTGGATGTTGACTGGCAACATGGTCACATCCGAGTAGACAATAAACAGTCCGGTTATGACAAGGTAGCCAAGTGGCTTAGGAAGCTAGGAACAGACAAGAGCAACGTGCTATTCTGTATGGAGTACACTGGGCTTTACTGCCATGACTTCCGCCTATGGCTAGAGCGGGAAAACCTTATTTATGGTATGGTGCAACCTCGCAAGATGCACCGGTTTGAACCTGACCTTGGAGAGAATGAGCGGGCTCTTGACCGCATCAAAACGGACGAAATGGACTCTTTTCGTATAGCGATGTATTGCGAGAAGCATTGCAGAAAGATCAAGTCCTCCCCATCTAAACTTCCTGGGGAAGCATATTTCAAACTAAAGCGACTGCTGGCAGAGCGTAAGCAGTATGCCAAGCACACAGTCTTGTATAAACAACAACTGCACGATATCTCTGTATATGACACTGATGGCTCACGAGAGCGAAAGCAGACAGAACTTGATCATCTGAAGAAAATGATTGCGCAGACAGATGCGGAAATCCAGCAAATTCTCAAAGAGGATCCTAGCTTGTACAGGAACTACGAGTTGCTTTATTCTGTAAGGGGTGTCGGGCTAGTCGTTGCATTGGAAACCATCATACTGACAGAGAACTTCACTTCAATAACCAATCCGCGAAAGTATGCCTGCTACATTGGAATAGCTCCTGCCAAGAAGGAATCTGGCGTCAGCGTAAGGGGTGGCGAACATGTGTCCAAGAAAGGATTTACACAGGCCAAGGCTGACCTGTCTATTGCCTGCCTTACGGCCCTTACCCATGATCCGAACATAAAGGCCTATTGGGAGCGCAAGAAGGAAGAGGGAAAGCCCACTGGCGTTGTCCTGAATGCGATCAAGTTTAAAATGGTGTTGCGTATGTTTGCTGTCATCAAACGGCAAAAGCCTTTCGTAGAGATAGACGGCTACAGGAAATAGCCTGTAGGCAGGCGTGAACCATTCCCGCGATAATGAATGCCTCTGTAATATCTATTTTTGGTTTATGACGCCTGCATCCGTCTTTTTTCACTACCTTTGTCCCTGCTTTAATCAACAAAAAAGGAGAGGGGCAAGGCGGAGGTAGTGAACTTTTTAGCCCTTAGACGAAGCTCTTAAACGGGATTTAGTCTCCTCTGCCCATTTGCTGGCTGCAGTACCTATTAGAGAATTGACGTGCTTGCGATACGCCTTTAAAAGATTTGGCTTACAGCCCTGCATGTCGCCCCTCTCGTAACTTAAACGCCGCAAAGGTATGAATAAAAATTGGTTTATCGGCATTGATGTCTCGAAAAAGACGCTGGACGCCTCGATTTTTGTCGCAGGCGAAGTGATTAACAGGTTTCCTCACACCCAGGTGAGGAACGACAAAGAGGGCTTTAAGGAGCTGCTCAAGTGGCTGAAGGAGCGTGGCGTAAGGCTTCAGGACGCTCTCATCGGACTGGAGTTTACCGGTTACTACTCTGATGCATTGGAGCAATTCCTGACTAGGAAAAAGCTCTGCTACACCATGTTGCCAACAACAGTCGTCAAACACTATCAGCGAGGCACTCGCGAAAAAAACGACAAAGTGGATTCAGCCAAGATTGCAGACTATCTGTTTCGTTTCCAGGGAACGGAGTGTATCAAGCAGCGTGTACTGCCCTCAAAGGCCATGCAGGAACTGAAAGTCCTGAAAAGCGAGCGTAAGTTTTATGTGCGCCATCGCACTGACTGCGAGAACCGCCAGAAGGTCGCCAAGTCAAAGGATGAACAGAAGAATCTGCAGAAGCTCATCGACCTTTACAACAAGGAGATTGAACTGATTGAGCAGAAAATGGCTGAGGTAGTGACATCTGATGATGAGATCTACCTGACGTATACCCGTCTGCTGACTATCCCTGGCATAGGCCCAGTCAATGCCATCAACACAATAGCCAATACCCAGAACTTTACGGCATTTGAGACCGCAAGGCAATATGCGAAGTATGTGGGCGTGGCACCCTCGGAACACTCATCAGGCACAAGTGTACGATGGCGTAGCAGACCCTCACCACACAGTGACCTCCAAGCGAAAGCCGACTTGTCAATGGCTGCCATGCGGGCTGTTGAATTCAGTATTGAAATGAACATTTATTATGAACGCAAATTAGGTAACAGGCCAGACGATAAAGACGTAAAGAGAAAAGCCCTGAATGCAGTCAAGTTTAAGCTCATCAGACAGATGTTTTCTGTTGCTAAGCAGCACAAGAATTTTATCCTGATGCAACAGGCTGAGATACATAACACCGACCAGCAGGTGAACTAACGCAGGAGTGCCTCCTGTCAATGTAGGTCTCGCTCATTAGGTGGATGCGGTTCACTAATTAGAAATCAAGAACTGATCTATTTGATAAAAGTATAAGACCGCGTCAATTTTGTAACGAAATCGGATTTATACATCTTTTCGTTGCAACAAAACCCATTGTCTCACCCTCTCAAAACACAAAAAACAGTCTGTTTAACACTATTTAAGTGATAATTTCTTGTTTTTGTCTTAGAAATCCAAAAGGTGCTGAAAGTCGTCGGTCTCTGCGACTTTCAGGTTAAGCCTCGTCTCTTTGAAAAGAGAAGAGGTTTGGTGAAGAGATTGAAGCCCCTTCTTATGAAGAAGGGGTTGGGGTTGATGGAGAAACCCTCTGCTAAGAGGGAAAAAGGGCTTTGGGGGCTGGCCCCCAACTAAAAATAGGGTTTAAAGGGGGAATCCCCTTAAATTAATCTTCAGACATATCCGCCACCATTTTGCGGTACATGGTATAAACCCGCTGGCGGGAGATATACCCCTGAAGCCGGGCATCGGAATCGAGGACCGGAAGCCAGTCTGCTCGCGTACGATCAAACGTCCGCATAACCTCCGCCATTGGCGTGGCCTCAGAAAGCATAGCCTTCGGTTCTATCATCAATTGACTAGAAGTGAAATGATGATACAGCTCCGTCCGGAACATCACATTCCGGATCTTCATGATCTCCACCTCACCGAGGAGCACCCCTGAGGGATCCAAAACAGGAAGCACCGACGAATTACTCCGACTGATCTTATGGACAATCTGTCCCAGTTCCATGTCAGGCGTGACACTCAGGTAATCCCGTTCGATGACCGAATCCAGATTCATCAGCGTCAGCACCGCATGATCGGTATGATGTGTAATCAGTTTACCCTCTTTTGCCAACCGGGCCCCATAGATACTATGCGGTTCAAAGATAATGATCGTGAGATACGCACATACCGAGACTATCATCAGCGGCACCAGGAGACTATATCCTCCGGTGAGTTCCGCAATGAGGAACATACCCGTCAAGGGCGCATGCATCACCCCCGACATCACACCCGCCATGCCCATCAGGGCAAAGTTCTTCTCCGGGATATAAACCCCTATCTGGTTGATGTTCCACAATCGAGAAAAGAGGAATCCCGTGAAGCACCCCACGAACAGACTCGGTGCGAATGTTCCACCACAGCCCCCACCTCCATTCGTGGCAGAGGTGGCAATGACCTTTGTGAGCAATACCAGAGCAATATAGCCCAACACCAGACTGCCCTGACCAGAGAAAAGTGAGTTGTTAAGGATCTGGTTCCAGTCGGCCTCAGTACGACCATTCAACAGGAGGTTGATACTACTATAACCCTCGCCATAAAGCGCTGGGAACAGGAAGATCAACAAGCTCAGGACGGTTCCTCCGATGGCCAATCGGATATGCGGATGTTCCTTGTATTTGGCGAAGATGCCCTCACAAAAGCCCATCATCCGGATGAAATACAGGGAGATGAGTCCACAGGAAATGCCCAACAATACACAGGCCGGGAGACGTTGGATAGACCACTCACTGTCGAGATGGAAAGAGAACAACGCTGCATCACCACTGAAGATATACGTGAAACACGTAGCTGTCACACACGACACCAAAATGGGCAGAAGCGATGACATCGTCATATCGATCATCAGGACCTCAAGCGTGAAGACCAGTCCCGCGATAGGTGCCTTGAAGATACCTGCGATGGCACCTGCCGCACCACAGCCCACCAGCGTCATCAACGTCTTCCGGTCGAGCTGGAAGAGTTTTCCGAGATTGGAACCAATCGCAGAACCCGTCAGCACAATCGGCGCCTCTGCTCCCACCGATCCACCAAAGCCAATGGTAATGGCCGAGGCAATGACCGATGACCACGTGTTATGCGACCTCAAGCGCGACTTGTTCGATGAGATGGCATAGAGGATACGTGTGATACCATGAGAGATATTATCCTTGACGATGTACCGCACAAAGAGCGATGTCAGGTAGATACCCACCACAGGATAGACCAGGTAGAGCCAGTTGGCCCTGGACTTCTCGAAGGAGCTGGTGAGGAGCATCACAATCTGATTGATGATCCAATGTAGCGAGAAGGCTGCCACAGCCGCAAAGAAACCCACGAGCAATGCCAGGATGAGGATGAACATCCTGTCGCTGACATGCGTCACACGCCATTCGTGCAGGCGATGCAGGTTACTTACGGATAATGGTGACTTCGCCATTGGCTTTCAGTTTGATGATGCTGGAAGGGGTATGAGGTTTGTGTTCCTGACGACGCGACCAACAGACATAGTCGACCGCCTCTATGATACGCGGATCAATGTCGCAGTAATTCTGTGCTGCAGGTTCGCCACTGATATTCGCTGAGGTAGAGACAATCGCTTTCTGGAAACGATAGCACAATTCTTTCGAGAAAGGCTCATTGGTAATGCGAATGCCTATGCTGCCATCCTCGGCAATGAGGTTCTCCGCCAAATTGATCGCCCCATCGAGAATCAACGTCGTGGGGCGTGTCACACTGGGGACAGGAACTGCTGTGACATTTCTTCCGGATGTCACAGCAGTTCCTGTCCCCAGTGTGACATCGATGAGCTGCCAGGCCACATCAGGAACGTTACGGATATAACGTTGGAGACGGGCATCACTGTCGACCAGACAGATGAGGGCCTTGGAGTCATCACGCTGTTTGATGTCGTAGACACGCTTGACGGCCTCAGGGTTGGTGGCGTCACAGCCAATGCCCCAGACGGTATCTGTAGGATAGAGAATCACGCCACCCCGTTTCATGGTCTCTACAGCGTTTCTTATGTCTTCTTCTCTTGTCATCAGAACTCTGAAGTAAAGTGGAACTTGATGTGTTTAAAGTCTTCCTGCGCCATGGAGAGAACATAACCAGAGTCAGCGAGGAAGACATCACGGCCCTCCTTGTCCTTCGCCATGTACTGATACTTGCGCTTCTTGAAATTCTCGAGCTCCGCATCATCGTCGCTCTCTATCCAACAAGCCTTGTAGAGATGCACCGGTTCCCAACGACACTTCGCGTTGTATTCGTTCTCCAGGCGATACTGGATGACCTCGAACTGCAACTGACCTACGGTACCGATGATCTTCCGGTTGTTGAACTGGTTGACAAACAACTGTGCCACACCCTCGTCCATCAATTGGTCGATACCCTTCTGCAACTGTTTGGAGCGCATGGGATCATCGTTCTCGATGTATTTGAAGAGCTCTGGCGAGAATGAGGGAAGGCCCCGGAAATGAAGTTGTTCACCCTCAGTGAGCGTATCACCAATCTTAAAGATACCACCCGTATCAGGCAGTCCCACGATATCCCCCGGCCACGCCTCATCGATGGTAGACTTGCGCTGTGCCATGAACTGCGTGGGTGAGGTGAAACGCATGGTCTTGCCCTGACGCACATGCAGGTAAGGTTGGTTGCGCTGGAACTTACCGCTGCACACCTTACAGAAAGCGATACAAGAACGATGGTTGGGATCGATATTCGCGGTGATCTTGAAGATAAAGCCCGTGAACTTCTTCTCCTCGGGTTCCACCTCACGTTCCTCCGCCTTGGTAGGACGAGGACTGGGGGCAATCTCCACGAAACAATTCAGCAGTTCCTGCACACCGAAATTATTCAGTGCAGAACCAAAGAACACCGGTGCCACCTCAGCAGAACGGTAGGTCTCCACATCAAACTCCGGGTAAACACCATCCACCAGTTCGAGGTCCTCGCGCAGTTTGGCGGCATTATCCTCCCCCACTCTCTGGTCGAGGTCAGTACTGTTGATATCGATCTCCACCTTGTCCGTCACACGCTGTTTATCAGGTGTGAAGAGGTCGAGTTTCTGTTCGTAGATATTATAGACGCCCTTGAACTTCGCGCCCTGATTGATCGGCCAGGACAAAGGACGCACCTTGATCTCGAGTTCCTGTTCGAGTTCATCGAGGAGGTCAAAGGGATCGCGTCCCTCACGGTCCATCTTATTGATAAAGATGATCACGGGTGTCTTACGCATGCGACAGACCGTCATCAGTTTACGTGTCTGCGTCTCCACACCCTTGGCCCCATCGACCACGATGATAGCCGAATCAACAGCCGTAAGGGTTCGGAAGGTATCCTCGGCAAAGTCCTGGTGACCCGGAGTATCGAGGATATTCACCTTATATTCAATATCCTTGCCCTCTGGCGTATAGTCAAACTCCATCACCGAGGTAGAGACAGAGATACCACGTTGTTTCTCAATGTCCATCCAGTCGGAAGTGGCAGTCTTTTTGATCTTGTTGTTCTTGACGGCACCAGCCACCTGGATCTGTCCTCCGAAGAGGAGGAATTTTTCTGTTAATGTCGTCTTACCGGCATCAGGGTGCGAAATAATCGCAAATGTTCTTCTTCTATCTATCTCTGGATTCATAATTTTGCAATGCAATCGGCGAGGGACTCTTCCCAGTAGGGCACCTCGATATTATAAGTCTGTTTGATCTTGGTCTTGTCAAGGACCGAATAATGCGGGCGTTTTGCAGGCGTGGGATACTCCGAAGTGTGCAAAGGTCGTACATGACAGGTGGTGATACCTGCAATGCGATGAATGGCCTTGGTGAAGTCGTACCAAGAGATGACCCCTTCGTTGGAGAAATGATAAACACCCGGTACAATCCCCTGTTCGATGGCAGCGAAGATGGCCACAGCCAGATCACGTGCATAGGTTGGCGTGCCTATCTGGTCGAAGATGACCCCCAGTTCAGGTTTCTCCTTACCCAGGCGAATCATCGTCTTCACAAAGTTATTGCCGAAGGTGGAATAGAGCCAGGCAGTACGGATGATCATCGACTGAGAGCAGAACTTCTGTACATTCAGTTCACCCACGAGTTTCGTCTTGCCATAGACACTGTTCGGACATGTATCCACCTCCTCGGTATAGGGCGTATGTTGGGTGCCATCGAAGACATAATCGGTGGAGATCTGGATCATCCATCCTCCGCGTTTTCCGATGGCTGCTGCCAAATAAGCAGGAGCCTCCGCATTCAATTTCGTGCACAACTCCTCATTCTCCTCGGCCTTGTCGACAGCTGTATAAGCCGCACAATTGACAATACCATCAATCTGGTTGTCATTCACGAACGCCTCAATAGCGTCTTGGTTGGTAATATCCAACTCTGCTACATCCGTATTAAAATAGGTATGCTGGGGGTGACTTGCCTCCAGCAACTGCATTTCGTTTCCTAATTGGCCATTACAGCCAGTAATCAAAATATTCATTATTCGAACTTTAAACCTTCTTCTTTATCCTTTTTATAATAGTCGGAGAGCATGCCGATAAAAGTGGTTATTTCCTTAACAGCATGTGCAGTATCAGGAGAGATATCCTTATGCTGCAGGCGGAGGAGCATGACACCATAAAGGGAGTTGAAACAAGTCTCAATCTCATTCTCATCCTTATTGGCTCCGCGGTTGCGCAGTTCTACGATAAAAGGCAGCACCTTGTAGTATTCTGCATTGTAGAAGGGAAATTTGGATGACTGGAGGAGTTGGTTGTGCAGGTCGATGAGCATCTGCATCGTCACCTGATTGATCTGCAGGTGTCCCTTTTCGCGACAACCCTCCTGGTTCATCATCCGGATGAGGTTCCCGAACCAGTCGAGCTCCTCTTCCTTCTGTTCATCGGTATAGTCAAACCGTTCCACCCACTCATCACGAATGCGTCTTAACGAACAGTCGAACGCCCTGATGGTATCCTCGACCTGCCACATATAAAGCAGGTATTCGGCAATATTCTTTTTTCTTAAATCCTGAGAAACGTACACAATTTACAATTTGACAATTTACAATTTACCATTTAGAAGCGCAGGAGGTTGGTTGTGGTGCCAAGGAGCATGATGATGGAACCAACGACCACAGCTGCACCAATGACTTGGTTGATGATGCGGATACCATTGGTATCAAACTTCGTGCGGATCTGATCGACCAGCCATGTCAGTCCCCACCACCAGAGCAACGCTCCTCCCACGATACTGGCAAAGCCCACGAGCATCTCGAAAGGATGGTTGGGCAACACAAAAGCAAACTGTGCGAATGTAGCCAGGAACAGGAAAATGATGAGCGGATTGGAGAAGGTGACCAAGAAGGCCGTCCACGTGTTATACCAGAGCGTACCCTTCTGTTGTCCTGACTGGTGCATCTTCCTCGTAGGGTCAGTGCGATAGGTATACAGTCCAAAGCAGAGCAGCATGATACTACCCGCTATCTGGAGGTAGAACCGGTTCTGGTCGTTGTTGATGAGATCCATGACAAACGACATACCGAAACCAGCGAAGCCTGCATAGATGATATCACTTGCCGCAGCACCAATGCCTGTGGCAAAACCATACCACCGTCCTTTGTTCAGTGTACGCTGGACACAGAGAATGCCCACAGGGCCCATCGGGGCACTGGCAATCACACCTATCATCATTCCTTTGAAGATGAAATCCAGGATATTTATTGGTACATGAAACGGCATAGCGGCTGCAAAATTACTAAAAATTCTTGAGACTACCTATTTTTCGCTGTCTTTTTTCTTTGTATTGATGCGAATGCTCATAATGGTCAAGTCATCATTGGGCTCTGCCCCATCACGATGCTCCTGTACGGCACTATAGAGCGCTTCGATGGTCTGCTGGGCACTGGCCTCAGGCATCGTCTGGAGAAGTTCGAGGATATGATCATCGCCAAACTGTTCCTGTTCGCGGTTCTCAGCCTCATTCAGTCCATCGGAGTAGACCACCAGCATCTTTCCATTGATATCATCGATACATTCACCATCATACTCCAGTCCAGGCCAGAGACCAATGGGTGCATTGGGCAACATCTCCAGGAACTCACCACCCAGTTTGTCACCGATATACGGTGGGTTATGACCAGCATTACAGAAGTTCATGGATCCCTCTTTCAGATCGATGCAGCCAATGAACAAGGTAACGAACATGCCCTGTTCATTATCCTCTGAGAGGGCAGTATTCATACGTGTGGCAATCTCCGCAGGCATCATATGCTGTGTGGCCAATGTACGGAACAGACGCGTTGCCTGTGCCATGAACAAGGATGCCGGAACACCCTTACCACTCACGTCGCCCAAGCAGAAATACAATTCATCACCCATAAGGAGATAGCCATAGAGATCGCCACCCACCTCCTTGGCCGGTTCTATCTTCGCATAGATATCCAGTCCTTCGCGGTTGGGGAAGATATTCGGCACCATCGACATCTGGATATCCCGCGCAATACGCAGTTCACTCTCTATTCGTTCACGATGCGCCGTGGCTTCCTCCAACTGATCATAGGCCACCTGCAATTTCTCATGCGCCACACGTAAGCGATGGGTAGACCTGCGTTTATGGAACGTGTAGATGGTAAAGAACAAGATGATGAGCAGCAGAGAAACAGCCGTCCACCACATGCGCTGCCGCGAGAGGTCAGCCTCCTTCTGCAAGATCTCCTGTTCCTTGCCCTGGGTGTCATAAAGTGTTGCCAATTCCGCCGTGGCACTGTTCTTCTGACCAGTGATGGCAGAATCGAGTACACTCAAGATCTTATTGGCCGCCACTCGGGCAGAGTCTTGACGACCCGCCTCTTTGTTGGCCCTGAACTTGGGAAGCATGTACAGTTGGATATTATCGAGCGAGGCCTCCATACCCCAGTGTTCCAATGTCTGGTCGAGGTAACGGTAGTTATCAGCAGCCTCCTGATAGCGCTCCGCCATGACCAGGTAGTCATTGGCATTGATATGTCCCGGAGCTGTCTTGGAGAAATCCGTCTTGAGGAACTCCTGATAAGCCTCTTCCGCATCCCTCTTCTTACCCAGTCCCAGCTTCGCCACAGCCCGCATGATCTCGATACGGCCCTGATACTCGTCGAAATAATCCTTTCGTGCATCCCGTTTCTGACGGTACTTATCAAGGAGCATCTCCGTACGGTCGATCCAATAGATGGACTCCGCATATCGACGCGTATTGATATACGCCATACTTGTGTAGACTGTGCCTAGGACTGCCTCTTGGAAACCACGACTCGTAGAATCCGACTGCCAACGGTTGGCATAGTGTCCACGCGCTGTGAGGAAACTCTCCTTGGCCTCCTCATCCTGTCCGAGGTTCAACTGACAACATCCGATATTATTGAGGAGGATGGCATAATCGATGTCCGACCCAATGCCCGACTCATCCATCTTCTTCACTGCCGGGATGGCCACCACCAGCGAACCCTCGTAGTCGCCCTTGACCAGCAAGAGCTCAGAGAGTCTGCGGGCACATTTGTTATAGCTCAGCTGGTCCTCTTTGGTATTCACCTCACACTCGATGGCCTTGCGGTAGTAGATCTCTGACATACGGTAATGTCCCTGATGGTAATAGGCCACACCCCGCCAACGATTGGCATCGAGTTGGGAGATCAGGCCCTCTTGCTCGTAGGCATTGGCCAATACGATCATGCTGTCGTACTCCATCCTCACGCCCACGTCGAACAAGACACTGTCAGCCTTGCTGGCCCTCACCTCGTGCCCCATACGTTCCTGGCAGGCAATGAAGACCATGGACATCAAGAAGAGAAGCAACCATGAGAAGTAGCGTTTTATTTTCATATTCCGTCTTGTGTTCACTTTGCGTATGCAAAGTTACAAAATATATTTGAAACCGCCAACAATTCTCGCAGAAATTGTTAGGATACGTGCGGTTTGAGGCAGACAAAAGGTTAATTTCCGTAAAAATGACCGATAATTGTGAGATTATTCGTAATTTTGTAGCATGAAACAACTTTAAGCAATAAAATATCATAAAACTATACAACAATGGAACAACAGAATGTTTTGAAGCCGTATGTAATCGGTTTGGATCTGGGAGGTACGAACTCCGTGTTTGGTATTGTCGATTCCCGTGGTGACATCAAGGCTACCACAGCCATCAAGACCGGTGGCTATGACAAGGTGGAAGACTATGTGGACGCCTGTGTAGAGGCATTGCAGGTGATCATCGATCAGGTAGGTGGTATTGAGAAGATCAAGGCCATGGGTATCGGTGCTCCTAACGGTAATTATTATAAAGGTACGATTGAGTTTGCGCCTAATCTGCCCTGGGCTCATAATGGTGTCATTCCCCTGGCACAGTTGTTCAGTGAGCGTCTGAACAATATCCCTGTGGCCCTGACCAATGATGCCAATGCCGCTGCCATCGGAGAGATGGTCTATGGTGTGGCCAGAGGTATGAAGAACTTCATCGTGATCACCTTAGGTACGGGTGTTGGCTCAGGTATCGTTGTGAACGGTCAGTTGCTCTATGGCCATGACGGTTTTGCAGGAGAGTTAGGTCATGTCACGATGGTACGTGGCGAAGAAGGCAGAATCTGCGGTTGTGGCAGAACCGGTTGTCTGGAAGCCTATTGTTCCGCCACTGGCGTTGCCCGTACAGCCCGTGAGCTGTTGGCCAAGACCACCCGTCCGAGTCTGTTGCGTGACATGAATCCCGATGACATCACCAGTCTCGACGTATCCATCGCTGCTGAGAAGGGTGACGAGTTGGCCAAGGAGATCTACGATTTCACCGGTAAGATGCTGGGAGAGGCCTGTGCAGACTTCGCCGCTTTCAGTAGTCCTGAGGCCTTTATCTTCTTCGGAGGCATGGTGAAGGCAGGTGAGCTGATTATGAAGCCCATCAGGGAGTCGTATAATGAGCATGTACTGAAAATCTTCAAGAACAAGGCGCAGTTCCTAGTGAGTGGCCTGGATGGTGCCAGTGCCGCAGTGCTGGGTGCCAGTGCCATTGGATGGGAAATTCAGTAAAAAAATGGAGGTTGGTGCAGGACGCTACCAACCTCTCTATAAAAAAGATAAGGTGAATCAGCAAAATGGCTGATAAGAATCTTATCGGCGGCAAATATACGAGTTATTTATCTAACTTGCAAATTTTTCAGCAAAAAAGTGACTATTTTCGATGTTTTTGTCGATAAAAACAACTTTTTTATATGTTTTTCGAAAAAAAACGCGCTAAAAATTTGCTTGTTTGAGAGAAACTTGATACCTTTGCCGCCAGAATTAGACAAAAACAGTTAGATATGAAGTGTCAGAACAACATTTGGTGGTGGCAGTGCTCGAGATTAAAAACGTCGCGAGGCTAAACGCCCTATCTGTTATTCAACGAAGATATAAGAGGCTCATCGCGACAGCGGTGAGTCTTTTTTCATTCAGTACACAACACAAATAAAAATATATAGAAAGATGAAAAGTTATCAAGTAGATGAAAATGGTTTTTACGGAGAGTTCGGTGGTGCATATGTACCTGAGATCCTTTACAAGTGCGTGCATGACCTACAAGAGGCCTATCTGCCGATCATCGAGTCGGAGGCCTTCAAACGCGAGTATCACGCCCTATTGAAGGACTATGTGGGACGTCCCTCGCCCTTGTACTATGCCCAGAGGATGAGTGAGCAGTATGGTTGTAAGCTCTATCTGAAACGTGAGGACCTAAACCACACCGGTGCCCACAAGATCAACAACACCATCGGTCAGATTCTCCTGGCCAAGCAGATGGGTAAGACCCGTATCATCGCAGAGACAGGTGCTGGTCAGCATGGTGTAGCCACTGCTACTGTCTGTGCACTGATGAACATGCAGTGTGAGGTATTTATGGGTGCCACCGACGTAGAGCGTCAGCACACCAATGTAGAGCGCATGAAGATGTTGGGTGCCCAGGTACATCCTGTACGTACGGGCAACATGACTCTGAGCGATGCTTGCAGTGAGGCCATCAGAGACTGGTGCTGTCATCCCCAGGACACCTTCTATATCGTCGGTTCCACGATGGGTCCCCATCCCTACCCCGACCTTGTGGCCAGGATGCAGAGCGTCATCTCCGAAGAAATCAAATGGCAGTTGGAAGAAAAGGAAGGCCGTGACTATCCCGACTACCTCATCGCCTGTATCGGAGGTGGTTCGAATGCTGCTGGTACCATCTACCACTATATGAATGATGAGCGCGTGAAGATCGTCCTGGCAGAGGCAGGAGGACATGGTTGGGAGACCAATCATACCGCTGCTACTATCCACAAAGGAACCGTCGGTATCCTGCATGGTGCCAAGATGCTGGTGATGCAAGATGAGGACGGACAGATTGAGGAGGCCTTCACCATCAGTGCTGGACTGGACTATCCCGGTGTAGGTCCTATGCATTGTAACATGGCCAAGGAAGGTCGTACACAGGTGTTAAGCATCAATGATGACGAAGCCATCTATGGCGGTTATGAACTGACCCGAATGGAAGGTATTATCCCAGCTATTGAGAGTGCCCATGCCATTGCAGCATTGAAGAAACTCCACTTCAAGAAAGATGATGTGGTAGTGTTGACAGTGAGTGGCAGAGGCGACAAGGATGTGGAGACGTACTTGAAGAACAAGGCCATGGCAGGAGAGTACGGAAACTTTTAGTGAATAGCGAACAGTGAATAGTGAAATATGAAGACATTTGAATATACAACCACGAGTAAGACAATATTGGCGGATTTATATACGCCAGTAGGTGTCTATATGAGGCTGAGAGACCTCTATCCGCAGAGTGCGCTGATGGAGAGTTCCGACTATCACGACAAGAGCAATGCCCGTTCGTTTATCGGTCTCCATCCCATCGCCAGTGTCGCCATTGGTCATGGAAAAGCCACCATCAACTACCCTGACGGGAGTGTTTTAGAGGAGATGATCCGTCCAGATTTTCAAGCCGAGCACGCCATTAACGCACTTCTTAAACGAATTGAAGTAAAAGGCAGGGATTCAGAGTTTTGTGGACTGTTTGGTTACACCTCATTTAATGCCGTCAGGTATTTCGAGAACATCCCTGTGAAGGATGAAACACAGGAAAAGAACGATGCACCAGACGTATTGTATGTACTATATAAAGAGGTGATTGTATTCGATCATCATAACAATACACTGAAGATAGTAAGTCTTTCGGAAAACTCAGAGAATTCAGAGATTTCTGAGATCCTCAAGGCCATGAATAAGGCCAACATACAGGCCTACGATTTCCATCCCGTAGGAGAGGTATCGAGTACCCTGACCGATGATGAGCATCGTGAAAATATCCGTAAAGGAATTCAACATTGTCTGCGCGGTGATGTCTTTCAGATTGTGCTGAGCAGACGCTTTATCCAGAAGTACGAAGGTGATGATTTCAAACTCTATCGTGCCCTGAGAAGCATCAATCCGAGTCCCTATCTCTTCTACTTCGACTTCGGCGGATTCAGGATTTTCGGTTCCTCACCAGAGACCCATTGCAGGATTCAAGGTAGGAAGGCCTTTATCGACCCCATTGCCGGTACTACCAAGCGTACAGGTGACGAGGAATCCGACAGACAAGGAGCCGAATACCTGCGTAATGATCCTAAGGAGAATGCCGAGCATGTGATGCTAGTAGACCTTGCCCGTAATGACCTGAGTCGTAATTGTCACGGGGTGAAGGTGGACTTCTATAAGGACCTGCAATATTATAGTCATGTGATTCATCTCGTCTCACGTGTCTCTGGTGAACTCGATGAGGGTGCTGATCCTATCAAGGCCTTTATCGACACCTTCCCCGCAGGTACCCTCTCCGGTGCCCCGAAAGTCAGGGCCATGCAGTTGATCTCTGAATACGAGCCCCATAACCGCGGTGCCTATGGCGGGTGTATCGGTATGATCGGTCTCGACGGAAGTCTGAACCAGGCCATCACCATCCGTACGTTTGTCTCGAGAAATGGTGAACTGTGGTTCCAGGCTGGTGGCGGTATCGTTGCCAAGAGTGATGTGGAATATGAGTTGCAGGAAGTGAATAACAAACTCGGCGCGTTGAGACGCGCGATTAGCCAAGCTGAATCGCTTTAGTGAATAGTGAATAATGAATAGTGAATAGTAATATGAAAGTAGTCATTATAGATAATTACGACTCATTTACGTATAATCTGAGTCATTTGATCAAGGAACTGGGCGCTGAGGTAACCGTACTGCGCAATGACCAGTTCAAATTAGAAGACCTGGAACCGTACAACAAGATTGTGCTTTCACCGGGTCCTGGTATTCCCTCTGAGGCAGGACTGCTGTTGGATGTCATCCGCTGCTATGCAGGAAAGAAGCCTATCCTGGGTGTCTGTCTGGGACACCAGGCCATTGGAGAGGCGTTTGGTGGACAACTAGAGAATCTCTCTGACGTCTTCCACGGTGTTGCCACTCCCTGTCGTATCATCGCTGACGACCCCCTTTTCAGCGGTCTGGAGCGAGAGATCACCATAGGACGTTATCATTCCTGGGTGGCATCAAAAGAAGCCTTCCCTAACTGTTTAGAGGTCACTGCAGAGAGTCCTGAGGGACAAATCATGGCCCTGCGTCACAAGACGTTGAACGTGAGAGGCATCCAATTCCATCCGGAGAGTGTGCTGACCCCCGATGGCAAGAAAATGATACAAAACTGGCTGTATCTTTAGTGAACAGTGAATAGTGAACAGTGAATAGTGAATAAATAACACAAATATGGAACAGACAATGAAAGGCTATCTCTTCCGCCTGTTGAATCACGAAGAGCTCTCCCGCGAGGAGATGAAAACGATTTTGATTGGTATCACCCATTCAGAGTATCCCAACGAACAGATCACCGCCCTGCTGACCTGTCTGCAGATGAGAGGCGTGACTGTGGATGAACTCCTTGGTTTCCGCGATGGTATCCTGGAGACCGGTGTCCCTGCCGTACTGCAAGCAGACCGTTATATCGATGTGGTAGGTACTGGTGGTGACCGTAAGAACACCTTTAATATCTCCACCACCGCCTGTTTTGTGATTGCAGGAGCAGGTTACAAGGTGGCCAAACATGGAAACTATGCCGCCACCTCAGTGAGTGGTGCCTCGAATGTCATCCAGCATCACGGCATCAAGTTTACCGATGACATCGACAAACTGAACCGTAGCCTCAACGAGGCCGGCATCGTGTATCTCCATGCCCAGTTGTTTGCCAAAGCCATGAAGTTTGTTGGTCCGATTCGCAAGGCCCTGCAGTTCCCCACCATCTTCAACCTCTTGGGTCCCATCGTCAATCCCTCACAGCCTAAGTGCCAGCTGCTGGGTGTAGCCAACCTCGATCAGATGCGTCTCTACAACAATGTGTATCAGAAGTTGGGCATTGATTATGGTATTGTCAACTCCATCGACGGCTATGACGAGATCTCTTTGACGGGCGATTTCAAAGTGACCACTAACAATTACGAGCGTATCTTCAAGCCCCAGGATTTAGGTTTTGCCATCGCCAAGCCTGAGGAACTCGTGGGAGGAGCTACTGAGGAAGAGGCTGCACAAATCTTCGACTCTGTGCTTGAGAACCGTGCCCTGCCTGCCCAGAAGAACATCGTACTGGCCAATGCAGGCTTTGGTATTCAGGTATTGGAGAAGGGGCAGAAGAGCATTGAAGAGTGTATTGAGATTGCCCGCGAGAGTATTGATAGCGGTGCTGCGCTGAGAACCTTCAAGAAGTTCGTGGAGCTCAACAGTTAAGATATGCAAGACATCCTACAAGAAATCGTTGCCCACAAGTGCATCGAAGTAGAGCGTTTCAAGGCGCAGCTCAGTGAACAGGAGATCCACCGTCAGGTAGAGACTATCCTGGACTTCAGCACCCCCTCGCTATCAAAGGCCCTCTGTGCGTCAGACAGTGGCATCATCGCCGAGTTCAAGCGTAAGTCACCCTCGAAGGGTTGGATCAAGGAGGAAGGCGAGGCAGAAGAGATACCCCTGAGTTATCAGCAACATGGTGCTGCAGCCCTCTCCATCCTGACCGACGAGCAGTTCTTCGGTGGCAGTGATGAGTTTATCCGCATCGCCCGTCATCAGGGTGTGAAGATCCCTATCCTCTATAAGAACTTTGTCATCGACGAATATCAGTTATTCCAGGCCCGCCTCTGTGGTGCCTCGGCTGTATTGCTCATTGCAGCCTGTCTGACAAAGACCGACTGTCAAGCCTTGCAGCAGACCGCCCATGAGCTGGGATTGGAGGTGTTGTTGGAGATGCATAGTCAGGAAGAACTGGAATATGCCGAGCAGACACCTGATCTCTGCGGTATCAACAACCGTCATCTGGGCTCGTTTGTGACCGATGTAGAGACTTCTTTCCGCTTAGCGGAGTATTTACCCAGAGAGGCTGTGAAAGTCAGTGAGAGCGGACTTTCCGACCCTCTGACGGTCAAGCAACTACGTTCTGCCGGTTTCCGTGGTTTCCTGATGGGCGAGCATTTCATGAAGAGTGCTGACCCGGGAAAGGCGTTGGAGGCATTTATTCAACAGTTATAGTCATTGAGGATGAAGCGTGAAAAATTAGTGATCAAAGTATGTGGCATGCGAGAAGCAGAAAACATCCGCGATATCGAGGCCCTCGGTATCAATTGGATGGGTTTTATCTTCTGGCCTAAGTCAAGTCGCTATGTCAGTGAACGACCTGACTACCAGCCTCAGCATGTCAAGCGTGTGGGTGTCTTTGTTGATGAGGATCTGGATACTGTCAGGAAGAAGGCTGATGACTATGCCCTCGACCTCATCCAGCTTCACGGCTCTGAGTCGCCAGACTACATCCGAGATCTCAAGACCCCATCTTCCATCAACCCTCTTACATCATCCATCATCAAGGCCTTTAACATCGCCACAGCCCATGATCTGGAACAGACCAAGGAATACGAAGGAATCGTCGACTATTTCCTCTTCGATACCAAAGGGCCTTCTGTGGGAGGTAATGGTGTACAGTTCAACTGGGATGTGCTCAAAGACTATCACGGAAAGACGCCTTTCCTATTGAGTGGAGGCATTGGTCCTGAGGATGTCCAACGTATTCAGGCCTTCCACCACCCACAATGCATCGGCATCGACCTGAACTCCCGCTTCGAACTCTCCCCAGGTCTCAAGGACATCACAGTCCTCCGAAAATTCTTAAATGAATTAAATCGATAAATAAATTGTACATTGTAAATTGTCAAATTGTAAATGATATGATGAACAAGATTAATCAACTTTTCGACAATAGCAAGGAGAAAAAACTCCTTTCGCTCTATTTCTGTGCCGGTAGTCCCACGTTAGAAGGCACTGCCGATGTAATTCTCGCCATGCAGCGCAAGGGTATTGCCATGGTAGAAGTAGGTATTCCTTTCAGTGACCCCTTGGCCGATGGACCTGTCATCCAGAGTGCCGCCACCAAAGCCCTGAAAAATGGCATGAGCCTCAGCAAGCTCTTCGCACAGTTGGAAGCCATCAAAGATCAGGTAGAGATTCCCTTGGTGCTGATGGGTTATCTGAACCCCATCCTGCACTATGGCATTGAGCAGTTCTGTCAGAGTTGTGTCAAGGCAGGTGTCAGTGGTGCCATCATCCCCGACCTGCCTTTCGACGACTACCTGAACCTCGTCAAACCCATTGCCGACCAGTACGACCTGCGTATCATCATGCTCATCACTCCGGAGACCAGCGAGGAACGTATCCGCTTCATCGACGAGCATACCGATGGTTTTATTTACATGGTGTCATCGGCCTCGATCACAGGTACACAGAAGAGTTTCGATGATCAGAAGCAGGCCTATTTCCGCAAGATCAACGCCATGAACCTGCGTAATCCCCGTATGATCGGCTTTGGCATCTCGAATGCCCAGACACTGAAAGCTGCCCAGGACAATGCCGCCGGAGCCATCATCGGTTCAAAGTTCGTCACCCTTCTGGATGAGGCCCAAGGCGATGCCGAGAAAGCACTCGACACCCTGTTCGAAGCACTCGAACTATAACGTTTACGTTAAGTTTTTCCATCATTTAGTTCGTTGTTTCACGTAATATTCGTATCTTTGCAAACGAATCGTGAAACTACGGACTAAATTGCTAAAAATAAATGATGAAAAGACTATTTCAATTTTTGATGCTCTGTCTGTTGGCACCGGCCTTGGCCCATGCCCAGCAATGGGACGAAGCCTTGTACAAGCAGATTGAACAGAGTATCCGTGTGCCTCAGTTCCCTGATCAGACGTATCTGATCACCAAGTATGGTGCCAAAACCGATGCTACGGCCGCCCAGAACCAGAAGGCCATTCAGAAAACCATCGACCTCTGTTCAAAGAAAGGTGGCGGTAAGGTGGTAGTGCCTGCAGGCAGTAAATTCCTGACAGGTGCCATCCAGCTGAAGAGTGGTGTCAACCTCGAAGTACAGGAAGGGGCAGTATTGGAGTTCGCCTTCGAGCCTGAGCTCTACCCCATCGTAGAAACCTCTTGGGAAGGTTTGGAGTGCTTCAATATCTCGCCCTGTGTCTATGCCTTCAAGGCTAAGGACATCGCCATCACCGGTAAGGGTACCATCGATGGTGGTGGCAGCAGAGACACCTGGTGGCCCTGGGTTGGTAATGCCCGATTTGGTTATAAGGGAGAAGGTCCCGCCCAGAACAAAGGCGGTCGTGCCCGAATGCTGAAGAATGGTGAGGATGGTATTCCTATGTATAATGAAAAAGGAGAACGCTCACCCGAGCGCGTATTCGGGCCTCAGGATGGCATGCGTCCTCAGCTCGTCAACTTCAACAAGTGTGAAGGTATTCTCCTCGAGGATATCACCCTCCTGCGTTCGCCCTTCTGGGTAATTCATCCCTTGCACTCCACCGATATCACTGTTCGCAGGGTGAAGATGATCAACGATGGTCCTAATGGTGACGGTTGTGACCCCGAGTGTTGTAACCGTGTGCTGATTGAGGATTGTTTCTTCAATACCGGCGACGACTGTATCGCCATCAAGAGCGGTCGTAACCGCGATGGTCGTGAGCGTAACATGCCTTCGCAGAACATCATCATCCGCAACTGTGAGATGAAGAATGGTCATGGTGGTGTGGTGATTGGTTCTGAGATCAGTGGCGGTTGTAAGAATGTCTTCGCCCATGACTGTGTGATGGACTCTCCAGAGTTGGAGCGTGTGCTGCGCATCAAGACCAATTCCTGTCGCGGTGGCATCATCGAGAACATCAACATGAAAGATGTAAAGGTGGGTGTCTGCAAGGAGTCGATTCTGAAAATCAATCTTGACTACGAGCACAACGAAGTCTGCTGTCGTGGTTACTATCCCACCGTGCGCAATGTCTATATGGAGAATGTCACCAGTGAAAAGTCGAAATACGGTGTCCAGATCATCGGTCTCGAGGAAGACACGTACGTTTATGACATCTTCGTGAAGAATTGTAAGTTCAACGGTGTGCAGTCTGGCAATTTCTCTTCTGGCAAGACCCGCAACGTGAAATTTGAGAATCTCTTTGTCAATGGTTCGCTGGCTCTCACCGAGATGCCCTATAAGCACTACAGCGAGTGGATGACCTATAGTGAGATGAAACGTACACCGAAGAGTTATCTGCTCGATTTCTCCACCCAGCCCAAATGGAGCTATGTGATGGGTATTGAACTCGAAGGTATGCTCGACACCTATCTTAAATACGGTGGTGAGGACATCAAGAAATACTGTCAGGACTATACCAATCAGATGATCAATGAGAAGGGTGAGATCCTAGGGTATAACATCCTCGACTACAACCTCGACAACATCCGTACCGGTCATTTCGTGACGCGCATGTACAATCTCTATCCTGAGCAGAAGAACCTCATCGCCATGCAGACCATGATGAAACAGTTGAAGGACCAGCCCCGTACCAAGGTCGACAAGGTATTCTGGCACAAGGCCATCTACGCCTATCAGGTTTGGCTCGACGGTATTTTCATGGGTCTGCCCTTTCGTTGTCTGACAGCCGCCACACAGCTCAAGCCCAAAGAGGCCGTGAAGATCTACGACGATGCTGTGAATCAGCTGAAAATCACCTATGAGCGCACCCTCGATGCGAAGACCGGACTGAACCGTCATGCCTACGATGAGACGCGCAACACCTTCTGGGCCGACAAAGAAACAGGTCTGTCGCAGCACTGCTGGGCCAGAGCCCAGGGTTGGTACTCGATGGCCTTGATCGAAGTGCTCGATGCGCTGCCAGAGGACTATTCCCGTCGTGGTGAGGTCATAGAGTTGCTGCAGAAAGACCTCGATGCCATTATCAAGTGGCAGGACAAGAAGACAGGCACCTGGTATCAGGTGATGGACTCCCCCGAACGCGAGGGTAATTATCTGGAATCTACGGCCACCTCGATGTTTGCCTACGTGCTGTTGAAAGCCTATAACAAGGGCTATCTCGGCACCAAATACCGCGATGCAGGCATCAAGGCCTACAAGGGCATCATCAACAACATGATCCGCGTAAATGGCGACAAGACCATTTCACTCACCAACTGTTGTTCGGTGGCAGGACTTGGTCCGGCTGCCACGCCTGAGGTCATCGCTGCCATGAAGAAGATCAACCCCAAGGGCAGTGTCAATGAGAACAAACGACGGGACGGCGGTTATCAGTACTATCTCTCGGAACCCATCCGCGATAATGACGCCAAGGGCATAGGGCCGTTTATATGGGCCTCGCTCGAAATGGAGAAACTAGGCTACACAACAGATAACACGACGGCTGCCATCGACAGGCAAGCCGTCGTGAATCGTCATAACCCCCTCATCACCGAGGCCGATCCCCTTGCTTCGCTTAGTGTGGGCAATGGTCACTTTGCAACTACCGTTGATATCACCGGTCTGCAGAGCTACCCTTTTGAATATGGGGCAGGTGTGCCCCTGAACGCCATGTCCGACTGGGGATGGCACTCGTTCGAAAACACCAACCACCTACAGCCTTCTGAGTCGGAAAAGACCTATGAATTCGGTCATGGACACCCAGAGGTCTATGCGGTGGAATTCAAGAAAGCAGAGGACGGCCGTCACAAACAGGCTACGGAGTATTTCCGTGTCAACCCCCATCGTCTGAACCTTGGTACCATCGGCCTCAGCCTCAAAGATGCCAAAGGCGAGACCATTCCCCTGACCGCGCTGAAACAGTCCAAACAGTCGCTCCTGCTCTGGGATGGCGAGATAGAATCGTCATTCAGAGTGGATGGTGAGATGGTAGAAGTGACTACCAGCGTCCATCCTCAGAAAGATGCTCTGTATGCCCGTATCAAGAGTAACCTGTTTAAAGACCAGCGCGCTACTATCTCCCTGCGCTTCTCCTACCCCACAGGCAAACATGCGGATGATGCCAACGACTGGACAAAGCCCGAGAAGCACCATTCAAAGATCATCGCCCAGAACGACCACTCGGCCGTCATTGAGCGCACCCTCGATGCTACAAGCTATTACGTCACACTCACTTGGGCGGGGAATGCCACCTTACAAGAGTGTGACCGCCATCATTTCGAACTTACTACCACCGATGATGTGCTGACTTTCTCGGCAGAGTATTCTCAGAATAATCCGAGTCATCAGAGCACTCCGAGTACTCCGATTTTCCCCTTCGATTACGCCAGCTATCACAAGGCCACGCAGAAATTCTGGCATGACTGGTGGCAATCAGGTGCTATCGTTGATTTCTCGCAGTGCACCGACCCTCGTGCCCAGGAATTAGAGCGACGCGTGGTCTTATCGCAGTATCTCACCCAGATCAACTGCGCCAACAACATGCCCCCGCAGGAGACAGGCCTGACTTATAATTCCTGGTTCGGTCGTCCTCATCTGGAAATGACCTGGTGGCATGCAGTCGACTTCGCCCTTTGGAACCATCCCGAGAATATCCGTCAGATGCTCGAATGGTATAACAACACCGCCTATCCTGTGGCCCGGAAGATTGCAGAGCGTCAAGGTTTTAAGGGCGTGCGATGGATGAAGATGACTGACCCTTGGGCGGGTGAGGCTCCCTCAAACACCGGTTCGTTCCTCATCTGGCAACAACCACACTACATCTATCTGGCAGAAGAGATGTATCGCGCCAATCCCTCAGAAGAGACCTTGCAGAAATACGCTGAGCAGGTTGAAGCCACAGCCGAGTTCATGGCAGACTTTGTGAATTATGATGCGCAACGACAACAATACGACCTGAAGGGCAGTACTGCCATGCAGGAGTGCATGACCAAGGATATTTCTTTTAACCAGCCTTTCGAACTCGCCTATTGGCAATATGGGCTTAGTCTCGCCAACCAATGGCGGGAGCGCATGGGGAAACCCCGCGACAAAGGATGGGACAACATCATTACCCAGCTCTCCAAATTGCCTGAGGTTCAGGGCATCTATACTGCCGGTCTTCCCATCGGCGAAACCGACAATCTGGAATCCTTCGATCCCTTCGACACCGTCGACCTAAACGGCCAGAGCAAACTCTCAACTCTCAACTCTCAACTCTCAACTAAAAAAGAGTCCTTCGCTGATAAGATCCGTAACGACCACCCGGCAGTCCTTGGTGCCTGTGGCATGCTACCCAGTGCGCACACGCCTTATTCCTTATTATATGACGAAGCCAAGATGAAGCAGACCCTCGACTGGGTAATGAAACACTGGAATTGGGCCACCACCTGGGGTTGGGACTATGGAATGATTGCCATGTGTGCGGCTCGCTTAGGCGACCCAAAGACCGCCCTCAAGGCCCTGCTCATCGACACGCAGAAAAATACTTACCTGAAGAATGGCCATAACTTCCAGACCGCCGATCGCCTGCGCATCTATCTCCCTGGCAACGGCGCTTTACTCACCGCCATCGCCATGATGTGTGCCGGCTGGGATGGTTGTCAGGAACCTCTCAACCCCGGTTTTCCCAAAGACGGCACTTGGAATGTCCGCTGGGAAGGTCTGCAACGCATGCAATAGACTCATTTCAGCGATTATGCAAACGTTTTAGTGAGTTTTTACGACAAAGATATACCAGATGAAACAAAAATGATGTATCTTTGCAACCAGAATACAAACTACCTCTTAAATATATGAACAGATTTTTATCATTAGTTGTGATGTCTTTCATCAGCCTTATGATGACGGCACAGACACAGGTTCCCGCCTTCCCCGGCGCTGAGGGACACGGACGTTATACCACCGGTGGACGCGGTGGAGATGTCTATCACGTAACCAACCTAAACGACTCTGGTACAGGCTCGCTACGCGATGCTGTCAGCAAAGCAAATCGCATCGTGGTGTTCGATGTAGCTGGTGTCATCGCCTTGAAGAGCGACCTCACCATCAAAGACAACATCACCATCGCCGGACAGACAGCCCCCTACCCTGGTATTACCCTTCGTTACCGTACAGTACGTCCGGGTGCCAACAACATCATCCGTTTCATCCGCATCCGACGCGGACAGGAAAAAGATGTCAACGATGGTGCTGATGCCCTCTGGCAACGACAGAAGACGGCTATGATCCTCGACCACTGTTCCTTCTCGTGGAGTATCGACGAGGTGGCCTCATTCTACGACAACAATAATTTCACCATGCAGTGGTGTACCCTCGGTGAGAGCCTCAACAACGCAGGTCACGGCAAGGGCGCACACGGCTATGGCGGCATCTGGGGTGGTAAACTCGCCTCCTTCCACCATAATATGATCTGCCACGTAAACAACCGTGCACCACGTTTCAACGGTGCCCGCTACAATTGGAGCGGCTATAAAAACAACCTGCTGTACGATGAATACAAATGGGGAAATACCGTGCAGGCTGAGAATGTAGACTTCCGCAACTGCGTCATCTACAACTGCGGTAACGGCTGCTACGGCGGTCCTGGCGGAGGCTATATCAACATCGTCAACAATTTCTACAAGACCGGACCATCAGCATCTACAAGCAGGGTTACAACCGTCTCTATTGCAAATAGTACTAGTTCCAAAGATAATAAAGAATATTGGGATATGACCAGCCGCTATTATATCAACGGCAATCAGGTGAATTCCACAGAAAATAAAGACTGGAAAGACGTTTCATACGACAGTGGGATACAAACCATCGATGGAGAGAAATACACGATCGATTCTCTTCACTATTATGGCGACACTGTCACATATGTAAAGAACAACAAAGGTGTGGACTGTGTTAAGATCAAGTTGGATGGTCCGACAGTAACAGGCGAAGTGACCACCCACACGGCCACCACAGCCTTCGACAAAGTACTCACCTATTCAGGCGCTTCACTCTTTATTGATGAGGTGGATGCCCGCTATTTCCAAGAGGCAAAGGACGGTACGGCCACTTATACCGGTTCCGTCACAAAGAAGGCTGGGAGAATCGACCTCGTGTCGGATGTCAATGGCTATACTGAGGATAATTTCCCAACAGGTCAGCGTGAGGCCGACTTCGATGCCGATGGTGATGGTATTGCCGATGCTTGGGAGGAAGCTAATGGTGGTGATCTGGATCCGAATGCCTATACGGTTGATACAAAGGGCTGGTATACCAATTTGGAAGTCTATATCAACTCCCTCGTGGAGGACATTATGAAGCAGGGCAATGCCGATGCAGAAAGCGCTGTAGAGGAATATTATCCCGCCTACAAGACCCCCACCGCCATTCAAACCGTAAAGGCCCAAACCCTCAACAACGCCACTTATAACCTCTCCGGCCAACGTGTTGACGCCAGCTACAAGGGGCTGGTCATATGCAATGGAAAACGGTTCATCCAAGGCTAAGATACAAATAGGGACGCTTCACTAACGTCCCTTTTTTTATATCCTTCAACGTAAACGTTTACGAAAAAATAATCTGCAAATACTTTCCTTTATAAATAATAATGTGTATCTTTGCAGTCTAGAAACGAACAAAATCATATATTAACACTAAACAAAAACATGTTATGCTAACAAGACAGATGAAGCAAATGCTTGTGATGTTCCTGGCGGTGCTGGGAATGGCACAGACGGCTGCGGCTGCTGACTTCAAGGATTTCAGCGTGATCGTCAACAATCAGGACGGTACACTGCTGACCGCCGATGAGCAGAGCCAAGGCACAGTCTTTGAGTTCGGAGTGGCTGCGACCGACGAAAAAACGAGTCGCGTCGCCAAGGATGACGCCAATGCTGTAGCTACCGTCAGCGGTAAGTTCCACAGCGAACACGGCAGTCAGTCACTGAAAGTGGTGGTGCCCAACGTAACCAACGTGAAGATTACTGTGGGACAGTGTACCTACAGCGGTAAGACCATCATGGTGACCAACGACAAGGGCGAGGAAGTGACCTCGAAGACCCCGTCGAACCCCGGTTGCTGGAAGAACGACCGCAACAATGTGGACGTGCTCTACTACACCGGTGAGGCTACCACACTGACCATTACCGGCATGGACTATTGTCCCTATGTGGCCGTAAGCGCTATGACGGAGGATGAGATCGCCCAGGTGAACACCGAGTTTACGCTGACATACTACGATACTGACAACACTACCGTGATCGGTACGCAAAAGGTGAAGGGTCAGACCGCCATCGGCGAGTTCGCTTTTGGCGAGAGAAACATCACCCTGTTGGACGGTGTGTTATTCCGCGGCTGGATCAGCACCCCTCAGGCCATCAAGAAAGTTAAGGTGACCGACAAGGTAGAGAGCGACATGAGCCTCTATCCCATGATGACCCCCATGGAGATCATCACCGGCAGCGCAGTCTTTACCTATGACCTGACCACCGACGCCTTTGATCCTGAAGACCATGAGTGCATCGAGATCGAAGACGGCGGTTACTACTACAATACCCACGGATGGACCTTCGGCCCCGGCCAGACCATCAATCTCTGGGTAGCCGGCGATGCCACCATCACCATCGGTGGCTGCGCGTATTCCAGCGGTGAGCCCATCGTGATTACCGATATGCAAGGTAACAACGTCGGCTCTATCAGCGGCAAGAACGACTCTGACGGTGGCATCAACACCTTCGAGTATGTAGGCGTCCCCACCAGACTGACACTGACCTTCGGCGGTCGTGACTATATCCACAGCGTGGGCATCGCCAACCACAGCAAGCCCGTCACTGCCGACGTCAAAGGAACCTGGAGTTACGACAATGCCGACATCATGGCAGCCACAATGGCGTTCTCAGGCAAAACAGAGAGCGGTGAGGTAGAAGACATCGAGAAGAACGGTCTGACGATGATCATCGAGGCCAATGGTGCCAACTTCCGCAACAACGGCAATAACATTCAGGTAGCTACGGGCGCTGTCTTCAAGATTCCTGTAGCAAACGCAGGTGATGTCGTTACCGTCACTGGTTATCCCGGCTATTCGAAGTACACCATCGGTCAGGAGAAGACCGTCCATAGCGACATAACCAAATATGAGGCGAGTGCCGAAGATGCTGAGCAGGGCTTTGTGGCCGTGACCTCAGCCGACAACAACAACTACTATCTGTCGCTCTCCGTGCTGCAGAAGGCTCCAAAGCAACTGGCTAACCTCGACAACGAGCCTGCCACAGCCACCTTCGTCTTCAATGCCGGTACTGACGGACAGCAGGCAGAGTTCGGCGATGCTGCCGACTATTTCGTGACCAGTAAGGTGACTTACGGCAGCAACCTCTGGATCAAAGATGCCAACTCGAACCAGACACGTTTCGAGCCCTATACGCAGCAGAACGAAGGCGAGAGCGGCACAGCTGCCGATGAGAGCAACGCCATTAAGTTCCTCATCCAGCCCAACTTCGGACTGTCCTTCACCCCGAAGAAGGTATCGTTGAAGACCACCCGCTTCGGTACGGACAACGGTCTGCTCGACTTCTCTTGGTTGAATCCCGACGGCAGCACCGTATCGCTGGCCGTAGGTGTGAAGCCCAAGCGTAACAACGACAGTCCCAACTACTCGGAGCTCTCATACGACATCACCGGTGCTACACCTGCTGAGGGTACCTGTGGACTGGTGGTCAACCTCTATCACCTGCAGAGCGGCAAGCAGATTGGTTTCGGAGAAATCGTGATCGAAGGAACGCTCAACGGACAGGAGAAGGAAGTGCCCGTGCTGGCCACCATCACCGTCAACGGCACTGAGTACAGTGTAGAAAAGGTGTTCGGCGATGCCTACGAGGCAGAGATGGAACTCTCGAAGAAAGACAAGATGGTCGGCGAGACCAACCCCATCGAGGCCACTGCCAAGAAGGGTGAGATCGGTGTCATCGGCTACGTAGGCGACGACACCAAGTGCGTGGTGACCATCCCGATGACACAGGGAGAAACCACTGTTGACTACGTGCTGACACTGGTACAGAAGCCCGACTTCACACTGACCTATATCGACACCGACAAGAAGACCATTCTCGGCGAGTTCAAGCGCGAGAAGGACGAGGCTATCGGTGAGTTTGATATCGACGCCGCAACAGCTACCGCTGAGGAAGGCACGAAGGTACGCGGCTGGTTTAAGATGACTGCCGGTGGTGAGAAATACACTGCCGAGACCGTGGTGACCAGCAACCTCAACCTCTACGCTGTGGCTACGGAGATTGAGACCGCCAGCACCCATAAGAAGTATATCTTCGACCTGACCGACAAGCTCTTCGATGCCGATGACCACGAGGCCTTCAACCCCTCGGGCAGCTACTATTGGCACGATGCACAGCACGGTTGGGCATTCAAGAAAGACGATAACAACAAGATCGACCTGCTCGTAGGTCCGAAGGCCACCGTATCTGTGACCCTCTGTCGCTACGGTGCTGCCGATGATATTGAGATCTTCGACGCCAGAGGCAAGAAGCTCGGCACCCTGCCAGGTGTGAACAGCGAAGAGGTGGATGGTGAGATCGTTGCCTTCAACTACGAGGGCGAACCCGGCACACTGACTCTGAAACTGAATACCAGCGGTGAGATGTATCTGCACGGTGTGAAGATCGTGAACACCTCAGAGACCAACTACGAGAGCCAGGGCCACTGGTACTTCGTGAAGCCCGGCAATGCAGAGAGTCTGCTCGACGTACTTGACATCGTCAACGGCATCAACGCCTCGAAGGATGCTGAGCGCTCATTCATCTACCTGCCCAACGGCGTCTACGACCTGAATGAGACCGTGAAGACCCTGATCAGCGGACATAACATCTCGATTATCGGACAGTCGATGGACAAGACCATCATCCTGACTGCACCCGACAAGAGCATCGAGGGTCTGGGTAAAGCCGACATGTTCCAGAACAGCGGTTCGAACCTCTACTTGCAGGATCTGACGTTGCAGAACGCCCTCGACTACTACAATGCAGGCTCTGCCGGACGTGCTGCCGTGCTGCAGGACAGTGGTAACCGCACCATCGGTAAGCGTGTGCGCATGCTCTCGTTCCAGGATACCTATTATCCCTCGAACAACAACCAGCAGGCTTACTGGGAGGACTGTGATATCCATGGTACCGTAGACTTCATCTGCGGCGGTGGTGACATCCGCTTCCAGAATACCACCATTTCACTCGAGCCGCGTGCACTGACCGGCAAGGGCGGACGTACGGTGACAGCACCGACCACGACGACCAAGTTCGGTTACGTGTTCGACAACTGTAAGGTGGTAGACCTCGCTGACGGTAAGGGCGACTGGAACTTCGGTCGTACCTGGCAGAAGGAGCCGATCTGTATCTGGCTCAACACCACCCTCGACAAGAATGCTGAGAACACCCTCGTTAGCTCACGCTGGACACAGAAGGGTATGAACAATACCGATCCGAAGCTGTTCGGTGAGTGGGGCACCATGAACGAAGACGGTGTGAACATCACTCCGAGAGGCAACCAGATCACCTCATTCGGCGGTACCTTTGAGACCATCCTGACAGGCGAGCAGGCAGCTAACTACACCTACGACATGATGTTCAAGAACAACATCGAGAAGCCTTGGGATCCCGCCGCACTGACCGCTCAGGTGGCTGCTCCGAAGAATGTGAAGTTCGTAGGTTCGAAGCTCGTATGGAGTGCTGATAAGGACATTAAGACCTTCGTGGTATTCAAGAACGGCCAGATCTTCGGCATCGCCAACACAACAGAATTCGCCATCGACGATGTCAACGCCACCTACAGCGTGTGCGCTGCCAACGAGATGGGTGGTCTGAGCGAGGCTGCACTGGCTCCCGTGTTCGTCACACTCTCTGACGCAGGCTATGCTACCTTCTATGATTCAGAGAACTGCTACGACCTGCCGGAAGGTCTGAAGGCCTATGTCATCACCAACGGCACAGAAGACAAGCTGACCTATGTACAGCTGAACGACGTGATTCCCGTAGGAACAGCCGTGATGCTGAAGGGTGAGAAGAATCGTGGTAAGAAGTATGAGTTGAAGGCCTCTGAGACCAAGATCGGTTACGTAGGCCAGAACCTGCTGGTGGGTAGCGATGCTCCAACCCTCACCTACTCGCTCATCAAGATGCCGTGCCTCTTCTACAAGCTCGCCTGGGGTCCTTCTAACACCAAGTATGCCCACACCTTCGGCTGGTACTGGGGTGCTGAGAATGGTGAAGCCTTCGAGATTGAAGGTCGTCGCGCTTGGCTCGCTATCCCGCAGACGGTGGCCAGAGGTGTACGCATGTACTCGCTCGTCGACAACGACGACAATGCCACAGGTCTGGAACTGCCCACTACCGATAGCAACGAGACCGAGGAGATCTACAACCTCAACGGTCAGCGTGTAGCAGCTCCGACCAAGGGTCTGTATATCAAGAACAATAAAAAGGTTATTATTAAATAAGTAAACGACATGAAGAAATTACTGATTTTATTCTGCATGGCCCTTGCCACTCAGGTATTCATGGCCTGCTCTGCGGAGGACAATCCCGTGGAGACCACCAACACGAACAATCCTGAGAATGTGGTAACCGACCAGCCCGCCAACTAATCGGGCGTAAGAAGGCGCATCATCCAAAAGATGCTATATTTGATAAGGTGTATCTCCCAGCGGGATACACCTTATTTATTATATATTTGTAGAAAGTACACTTTTGAAAACGTTTACGTGTAGTTTTTAACACTATTTATTCGGATATTCCGAAAAAAATGACTACTTTTGCAACATATTCAATTTATAACTAATAAAAACTAACGTATGCAAAGTAAATTAAAAGCTTTCCGCATGGCTCTCACGCTGATGTTCTGCTTCATCGTAGGCACCATCTCAGCGCAGACGGTCAATGGAAATGTCGTCGATGAAACGGGCGAGCCGGTCATCGGCGCTACAGTATTGGAGAAAGGCACCAAGAATGCTGTGATTACAGACTTCGACGGTAATTTCACCATCAAGACGCAGGGTGGCAAAGTGCTTACCATCTCTTACATTGGTATGATTGCCCAGGATGTTAACATCGCAGGCAAGACCAGCGTCAATGTGATTCTGAGAGAAGACGCCAACACCCTGCAGGATGTGGTGGTAGTCGGTTACGGTACGATGAAGAAGCAAGACCTCACAGGTTCTGTGTCTTCAGTGAATACCGAACAGTTGAATGCCAAGGGTGCTCCCTCTGTATTGGGAAACCTGCAGGGTAGCAATCCTGGTGTAAACATTACCCAGACCTCTGGTCGTGGCGGTAGCTACAGCATTGAGATCCGTGGTAGGTCGTCTATCAACTCTAAGACCACACCACTCTATGTGGTCGATGGTGTGATGTGTGATGACATCGACTGGCTGAACCCGCAGGACATCGAGCGTATCGATATTTTGAAGGACGCCTCTTCTACCGCTATCTACGGTTCACGTGCTACGGCTGGTGTCGTGATGGTGACCACCAAGAGCGGTACCACCGTCAACAAGCAGGTCACCAAGCCCACCATCAGCTATGACGGATACTACGGATGGTCAAAGACCGCCCGCATGCCGGAGTTCATGGACGGACAGCAGTTCTACGATTTCCGTTTCAAGAAGTTCCTGACCTACGCTGGTAATAACGCTACAGCTACAAATGCCAACTCTTCTCATCCCGTCTATCAGATTGGCGGCACTATTCTCGAGCAGTGTCTGCTTCGTGAGACAGAAGGTTCCGGTGCTTATCGTATGAAGGAGATGCTGGCCAATGGCTCTACTATCGACTGGCCCGACCTGGTAACTCAGAATGGTAACCAGCAGAACCACTATCTGGCCGTTAGTGCAGGCAGTGATAACATCAACTACCACTTGGGCGTTGGTTATCACGGTGAAGAAGGAATCTACAAAGGCGATAAGTCTAATCACGTAAACTTCAAGGGTAGTCTGGAGGCCAAGATCAATAAGGTAATCAGCGCAGGCTTCAGCTTCAATGCTGCCAGAATCAAGAACGAATACGCCAATGATGCTGCAGTGCAGAGTGCCTATCGTATGAATCCCTATATGATTCCATACGATGAAGAGGGTAACCTGAATCCCAAGCCAGGTGACAAGAATGCACTTAAGACAACATCATACCAGTTCTCTGACGAGCCCAACCCACTGCTCAAGATGATGAGTACCAGTAAGGAGCGCGAGACCTGGCGTCTGTTGGGTAACTTCTACGTGAAGTTCGACATCATCAAGGGTCTGGACTTCAAGACCACCTTCTCGCCCAACTACAACTACTATCGTCAGGGCTACTTTGAGGGTTATAAGGATGAGAACGACAATTTCTACGATTCCGGTTTGACCCAGAATGCAGCCAATCTGACCAACCATCGCAGTTTCTCTTGGACATGGGATAACATCATCAATTACAACACCACGATTGCCAACGATCATAACATCGGTGTGATGCTGTTGTTCTCACAGGAGGGTGGTAACTCAGAAAACACCTATCTGGAAGGTAATGAAGTGATGGACCTCACCGATTGGTGGAACATGGGTACAGCCCAGAGATCCGACGGTACAACAGGTCTCTCAGATGCATCGAAGACCGGCTACAGCGAGTCGAGCATGACCTCATACGCTGCCCGTCTGAACTACGGCTATAAAGGCCGCTATCTGTTGACAGCCACCATCCGTCGTGATGGCAGTTCGAAGTTCACCAAGGACAACCGCTGGGGTACATTCCCATCAGCAGCTGCTGCCTGGCGTATCTCTGAGGAGCCCTTCATGCAGAATGTCAACTGGCTGAGCAACTTGAAACTTCGTCTCTCTTACGGTGTGACTGGTAACAACACGGGTATTGGTTCCTATGATACTCAACAGACACTCTCCAGTCCTATCAGCTACCCCTTCGGACCTACCTATAGCACCGGATACACTGCTTCGAAGATTGTGAACAAGGATCTGAAATGGGAGACCTCTACAGAGTATAATGCCGGTATCGACTTCGGTTTCTTCGGCGGTCGCATCAACGGTAGCGTCGATGTATACCAGAAGACCTCTAAGGACCTGCTCGCAGAAGTTATGCTTCCGCTCGTATCCGGTGGCGGTACTATGATAACCAACATCGGTTCTGTACGCAATACGGGTGTTGAGATCGCTTTGACTACAATCAATATCGAGAACAAGGACTGGCATTGGGAGACCACCTTCACCTTCGCACACAATAAAAATAAGGTACGCGAAATCAACGGTACGGGTGACCAGGTTCTCAATGGAACAAGTGTAACAGGCAACTATTTCATCGGTTATTCTGCCAACAACGTTTATGCTTACGACTGGGGTGGCGTCGTTACCGACCGCGATATGATTGTCCCCGACAATGCGGCAGCCAAGAACGCTGGCCTGACACCAGGTTCTACGATGAAAGAATACGACTATTTCTATCAGGTATACGGTCTCACTGAGGGTCAGCCTTGGATTGTCGACCAGAACGGCGACGGCAGCATCGACCCCAATGACCGCGTTATCAAGAGCATGGATCCGAAATGGACAGGCAGCTTCACCTCTAACCTGAGTTGGAAGAACTGGGACTTCTCGTTCTCGCTCTATGCTAAGGTAGGCTACAAGGTTTATTCAAGTTTCCTCACCAGTAACATCAACGACCTGGCTGACCGCGGTCGTCAGAAGCTGAACATGGACTGGTACATCCCCGCAGGAACACTGATCGACTGCGACGGTGTGAATGAGGATGGTACCTACATCAACCCAGTGTATCAGGAGACCACTCACTATGGTGACTATCCCTTCCCCAACAACGGTGGTGGTAGCAGTGGCGTAGGCCGTCAGTCAGGCGAGTGGAACCAGGCCAAGGGTGTTGTCAATGCCTCTTTCATGAAGGTGAAGAACATCACCTTGGGTTACACCTTCGACAAGAACTTCCTCAATAAGTTCGGTTGCAAGCACCTCCGTCTTTATGCAACGGTCACCAACCCGTTCGTTGCTACCAGCTACAAGGGCTTCGATCCTGAGTGGGCCAGCGCTGGTGTCAAGCAGGATGGTCCGAGCATCATTAACTATCAGATTGGTGCAAGCATCAAGTTCTAAAATGGAAGAATTATATAATTGAAGAATTGAAGTTATGAAAAAGAATATATTTTTATCAGTGATGGCCGTCCTCTTTGCAGGATTCACCCTGACGGCTTGCAGCGACTTCCTGGAAGCTGAGAACAAATCGGCAGGTGGACAGACGGCAGAAGAAATCTTCAGCAAAGATGCTTCGTCGCTGCTTACCGCAGCCTATAGCAGCCTGAAGAACTACGGATTCAACACCGACCTGTTCTGCAGAGGTACCGACCTCTATATCCACACCCGTGGTAAAGCTGTATCAGATTTCGACACCTATACCTTCAATACAGAGAATAGTACTATCAGCAGTCTTTACTCGAATGTCTATCGTACTATCAACCTGTCGAATGGTGTGATCAACTATGCAGGTGCTGACTCAGAGCTAAGCCTCGAGGCCCGTTTCCTCCGCAATTACGGCTACTATCTGCTTACCCAGCAGTTCGGTAGTGTACCCTATATCACAACCTACATCAACAGTGCTGAGAGAAGCTATCCCCGTACGCCGCTGAATGAGATCTACGCAGCTATGATCGAGGATCTAAGCGATCTCTACAACTCTTCACTGCCTGCACAGAGCCATATTGGTAGAGCCAGCAAGCAGGCTGTGGCAGCCCTCCTCGCCAAGGTCTATCTGGCAGCAGGATGGGATCTTGACACCACACTGGGCGATGCTCTGCAGGGTACTTACAATGTCAGTGGCACCAGCAATTTCCAGCAGGCAGCTGCCTGGGCAGAGAAAGCCATCAACGGCATCGGCCTGACCATGTCATTCGAAGACAAATGGTCACCTTTCAACGAGGGAAATGCTGAGGAGATCTTCTCCATCCAATATGAGCGCAACGGATACGGTGGCGACATCATCGATGGCGGTCACAGCATGCACGGTGCCTTCGGTGGCTACTATGGTGCTTACGATGCCAGCGGTATCAAGGGTTCCAGTTCTGAGGATTGCCAGTCACAGAAGAGTATGTATCTCTTCGAGAAGGGTGACACCCGCTATGACGCCACCTATATGATGGTGATGTACAACTCCACGAAGGATGACAGCGGAAAGCCGACCTGGGGTACCGAGGGCTACTATGCTTACTATAACGCTTCGGCAACCGAGAAGGCTAAGATGGCCATCTGTAAGGTCTATTTCCCCTACTACTACACCGAGACAGAGGTTCAGGCCTGGATTGACGCCCACCAGAATCAGCTCATCGCCGACAAGGACAAGTACTGCAACTCTGACGTCCGCATCTCTCTGCTGACACTGCCACAGGTTACCAACTGGGTATACGTTCAGGATGATAAGGGCGTTGCCAAGTGGACCAAGACGAAGGTTTCCATTGCCGACTACAACGCTCAGACGAGCAACGGTGCTTGCGTAAAGAAGTTTGATGATGCCGCTGCTGACTTCACTAACAAAGCCAACGACTACCGCGATATCGTGGTGTTCCACGTCAGCGACATGTATCTCGTAGCTGCCGAGGCCTATCTGATGGCTGGCCAGCAGGCTCAGGCTCTGGATAAGATCAACGCCGTTCGCGGTCGTGCCGGTCTTGCTGCCCTTAGCTCTTTCGGCGCCTACCAGCCCGAATACTCCACTACTGGCAGCTTCACCATCAAGGATATCGACCTGATCCTCGACGAGCGTGCCCGTGAGCTCTATGCAGAAGGCCACCGTTGGATGGACCTCCGCCGTACCAAGCAGTTGGTTCGCTACAATGTACAGTTCAGCGAGTATATCTCCGATGCAGCTGCTATGGCCAACAACAAGGGTGAGATCAAGTGGTATCGTCCGATTCCCGCCAACGAGATCAGTGCCAATACCGGTATCTCTCAGGAAGACCAGAACCCCGGATATTAATAGAGTGAATAGTTAAAAGTTAATAGTGAATAGTTATGAAAAGATTTATATATTCAGTCATTGCGATGCTCGCATTAGGTTGCACATTTGTGGCCTGTAGCAGCGACGACGACGATCCCTCCTACAACTTCACCTCATCGGCGGAGCAGGGATCAGCAGGAACCTACACGGGAGAGTGGACACGTACCAGTGATGATGGTACGGTTGAGACCTTTGCTGGCACGATTACGCTAGCTGCTGCTGGCACCAACGTTACCAATGTCACGTTCTCTATCCCCGATGCATCTCTCGACGCCACCTCTATCGCCAATGTATGGCATGCCAATTATGGCTATCAGTTCCATAACCAGCTGGTAAGCGATGCCAACAAGCTGGGCGTTGCTTTCTCTGGTAGAATCGATGAAGCTGGCAACATGACTGCCGCCTTCACACGTTCACAGAAAGTGGGTCGTAAGAACTATGAGTTTAAATTCGAGTTCAAAGGCAAGAAATAAGCATTTATCTTAGAGGGGCACACTACCCCGTGCCCCTCTTTCAATATTTAATTAATCAATTTAAAACATTTGTTTATGAGAAAAATTTTACTTAGTGCTGTGGCTCTCTTGGCCACAATGAGTGTAAATGCTCAGGAGTTCTGTGCATTCAATGCAGACGAGAACGCTGACTTCGCTGCTATAGGTCTTTCAAGCGACAAGATAGCAGTTGTTGGCGAAACCGTCATCGGTAAGACCGAAAGTGTGGTGGCTAAGATTGGTGCTGACGATGATTATAAGTCATCATCAATTGGCACAGTTGCCGTAGGCGATGCCTCCATCAACGGTGGCTTGCAGGGAAATACTAACCCTAAGGACGCCGACGGTGGTGTACCTTCATCAACACTCATTGCCCCTGCAGGTGGTGCATTCTTCGTATTTGAGGTTGCCAAGGATGGATATCTTTATATCTTCCAGAATTCATCTTCTAACAAATCTTATACCGTGTTTGAAGAGGGTGAAGCTATTGGATACGTATTCTCTGCTTACTGGAAGAATGGCGTACTGCCTACCGGCGCTGGTGTTTATACCTATGAGCTGAAGGGTGGCGGCGAGTACAATCAACTGAAGGATGCAGGTATTACCAGCGTACTCTGGCCCGAGGAATATGTTATTGGCGAATCTTATAACAAAGATGAAACCGTCAATGCAAAGGGCGAAACCGGTAAGGGCTACGGCGATGGCGGTCTTGGTGTCATCAAGTTCCCTGTATTCAAGGATTGTAAGTACATTGTAAATGCCAATGGTTCTAAGATGACTGCCAGCGGTTTCTACTTCGATGAGACGGGTGATGCAAAAGTATCCATCACTGTTGATGATGCTGAGGTAGTTCTTCTGGCTGGTAACGGCACTGGTATCCAGGCTGTGAAGAATGTGAAGGCTGAGAATGCAGTGATCTTCAACCTCGCTGGTCAGCGTGTTGACGCTAACTATAAGGGCGTTGTGATTGCCAACGGTCAGAAGAAAATTCAGAAGTAATCTCACTATTTGTTTTTTGAATGAATACGGGCGGACGGCTTTATGCTATCCGCCCTTTTTATGTAAAAAAATGGTAAATTCTTGCTTTATATAAAAAAAAACTATATCTTTGCAACAGAATTATTACCCAAACAATATTTATTGATCAATTTAAAACGTTTTAATTATGAAGAAATTTCTACTTAGTGCTGTGGCTCTCTTGGCCACAATGAGTGTAAACGCTCAGGAGTTCTGCGCATTCAATGCAGACGACAACGCCGACTTCGCTGCTATTGGCCTCACAAGTGACAAGATGGCAGTCGTTGGCGGAACCATCATCGGTAAGACCGAAAGCGTGGTGGCTAAGATTGGTGCTGACGATGATTATAAGTCATCATCTATCGGCACAATTACCGTAGGCGAGGCCTCCATCAACGGTGGCTTGCAAGGTAACACTAACCCTAAGGATGCTGACGGTGGTGTACCTTCATCAACACTCATTGCTCCTGCAGGTGGTGCTTTCTACGTATTTGAGGTTGCCAAGGATGGATATCTTTATATCTTCCAGAATTCATCTTCCAACAAATCTTATACCGTATTTGAAGAGGGTGAAGCTATTGGATACGTATTCTCTGCTTACTGGAAGAATGGCGTACTGCCTACCGGCGCTGGTGTTTATACCTATGAGCTGAAGGGTGGCGGCGAGTACAATCAACTGAAGGATGCAGGTATTACCAGCGTACTCTGGCCCGAGGAATATGTTATTGGCGAATCTTATAACAAAGATGAAACCGTCAATGCAAAGGGCGAAACCGGTAAGGGCTACGGCGATGGCGGTCTTGGTGTCATCAAGTTCCCTGTATTCAAGGATTGTAAGTACATTGTAAATGCCAATGGTTCTAAGATGACTGCCAGCGGTTTCTACTTCGATGAGACGGGTGATGCAAAAGTATCCATCACTGTCGATGATGCTGAGGTAGTTCTTCTGGGTGGCGTTGCAGGTGAGGTCTGGACCGTTGCCGGTACAAAGCCTCTGTGTGACAACAGCTGGGATCCCTCTGACACTAAGTGTGTAATGAAGACCACGGACGGTGTAAACTACACCTACACCAAGGCAGACGTCGTGCTGGAAAAGGGCACAACCTATGAGTTTAAGATCGTCAAGGGCCACGAGTGGGGTGAGGAGTATCCTTCACAGAACTACAGCTTCGACGTTGAGGAGACCGCTAAGTACAAGGTAACTATCACCTTCAACTCTGAGACAAAGGATATTGAAGCTGATGTGGTTAAGACTGGCGAAGCCGAGGCTGCTGAGCACATCTACAGCGTGGCTGGAACCATCAATGGCGATGATGGCTGGAATAAAGATACCGATATGACAAAGGGTGAAGACGGTCTCTATACCGCAGTCTTCAAGGATGTGAAGGCAGGTAGCTACGAGTTCAAGGTCCGTGTCGATCACGACTGGTCGGCTTCATTCCCCAGCAGCAACAAGGTCTTTAATGTCGAGAGCGATGGTTCTACCGTTACCATTACCTTCAATGAGGAGAGCAAGGAAGTCAACGTCACTGTTACTGCAGCTGATGGCATACAGGTGGTGAAGGCTCTTACCAATGTAGCCGTCATCTACAACCTCGCTGGTCAGAAGGTTAACAACAACTACAAGGGTGTTGTCGTAATCAATGGCAAGAAGATGATTCAGAAGTAATCTGATTATCTCAATACAAAATCAGCCGAAAGTCTTGGTACTTTCGGCTATTTTTTATACCTTTGCGCTCTGAAAATGAACTCTATAAACTAATCGCAAATGAAAAAAATATTGCTTATGATGGTCCTTCTCGGAGGGATCTTTTCAGGCGTAAAGGCGCAGAATGCATCAAATATGAAATGGTCCGACATCTGCTCAGGTAAGATGGGGTCCAACTGGTATGGCAGCGAGGAGGCCCAGACGATTGCTGACAACGTGATAGCTGGTCAGAAGACCAATGGTGGCTGGATGAAGAACATTGAGTGGCACAAGCTGACGGCCAGCGAGCTGAAAGCCCAGCAGAACGCCCGCAACGAGCACTCCTGTCTCGACAACTCGGCTACGACCATGGAGATGCGTTTCCTGGCCAAGGTCTATCAGAAAACCAACGTCAAGAAATACAAGGAGTCGTTTACGAAGGCCCTGAACATGATTTTCAAGGCAGAGAAGGGCTGTGGTGGCTGGTCACAGTATTGGCCCCTGCAAGGTGGTGGCAGCTATTGGGACTATATCACCTTCAACGATGACCTGATGACCAATGTGATGCGTCTGCTACAGGAGATTGCCAAAGGGAAAGGCGACTTTGCTAACATCGCTGATGATGCTACGAAGAAGCACTGTCAGGATGCTGTAAAGCGTGCTATTGATGTCATCCTCAAATGCCAAGTCGACGACAACGGTACGAAGGCTGCCTGGTGCGCCCAGCACGACACTATCAATTTCCAGCCCGCTGTAGGTCGTCCTCACGAACTGCCCTCCATCAGTGGCAGCGAGTCGGCAAGTCTGTTGTCGTATCTGATGACCATCGAGAATCCGTCCGAAGAGTTGCAACAGGCCATCCATGCAGCTGTGGCTTGGCTCGATGCCCACAAGATAGAAGGTAAGGCCGTAGAAGACTTCACCAATGCCAACGGCGAGAAAGACCGTCGTGTGATTGACAAAGCGGGCAGTGCCGTCTGGGGACGCTTTATCCAACTGGGTGGTGAGACGGGTCGCAAGACCTATGAGTCGTTCTTTAACATGCTAAAAAACCGCGGCAAGTCACGATCATACACCACTGGTGGCAAAACCTACACCTACAAAGAATATGAGATTGCCAGCAAGTCGTATGATCCGGAAAAGGAATACCAGCCCATCTTTGCCATCTATGACAACGATCTGGCTCACCTGTTCTACCGTTTCCTTTATATCTACGAGGATGCTCCTGAGACCACCGACTGGAAGGGTTGTCCGGTACCCACCTCTCTCAACGCCCTCCGCCGTGTGAAATATCAGTTCATGGGCAGCTGGCCGTTGAAAGTCATCAAGAACGAATACCCCGCGTGGAAAAAACGTATCGAAGCACAGAATGCCTCACTGGGCTACAAGACCTATGCTTCTAACAATGCCGAAGCACCCGTCTACGACCTACAAGGCATGCGTGTAGGCAGTCGCACCAAGGGTCTTTATATCCAGAACAACAAGAAAATCTTCATTCGATAGGTATGATCGTGCAGTCTACGTCCTCCTTGTTGGTGGAATAGCCTACATAAATCTTGCCATTGTGAACCATGGCCTTGGGATAGCTATATCCGAGCGTTTTGTATTTTCCTTCATATCTTCTCTGAGGCAGATCTGTGCGGTCACCACTGCGGAGGAGCAGAGCCTTGTCGAATGTTTTTCCGTCACGGCTTGTCAATAGCACCAACGGCCAGCGCGTCTTGTCATTGACAGGACAGCACACCATATACGACGTTCCGTCGGGCAGATTACCGGCACACTGTTTCGTACGGGCATCAGGTATATTTGTCTGCTCGGGTTTTGACCATGACTCACCTCTGTCCTTGCTGACAGAAGCCAGTTTCCTGAACGAACTGCTCTGATCGCGGAAAATCATCACAACGGTTCCATCTTCCCGCACATACTGACTGGGTTCCAATTCCCGTGACTGTTTGCCTTTGTCCTCACTCTGAAAGACTGCTTTCTTCCATCCGCTATGACCAGTAACGTCGTCGGTATACACAGGGCAGACATGCAAACCTGGCATAAAGTGCGCTGCTCCGATGATGCGTCCGTCAGGCAGTTTGTAGAGGTCTTGTTCAAGCACGCCCTTCATAGGTTCTCCATTAGCCATCGTGACCGAGTTGGGTGAGCTCCAATGTTTTCCATCGGTAGTGGTGATATAACAAGTCCGTCCCCCTCGTGGTTCCAGACCTTTCTCCCATATATCTATAAATGCCGTAAGGGTGTCACCATTGACCAACCAGCCACCTGAAGTGCAATAATACTCATCTGTAGCTACTGCAAAAATCTTTGGCTTGCTCCACGTCATGCCGTCGTCGCTGCTTGTACTGTAGACCACCTTCGTATCGTCACTGTCTTCATCTCTCAGTGAACTCTGCCACATACAATATAGTTGATTTTTAAATGCAACCATCACCACACCATTGGCATAGTGGTCACCTTTCTCTTTGGACGAGAAAATGTGGATGGTCTTGACATGCTCGCTTTTGGGGAGTCCGAGACTATTGGCATCTGTGGTATCGATGATTCCGTCGGCCATACGTGGTAACTCTTCGGCCACGCAAGAGAACTGATCGAAGACAATGTGAGCATCGAGAGCGCGGATGGTGAGGGTATGCTGCCCAGCAGAGAGATGCACCCGCTGTTCTCGGAGAGCCTGACCACGGAGCACATTCTGTTTCCATTCTTCTGAGCGGAAAGGTTCTTTGAGACTAAAAACCGTCGGCTCACCACCATCGATGCTCACGCTATAGCGCAGATCACCGTTATCATTCGGCTGCGTGGGAATCAAGGCCGTCTGCAGGGTATAGTCACCAGCCTTCTCCACCTCAAAGCGATAAGTCAACCAACCATCTTTCGGCAGCGCCACTGCATTCATCGAGTGTCCGAGCATCTGAATAGCCTTCACGCCCTCCGAGGCCTCAGCATAGTCGCAGGCATTGATAAACGAGGAAACGTCCCCCTGTTTCATCAAACTGGCACGAACATCCTCAAACACAGGCAGCTGGCGAGGGGCCGCATCCATCAGATAGCGCCACTTGCCACCATTCATCTCGTTGTAGCGCTTGGTGAGTGCTTGTATCTCCTCATAGGCACGATGACTTTCGACGGAATTTGAGAGAATTTTCCGGTTCATGGCCGCTGTGGCAAAGACAGGATATTCGATAGCGGCAAAGAAGGCATCGGCAAGATCCTGACGCACATGCGGACGAATGGAGATGACGTCTGCTTTCAACTGTTCAAAAGCCTCCAAGCGTGCCGCCGCTTCCTGAGGCGTCAATGGCACTTCCGATACCGGCGAAAGACCGCGATTATATTTCTTCTTGTCAAGCTCCACCTGCGTATAACCCATAAACTCCGGACGTCGCTCGCCACAAAGCCGATAGAACTCATGCATCACGGGGAAGAGCCGCTCGCCTGCTTGATTTCCAAACTGCCGACAGAGCCATGACTTCAAATGATTGTTGAGCGTTTCGCCAGAGACGCAATCGATGTTCCAAGCCATATCGAGGAAGAGTTCGAGGTCGTAACCCGCCACCTTCGGATCATGCACATTCACAATCCAGAGCTTTCGGACGTTGTGGTCATAGGCCTCACGCATCTCATTATATATCAGTCCGGGCTGGGTGGTCGTCAGCCAGAGATAGTCGTGTGGACGCCCCCAATAGCTCAGGTGATAATACACACCGCCCCCACCCTGTCGCAGCTGTTCTTCGGCATTCGACAATCGCGTCATATAGCCATAGTTATCGTCGCACCACATCAGCGTCACATAGTCGGGCACTTTCAATCCCTTCTGATAGAGTTCCAACACCTCCTTATACGGCACAAACACCTGCATCTTCTTCTCGGGAGCACCGATATACTTATGGAGCAGTTCCTGCTGGTCGTCGATCACCTGTTGCAGCCCCTCCAGTTTCTCCTGTGTGGTCTTATAACCCTCCATCGACCCGTCGTGGATGCCCCGCATGCCGATGGTGAACATATTATCCTTTGACTTCTTCACTTCCTGCAAGCGCTCAATCCAATACTGTTGCACCTGCTCGCGGTTGGTCTTATAGTTAAAGGCTCCGCGCTGTTTCACATCCCACTCATCGACATTGTTACGCAACAGCGGCTCACAATGTGACGTACCAATCACAATACCGCAACTATCAGCCATCGCTTTCGCCCCTGGAATCTTGAAGAAGGCGGTCGTACCCGTATGCATCGCCGGCCAGATGGCATTGGCACGCAGACGCAACAACAACTGGAATATCCTTTTATACGTCTTGGGACCGATATGGCCTTTATCGCCAGGTTCGTAGTTCAGATAACTCCACGGGCGCAGACTCCAATCCTCATCGTTGAGAAAGATGCCGCGATAAGCCACACTCGGACTTTGTTCCATCACAAAATCCTCATCCATCGTCAGCCTCGCTTTCTTCTCAGGCACCACATCACCCCACCAAACCCAGGGCGACACACCCGCCATCCGCGACAGTTCCAGCAGTCCGTAGGCCATACCCCGACCGTTGCTGCCCTCGATGATGATCTGCCCGTTTTTGACTGATATCCGGAAGCCATCTTCTGGTAGTTTCCTTGATTGCCGTAGTATTATTTTAGACTTTGACGCATTAATCATAACAGGCTCTAACCCAGTTACTTGTTGCATATCGTTCATCCATAACTCTAAAGCAACATTCACCACCGGCTCTACCTTCTTCGGCACACTATATGTTATCGGCTGCTGCCCGTCGAACCACACCACCTCTGCGGCCTGCACGCCCATAACGCACAACGCCAGCACCAATACCAACAACAATAAGATCTTCTTCATAAAGAGCTTCAATAAACAAGGAGAAAGGGCTATTGTTTCACTTGTGTGGTGCGTTCTATCACTTTGATGCTGTCAAGTGAAAGCAATTGCCCATTGGGTACCGCATCCAGCAGGGCACGCTGCTCGCGCTGCAAGTAGATGGGGAAGTCTTTGCCGAGAGGCAGGATACGCAACTCCACACGCTTGCCAACAAGGTCGCCCACGCGGACGAGCATGGTTTTTCCGTTCCAGTAGTTGTCCTCTACCAGCTGGCCGTCGGCATAGACGCGAGCTACGTCACCACGGTAGTTGATCTGTAGATAGAGTTCAGCAGAGGATGATAACGACTCCAAACCCGAGATTTCCCAAACGGCAGCATCCTCAAAATCCTTATCGACAGGAGCAGCAGCAACCTTCTGGCCCCCCATCGCCACTTGGCGCAGGCCTTTGCTGTCTCGTATCTTGGTGCATGTTACTTGTGTGGGCAGCATCTGCCATTTCTCCTCTATGATTTGATTTCCGTCTTGATAGAGCAGACCATCAGAGAAATAGAGTTTGTCGTTGATCTTGTATGAACTGTTGGCCTTGGCCTTCGACAATACGCAGAAATTCATACCGGCAGCGGTGAAGGGTTTGTCAGGCTTAGCGTTATAGGTCTTACCATTAATGGAGAGACGGGGTTTCTCTCCGTCGATGGCAATAAAATAGATGGTGCCGTCGGCCTTACAGTAAGGCTCGGCCGTTGCCCAGCCAATGGTCACACCGTCGGCGATGTGCCAGTCGCGAGGCGTGATGGTGGCCTTACCACCCTCGTTGAGAATGCGTACATAGTTGTTGCGGAACTCAAAGGCACCTCTGCGGGCATAATGGTCGGAAAGGGTATCGACATCCATCTGACTCAGTTCAGCGCCCCATTGTTTCAGGAATTCATGCAGCAGTCGGCTCTCATTCCAACTGACGGCATTAGGCTGTCCCATCTCGCCGAGGATGGTCTGGAAATCATAGCTCATGTGCGGCATATCGTTGTAGTTGGTCACGGGACTGGCCTGTGTCTCGGCCATCGTATGAAGGGGACTGTAGGGGTTGGTGCCACCATGATACATGTAATAGCCGGGCAGGTTGGAACCGGAACCAAGCTTACAGATGGCTAAGGGTTTCACCTCGCGACCACTCATGTTGATACGGCGGTGATAGGCTTGCATCATGCCGCCACCCAGTTCACATGTCAGATAGGGATATGACAAATCCTTGCCCTCCATCTTGGTATCCTGATTGGCACCAAGCGCCTCGGTGGCGATGACCGCTGAAAGACGCGTATCCTTCATCACGAACGCCTTAGGATAGTCGCCGGGCATGTCTGTCAGATTTCTGTCCCAGAAGCCGTCGGCATAGTCGCCATAGAGGGGCAGCATCTCACCAAATACCTCCTTGCCGTTCAACTTGGGCCACCCGGTACGCGTATAGAAGGGCGTGTCAAAGCCTGCCTCGACAGCTGCTTTCTTCAGAGCACTGTAGTAAGCCCAGGGGCCGCGACACTCATTCTCTATCTGCACACCAACCACCGTGCCGCCCTGTTTCCATAGCAGGCCGTTCACTTGCGCAAAGATGTTGTTGTACAGGTTTCGTGTGGCGTTCATGAAACCTGGGGCCGTAGAGCGCAACTTGAAGTTCTTGGCATCAGCAGCCGACTTCTCGGTTAGCCAGTCGGGGAAGCCGCCTTGCCATACTTCACCGTGACAGAACGGACCGATGCGCAGTACCACAGGCATCTGCTCATCACGACAGATCTCAAGGAAATGGCGCAGGTTGCGGTTACCGCTCCAATCCCATCGGCCTTCCTCTGCCTCGTGATGGTTCCAGAAGACGTAGGTAGCCACGATGGTCACACCACCGGCCCGCATCTTCTGAACCTCACGGCGCCACTCTTTCTGCGGCACACGGCTAAAATGTATCTCGCCCATCACTGGCAGCACGTGCTGTCCGCCAATGATGAAGCCACGACTATCTACTTCAAAACGCACGCCGTCGGGATTGACATTAGTGCCAAACTTAAATGTCTCTTGGGCTTTCATGCTGCTTGTTGCAGACAAGAGTGCAAAGATAAAAAGTGTTCTCAGTTTCATTGTTATTTTATACTATATTTTATCAGTTGTTTCATCTTTTTCGATTTTACCGTAAGCACGATGCGATACATCTCCTGTCCCCACATACCTTTCAGCAGCGGGTCTAGCTGGTTGCTGACATCCTCGACAGACACCTCTAGCTGGTTGTGGTTATAACTGATGTACTTAAGTGCATCACGATTGGTGGTCATCAGCATCAGTCGGGCGGGTAGCTTGTAGTTGTTCAGTTCAAAGTCCTCTGTTACAGTTATGCCCGATTTCGTTGCTGTAACGGTACGCTTCCACGATTTAACATCTGCTTCGGCAGGATAGGCACCTGCGATGTCAAGTGTCAGTTGTCCGTTCTTATGACTGACAACCTTGGCAGCAAATGTCTTACCGTCCTTCTGGTCTGTACCGTTGATCTGGGGCAGATTATGATACTGCGACTGCATCGTCCAGATATCGTAGCGATCCTTACCAAAGGTCTTTGCGGTATATTCACCCACAGCAGGATCGATGAAGAGAGGTTCGTTGTTACGATAAACGATGAACGAGCCTACATCGTTGTGGTTATGGCTCTCACCATTATGGCCACCCTTCATGGCAACATAGAGGTTCCCGCGACGTGCTGTCATGATTTGCAGATCGGGCAGCCACACGTCTTTCAGCAGAGGCTCACGCGGTTGTTCTGCCATAAATTCGCGAATATGGCGTAGGAAGAACAGTTCGCGTCCCAAGGTGGGAAAATTGCCGCTCTTATCAAAAAGGGCAGCTGGATTAGTGAGCACTTGTTTCCGTTGACCCAGCCAGGCACCAAACTCACGCATCGTCTGGTCGTTCAGCCATAGACCGAATGGATAGACGATATTTACCTGTTGCACAGCCTTATTCTCATGTGCATCGGCAAAGCACACGCAGTAGTCATTGCCGATATAGGTCTTATAGGCATAGGCGGCCATCCTTCTGACCTTTGACTCTGTTGATCCAAAGTCCAAAAGACGCATGATCTCAAACATCGATGCGGCAGCACGATCCCAGTAGCCTGGACCTTCGTCGCATCCGCCATCTTCGGGATAGGCATCAATGAAGGCTTGTGTGGCCTGACGAATCTGACGGATGGCTTCGGCCTTGCGCGCCTCATCCTTCTCACAGATCAGTACACATGCCAGCCAATTAGAGCATATCCAGGGATTCCAATTCATACCTGCCGTCTTCCACCAATAGTTGTTGGATACGGCAGGTTTTAAGATACGGCGCTCTATCTCGCCATCGATGCGCTGACAGAGCGCTGACGAAAAGGCATCCAACTGTTTTTCGAGCATATACCTTGTCCACGCGATGAGACCAGCCGTTTCGGCATTGAAAAGATCCACCTCCTGCAACTCTGTCAGTGGAATGGGTTTGCTGTAGTGAGCAGGGATGCCCCACCACGTCTCCTCACAAAAACTGCCTATTCCATCAATAATCTGATGGATAAAACGCCCTTTGCCTTCCATGATCTCAGCCATCACGAGGGCTGCCAGTTGTCGACGTTTCTCAAAACAGATGCCTTCGTAGTTCACACGGTTGCCCGTGATCTTGTTCTCAGCAAAGACCGTCCATGGCAGCACCGTCCAGGATTTATCCGCATACTGCTCGCCATAAGAGACATAACTCTGTCGCATCTCCGTAGGGATGGAATCGCGCCAGAAGGTATCGCCAGCCTGTGGCAGAAGATTGGCAATTGCCAGACTTATCGTTAACAATATATTCATCGACTGATATATTTTACGTATTCACAAGCAGCAAGTAGAAAAGCACCTACGCCGAAGTTGGCCTGAGAATTGGCATCAACGGTCTGACCTGGGATCGCTCGCTCACCGATGGGTTGTACGTAGCCGATCTTCCCATCTTCCTGCAAAGCAATGGTCGTCAGATAGTTCCAGGCTTTTTCAATCGTAGGAGCAAACTCCTTCTTCGACAAGTACCCATTGTTCACGCCCCAAAGTAAGCCATAGCAGAAGAAGGCAGTGCCGCTGGTTTCATAACCAGGAGCCTGTTCTGGGTCCATCATCGAACGTGTCCAGTGGCCCTGCGGCTGTTGGAGTTTCTTCACGCTCCGAGCCAGATGGGTGTATTTCTCCACAAAAAACGGCTGACGGACATAAGTTTCCGGCATATCCTGCAACACCTTTGCCAGTCCTGCAAGCACCCAACCGTCACCACGTGCCCAGAAATCTTTTTTCCCTGCTTCGGTCTTGTGTTTCGGATAAACGTACTTCCCGTCACGGAAATAAAGACCTGTCTCACAGTCCAACATGATACTGTCGCTATAAAGGATATTGTCGTAGAGCTTACGCAGGTATTTCTCATCCCCGGTGAGTCTGTACATCTTGGTCATCACGGGCATGACCATGTAGAGGGCATCGGCCCACCACCAGTAGTCGTGAACTTTCGATTCGGCCTCGTAACCCATCACCTCCTTGGCCCTTGCCACCATGTATTCATTAGGTTGCAGGTTGTATAAATCGATGTATGTCTGGAAACAAATCTGCCAATCTCCGAAGAGCACGTAGTCTTGTCCTTCACCATAGTTTTTGTACTTCCACTTAGCAGGATCAGGCTCCGTAGCCCCTTTCCATTGGTTATGCTCTGCCCATCGGATGCTATAGTCGAGCATCTGCTGGTCTTTCAGCAGTTGATAGACCTCCATGTTTCCCGTATGATAGGCGGCATTATCCCAGAACGATCGTACCTCAGCAGGATTGTTCGTCTGCCAATAAGTGTTCACCTTCCTGATGATGTCCTTTACTTCATCAACGGTCTGCGCCTGCACGCCCAAAGCGCACAAGGCCAGCAATATACATAATTTCTTTACCATTTATCTTTTGTTTGAATCGTATCATCCCAGCGATGGTCTTTGGGGAAGGATTGTCCTCCCCAGGCTTTCACCTGTGTCCAAGGTTGTGGCGCGTCTGTCCAAAAAGGATGTGAGGACGGCAGACCGAGGGGCATAAAGGCCAGCGAGGTCATATAGAGTGAGCCGTTGTTGGTGTACCAGTCTGCCGTCTCCGGCTGTGAACCGCAGAACCCGATGGTCAGATAGCCGGCATCGTTGAAATTCTCCTGCTGGTCGAACATGCGATGCAGCACTTTTGTCAATGCTGCGCGAACCTGACCATTGCTGAGGTCAGCAGGCAGTTTCTCATACCATGCCATCAGAGCGAGAGGCTGCATGGCAGCCATACGATAGGGCGTGGAGCGTCCGATAACCGGAAAGGTTCCCTCGGGCGAGATGAAACGTTCGAGGATGATGGCGAACTTCTGGGCCCGTTTCAGGGCGCGGTCGTAATATTTCTGATAGTCGAGACGCGAGTTGTACTTTGAATCCACCATCGCCTGGAGCGTCTCCAGATACATCGCATGGAAAACGTAACTGCTGTAATAGTCGAAGGCGAAGACGGGACCATCGGCATACCAACCATCACCAACATACCACTCCTCGACCTTGCGACAAGCCGTGTTTACACGGAACTCGTCGAACTGGGCTCCTGCCTTGGCCAGCATACTCTCGATCGTAGAGGAGAAGAGGAACCAGTTGGTGTAAGGCGGGTCTATCCTGCGCAAGCCCTGGAACTCATGGATATAACGCTGTTTGGTGACATCGTCGAGCGGTTTCCACAGGGTATCCCAGGCACGCAAGAACGACTCGGCAATATAGGCGGCATCCACCAGATTCTGGCCTGCTTTGCCCCAACAGAGATAGTCGGGCGAATCAGGATCGACAGCATTCCGATAAGCAGCTAAAGCCCATTCTCGGAGCTGACGGCGCTGTTGTCCCTCAGCAGTGTCGTCATCGGACAGCGTCAGCCAGGGGGCAATTCCCGCCATAAGACGTCCGAACGTCTCCATATAGACCACGCTTCTGTCGCGGTTGTCAAACGAAGGCGAGAACTCAGTCTTCATGTTTTTCTGCAACTCGCCCTTGGCCATGTTCTCCAATACGGGCTGTGCCATCTTATAAGCCAGCGAGCACCAGTATTCACGGTCGGATGGCTGCACGTTTCGGGCCTTCTTTGCTTGAAGAGGCAGGAGCAACACGAAGACTATTACAACACAAAATGCTTTCTTCATTTCAGTTCGATTTTAAGTGGATTTGACAAATGATGGAGGTATTCATCGGCAGCGAGTTGCCATTGCGCCATCGTTTGGATATCGAATTTGCTCCAGGCAGATCCGAAATAATAAGTGTAGGCGCCACCGCTGTAATGCCGCAGAATACCGATGGCATGGGGCAAATCGCCTTCAAGTCTGAGGGTTTCGTCAATGCCATTGGGAAAAAGTGTTCCCACGTAGATCTGTGTCTGATGAACCTGAGGATTGTCAGTTGGGTCAGCATAGAGCACATATTGTTTGCCGAGTAAGAGGTGATCGTTGTCATGCAAGACAATGCCAGCCGCCAGTGTTGTAGGCTGGGTGATGCCGTCGTACCATACCGTCATTCGGTTAAAGTGTGAGCCTTTGTCGAGACTGATGATGCGATGCTCAGTGATACCGTCGCGGCTGGTGTTATAGGTCAGTTCTACGGTAAAGCGCAGCGGACCATTATCGAGAATCTTATATTCCTTATAGCACCAAGGAAACACCAATTGTCCGTTCTTCATCAATGCGGGAGCACCGCAACCCAGACTCGGTCCTACGCCATAGCAGTCAAGACCGTAACCGTGGTCATGATGGAACGAGGTGGCCACATAGATCTTGTTGGCTTCCTCGGGCTTGCCGACTCGTTTCAATGAGTCCCTTTGTCCTACGCCCCACATGTGGTTTTTGTAACGTTCTTCGACCACCAGTTCCGGCGTGTTCTTGACCCAGACATCTATGCCGAATGAGCGTTCGCCAGATCGTTGCAGGGCTGGACCATAAACGCGATAGATACCACGGTCGTTTTCCCAGGTGATGTCATCTGCACGTTCCGGATAGACTTTCCCTTTGACATACGACTTAAAGACAGGCGGTTCACCTCTGGTAATGGTAAACAACGCCTGGCTATGAGGCTGGACAGATACATCCAACAAGAGTTTTCCATCGTAAGTCTTCTGGTAGGTCATTTCCTGTCCAAAAGCATTCTTAACCATAAAGGGCTCATCGCCTTCTATGCCCAACCGTTGATAAATCGCTTCAATATCGACCTCTACAACCTCCTGTCGCTGATTGTTACTCAGATTGCTGACCGAAATACAGACACCAGTCACTGCGGCCTGTACGCCCAAAACGCACAAAGCCAGCACCATACTGCATAATAATCGCCGTCTCATATATCAATCAGAAGTTTGTTTCTCTAAAAACTCTATCTCTACGATTCGGAGCTCACTCTTGGTCTCACTGCCGTTCTTGGCCTTGAAGAGATCCAACTCCCCAGCTGCGGGTTCAGCCAACTCCACCACCCCACCAAAGGCATCCTTGTCCTTTCCGGCTCCCTTCAGGCGGATGGTCACCTCATCGGTCTTTACACGCTGATTCGGCGTCAGGTGGACATAACCCAAACTGCGTTCCGTCTCTCCTGACCATATCAGTTTCTTCCCGGCATAAACCTCCAGCGGATAACTACGCAAACGCCAGCCTGTCAGTTTCAAGCAGATATCATCTATCACAGCCTTCTTTGCCAGACGATAGGTGATCCAGCCCGTTGAGAGACGCCCGTCGTTTTTCCATTCCGACAGTTCGTTGTCATCGAAGCTAAGCGAAGCATGTTCTGTATCATAGCCGGCCTTGACACCAGCAATGGGGATTTCACGGGCTTTCTCGGTATAAGAGGGTGTCAATGGCGTCTCACCCTTTGTAGAGGTGAGAGGTAAGAAGTGAGAGGTAAGAGAATACTCTGAGGTTTCCACTTTCCGACTGTCCATTACTAGATACGCTGGTTTCAAACCTTCGGCACAGGCAGAGAGATGGATTTCCCCCGCATTGGTAGTGGAGCGCACCAACACACGGTTCACGCCACACTCCACAGACTGGACCATCGAATCGCTCATACCGCCAATCCATTGTCCCTCACCCCAAAGAGCGAAACTCACCTTTCTATCATCGAGCGGACACCGACGACCAGCCTTATCCAGCACCTCCACCTCGACAAGTGCCATATCAGCACCGTCAGCCTTTATACCCTGCGGATTCACAATGGCCGAGAGTTTCAGTTGATAAGGCTCGCCTGCGGTCTCTATCTTATAACGACTGCCGTCAGAACCGACAGCTTCCAATCTACCTGTCTCGAAAGCGACGTCGTCGAATGTATAGAGATAACGGTAACTCTGGCGTCCTTTGCCCAATGTCTGACCATTCAGGAAGAGTTCAACCTCGTCGGCAGTCGACACGACATAGACGGGCTTCACCGTCCCTGCCGGATAGTTCCAGTGGCCGATAATATAGGTCTGCTGGGCCTCATCGTCCACCCAACCCTGCCACATCACCTGATGCACATAATAGGCATCCTTGGGTATTCGCATCGCATCAGTGACACCACTCATACGGTAATGTTTCTCACCACGGTGATGGGTGTTGGTATCAGAGAAAACGATCTTCACCCCACCCGATGACACACGCGTTCCCGTGCCTGACCGCTCGCGCCAATAATCATACCAACGTCGCACCATCTCGATAGCAAACTCATCCATATTGTGGTTATACTCCAAGGCGGGCTTGCCCCGATAGAGCGGACCGTCACCCTCTTTGTGGTAGGGATAGCTGTATTCGTCCCAGTATTTGCGCAGCCCCTCGTCGCGGCAATACTCCATCGCCCACATGGGGTGCTTCTTCGACTTGTTGATATAGAGCATCTCGCCACCATATTCCGCCTCGTCGATATCCAGCATCTCACGACTGCCGATGGCACGTCCTCCATACGGATCATACCCGTCGCGGATCTGTTTCATCTCCAACATGTGTTCCCGACTGATGCTCTCATTGCCACACTCATAAAAGAGAATCGAGGGATTGTTGCGGTTGTAGATGATGGCATCGCGCATCAGTGCCGTACGCTGTTGCCAACGCGGTCCTTCCACATCTTTCTCGGCATCGCCGGCAGGCATCGCCTGAATCAACCCCACCCGGTCGCACGATTCCACATCCTGTTTCCACGGGGTGACGTGCATCCAGCGCACCAAGTTGGCACCGGATTTCACCATCAGGTCATTACTGTAATCGCTCAACCAGGCAGGCACCGACAGACCCACACCTGGCCATTCGTTCGAAGTGCGCTGGGCATAGCCGTGCATCATCAGCACACGGTCGTTGAGCCAGATCTTTCCCTCTGCAAAGCGCGTCTTACGGAATCCCGTTCGGGTGACGACCTCATCCACCATCCGGCCTCCATCATCCATCAGACCAGTCTTGACCGTATAGAGATAGCCATAGCCCCACGACCAGAAATGCAGTCCCTCGACGGCCTGTTGGATCTTTACCACCCGCGTCTCTCCCGGCTGCATCGTCATCCTTTCACCATTAATTCGCGCCACCTCTCTGCCGTCGATATCCAGCACCTTGGCAACGAAAGTAAACGAACGTGGCTGGTTGTCCTCATTGCGAACCTGCGACTCTGCATGGATCACCGCCTTGTGGTTGGCAATGTCGAAATCAGTAGCATAGATATAGGTTCCCGTCGTGCCGAGGTTGCTATAAAGTGGCAGGGTCTGATAGAGTTTGTCTTTTATATGCAGCCAGACATTCTTGGGGATACCGCCATAGTTGGCATTGAAGTTCTTGTCGTTCCACTGATATCGGCTGTCATATTCCCGTGAACGATACGTCCAGCTATTGTCACAGCGCACGGCCAACACATTCTCCCCCTCCTTGATATAAGGTGTCAGGTCGAAGCCACAGGCCATCACACCGTTCTCGCTATATCCTAGATGATGGCCGTTCAGATAGAAGTCTGCTCCCTGACGCACACCCTCAAACTCAACAAACACCTTAGGATTATCCATTTTCCATTGTCCATTATCCATTACAAATGTCTTCCGGTACCAGGCAATTGTATCCGTCAAATCTTTGATATCCTTGCGGAACGCCTCATGCCCGTTGAATGCGTAAGGCAATGTCACCTTCTGCCATCGACTGTCATCATAATCCGGCTTTGCAGCCTCCATGAAATCCCCAACAGCCAGCCGCCAACCGCCATTGAAATTCTGCCTGCCACGAACCTGCGCTTCTACTGTTATCAGCATCAGCAATAGTCCAGCTATGACGATTATTCTTTGTTTCATAATTCTTTTACGTCTTCGAGAATGATATCCGGGCGCTCGTCAGGACGCAGCAGTTCAAAATGCACATTCTGCAAGTGGAGGCCGTCTACGTGGCGTGCAAAGAGACCATAGGCAGGCGTAGGTCCTGCCCAGCGGGGCTCGGGATAGTTGGTGCCTTGCTCGCGATAGGGCGTCGAAACCTTCTTCCCCCCACCCCGATACTGGATACGGATATTTGACAGCGAAACGTTGCGGATGGGTTCGCCCTCCATTCCCGTAATGATGATGCCAGCCAGTGAGTCGCAGTCGTCGGCAATCACATTGTTAATATAGATGTCGCGGGCCGACGACATATGCGTCACTTCCTTGGGACCGCGGTTACGACAACCCGTCGTGATATAGATGGGATAGTGATGCACATGGCTCAACGAGATATTCGATACCGTAATGTTCTCCATCCGCCCCTGGTCCACTTCCTCGAAGGCCAGGCCGCTGCTCCACATACAAGTGCAGTTGGAGATGGTGATATTGCGATAGCCGCCGTTCGATTCGGTGCCGAGTTTGATACGTCCGCAAACCCAGTTCACTTTTTCCGGGATATACTCGCCACTCAAAAAGGTACCAAGTTTATAGCCCGTCACCACGCAGTTGGTAATGAGGATATGCTCGCACAGCACAGGCCGTTTCAGGGCATACGAACTCTTCAGTACGATGGCGTCGTCATTAGGCGTGTTCACCTTGGTATTGCTCACGGTGAAGTATTTGCAGCAGTCGATGTCGATACCGTCGCGGTTGGTGTCAATCGTCACGTTGTCGATGGTGCCGATGTCGCAGCCTGTGGTGATGATGGCGAAGTGCCCACCGCGATAGATGGTGATGTCGCGGATGGTGACGTTGCGGCACAGCTTCAAGGCGATGGCCTTATCGCCCGTGCCTATCGAACCACCCTGTACATTACCGGCCTTTTCAGTATCATGCTTCGTCAGGCCCTCACCGTCGATCATGCCGTGACCTGTGATGCTGACGTTCTTCTGTCCTTCAGCCCAGATCAACGAGTTATGGAAATAAGTATGTCCACCATCCTGATACTCAGGAAAGCCACCGAACGACTCACTCTCGTCGTATGCCTTCATCTCAGCAGGAGCAGCCAGAATCTTCGCCCCAGCCATCAGATGCAGATCAACATTGCTCTTCAACCGGATACTGCCGCAGAGATACGTTCCTGCCGACAGTACCACCTGTCCACCACCATCCTTTGTGGCAGCTTCTATCGCCTTGTTGATGGCCACATGGTCAAGAGCCTTGCCATCACCCTTGGCACCATAGTCCCGCACGTCATAGACACCTGGCACTGCGGCCTGCACGCCCAAAGCGCACAAGGCCAACACCATACCGCATAATAATCGCCGTCTCATATATCAATCAGTAGTTTGTTTCTGGGGGCAAAGATAGTTGAATAAACCGACTTTCGACTGCACTTTTTGACTTTCCTACCCTATTTTATGATAGTCAGCCGATCCGCAACTGAAGGACTGCAGCTGTTCACCCATCACGCCCTTCATCACCTCAAACACATTGTCACCCGTGCAATGGCTAGTGTAAAACAGCGTATTGGGATAATTGGCTTTCAACCGTTGAGCCAAAGCTGCCAATTCTTCTTCCGATTCCTGTCCGTCAAGCAGGTGGAAGCCACCTACAACGGTATGGACGGGCCAAGGGCAAGACGATAGAATGTTTTCAAGTCCGCTATGAGCACAACCTGTAAATAGCAGACCATCGATATACAGGGCCAGTTCATGACGGAAATCGTCGTGGATATAATCCCCGTTGACATCCTGAATATAGAGATTCTGATTCCCCTTGGGCATCGGATAAATCTGGGGGATATGGGCAATCACGTGGAGACCTTCTGCGATTTCGCAGGTTTGGTCTATCAAAATAAGTCTGTCATTGTCTATCTCCGGCCACTCCGTAGTGATGCTGTGCAGATTTCCTCGTTTGGAATAAAACTTTCCGCTCATGGCATCGGGCGAGACGATAACCTGAGCATTTTGATTCTGTTCCAAGAAGTACCGTAAACCTCCCGCATGGTCACTATGCCCGTGAGAAATGAAAACATAATCCACATCACTGAGATCTATGTCCAGCAGCTCTGCGTTTCGGACAAACATATCACTCGCACCTGTATCAAGCAGGATCTTGTGACATCCAGTTTCCAACAGGATAGAAAGGCCATGCTCTGTCTCAAGCGCAGGATTACTCGACCTGTTATCTGATAATACAGTCCATTTCATATTGTTATCTCTATTTGAATACCCTCTGGGCCGAGGATGCAACTCTCGTAATAGCCGTCGCCAGTAGTTCGCGGGCCACTTGTTACCTGATAGCCAGCATCACGAAGTTCGATGGTCTTGGCGTTCACAGCCTCTTTGTCTCTTTCTTAATATTCGTAAAGTTTGATGTGGAGGATTTTCCACTCGCCAACGCCGATGCGGGCGTGACGGCCTTGGTGGGTCTGGTCGCCGTTATGGCGACGTAGGTATTGCATAGTGCCATCGTCAGTAATAGCGACCTCATCAACGGACAGAAGGCCAAGGCGCTTGCCATTGAAACGCTTGTTCGCCTTCTGGCCTGTATTCCCACCTGCTTCGGCGAAACCATCCTCGCCTAATTGTTTTTGCTCGGTTTGTTGCTTCTCCGTGGGAGTTTTGAAGTCGATAACCACACCACTACCAGCCAATAAGTATTCGTATTTGCTGAGACGGATGAGCATAGCACCACCCTCGGGCCATGCAGTGCCGTCGGTGGCACGGGGATCCCAAGGAAGAGTGAAATAATGGCGGCAGGTCATCACCACACCGTCGTCATCGATAATGCGCTCACGGTCTTCCTGATCGAAGAGAAGTCCCCAAGTTTTAAGTGAAGAGTGAATAGTGAAGAGTGAAGACTCGGCTTTGCCGCTTGCTACCGAAGGGACGCAAGAATTTGCTACCGCCAACTGTTTTATGAGTCCGTAGGCTTGTGTCACAGATTCCGTTTCTTTCTCACTAGCCTGGTCGATGGCGAAGGGTGAGAACCCCAAAGCCTGATGCTCGCCGAAGGCATAAAGGGCACGGACGCCACTGTTCTCGCAGCAACGGCTCTCAGGGATAAAGAGACGATTTTTCACCTTTCCGCCGTCTTGCGGACGCAAAGGCATCGCATACTGTGCGCACCACGACTTAAAACCGGTGTCGTAGATATCGGGTGCGAGCAAATCGATGCTGGGTGCGCCCTCATGCCAGAAGTCAATGAGATGTGCCAACGGGCCTGCCGAGGGATATTCGCCCGGACGGCGGCCACGACTGTTCATAGCTGCATTCACGTAGAGCGGCATGTCGTGTATTTCTCGGGCAGCCTTGGCCAGATGCTCCACATAGCGGGCATAACTCAGCGCCATAAACTTCTCGTCGGCATACTCATCCGTTCCATAACGTTCCGCCCACTTCTCCTGCTTATAAACTTTCTCTGCCTGCGGCGAATGGTCACGTGCCGACTCCAACATACCGATTTCGTTTTCTATCTGCATCATGACGACTACCTCGCGCTGTGGGTCACGCTCCTTGATATGCTGCATGAGTGCCGAAAATGCTTTCAGATCTGCCTGCAACACATTGTCGCTGAAACACGATGCAATCTCCATCTGCTTCCCCTCGGCAGTCATCGCCCTTGGAAACCGCTTCGTGTCCTGTTTGAACCACCCCGGCGCATAGCACGACATCGAGTTCTTCCAAGCACCGAACCAGAGGAACACCACTTGCAACTGCTCCCTTCGCGCCACATCGATGGTACGGTCAATGAGCGTGAAGTCGAACTGCCCCTCCACAGGCTCTACGAACTCCCAATATGCCGGCACCAGCACCGTGTTCAGTCCCAACGCCCGCATCCGAGGCATCACCTCTTCAATGTCCTCCACCGACGTCGCCGCCGAGTTACTCAGTTCACCGCCGAGGATCGGTCTACTCAGCCCTTGTGCCTGCAAGGTCAGCACGCCCATAAAGCACAAGGCCAGCACCAAACTGCATAATAATTGCCGTTTCATATATCAATCAGTAGTCTGTTTCTGGCGACAAAGTTAGCCGAATAAACCGACATCCGACTGCACTTTTTGACTTTCCTACCCTATTTTATGATAATCAGCCGAGAGCGACAAAGACGACAGTCATGGGGACGGTTCTTTTGATATATCGTAAGAACCGTCCCTCTGATATTCATGCCTGTCCCCAAGACTTGCATCAGCGGTAGTATCCGAGGCGGACGAAGTGGCGGGGCTGGGCGAAGGGATTCCAGGAGATGTGGAGCCAGGTGGAGCCCGTCAGCAGTTGGTCGGTGTGCGGAGAGGCCTTGAGGAAATCCACGAGGCGCTGGAACTGCGAGGGGTCCTTCGGGCGGATATCGGCAGCCTGACCGCAGAGATGCTGTGAGCTGCTCACGCCACCCACCAAGCGGTTCACCCTGCTGTTGCGGAAGCCCGAGTTCACGATGATCGGGCCTACTTCGATGCGTGCCGGCTCCAGCAGCATCTGGCAGCCATAGGCCATGTTCACCACGTCCTGCAGCGTCGGCTTGTTATCGGGATACTTGTCTGCCTTGATGAATTCATTCAGCTTAAAGTGCGGCGATAAGCGAACGCCATCAAGCTTGTTTGTTTGGCTGAGTGCAGCCTCTGGGTTATTCGTTTGGTTTTTCATGATAGTGCTTTTTGATGATACGGAGATACTGATCCAGTCCGAAGATCGAGCCGGCCAGCAGGAACGACTGCGCCACGTAGTAGAGCAGCCCGCCCGCCACGTCGTCGACGTGGACCACTTGGTAAGCCACCATCACGATGCTGCTCACAATGAGCAGCACCGCGCAGGCATACTGAGAGATTTTAAAGCCCTTCTGGTTTTCCATGGCTTTTTACTTTTTTACCTTTTTACTTTTTTACCTTTACACCATCGTGCCGCCGGCAGCTCCCAGCAGCAAGGTGATGACATAACTGATCGCCTGAAGGATCATCTTTACCGTCTTGTTCATACGCTTTAATGTTTTAAATGGTGAATTACTAGGGTTATTTTCGCGGCCAAAACCGCCTCTCTATTACTCTGCGAAGTTACAAAAAATAATCGAGAAAACCAAACATTTCCCCGATTATTTTCTCACAAAAGCACCGTCCAGACACAAAGAAACGGAAGCCGCTGACTTCCGTTTCTCTATTCTCATTTTTGGGGAACTAGCACCCATACCCATGTGCTTGTCCCCATGACTACCATAGCCCTCATCTCTTGGAAACGTGAGAGCCAACACAGCATATAACAAAAGAACCGTCCCTCCGTTATATACTCTGCGAAGTTACAAAAAATAATCGAGAAAACCAAACATTTCCCCGATTATTTTCTCATGTAACGCAGGGACGGAGCATTTGTTATAACAAAAGAACCGTCCCCCCGTTATACGTTGTGTTACGTGTGTTCTCCCCCCGCACCATTGCGCAGTGCTCCGATGCGGGGAGAGGAGATTATAACTTAGAATGCGAGGCAGGCACGGGTATATTGACTAGAGGTCGAACCAAAAGAACCCCAACTACCCTGACCCTCATGAAACTTGTAGCCATATTTAAGTTGTATACTACCCATAGTACCAGCATCTGTACTAGACCAGTAGGTACTCGCATTCATATTCGTGCCGCCAAAACTGCTGAAGCCGTCGCGCAGGGCAGTGTAGCTGCCTGCTGCGGTAATCATATTGTTCCAATCGTCCCTGGAGGGCAGTTGCCATGTACCGCCGGTAACGGCTGGTGTGTGTGCTTCGCAGGTTGTTTTGGCCGTGCTCCAGTCCATAAAACCCTCATTCTCCAGCGCCAGCGCCAGACCGTGGCCAGTACCGCTTACATAGGCAATCATGGCCGCAGCGGTCTTGCTGGCAGCGCTTACAGCAGCTACCGTAGCATATACGTTGCCGTCGGTCGTCACAACGCTACCAATATAGTCGTTTGTCACTGCACTGAGAGTAATGGGGTAAGTAAGCTGCTTCGTCATCGTCACTGTGCTCTGGTAGTATTTGCTTGTTTCGAGGCTGACACCACCAGCCTTCGTATAAGTGTAGGTATCAGAGCCATCGGTAGCCTCGATAACCAGGTCGCCTGCGGGTATAAATGAGGGAACCATGCAGAGGTAATAAGCACTCTTGGCTGTACTCGTTGCTCCAGCCACAAGTTCACCATTGGCTTTAACCGTTACTGCGGTGGCCGAGAGGGCTGCTGATGTATTGTCCTGCAGCGTGAGCTTCCAGATGGAAATCATGCTGGGCATGGATACGTTGGCCTTGAGCGAAGCCGTGGCAGGGTCTCCACTGACAGCAAGTTTACCAGAGCCCATTCGGAAGTCGATGTTGTTCTGAATAAATTCCAGCGTACCGTCTTGGGCGTGGGCTTTATCCCAACAGGTGGGGTTTGGCGTAAAAGGAAACGTACTAGAGGGCGTAGCCGAAGAAACGGCGGCAGCCGGATAGGCCAGCACCACAGTCTCATCGTTCGCTCCCACGGTGATGTCACCACTGATAGGGGCAGAGCCATCGGGATTGGGAGTTCCAACCGTTACCACGTCCTTCACACCACCATGAATCAGGGCTATCTGATCGCCTGACTTCCAGGCCACGTTGATGGATGTTCCGTCCTCGGTGTATGTCGTGCGCGTGGTGGCACCACTGTTGGGTGCTGCGATGGTGGCGGTGAAGTGCATCTTCGCCTGCTGTTGTGCGGGCTGCTGCTCTATTACGTTATCGTCGCTGCCGCAGGCGGCCATCACGAGGGCCAGCGCTGCCATGCTGAATATCTTCAATGTTTTCATTGTCGTCATTTCTTTAAAGGGTTCAACATGATTGTTTACGGATTCAACGGATCACCGCCATTATTAAACGGATCCAAACCGCTTGCCTGAAGCAACTGCAGTTGTTGTTTCAACTCGAAGACCTGCATCGAGGGCTTCTCATACTTTTTCTTTGTTGTCATAAACTAATTATTATGAGTTAATACTTTAGTAATTATTTGGCCACAAAGTTACAAATAATTTTTGTTAACGAGCGTTACCCCCCCTTAAATTGTGTTAAAATGCCTAAAATTGTTTCGGGTGGAAAAATTTCGGCGGTGGTTTTGGGATTATTAACATAAAAATATATCCAATGATAGAGAATATTTGCTAAATTTGCAGCCGATTTCGCCAAAAAAATTTGGGAGCGATACACAAAAATTAATAAACACAATAAAAACCTTTTTTGTATGACAGAAGCCGATATTAAGATCATCGAGGAAGACCCTCTACAGAAGATGAAAGACCTTACGGCCCAGTGGGCTAATTACTTTAACGGCATTCAGCAGGTACTGGAAGAAAATAAACGGTTGCACGACAAGATTGACCAGCTGAATTCTGTAAACGAGGAGCAGCAGAAAGAGATTGACGGACTGAATCAACAGCTTCAGGATAAGGACATACAACTGAAAGAACTTGGTAAACTGTCTGCCGGTGTGGCGAAGAAATCGTCGGCCGACGATGTATCGAAAGCCATACGCATATACCTGAATACATCAAAGCGTAAGACGCAGAGCAAGCGTGAGGCCGCTAAGACGGTACTCCTGGAACTCATCACAGCTGCAAAACTGGAGATGTCGGAGGACATCATGGAATCGCTGAGCCACTTCGATGATGAAGAACTGACGGAGCAGCCTCAGTCGACGAGCACCATGACTGAGAACTTAGCTGAACTGCTGACTGCCGAAGCGCAGGTATTGTGGCAGCAGTTGAGGGATGCGAGATTTATCGTGGCTGACGGCTATGCGCTGGCCGAGGGCATATCGGCTAACCAGGCAGCCTACATCGCCGACCGCATGGCCGAGAAATTGCAGATCAAGAAGAAATGGAAGTTGTTTCAGCAGCTCTGGGGCATCTCGAACATGGCACAACTGGCAGGCTCATGGCAGCAGACGGGTAAGCTACCACCCAGAAGCGACGAAATCGACAAGATAATGAAATAGACTAAGAATCAATCAGTTAGGGTCTTATATAAGTCTTATAGTAAGTCTTATATAAGACCTTTTTCTTTATCCTTTTTCGTACCTTTGCAGCACCAACCATCGGGGGAAAATGGTCAAGCGTTGGACCGAAGGCCAGTCTCACTTCCCCCGTTGGGCGGAGGGCCCCTCGTGTGAGACCGAGGCAACACCCGAACCTAATAATAAAAATGAAAAAGAACAATGAGACATTCTGGAACAACAACACGCACCTCTGCGTGAATCTGAAAACCCAGCTGCGCAGCGACCGCTATGCCAAGACCGGCAAGAGCTATCCCGGCGTGTTGCGTCGCGACGTGTTCTGCGAGGAGTTCTGCTACGAGGATCACTTCACCTTCGTCGAGACCCTGCCCCAGCCTGCGCAGAAGCGCAACCCGCAGGTCTACAACGGCCAGTACATCACCGTTACCCGCCACGCCGACGGCACCTACCGCCCGAACCTCAAACCCATGAAGGTCGACAAGGATTTCAGCGTGGCGAAGTATGCCAGCAGCGTAGCCAACGAACTGCTCTGGGCGCTCGAAGGCCTGGTAGGAAGAAGTGAATAGTGAATAGTTAATAGTGAATAGTGAATAGTTAATAGTGAATAGTAAAAAGTCGCGTCTATTTCAATTTCAGTTATTTCAATTAAAAATAAGGTGGTCAAAAACCCCTTATATATATTCATAACTA
>JAEEGH010001621.1_pt1 | contig 63836 bp, 47 predicted proteins | sample 9134181 | NCBI WGS metagenome assembly JAEEGH01 (sample SAMN16246544, study PRJNA631951) | gut metagenome | biome: gut microbiome; feature: rumen; material: DP-attached | host: Bos | place: Iran: Karaj | collected 2018-10
AATCATCTCGCAGAGCGTGTTCAATGGGTTGGCTACGCTACCGCCAAAGATGCCGGAATGGAGGTCTGCGTTAGGACCGGTTACTTCGATCTCCCAGTAGGCGAGACCTCTCAGGCCAGTGGTGATGGAAGGAACGTCTGAAGCGATCATCGAGGTGTCGGACACTAAGATGACGTCAGCCTTCACTAAGTTCTTGTATTTCACGATCCATTTGGCGAGGCTGCCGGAACCGATTTCCTCTTCGCCTTCAAGCATGAACTTCACGTTGCAGGGGAGGGTGTTGGTCTTTACCATAGTCTCGAAAGCCTTGGCATGCATGAACGACTGACCTTTATCGTCGTCGGCGCCACGAGCCCAGATGCGGCCGTCTTTCACCACAGGCTCAAAAGGCTTGGTGTTCCACAACTCGATGGGATCCACAGGCATCACATCGTAGTGGCCATACACCAGTACGGTGGGCTTCTTCGGGTCGATGATCTTCTCGCCATAGACGATAGGATTGCCATCGGTAGGCATGACTTCAGCCTTGTCGGCACCGGCCTTCAGCAAGTGCTTGCGCCAGCACTCAGCGCAACGGATCATATCGGGTTTATGTGCTGCTTCCGAGCTGATGGACGGAATGCGTATGAGTTCAAATAATTCCTCAAGGAAGCGATCCTTGTTTTCTTTGATGTACTTGTCGGTGATTTTCATATCTTTATGGATTAAAAATTTAGTTCTAAAGGTTAACAAAGATAAAGAAAAAAATTAAATTTGCAAAACCTAAAACAACTAACTTATGAAATCATCCTATAAAACCTTAGCCATATTGGCTTTATTGTTTTTGTCCACTTACTCTTTTGGACAAGAAGGGCAGACCAGCCCTCAATCGGTTAATTACAATGAAAACGAATTCATCATCTGGCTGGAATCGGGTGTGGATGCTGCTGACTTCGCCATTCAATCCAATTTGGGAATTGAGCCTAAGAGACTTCTTTCCAGACGATTGAATATTTGGCTTTTTGAAACCAATGACAGGGCTGAATCTCATGAGACCAAGATGGAACGCATCTCGAAGAATCCCGATGTGCGAGTCGTACAAAACAATCATACCAATATTTATTTGAGGGAATCCATTCCTGATGATCCTTATTATACTCAGCAATGGGCTCCTGCTGTGATGAGTCTGCCACAGGCATGGGAGACATTTGCCACAGGCGGTGTCACTGCGACGGGTGATACCATTGTGGTGGCTGTTATCGATGGTGGCGCTTACCTCAATCACGAGGACTTGAGTTTCTGGAAAAACTATCGTGAAATCCCCAACAACGGCATTGATGACGATGGTAACGGATACGTTGACGATTTCAATGGCTGGAATGCGTACTATCACAATGGAAATATCGGAAGTGACAGTCATGGCACCCATGTTGCTGGCATCATCGGAGCGGTTGGAAACAACAGAATAGGCGTTTGTGGCGTGAATTGGAATGTGCAAGTGATGCCTGTGGCTGGTAGCTCTGGAAATGAATCAATTGTGGTTGAGGCCTATTCGTATGTTCTGGAAATGCGTGCGCGATACAACGAGACCAACGGCGAGGAAGGGGCTTTCGTCGTGGCCACCAATTCTTCTTTCGGTGTTGATTACGGCAATCCCGATGATTATCCGATTTGGTGTTCGATGTATGACGAAATGGGCCAAGTCGGAATCTTGAGTTGTGGCGCTGGCCCAAATATGAATGTGAATGTCGATGTAGTTGGCGATGTGCCTTCCACCTGCCCTGGCGACTGGTTGATTGGTGTGACCAATACTACCTCGGCCGATGTGAAAAACAACGGCGCTGGCTACGGCATCAACAACATCGACATAGGAGCGCCAGGCACCTTCATCTATTCCACCATTCCTAATAACAGTTATGGCAATAAGACAGGGACTTCGATGGCTACTCCTCAGGTCTCCGGCACCATTGCCTTGATGTATGCGGCAATGCCAGAAGAGATGATGTTGGCCTGCAAAGAAAATCCCTCAGATTTCGCCCTGCTGGTAAGAGAATCGCTTCTTGACGGTGCCGACCATCTGACTTCTCTTGAAGGCTTGGTAGCTGATGCCAGGAGACTGAACGCCTATGGCGCCATTGAAAAGCTTTTAAACGTTCCGGTTACGCCTGAATTACTTGGAGTGGTTAAGATTGACGGTGAAACCGTTGTCGGGCAGACTTTGACTGCTGTGACCGATTTAACTTCCATTCCATCCATCCCTGACTTGGGGGAATTGAGCTATCAATGGATTAGGGACACCACTGCTATTGATGGTGCCGTGTTCCAGACCTACAGTTTGACCGAAGCGGATGTTGAAGCAATGATCATGGTTCAGGTAACGGCTGCAAATTGTCAGGGAACAGTCACATCTCTCGGCGTTGGCCCTGTGAGGGGTATTACTGGAATCAATGAGGAAGCCTCAGCACTCTTCATGGTTTATCCCAACCCGACGAATGGCGCAATTACTGTTGAAGGGACAAAGGACATAACCATATTCAACACACTCGGCCAAGCCGTTGCCACGAGCCACTCTGAAGACGGAACGCATACGTTCACGCTGCCTTTGGGCATCTATTTCGTCAAAGCTGAAGGTGGGATGGTTAAAAAGGTGGTTGTGGAATAATTATTTCGTTACAAACATATTTTATAATCGCAACCTAATTTGGATAAATTTTTTATTCAACCTTTCTCAAACTTCCTCAATTCCATCTTTTCCCCGTCAAACACGGCATACGTGAAGTCGTAAATCCAGTTGCCCACCACGGTGGTCAAGGCGTGATCACCACTTTGGTACTGCATGGGCTTGTGCTGGTGGCCGAACACGAAGAAATCAATGGAAGGATCCAAGGCCGCTTGCTCTTGGGCATATTGGTACAGGCGGGTGTTGGGGATGTCGTTGTAATACCCTCGCTCGACTTCGTTCTTGAGTTTCTTCAGTCTGTGCTTGTGCGACCAGCGCAGGGCCAATCGGATGCCAATGTCAGGATGGATCCAACGGAAAAGCCATTGGTTAACCCGACATTCAAAAACCTTCTTCAGGAATTTATAGCCTTTGTCGCCGGGACCTCTGCCATCGCCGTGGACCAAGAAAAATTTTTTGCCTTTCAGCGTAAAGATCTCGGGCTCGCGATGCAGCTGGATGCCCAACTCGTCATGTAGATAGCCAAAACACCACAAATCGTGGTTGCCGATGAAGAGATGCACTGGGATGCCGGCGTCGGTAAACTCTGCCAACTTGCCTTGAATACGGACAAAACCTCGTGGGACCACCGACTTGTATTCGAACCAGAAATCGAACAGGTCGCCCATCAGGAACAATTCCTCACAATCAGCCTTGATGGAGTCTAAAAGCTTCAAGAGTTTCAACTCACGCTCATGGCTGTCCTCAAGCGAAGGAATGCCCAGATGGAAGTCGGTGACGAAGTAAACGGCCATCAGAACTTGATTTGGGAACTGCGGCGGATAAGTTCGGTGATCAGGGTGATGAGCTTAGGCTCAACGGCGTTCACGGCCCTGATGACTTCCTCATGGGTGATGGTGATCGGGTGATCGACACCGAAGATGTTACCCATGTCGGAGACGATAGAAAGACCAAACACCGGCAATTTGCCTTGGCGGGCTACGATGACCTCAGGCGTGGTCGACATGCCGATGGTATCGGCGCCGATGATGCGGAAGTAGCGGCACTCGGCAGGAGTCTCGTAGGTCGGTCCCGTAGTGGAGCAATATACGCCGTGCTGCACCCAGATGCCTTTTTCCATGGCAATCTCGTCAGCCAACTTGATGAGTCGTTTGTCGTATGGTTCGCTCATGTCGGGGAAACGCTCGCCAAAACGATCGTCATGAGGCCCAATCAGAGGATTCGGCATGGCGTGGATGTGATCGTTGATGATCATAATGTCGCCCACGCGGAAGTTCGGGTTGAGTCCACCTGCCGCATTGCTGAGGATGAGGAACTTGATGCCAAGTTGCATCATCAAGCGGATGGGGAAGACAACGGTTTCCATGGGATAGCCCTCGTAGTAATGGAAACGACCTTGCATGGCGATGACTTTACGTCCTGCGATGGTGCCGAAAAGCAATTGTCCCTGGTGACCTTTGACGGTGGAGACGGGGAAGTTGGGAACCTCTGAATAGGGAAGGGCATACTCTATGGCGATACCGTTGGCCAAGCCGCCTAAACCGGAGCCTAACACGACGCCGACTTCGGGCTTGAACCCTTTGGTCTTCATGTTGATGTAATCAACCGTGGTGAGCATTTTTTCGTACATAGTCCAATATTATTTTATCGAATTTTTCTTGTTGATGAATACTGATGCTGATCGGCACCACGAAAAGCGGAACCGATTCAAACTTACAAAGGTAAGGAGAATTTATCAAACGCGCAAAATCTTTTTCCGTGGTGACCATGATTTTACGGTCGCTTGGGATTTGCTCGAATCTCTTGATTAATGTATTGATCTCGCTGTCAGTGTATGTGTGATGATCGCTGAAAGTGACGGCCTCCAGCTGTTGATAATGGCTTGAAAGCTCATTGATCAACGGCTTGGGATTGGCAATGCCGCAGAACAACATGGTGGCTTTGACCTGTTCCAAATAGAGTTCGTCAGCTTTGGTATTGATGGCTTTCAAGGGCTCGTATTCCAATGATGAGAAGAATACTTCCTGATGGGGCAATGGCTTCAATTGTTTGATGATCTCCGCCTTTTGGTCTTCATCCAAATTGGTCGGCGCTTTACTTACCACGATAATGTCAGCTCGTTTGGAGGCTTCTCTCACGTCGCGTAAGGTGCCAGCGGGAACTAAAAAATCGTTGGAATACAGTTTGTTAAATGAAGTTAGCAGGATGTTGAGCCCAGCCTGTGTGCTGCGATGCTGAAAGGCATCGTCGAGCAGATAAAGCTCAGGCGGTCGGTCGATGGTACCCATCAGTTCAATGGCCTCATTACGGTTCTCGTCTACCGCCACCATGATGTCGCTGAACTTGTTGACGTATTGCAAAGGCTCGTCGCCGACGGTTTCTGAAGCACAGCCGCTGTTGGCCAACTGAAAGCCTTTGGTCTTGCGCCCGTAGCCGCGGCTGACAACGCAAACACGGTATTGCTCCGACAGCAGGTCTATCAAGTATTCTATGTGAGGAGTCTTCCCTGTGCCGCCCAAAGCTAAATTACCCACGCAGATCACAGGCATATCGAATCTTTTCGATTTCAAAATACGCCAATCGTACAGCTTATGCCTGATACTCAGGATAATATGGTACAAAAATGCTATGGGTATCAGCAAAATCTTCATATTGGGGTCAAAAATAGAGATTTTTCCCTAATTTTGATGCCCTAAACCACGAAAAATATGACCGTTAAGGATATTATGAGCTGCATTACGGAGATTGCGCCGTTGCAGTGGCAGGAAGATTACGACAATGCTGGGCTTCAGGTGGGCGACGTGAGTGCCGAGGTCCATAAGGCGTTGATTGCCTTGGATGTGACGGAGGAGTTGGTCGATGAGGCCATTGCCAAACAGTGTGATCTGATTGTTAGCCATCATCCGTTGATTTTCAGAGGGTTGAAACATCTAACGCCACAGACCTACATTGAGCGTGTGGTGATGAAAGCCATCAAGCATGACATTGCCATCGTTTCCATGCATACCAATCTGGATAACAGCTATCTGGGCGTTAGCCGAGTGCTGGCCGACAAGTTGGGCTTGACGAATCTGCATATCCTTCAACCTTCTACGGATGAGCCTGAACTTTGTGGTGCGGGTATGATCGGTGAATTCGGTCAACCGATGAAAGAAATTGATTTTCTGAATCTTGTTGCCGATAAAATTGGCTCTCCTTGCCTGAAACATTCCGCTTTGACGGGAAGGATGATCAAAAAAGTGGCTTTGTGTGGTGGCTCTGGCACGCCATTCATGTCCGATGCCCTTCGCCAAAAGGCCGACGCTTACCTTACTGCCGATATCAAATACCACGACTATTTTGTGCCTGAAGGCAATATTCTGTTGGTGGATGGCGGACATTTTGAGACCGAGCAGTTTACAAAAGAATTAATTAAGGTCTTGATAAAGAAAAAAATTCCTACCTTTGCAGCCGAAATCGCCGAGACTAATACTAACGCGGTTCACTATTTTTGTACAAAATAAATCTAATCATAGCTATGGCAGAGAAAAAAGAAGTCAAGAACATGCTCAACGAAGAACAAGTTGAGATCAGCATCGAGCAGAAGTTAGAGGCGCTGTATACCTTGCAACAGGTGGACTCAAAGATCGACAAGATCCGTGCTTACCGTGGCGAGTTGCCTCTGGAGGTTCAGGATTTGGAAGATGAGGTTGCCGGTCTGGAAACCCGTATCAACAACTTCCAGGAGGACACCAAAAAGTTCAATACCGAGATAGCCAACTACAAGATCAAGATCAAGGAAGCTGAAGCGCTGATCAAGAAATATGAAGACCAGCAGAACAACGTTCGCAACAACCGCGAGTACGATTCAATCAGCAAAGAGATCGAGTACCAGCAACTTGACATTCAGCTTAGCGAAAAGAGAATCAGAGAGGCTACTGCCAAATCAGATGACATTGCCGCTAAGATCGGGACTGCCCAACAGCGTCTTGAAGAGCGCAAGAACGACTTGACTGCCAAGAAAGAAGAACTCAACTCCATCGTCGAGGAGACTCAGAAGGAAGAAGAATCCCTGCTGAAGCGTTCCGCCGAGTGCGAAGGCTTGATTGAGGAACGTCTGCTGGTGGCTTACAAGCGCATCCGCAAGAACGCCCGCAACGGTCTGGCCGTGGTCGGCATCAACCGCGACGCTTGCGGCGGCTGCTTCAACAAGATCCCTCCGCAACACCAACTCGATATCTGCACGCACAAGAAGATCATCGTTTGCGAGTACTGCGGACGTATCCTTGTCGACAAGGAAATCATTGAGAAATACCACGAGTAATAAAAAAGCCGCTCAATAGAGCGGCTTTTTTTATTCAATTGATTCTGAATTTCAGCGTAATCATCAGCTTGTTGCGCCAAAGCCGCTGAACGACTTCCCCAGCCACGTTCTGACCATCCTCGAAATAGCTGTAGGGCGAATATCCCGTTGTACATTCAGTGAGCTCATAGGCGAAGTCCCAAGATGTCGTCGGGCTGCTGGCATAGCCCAAACCCAAAGCGAATTTCTTGACACTGCCGTAGTTCTTTCCAAAGCCGTAAGGGCTGCCGTAATAGGCGGCGCCACAACGCAGGAAGAACTCCCGCATCTTCCATTCAGTGCCGATCCTGATGTTGCAAGTTGGTTTCAGGATTTCCTTGATTTCGTTGTTAAGGTCCTCGAACGAGTATTCGTAGCTTGTGAATACGGAGGAGCCATAGTTCATGTATTCAACGTCTGCCGAAACCAACCCTCTTTGTCCAATGATGAAAGCAAGGCTGCCGATAAAGGTATGTGGCGTGCGGTAATCGTATGTCTGATAAAACAAAGGTGAGAGGTGACGGTGATAGTATTCTCCGTCAGGACTGTCTTTCAATGAGGTGCTGATCTCGGTAGCCCAAGTCTCACCGAAGGTGTAGCGTGTTCTTGAATGCCATGCCGCGCCGATTCTCAGCCAGCTGGTAGGGTAGAAGATGATGCCGACTTTGCCGTTTACGCCCCATGCGGTGTCGTTCAGTTCCTCGGTATAGTCCCAAGTGTCAAATAGGTTGTTGGGATCTCTCTCGTTGCCTGGAGTCTCGGTGTATTTTCGGATGCTCTTGCGTTTGCTATGGGCCAAGCCGAGGCTGGCTCCAAAAAAGAATCTATCGTGTATGTTGGTGCTTATGGCGAGAGTCCATTCTTCGGAGCGTCCTCTGGAGGTAACGTTGTTTTGCTGATTGACATTGCCTGGAGGTACGGGGCTGTCGTAATAGATCTGCCCCAAAGAGTCCGTGTATTGATCAAACAGGAAAGTTTCCCAAGCGGGGCTGAGGTCGTATGGATAGTTGTCGTTCAGATAGTCGCTGACATTGGTGCTTGGATCAAAGAGATTGTCGATGCCGTTGACGGTCTGAAGAAAAGCGTCGACCATGGAGTTATTGGGGTTAAGACCTCTGGCAAGACTGTTGTAGTTGAAGTCATTGGTTCTGGTGAATCCGAGGCCGAACTGGATGTAACGCACGGCTTCGTAGTTGCTGAACTGAGGGGCGAAAACGAATCCCATGCTGGGAATGGTCATCCTCAGCTGGCCGTCGTTTTGTTTGTTGCCGTAATAGCTTGAGTTCACTAAAGCGTGCTGCAATCCCGTGGTGAAAGTGAATTCCTGGGCGCGGTACAATCCCATGCCTGCTGGGTTGATGCATGTGGCTGTAATGTCGCCGCCTACGGCTCCTGTGGCATTGCCCATGGCCATGCTACGCGATGTGCCTTCGTATAAGGTCTGAGAATTAAGGATGGCATCGTTCACGCCTTGGGCGAAAAGCCCGAGGGGAAGCAGGAGCAGAGCAGATAATATGGTTTTTATAGTACGTGTCATCATAAAAAAAAAGACTATCTTCGACTTGCAAAGATAGTCCTTTTTGGTTTATGTCGGTTGTTTTAACGTCTTCCGCCGCCGCTACGACCGCCGCCGCCTCCGCTGCTGCGACCGCCACCGCCGCCACCACCGCCACGGCTGCTGCTGCCACTGCTATGGCTGCTTGAACCGCTGCTGCGACTGCCGCCGCTGTAGCTCGGGCTGCTGCTTCTCGATGATGAGCTGCTGTGATTGTAACTTCCGCTGTTGCGGCTGCTGCTGGAGCTACTCGATGATGGTCTGCTCATGCTGCCGCTTGACGAAGGTCTGCTTGATGAGGAGTTCGGACGAACATATTCAGAGCTGGAGCGTGACTGACGGTTGTCGCTGGGAGAGGTGTAGCTCTTGCGGGCTGAAGAGGTGCTGGCACTGGCGCTGCCAGGACGAGTGGTTGAGCTTGTTCCAGCGCTTGGGCGTGTAGTGCTTCCCGTTGTAGGTCTATTGCTAACGGTAGGTCTGTTGCTTACCGTAGGTCTGTTGCTAACGGTAGGTCTGGTAGTTGCCGAAGGTCTAGCGTTGGTGGTTGGTCTGACACCAGCGGTGGTAGGTCTTGAGACGCCTGCACCAGCTGCGCTGCGAACGTTGTTGTTTTGAGGTGCGCGGTAGCTCATGGAACCAGGCGTGTTGTTGCGGTGGACGCTAGCCACGTAGTTGCCGAAATCATTGTGTCCGTAACCATGTCCATATCCTCCGTGGCCATAGTAGTCGTGGTGATGATGGTGATGGTGGTGATGTGGGTGATACCAGTAGTGGTCATACCAGGCCCAGTGATGTCCATACCAATAGTAAGGGCGATACCAGTAATAATCGTAGTACCAGGGGTTGTAATAACCGTAGTAGGGATAATAGTAGAAGCTGAAGCCGAAGGGATAGAAGCCCCAGTTCCAAGAGTCGCCTATATAAACATAGGTGTTGCCCCCGGTATAGTAATCGTCATAATAGTCCATGGTGGAGCTGGCGCCTGTGCCGAAACGCTTGATACGTGCCGCATAGTCGGCATCATAGTAGGTTTCGGTGGTGGTGTAAACCACACCGTTGGTGTCAGTCACGGTTTCAGTGGTCTGGTACACTGGCTCCGTGTTGGGCACGTAATTCTTACTGTCGGTGTAATAAGCCTGATAGTCATAAGTGGAGCTACCAGTGCTCGGCGTGATAGTGCCGCCATTGCTGCGAACCTGCGAGTTGCCGTTGTTGTAAGGCGAGTAGTAGGTGTCGTCATAAGCCGTTCTCCTGCTTGATGAGCAGCTCGCAATCATCAGCGCTGCCAGCATCATGGGAATTATTCTAAGCGTTTTCATCGTATTATGTATTTAATTTTCTATTTTTGCAGTCTGAAAAACCAAGTAAGAAATATACAAATATTATACCAAGATGGCAAAGGAATTAACAACTCGCAAAGAAAATTATTCGCAATGGTACAACGACCTGGTAGTGAAGGCCGATTTGGCGGAGCAATCCGCAGTTAGAGGATGCATGGTGATCAAGCCATACGGCTATGCGATCTGGGAGTTTATGCACGACGCTTTGGACAAGATGTTCAAGGAGACGGGACACGTGAACGCCTACTTCCCGCTGTTCATCCCCAAGAGTTTTTTCAGCCGTGAGGCCGACCATGTTGAAGGTTTCGCCAAGGAGTGCGCCGTGGTGACTCACCACCGCTTGATGAACGATCCTAACGGCAATGGCGTGGTTGTTGATCCTTCAGCCAAGCTTGAAGAGGAATTGATCGTCCGTCCTACCTCTGAGACCATCATCTGGGATACCTACCGTAACTGGGTGAAGAGCTACCGCGACCTTCCGATCCTCTGCAACCAATGGGCTAACGTGGTTCGCTGGGAGATGCGTACCCGTTTGTTCCTCCGCACGGCCGAGTTCCTGTGGCAGGAAGGTCACACGGCTCACGCTACCATGGAAGAGGCTGAAGCTGAGGCCAAGAAGATGTTGGGCGTTTACACCGATTTCGCTGAGAAGTGGTTGGCAATTCCTGTATATCAGGGTGTTAAGTCGGCAAACGAGCGTTTTGCCGGTGCTTTGAATACCTACTGCATCGAAGCCATGATGCAGGACGGCAAGGCCTTGCAGGCTGGTACCTCGCACTTCCTCGGACAGAACTTCGCCAAAGCTTTCGACGTGAAGTTCCTCAACAAGGAGAACAAGCTTGAATACGTTTGGGCTACCTCATGGGGCGTCTCTACCCGCTTGATGGGCGCCTTAATCATGTCGCACTCCGACGACGATGGTCTGGTGCTGCCTCCAAAGATCGCTCCGATCCAAGTGGTGATCGTGCCGATTTACAAGAACGACGAGGAGAAGGCTTTGACCTTTGGCCGTTGCGAAGAGATGAAGCAACAACTCGTTAACGCTGGCCTGCGCGTGAAGTTCGACGACCGCGATACCCAGAAGCCTGGCTTCAAGTTCCACGAGTGGGAACTCAAGGGCGTTCCGGTACGATTGGTGGTCGGTCCTCGCGACGTCAACGAAGGCACAGTGGAACTGGCTCGCCGCGATACCATGAGCAAGGAATCAACTTCTTACGAAGGCATCGTCGCCAAGGTTCTCGGCTTAATGGAAGAGATCCAATCAAACCTCTATCAGAAAGCTCTGAAATACCGCAACGACAACACCTACGATGTCAATACTTGGGACGAGTTCAAGGCTCAAATTGAGATGGGTGGCTTCGTGCATGCTTGCTGGGATGGCACCACCGAGACCGAGTTGAAGATCAAGGAGGAGACCAAAGCCACCTTGCGCTTCATCCCGCTTGATGTCAAGGAAGAGGAAGGCGTGGATGTCTATTCAGGCAAGCCTGCCAAGATGAGAGTATATTTTGCTAAGGCCTACTGATTATTGTGTCCAAGATGTTTTCGGGCCTTTGGCCTGAACTGTTGACATTTAATGGGCAAAAGAAAACAGTGTCGATAGTGTCGGTGGGAATCCATCCGGCTACAGGGTCGTCGTGACCCCACTGAATCACTTTTCCAGGTTTCGCATATCTGGCATAAAAGATACGTCCGATATTGTCGTTCTTTGCGATGATGCGCCTGAACGCCTTGGCGTAGACCGTGTTGGTGCCATAATAGATGACTCTGTGATATAAGTTGGCCTCCAAATCGATGCCATTGATGATGCCGTGACTTTCATAGTCGCCGAAGGTTTCCGCACGCTCAACCAATCCTTTGACATTGATGTTGGAAGTGCCTTGTGCATATTTGGTTATCAATCGATAACAGTTGGTCAATACGGTCAATTCGCCCGAGCCACCTTCAATTTCGAGAAGGAGGTTGGGTGCAAGAGAAAAAAAGGTGCCGGGTACAGAGTCGTTATCGGTGGAGAAATCCGTCAAATATTCGTAGCCCCTGAGGGTGTCGGTGGTGATGATACCGTTTGAGTTGAAGAAGATCTTGAGCAAGGTGTCGTAATATACGGTCATGTCAAGCGTGTAGTCGTATGGCCGCAAGAAGTCAAGCGTGTTCTCGTTTCTAATGACGAGTTTGTTGAAGAATAACGTATCAGTACCATAGTCGCTGTCAACTTCGATAGCTTGTTCCTCTATCTTAGTGGTGATGAGGTCAATCAGGTTCTCGCCGGTTTTGACGATGACTTTGCCCGCGGGGTTGGCGGCATCGGAGAGCTTAAGATTGATATTGACGTTGTCGCACATCTCGATGACTTGGATCGGAGAGTCCACTATGTATTGTCTCTCGGTTACATCGCCGTTGGAGAACTTCTTGCAGGAGAAGCACAACAGGCTAATGCAGGCCAGGAGCAGTATGTCGAGTTTTCTTTTCATGGTTGAGATAGTATTTTTGGTTGAAACGGTATCCAATGCCGAAGCAGAGGTAGTCGGCCCTGCCGAAATGGGTCATCAAGGAGACATGGGCGTAGATGTTGTCGTACACCTGATATCGGGCAGTGACTTTTTGGAAGATGTTGCCTTTGCTGAGATCGGTAAACTTATTGTATTTCAGGTGCCATCCAAACTCGAAGTAATATGAGAGGCGGCTCATCGTCAGGGAATAGCATAAACTCAGGTTCAGCTTTGCCATTTGGTAGGGCTTGATGATGTAGGTTTTAGTGCCCTGTTCCTCGTGAACCTCGATTTCGATGCCTTCGTCAACGCGTCTGTGGCCGGGGAGTTTCTGGTCAGAAAGGTCGAGTACCAGCGACAGTCCGAATCCGGCTCGGCTGTACTGGGTGAATTGCCCAAGAAAGATGGCGGTAAGGTCATGGACAGGGTAGAAGTGGGTGGAATCGCCGCCTAAAGTCTGGGATACGTTTTTGAACCCGATGCCGTAATCCAAGTCGAGTGAGAGCCATTTTTTTCTGTCGAACTCAAAGGGGTAGTACTCCGGACGTGCCCCAGGATTCTCATTACCGCGTGGACGTGCCAGGTGATAAGCCAGTCCCCATGCCCCACTGAAGGTGTTCAGCCCATAGTTGGGCAGCTTGGTACTTCCGTTGGAGAAATGGGTGAGGCCGATCGAAGCTACTGACATCAGTCTGTCAGTGATTCGCTGCCGGTATTCGAATGAAAGGTTCACGGCAGCGTTCAGGTGTGATCCAATGGAGAAGTTATAGTAGTTGTCGCTGTCGTATGGCTCGAAGTGGTTGGTGAGGTAGCCTAACCCGATGCCCAGTTTAAAGGTGATCTGGCTTCTTTGGCTATTGTTAAGCGGATAGCTGATGAAAGGATAGAGTGCATAAACCCGTCCCAACTCCTTGAAACCTCCCAAGTTGGAGTGATAGAAGGTGAGACCGATGTAGGGATACTTAAAGTCGGCTTCCCATGCCTTTTTGCCAAAGGTTCTTGTGTACACCGAGGCTTCAATGGCTCCGTAATGCGCATTGAACTTTTCCATCTCGAAGTGGTGGTGATAGAAGAAACCATAATGCACACGGGCCTCGACCATGATATTGTTATGCTTTGCCCACAGGAATTCTTGTCCCTTAGCCGTCGTGCCGAGACTCATAAGGAATGCCAATATACCGATAACGAGTGCCTTTGTGGGTTTCATAACAGAATAAACCGCAAAAGTACTCATTTATTTTGAAATGCTTATTTTTGCATTTTCAAAACTACTGTTATGGACGAACGTCTTGAAGCTTTCAAACGCCTGCTCGACATCATGGATGCAGTTAGAGCGGGATGCCCTTGGGATAGCACGCAAACCATAGAGAGTCTGCGTCATCTGACTATCGAGGAGACATACGAACTGAGCGAGGCCATCTTGGCTGAGGATCTCAATGAGGTGAAAAAGGAACTTGGCGACCTGATGTTGCATCTGGTGTTCTATGCCAAGATCGGCAGTGAGAAAGGTGCTTTTGACATCACAGATGTGCTTAACGGCATCTGCGAAAAGATGGTGGTGCGCCATCCCCATATTTTCGGTAACGAGAAGGTGGAGAATGCCGAGCAAGTGGAGCAGAATTGGGAGAAGATCAAGTTGGAGCGGGAGCACAACCGCAGTGTGTTGGGGGGCGTACCCAATGGCTTGCCGTCGTTGTTGAAGGCCTACAGAATGCATCAGAAAACGGCAGGTGTAGGGTTTAAATGGCCCAGCACCGAAGCTGCTTGGAATAAGGTGGAAGAGGAGAAGAAGGAATTGTTTGAAGAACTGCAAAAGCCAGACAATCAAGAAAATATAGAAGCTGAGTATGGCGATTTGCTATTCGCTTTGGCTGCTTATGGAATATATATAGGTGTCAATCCCGACGATGCTTTGGAAAAGACCAACAAGAAGTTCAAGAGCCGTTTTAGCTATGTGGAACAGAAGGCTCGCGAGATGGGAAAGGGTGTGCAGCATCTTACGTTGGAAGAGATGATCGAGATTTGGAGAGAAGCGAAGGAAGGTGAAAGGTGAGAGGTTTTTTTGAAAAAAAAACACCCTTTTTCCAAAACAATTGTTATATTTGTAGCCTCAAAAAGAATGTAAACTAAATTCATTTATTCAATTATTATTAACTAATTTACACATTATGAAAAAGTTATCTTTACTTTTTGCAATGTTTGTGTTTGTTTGCGCCAATGCATTCGCACAATCAATGTACTTCGATTTTAACGACTGCCCGGCAGGCGCTAAGATCGCTCAGACACTTGGTGAGCCTTGGACAACGTGGTCAAACGCTCCTGGTGGAGCTGAAGACGGCGTCTTCGGTGAGGCTGGTGGTTCAATGGCAGCACACTTCACTTATGGTAACGACCAGGTTTTAAGACTTGGTGGTATTGAATCAGGCGTTTTCGACCTCGTGTTCGATGCTTACGTCCCTAATGGAAAATGTGGTTATTTCAACGTTCTTCACAACTTTGCTGGTGGCGGTTCAACATGGGCTGCTCAGTTCTATCTCTGCGCAACGAATGATGGTAACGACCAGACAGTGGTTGGCGAAGGCCATGGTACAGTTCACGCAGGTAGCAACGGTACAGCTGATATTCCTTGCGTTTGGGATCAGTGGATGCAGTACAGAGTGCACATCGACATGGACAACGACGTTGCTACTTTGTTCTGGAACATCGCTGGTGAGCCTGAGCAGGAAATCTGCACATGGCAGTGGTCACTCGACAGCTTCGGTGAGAACGTGGTTGGCCGTACCCTCGATGCTATGGACTTCTACCCACCATCAAACGGCGCTGAGTACTATGTTGACAACATCGGTATCATTTCCGGTGCTGACGACCAAGTGCTGATCAATGACGATTTCGAGGCTTATCCTCTCGGTGGCAAGATCGCTGAAAGCGCTCAAGCCATTGGTAACGACTGGTGGACCACATGGACCAACCATCCCGGTGGCAACGAAGACGGTGTTATTGCTGAAGCAGGTGGTACCCAGTGCGGTTACATCTCCGGTGCTAACGATAACGTCCTCCTCCTCGGTGGTCAGGAATCAGGCGCTTACAACCTCGAGTTCGCTATCTACTGCGAAGCAGGCAAGTACGGTTACTTCAACATCCTTCATGAGTTCAATGGTTCAGGTTCAACTTGGGCTATGCAGGCTTATCTGAATGCCACCAACGATGGCAGCACAAGTTCAACAACTTATTCAGTTGGTCACGGTACCGTTCACGCCGGTGCTAACAGCAACGGTGATATCCCGGCTGTTGTTGACGAGTGGATGTTCTTCAGAATTTATGTTGACTGCGACCTCGATATCGCTCAACTGTACTATTATTCAGAGACTACTCATCCAGAAGAGCAGTTGATCGTTGAATGGCAGTGGTCACTCGACAGCTTCGGTGAGAATGTCGTTGGCCGTAAGATGGACGCTATGGACTTCTTCGCACCAAACTCAACACTGGGTTGCTACTATCTCGACAACTTCAGATACACAAGAATCGGTCAGGAAACTCACGCTTCACTCGAGTTTGACCATGAAACTGTTGATGCATTCCTCGCTGAGGACGATGCTGATGCCATTACCATTGAGATCAGCAATGAAAACGGTACTTCAATCGGTGACTGGACTGGCTGGATTGACTTCGGTACCACCACCGTTACCACTGGTACTCACCAGATCAACTACGACGGTGAAATCGGCGAGACCTCATCACTCGTTGGTCTCAACGTTGATGAACCAACACTCGTTGAAGTTGGTGCTATCTTCCCAGGCTCAGCTTACGCTGGTACAGCTATGGGTACCAAGATCGTGAGCGCACAATACGTGTTCTTCACTGGTAGCACATCAGGCACTATCGGTATTGAACCGAACACTTCTGTGACATTCCGTATCTATGCTCAAGGTATGTATGGCCAGCCCGGTGAAGTCCTCGCCGAAAAGACCGTTCCTTACAGCACAGTTACAGCAGGCGCTGATGACTTCATTGTCGCTACCTTCGATACTCCTGTTGACCTCACTGGTTTCAATGTTTGGGTAACTGTTGAGTTCACTCAGGCTGTTGACGGTTATGCCATGTCATTCGACGGCGGCGTTAACTCTGGCTTTGGCGACTACTATCGTACCAACGGCGGTGGTGCCTTCCACAGATGCGCTGAGACCTTCACAACCGATTACGGCAACTTCCACATCCGCATCAACACTCAGGGTTCTCCTGTCCCAGCTACTTGGGCTAGCCTGAGCAAACCTGAAGGTTCAATCGCTATTGGCGATACCGACGAAGTTGACGTTAACGTGAACTCAATCGGTCTCTCAGAAGGCGAGGTGAAGACTTCTGATATCTACTTCATCACTAACGATCCTGAGAATCCAGTGGTTATTGTTCCTCTGACTCTGACCGTTGGTCCAGAAGGCGTTGCTGAAAGCAATGTTGACGCTTTCGAAGTTTATCCTAACCCGGCTACCTCCATGGTGACCGTGAAGGGCGACAACCTCAGCTCACTCGCTATCTACAATGTCGCTGGTCAGTTGGTCCGCATCGTGAAACTCGACAGCATGATCAACAACATCGATATGAATGTTGAAGCTGGTGTTTACTTCTTCAGCATCTACGACAACAATGGCAACAGCAGCGTACAGCGCATTGTCATCACCAAATAATCTTTTCTTAAAGATTTGAAAAAAGCCGTCCATTATGGGCGGCTTTTTTTTATCTTTGCATCACTATGAAAGAACTGCTTGTTAGAACATTGTCAGGTGCAGTGCTGGTGGCACTCATCATTGTTTGCATCATGGTCTCGCCTTGGACCTGTGCGGCCTTGGGCTTGTTGATTGTTGCCGTCGGCACTTTTGAGATGAGCCGACTCCAACATATCGATGATCCTCGACAGGTCTTTTTAGGAGAGCTATTGGCTGTTGGGACCTATGTGCTTGTAGCATTAGGAGTATTGAATGTGATGCCTTATAATGGGCTGATGCTTTTACTCCCCATGCTGCCTTTCCTGTTTGCCTTGTTCTCCACTACCACCGACTTCAAGTCAATTGCGGCATTCACTTTTGGCTCCATTGCCTATCTGAGCGTGCCCTGTGTCCTGATGGTATGGATGCATGAACTTTTCAGCCCGAAGATGCTCCTGCTGGTGTTCGTCTTGCTTTGGGCTAACGACACCTTCGCTTATCTTACGGGAAAGTTGTTGGGTAAACACAAACTTTCCCCACGTATCTCTCCCGGAAAGACCATCGAGGGTAGCCTCGGCGGCTTGCTGTTCACTATGGTAGGTGTCATAGTATTCAGCCGTTGTGCCGACTGGCTTACGTTGAAGGCTGCCGTTGGTATGGGCCTGATTGCGGTGGTGTTCGGTACGCTTGGCGACCTATGCGAGTCGATGCTGAAACGTCAGGCGGGAGTGAAGGATTCTGGCAGGCTCATTCCAGGTCATGGCGGCATTTTGGATCGTTTTGACTCCGTTTTGTTTGCTGTTCCGTTTGTTTTTGTATATTTGCTGCTGCTATGAGAAAAATCAACAAGCGGATTCACGTAGAAGGCAATAGGGCCATCGTTATCACCTTTTTGGTTGGGGCGGTGGTGATCGTTGGCATAAATCTGCTGTGGCCCCATCAGGATTGGTGGCATATCGTGGTTTATGTCATTGACGTTTTTGTATCTGCTTTGATTGTTCGATTTTTCAGAATTCCCATTCATAGGAAGACCACCATTATGGAGAACGCGGTGATTTCGCCTGCCGATGGAGAGATAGCTGCCAACGAGATCGTGATGGAAGACGAGTTTTTCCACGAAGAACGCCGTCAGATCTCCATTTTCATGTCCATTTATAACGTGCATATCAACTTCTTCCCGTTTGATGGAGAAGTGACCTATTACAAATACCATCCAGGCAAGTTTTTGGTGGCCTTCAAGCCTAAATCTTCAACGGAAAACGAGCATAATTCCATTGTGATCAAGGATGCTCAAGGCCGAGAGGTGTTGGTGCGTCAGATTGCCGGTTTTGTGGCTCGCCGCATCGTGTGCGATTTGGAGCCGGGCGATGCCTCGATCGTTGGTGAGGAGTTCGGCATGATCCGCTTTGGTTCACGAGTGGATGTGTTTCTCCCAGTGGATGCTGAGGTGAATGTCCACATCGGTCAGAAGGTGAGAGGCAAGTCGTCAGTGTTGGCAACCTTGAGAGGTGAGAGGTGAAAGGTTAAAGGTAAGAGGTGATTTCAAGCAATTTGTTTACTTCGTAAGTGCGTTCGCCATGGACGGGTTGTCCTGAGGCGTTGAACAGCAATTGATCCATGCCGGCGGCACGGGCGCCATCAATGTCGACGGCCATTTCATCACCAATCATCAGGCTTTCGTCAGCAGTGGCACCAGCTTTTTTCAAGGCATAGAGGAAAATCTCGGGATTGGGCTTCTTTACCCCGACTTCCTCGGAGACGGTGAGGGTCTCGAAGTAAGGTTCCAAGCCAGAGCCGCTGAGCTTGGTGTGTTGTACCTCTTGAAAGCCATTGGTGATGAGGTGTAAATGGTATTTCGGCTTGAGGTAATCCAACAACTCCATGGTGCCGGGAACCAGCCTTACGATGCGAGGTGACCAATACACGTAATCCTCGCTCAAGTGGTCGGCTAACTCCTCGTTGTGGATGCCGTAATGTTCCAGTGGCTTCATGAAACGCGTGTGGTTCAGCTCGTCTTTGGTGATCAGGTCGGCACGGTATAGCTCCCAAAGCTTTTCGTTCAGCGGATGATAGACCTCGTGGAACTCATGGGCGTTAGGGATGCCGAGGTCTTTGAGGTGGTATTGCTCGTAGATGCGTTCAAAGGCCACTTCGGCGGCGGCATCGAAGTCCCAAAGGGTTCGGTCCAGATCGAAGAAAATATGCTTATAGGTTTTCATTTTTGGAGCATTTGGCGTTGCCATTCGAAGAGGGCGACGGCGGCGGCATGACTGACGTTGAGCGATCGGGTGGGGCCGGGCACGGGGATGTAAACCGCCATATCGCATTGGCGAAGCAGATCCTCGCTTAGACCGTGGCTCTCGCTGCCTACGATGAAAGCGACGTCTTCGGGCAGAGGCGTGTCATAAATGCAGGTGGCGTTGTCGGCAGTCTCAATGGCGACGATGGTCTTGCCTTCCGGGACGATCTTGCGTAGGTTGGTCTCTTCGGTGAAGTACCAGCGGATGTTGCCACGGCTGGAAGCGGCAGCTCGGCGCACCTTGCCCAAGCTATGCCTGCTCTCGTCACCGAGGAAGCACATTTCTGACGCTCCGATGTTGTCGGCGATGCGTATCATAGCGCCCATGTTGTCAGGGGTCATCAGGTGGTCGGCGATGACGATGGGATGGGGGATGCGTTGGTATATTTCCTCCGTAGGGATACTCTTAAAAAGGTCGTTCGATTTGATATAGGTCATCCGTCAAGGTATTGAGAAACGCTTTGAGTTGTTGTTTTTCTTGTGGGGTGAGTTGTACGCCGCCTTGCATCACATGGTGCATCAGCGGACTGATATGCTCCGAGTACTGCACGCCTTCGGAGTAGAAGTCGATGACTTCGTCGAGGGTTGTGAAGCGGCCGTCGTGCATATAGGGGGCAGTAAGGGCGATGTTGCGTAGGGTAGGGGCTTTGAACTCGCCTTGGATGGCGGCATCAAGGCCGTTGTTATAGCGCAGGTAGGTGGTAAACAAGGCATTGGCGCCACCGCCGTGGCAGTGGAAACAGTCGGCACCGTTCTCCGTGATGAAAAGCATGTAGCCGTTTAGTTCATCTTGTTCAAGCTGTTCTTCGCCACGCAGGTATCGGTCGAACTTGCTATTGGTAAAGACTAGACTGCGGACGTATTGGGCAATGGCTTTCTCCACAAGGATAAAGGTGATTTTATCTGTACCGAAAGCCTTTCTGAAAAGCTCGGGATAGGTATCGGATTGTTGCAGTTGTTGGACTACTTCGGAGGTATCTGCGTTGATCTCCAACGGGTCGGTATAGGCGGCGTAAACCATGTCCTCAAGCGTGGCCACCTGGCTTTCCCAGCCTAATCCAGTGGTGTTCCAAGCCAAATTGATGAGAGGGAGCATGGTGTGTGTTGTACCAAGGTTTTCAAGAGTGCCTTCAGGTCCCATTTCAAAACTGTGTTCCTTATGATGGCAGGAAGCGCAACAAGATGAGAGATGAGAGGTGAGAGGTGAGAGGTTGGTGCCGAAAAAAAGCATTTCTCCCAATGCAACGCCTTCCTCGGTCATGGGGTTGTCATCAGGAATGTTGTTTGTGGAGGGAAAAAACAAGGGTTGCGGCAACTCGTAGGGCGTTGGCTGGTATGAGTCGTCATGGGTCGGACGGCATCCGGCCAGCAGCAAACCAAAGAGCAAAACGACAACGATCCTCGCTTTCATTATTCTTTGTTATTGTAGTTGAAGAAATCTGCGAAGAGCGACTCCATGTTTTTCTTCGTGTAGAAATGGGGCTTTGGTGCCGCCTTGTGCATGAGGTCTTTCAAAGTGCTAACAATCTTTTCCATATTATGATCAATGCTACTGATGCTGAATACGTTATGGCCATTTTCCTTGAAAAGCTGCTGTGCTTCTTGGTTCTGCATGATGGCGCTGCCATAGGTTTGACAATCGTAAATATGAGGGTTTTGGAACCAGTTGTCGATGTTCATGTTGAGCTGAATCGCATTGACACAGTCCTGTTTTAGGTCCAGCTCCAGGGGAAGCTTCACGGTGAAATAGTTCTGATAGAAAGTGGTTAGGTCTTCGTTCTGGCCAATGCCGAGATGGATGTTCATCGGAGCGAGGTTGCCGTCTTCATCAAGGTATTTGCCGTTGAGTTTCATGTAATGGTAGCCGCCACCGAGAGGCTCTGGCCAAAACATGTCGCGCTCAGGCGGATTGGAGAATAGCCCGGTGACGTTGTCTTCGCGGTCAAGTCCGAAGGTGAAACGCATGGAGGTGTATCTCTGACATGGTACTGAAGCTGTTGAGAGAACCTGACTCTCCGGGATGTTGGTGTCGATGTAAAAGATCTTGCCCAAGGCATATTCGTCGCCTTGTTCACCAATTAAAGTGACGTTAGAGATAAACCATTGTATTTCATTGATGAGGAACTGGTTCCCTGCTGCATTGGTATAGCATAGACTGTCAGTGATCAGGTCGTGACCATTGACGGTATAGCTGATATGGATTTCGGTGTCACCGTTGCTTACGGGTTTGTCGCAGGCCACGTTCATCATCGAAACCAAGAGAAGCAGCAGAAGGGCAATCTTTTTCATCTTCGTCAGAATTCGATTGCAATGATACAAAAATCTTTCCAAAATCGTATCTTTGCGGTCTAAAACTATTGAATTATGGCAGAATTTAAGATAGGCGACAGGGTAAACTTCCTGAGCAGTACTGGTGGCGGTAAAGTCACCAAGATCATTGACTCACGCATGGTAATGGTGGAGGTGGAGGATGGCTTTGAGTTGCCCACCCTGATCAGTGATTTGGTACCCGACTTCCGTAATCAGCCATCGCGGCAGCAGCAGATTGTTGAGACGGTGCAACAGGAGGTCAAGGAGAAGGAACTTGTGCAGCAACAGCAGCTGGAGGATGCCCGTCATGGAGGATTGCGCCGTTTTGCCAAGGAGGCGGAGAAAGAAGGCGTGTATCTGGCTTTCGTGCCTCACGAGCAGCAGTGGCTCTTGACAGGCGCCATGGACGTGGTTCTGGTGAACCATACGCCATACGAGATGCTTTACTCTTTCACCATCAAGGAAGAGGACAAGTTCGTCAACGTGGATTACGGTCAGGCCGACAAGCATGAAAAGGTAGTGGTGGAGACCATCTCGCGTGAGGATTTGGAGTACTGGTGCAACGGCATCGTTCAGGCCATATTCACTACGGAAAGCAGCGATACGGTGTTGCTCCCGCTGAACGCTCCATTCTCGCTCCGCACCAACCGTTTCTTCAAGGAAGGCAGCTACCTGATGTCGGGCTTGTTGGGAGAGAAGGCGGTGATGATCAGTCTGTCTGACCTTGTCTCGCTCAAGAGTGGCGACGGCGATCTGATGAAGATTATGAAAGAAGGTGTTGGATCACAGGCACCGAAAAAGGACTTGGTGAAGCAAGAGGCTCCCATCGACAAGCATAAGACCGGTCAAGGGGAGGCTACGGTTGACCTGCATATCGGCGAGCTGGTTGAAAACATTGCAGGACTATCGAGTCACGACATGTTCAACATCCAGATGGATTATTTCAGGAAGATGCTCGATAGCGCCATTGCTGCTGAATACACCAAGGTGACGTTTATCCATGGCGTGGGCAACGGAGTTTTGAAGAATGCCATCATTGAGGAGCTAAAGAAGTATAAGAACACGGAGAACCGCATGGCATCCATCGCTAAGTTTGGCGTTGGGGCGATTGACGTGTTAATAGAAGACAGGAGACAGAAGTAAGAAGACAGAATATGGGGAGATTTGTTTTAGCAATAACGGCTGTGCTGTTGTTCGCTTCCTGCCACAGGGCCAGCGATCCTTTGATCGGCCGTTGGACGGTGGAGAAGGTCAATGTGGAGTTTAACGAGCAGATTGCCACTCCGGAGATGGTACGGCAATTTGGGGAGTTGGAGAAGGGCAATGTCATTGAAATTGCAAAGGACTCGATCATATCGTTGATTTCGGAGGGCGATACCCTGACGGGTCGCTGCTCGTTAAAAGGAAATCAACTATTCATGGACGGGACTCCCTTCGGTAGATACGAAAACGGGACGATCCATACGGAATCGTCCACGCCATTAGGGATAATCAAAGTTGTTTATAAGAAGTGAACCCGCAGGGAATCGAACCCTGATCGAAGGAACCGGAATCCTTTATTCTATCCATTAAACTACGGGTCCAGGCGCTAAAAGCGCTGCAAAGATAGTGTTTTTTTTAAATAATTCTCACCTCTCACCTTGAACCTCTCAACTCTGTTTAAGGTGTTCCACAAATTCGTCAATGCGCTGCATCTCGTTAGCGATGGCGATCTTTTGCGGGCAGTGTGACTCGCACTGATGGCAGCCGATGCAGTGGCTGGCCTGGCGCTCGTATGGCACCTTGCTGTCGTAGCTTTTGAGGAAGGCGCGGCGGTTGCGGCGGTATTCCTCGGCTTCGGGATTGCCAGCGGGCATATTGCCCTCAGTGATACAGTCGTTGTAATGCGCAAAGATGGCGGGGATGTTCAGACCGTAAGGACAGGGCATGCAGTAGTTGCAGGCGGTGCAGGGCACGGTCTTCAGCTCCACGAATTCCTCGGCGATCTTCATCAAGAACTCGTTTTCCTCGTCAGTGATGGGACGCAATGGCGAGTAGGTGGCCACATTCTCCATCAGATGCTCCATATAGGTCATGCCACTCAAAACCACCAACACGCCTTCGGGGGTGCCGGCGAAACGGAAGGCCCAGCGTGCCACAGGCGTCTCGGGCTCACGTTCCTTCATCTGTCGCACGATGTAATCGGGCTGTTTGGCGAGTCGGCCTCCAAGAAGGGGCTCCATGATGACGGCGGGGATGCCACGGCGATGCAGCTCGTTGTAGAGATAGACGGCGTTGACGTTGTCCGAATCGATGACATGGGCATAGTTCCAGTCGGCGTAGTTCAGCTGAATCTGGACGAAGTCCCAATGGTAACGGCCCTCGTCGTGCCATTGAAGCATGGTGTCGAAAACCTTCTGATCGCCGTGGAACGAAAAGCCCAGGTTGCGGATGCGACCAGCCTGTTTCTGTTCAACCAGCCAGTCGAGGATGCCGTTGTCGATGAAGCGGGCGTTGAACATCTCCATGCAACTCAACTCGTTGCTCGATCCGCCGATGCTATGCAGGAGCAGGTAGTCGACGTAGTCGGTACGCAGGTATTTCAAGGAGTTCTCGAACATGGCTTTGGAGGCCTCGGTGCCCCAGGTGGAAGGGCTGAAGTTCGACAATTTGGTGGCCAGGTAATAGCTGTTGCGTGGGTGCCGTGAGAGGGCGATGCCAGTGGCTTCTTCAGAATGGCCTCGGGTGTAGACCGGGGAGGTGTCGAAATAGTTGACGCCGTGCTCGAGGGCATAGTCGATCTCTTCATTCACCATATCCTGGTCGATCTGGGCGTTAGGATTGTCGCGGAAGGTAGCTCCGTCGACCATCGGGAGGCGCATCATGCCGTAGCCTAACAGTGACACTTTGTCGCCACTGTTGGGGTTGATGCGGTAGGTCATTTCACCCTGTCCGTCGATGACGTCAGTGGGAGTGACACCGGGGTTGGTATTTGATTTACAGGCGGAGAGCACCACCGAGGTCGCCACGGCAGCGCCGCCCATTTTCTTTATAAAGTCTCTTCTTTTCATGGTTTCAGTCCTTTTGGTGTGTAACGTTGCCCTCGACGTAGATGGCGCTGAACGGCCGAGAGGGACATAGATTCTCGCAAGCGCCGCAGCCGATGCAACGGCTCTCGTTGACGGCGGGCACCATGACCGTCTGGTCATTGTGCTGGTATTCCACCATCTGGATGGCTCCGGTGGGGCAGTGGCGGGCGCAGTTGCCGCAGCTGACGCCGTCAGTGAGCACTACGCAGTTATCCTTCACCCAAACGGCGTGGCCTGCATGGATGGCGGTCTTCTCCTCCTTGGTGATGGGCTTGATGGCACCAGAGGGACATACTTGGCTGCAGCGGGTACATTCAGGACGGCAGTAGCCTATCTCGAACGACATGGTGGGCTGCATGAAACGGTTCAGATCGGTTGATGGACGCAACACGTGGTTCGGACAGGCCGACACGCAGAGCTGGCAAGCGGTGCAATGCTTCTGCATGTGACGTGCCGAGATGGATCCGGGAGGCGTCAACGGGGTCTCACGCTTGGGAGCCTGCTTCTCGGTGATGACAGCCAGTCCGCCGTCCACCTTCATCTGAGCTTGGGCCATGGCAGCGGTGCCAGTGGCTATGGCTGTGCCGACCAGAAATGAACGACGGCCTTGGTCAGGCTCGCAAGATACTTCAGGGGCCGATTTCTGGGCGGTATACTTCAGTGCTTTGCCATGGCACTTGTCGATGCAGTCACCACAAACAACGCAACGTGAATAATCGATAGTTCTCGTTTTACTGTCGATGGCGCGAGCCTTGCAGTTCTTCTCGCAGAGACCGCAGTGCGTACATTTGCTCTCGTCAATACGCACTTTAAACAGTGAGAAACGGGAAAAGAAGCTGAGGATGGTTCCTACGGGACAAATCGAGTTGCAGTAGGCGCGGCCGTAAAGAAACGCCAAAACGCCGAGCACCAGCATCACCACCCAAGCGATGATGGAGACGGTGACGTTGCGCATGTAGAAACTGGTGACGATGCGACCGTAGGTGCTGTATGGCGCAAGCAACGTGGTCACTGGTGCGAAACCAATGATGAGGCAGATGACAAACAGCGCCAAAACGCTGTAACGTAGCCATTTGTGTTCTTTTACATAGCTGAAGCGGTTCTTCTTGAACTTGCCGCCAAGCCAGCTGTAGATGTCTTGCATGACGCCCAACGGGCAGATCACGCTACAATAGGTCCTGCCAAAGAGCAGGGTGATGATGAGCAAGATGGCCACCACGATGAAGTTCATGGCCAACAGCGCTGGTAGGAACTGGATCTTGGCAATCCATTCCACCCAGGGGGTGATGCCGTAGCCGACACCCACGAACAGCAGGGTTACCAGCAGAATGGCGATGACGGCCAGTGTGATTCGGAGTTTGCGTAGCATAGGAGGTGAGAGGTTAGAGGTGATTATTGGATGAAGATTTTTTTTGTGCCATGTTCAGTGATCACGAGGTAAACACCGGGCGTCAGCGATTCGGAGTAGTTGACGCGTTGGCCGGTGAGTGTGAAGATAGTGGCTTTGGTAAGGTCGATTTCAGTGGATTCGAGGTTGTATTCCTCCACGCCTTCACTTCCAACATAAGGATAGAAGGTGACGAGACCAAGACTTGGGTCATCGGCTTGATGATAAATATGGCTCTCGATTTCATCGTAATCCGTTGAGCCCCATTTGTTTCCGACTGCCATAATGTCGTATGACGCGTTGTTGTACAGGTCATAAATCATGCCGCCGTTGCCGTTGTCATGAATCTCATTATAGCCCCAATCGTCTTCGGTTCCAAGGTCGATATCGTGCAAAAAGATTGCGGTGATGCCCCAAAGGTTACCGGTAATCACATTGTTGCGCAACACAGCCTTGTTGTTGGTAGAAGAGCCGTAAATCGAGATGCCGCTGCCTCCATTCATCGGGTTTTCCTCATGGTTGTTATCGAGAAACTGGTTACCCACGATAACCGACGAGATTGTGTATCCTTGCTGGTTATAGCCGTAACGATTATCACGGATGATGTTGTCTTTCAGAAGCACTTTTGTTGAGCCAACGCTGGCAAGGTCAGCGACGGAGACACCGCCGACATGCCATTGAGCCATGATGGTGTAAATCTCATTGCCGACGATGCGGATAGTGTCGTTGCCACCCGGTCCGAGGTTGATTTGCGGAGTGTTGACATTGTCGGTGACATTAGTGTCGAAATCGCAATTCAAAATCTGCGGCGAGGACTCTCCGTTAGCCGGCGAGCTGATAGCAGAGCCATGATTCAGCATGAAATAGCAGTCTTTTATCGTCGGATCGCAGTTTAATATATCGATGACGGCATTGCTGTAATCCCTTGTGAAATAAACGAACTTCACATCGTTGAAGGTCACGTCGGATTCGATAATCTTGATGCCAGCGCCGTCAGAGAGATACATCTTGTTGATATAACAATCGGTAGCATTCTCAAAACGCATGCTGAAATGTTTCGTCTCGTTCAAACCGTAAAGCTTTACCCTGCTGTTGTTGGTACAAACCATGGAGCCATTGATGGTGATGAGGGCGTCGTCGACATCGATTCTTGCCACTTGATTGTCAATCTTCAAGATGTCATTTGTTGAGATGGTGAGGTCGGCGTTGACGAGGAATCCGTCAGGACCATTGGTAACCACGCCTTCGGTGACATCAACGAGGTCGGGTAGGGTATAGGTGGTGCCATTGCCGGGACTAACCCATTGGGCATTTAATGTAGTTGCTAAGCCAATGATTAACAGTAGGATGGGTAAAATTCTTTTCATAATGATGTAATGTTTGTGATTTGCTTTCAAAAATACATAAAATTTTTTTTAGTTTTGCAAACTCAAAAATGAAAGAATGGTCATCCCTCACGATATAGTAACCCTGTTAGCCTTTTCGGTGAACCTGACACTTCTCGTTGTCAATATCTATGGTTGGCTGTTGAAGCGGTTTTATGTGCCGGATGCCTATAAGAAAGTTTTTTTAGAGTTATTTCCCGCGCGGCGCTCGGTGGCTCAATTCTATTTTCTTCAGCTATTTGAGATTCCTTATTTATTAATGATAGATCGGCCGGAGGCCCTGTTTTATGTGAACGGCTCGGCGTTACTGGTGTTTTCATCGTTCATTTTGGTGATGGTGAAACGCTATTTCTATCTGCAGACCACAACGTTCCGCAAGAGGCTTTTGTTTTTGCTTCCGATGTGGGCCTGTTGGGTGGCATTGCTACTTCCACTGTTTGACATCATTCCTTTCTCCGTTAAGTATCAACGGATTATGATGGGTATAGTGTTGGCGGTATTTGCGGTTTACATGTTTTTACTCGATCGGTTCCGTACGCAACTGAACAAACGCATCCGTGAGTTTGACGAGGACGAGTATTCCAACGAGGAGGACTTCCCTGTGCAGTTTGCCCGCACTGTTAAATGGCTGCCGTTTATTCTATGTATGATATTGCTTGTCAACTTCTTGATGAACAATGTTGTTATCAAGATGGTGCGTGACATTATCTTCACCGTTATCAGTGTTTGGTTTGTCATCTACACCCTGAATCCACACCGCAGGATCAAGAGGATCCATATTGAGTTGCAGATGGAAGAGCCAGTGGAGACAGAAGGAAAAGAAGAGGTAACGACACATCGCCATCTTACCGAAGAGCAATGCAAGAATTTGGAGACCAAGATGTTGGATCTTGTTAAAGGCGAGAAGCTTTATCTAGAGGACCACTTTACGATGAGCGATTTGGTGAAACGCATGCACACCAATAAGGTTTATTTGAGCGAGGTGATTGCCAATACTGAATACGGCTCATTCTATCAATTGATCAATACTTTGCGTGTTGAGCATGCCTGTTGGATGCTTGGTGAGGATCCCACACTCAAGATGGAGCAGGTGGCCTTAGCATCGGGTTTCTCGTCCGGAAGTGCCTTTTCGCAGGTCTTTAAGCGTATCAAGGGCGTCTCACCTTCGGAATATTCGCACGAAAAGGATTAATTCCTTGAATATCATTGGTTTTATTCTTAGTAAATTTCCTGAGAATAAAACGATTTTTACCTAGATTAAAACGATTTTGACGGAGCGTAAAGCGATTTTACGGTCAGATTAGGAATTTTGCTGTCATAAAAATAGTACTAATTATAATTAGGTATGACAACAATTCAAATCTTTGGAGTGATCGTAGTGGCGCTTTTGGGTCTCTATGTTTTTTATTGCCTATATGATCTTGACAAATATAATAATAAGAAGGATCGTCGTAACAAACACCGCATTCTTACGATGGCGTTGTTGATCTTCGCCATGACGATAGGGAAGGGTGCCTGGGCGCAAGTCACCTTCGACATCCAGGCGTCGTACAACAGCAGCACTAAAAAAACCACTTTCACCATCACTCGTAGCGGCAGCAGCTTGCCGGCGCAGACCATCAAATTCCGTACGGTGAACCTCTCGGCATATGCGGGACAACACTACACCGCAGTGAACGACACCTACACCTTCCCTGAAGGCATTGATACCAAGACAGTGGAAGTAAAAGAAGGTACACCAGGCATCGACGCTTACAAGTTTCAGAACGGCACCACCCGTTCCTATCGCTTCGAGGTGCTCGATGTCAACGGTTTCCAGCTGGCCTACAAGGACCGCTCCTTAACCAGCGGCGTCACTGTTCCCACGTCTGGCATCTTCGACGAGAAAACGGTCACCATCCAATCGAGCGCCTATCTGGTTACCGACGATGGCTATTTGAACAACGGATGTAAGTACGCACTCAGCAGCAACTATTTCAACAATGCCGCACCCAAGACCTATTTCCAAGCCATCGGTGCCCAGTTGCGCATGACGCTATCCTTAGATGCCATGGAGTCAAATGACGGCTACCAGTACCTGCAGATACTGTTTGACAACACCGTCAGCTGTGACAGCCGCCCTGGCAACTCCCTCCATCCCCAAAACGGTCATCCCGGCACCCCCAACCTCTCGCGCTACACGGCAGGATTTGAGATGAATACCGGAAGCCTCGACGATACCTACCGAAACTACTCGTTCCCCGTCACCTCCGTGGGCAGCGATGAAGGTGCTACCAATCCCTGGGGATACGGAACTTCCTACCCCCTCTCAAAACAATTGTTCAAGTCGAATTATCGTGCCAGCGACGGCCGACTCATCGTGCCTACGACAATTGACACCCTTGTGGTTCGCCTCAACGCCTCGGGTTCGGGAGACGACGACTGGTATGCCAAGAACGTCAAAGCCCACATACAAGCTGTCGACGCCACCAAGCCAACGCTCCTCAACGGCACCGACGGCATCACCGTCTCAGCTGGCCCTTACGTCAAAGGCAACACCTTCTATATCAGCGTGCCGTTTAGCGAGATTGTGCATGTTTCAGGAGGATCCAAACAGTTGAACACCTCCTGGGGCAACGTTACCTACGTGTCGGGCGACTACACCAATGTAATTACCTTCGAAGGTACCATCAATACAACAGCAGGTACCACCTTGGCAATAACCGGCATCAATAATTGTATGTTTAACGACTTGGCAGGTAACTACGATAACTTCAGTACCAGCAGCTTCAACAAGACCTTCAACGGTGTCACCTGCACGGAGAGCTACACTCTCGCCGCCACCAATACCGAGTTTACAGGCTTACAGAGCGAGTATGTGGTGAGCAACACGGCCATCGAGCCGCACCCCACGGTGTATTTCTATAAAGGTAAGAAGGAAACCGCCAACAAGGTGCAACTCACAGAGAATACAAACTACACCTTGTCGTGGGCCAACAACAATGCGGCGGGCAACGGAAGAGTCACTGCTACGGGAACAGGCATCTACACTGGCTCTGCCAGCGCCACCTTCCCCATCCGCTGGAGCACCTACACTTTCAGCTTCCATGGCAACGGAAGCATAGGCATTCCTGCCATTGGGACGATGAGCAACCAGGTCTTCCAATATGGCGTGGCACAGAACCTAACCACCAACGCATTCAGCCGCGAGGGCTTCACCTTTGCCGGATGGAACACCCAGCCTGACGGCAACGGCACCGCCTACACCAATGGACAGTCGATCATAGGACTCACCACCGATGACGGCGCCGTCATCGACCTCTATGCCCAGTGGGCCCTTATCCCATGGACTGGCAGCGGTGATAGCGAGGACGACCCATACATGATACTATATGCCAGCCAACTCGACCTGTTGGCAACCAACGTGAACAGCGGCAACAACTACAGCGGCAAGTTCTTCAAGTTGGACGCCGATATCACCTACGGCCACACCACCGTCTGGAACGATGCCACCAGCACCGAGAACAACTATACCGCTATTGGTACTTCTACCAATAATTTCAGAGGCACCTTCGACGGCGACAACCATACCATCAGCGGCATCCGCATCTACACTACCAACGACTATCAAGGGCTCTTCGGCTATGTTTATTCAGGAAGCACTGTGAAAAATATCGCCCTTGCCAACAGCATTATTATCGGTGGTGATTATGTCGGCAGTATCGCTGGTAAAAATGAATATGGTACCATAACTAATTGCCGTATAGGAAACGACGTCACCATAGGTGTGGAAAACGATGATAAGGATTATCATGGCGGCATTGTGGGATATCAATATGATGGCACTGTCAGCGGCTCCGTCATTGCCGCAAGTGTTAATGGTCTATGGTATTGCGGTGGAATCGCAGGTATATGTGTTTTTACCACACTAAAAGATTGCCTCTATACCGGTACTGTAGCAAATGGTAGTTGGAAAGGTGCCATCACAGGAAATAATAATAACTCCACCCTCACCAACAACTACTACACCACCGACGGCATTGGCGGCGTGAACGGCAGTGACTGCGACGGTGCCCGTCGTGCACGCACCATCACCTTGGGTGAGCATGTCGGCATTGCAGGCGACCAGACGGCATACGACGTGAGCGGCCTCACCGCCATTGGCACCACGGTCCTCAGCCACACCGCAGGCAACACCACTACCATCTATAGCGGTGCCACACAGGACGTCACGCTGAGCGACGCCGCGCCACAGGGCTGCGTCGTTACCAGCTACAGTCTGAACGGCACGCCTCTGGCCGGCAACACCTTCACCATGCCCGACAGCGACGTCACCGTAAGTGCCACCATAGGAGTGCCCTATATCGACGCCGACGGCAACGAGCAAATATGCACCGACTACACCCTCATTGAGAGCAGCACGGGCAGCGCCGTCATACTCGGCGCCGCAGTAACGGAGACATGGTATGCCGTCAGCGGCAATGTGAATATCACTTCTTCTGACGAGGCTCTTATACTCTATGGAGCTGCTCACCTGATTCTGATGGATGACGCCACGCTCACTGTGGAAGGTTCACAACCCATCTCGGCTTACGGTAGCCTCAGTATCTACGGCCAGAGCCTCGGTACGGGCAGTCTGGTAGCCACCGGCAGCGACATAGCCATTTATGTGGATATATTGCCCAATGCACCCGTTGCAAACGACGGCAGCCTAACCATCAACGGTGGCATCGTTACTGCCGCCTCTGGCTCCGATGGTATCAGTGCAACTAATGACATCACCATCAACGGCGGTGTCGTCAGTGCTGGCGGTAACGGCCTTAAAACTATCGGCACCCTCACCCTTGGTTGGCGCAACGCTACCGACCGTATCTATGCCAGCAGCTACAATGGCGATAATGGTGTCGCGGTCAAGAGCGGCCAGTACCTCAGCGACGGCACGGCCGTCTATAGCGGAAGCCTCAGCGATACACAGATTGATGCCCTCGCCGGCAAGACCTTGCAGCCAGCCGTTGCGTTGACGCTTCCGAAGTATGTCGACGCCACATCGGGTGTGCTCGTGCAGGAAGGCCGTACCGCCTGTGTGCTGCCTGATGCTAATGTCACCATCGCCGCCGAAGGCTGCACCCTCGCGGATGTCACCGTAGGTGGCGAAGCAGCCACCGACAACGGCGACGGCACCTGGAGCGTCATCATGCCTGCCACCGACGCCACCGTGAGCGCCACAGTAACCGCAATCGACTTCACCACCGGCCACGCCGGCACCGAGGGCGACCCATACATCATCATGTATCGCTCCCAGCTCGACCTGCTGGCTACCCGCGTGAACGGCGGCGAATCCTACAACGGCAAGTTCTTGAAGCTTGGTGCCGACATCGCTTACGACCCGAATGACCTTGACGACAATGGCGAGAACTACACTGCCATAGGCACTATGGTTAATTACAGATATTTCAAAGGTTCCTTCGACGGAGACGGCCACATCGTCAGTGGCATCCGCATCAACAAGACGGGCCAAACCGATGCCGATAAAAAGCAGGGGCTCTTCGGTTATGTAAATTACGCTTTCATCAAAAACGTCGTACTTAGCGACGCCAGCATCACTGGCTACACGCAGGTTGGCGGCATCCTAGGTGATTTTCAATCTTCTACAACCATTCAGAACTGCTTTGTGTTGAATTCACATATTATCGCAACTAATAGTAATACTACCAATAGAGGTGTTATTGCCGGCTATGATGACAAAGACATTACCCTTATCGAAAACTACTACTACAACTGCACAGTGAATGGCGCCTCCACCAATGTGGGCGCCAACGGCAGCGACCGCGACGGTGCCCGCGGTGTCAACAAGCTCACTTTGTGCGAACATGTCATCGCCACACCGGCAGCGGCAACCACTTATCAAGGTAACAGCTACTATGTAGCCGGCACCAGCGTAACGTTGAGCGTCGAAGAGGGCTACACCCTCAACGGCAGCTACACTGTGAAGGACGCCAACAACAACGATGTCGCCCTCACCGGCGGCGACACCTTCGAGATGCCTGCCAGCGATGTCACCGTGAGCGCCGACATCACCGTCACCACCATGGCGGGCAGCGGCACCGAGAACGACCCGTGGATTATCATGTATCGCAGCCAGATGGACCAGTTGGCTATAAGTGAAATCAATAACGGCAAATACTACCAGTTGGGCAGAGATCTCACCTACAGCTATGAAGGCCTTGGTGAGACCGAGAGCAACTACACACCAATCCGCGTTAACGAGGGCGGTCACTTTGACGGTGCAGGCCATACCATCAGTGGCATACGCATCTATCCTTATGGCAAAAAAGTTAGTTACTTAGGACTCTTTGATATAAACTATGGTAGCGTGAAGAATGTCACCCTTACCAATGCTATAATCACAGGCGAGGACTATGTCGGTGGTATTGTGGGAAGCAATACTAAAAACGGCCTCATCGATAGTTGCCACGTCACCAGCACCGTCATCATCAAGGCTTATGGCTATTCATCAGATTACCACGGCGGTATCTCGGGTGATAATGCTGGCGATGTAGGTAAGATACCATCCATTCGTAACTGTACCAGTGCTGCTATCCTCACCAACAACGGGTATGAAAATTGTAGTGCTTACGGCGGCATTGTAGGCGAAAATGTCGGTGGTATTGTCAGTGGATGTACGGCGTACGGAGCCAGCGTCACAGCCATTGGAGATGCCGGTGGTATCGTGGGGTATAATTATCGTTGTTGTGATTTTGAGGCTCCCGTCGTCGAAAACTGTTTCGCCATAGATTGCACCATCAACAGCGGCAGTGCCGGAGCTATTATCAGTAATAGTGGTTATGCCACCTTGAACCACAACTACTACTACAATTGCACTGCCAACGGCAAAACAACCGACATCGGTTACAAATCCGGCGACATCACAGTGAACGACGGCGCTGTGCCAGCCACTGCCGTCAGTCGCACCATTACAGGCTATGGTGACAGCACCGAGAGCGACCATTGGGCCTTCATCGCCTCTCCAATGGATTGCGTCATGACGCCTCACCACGTGCAAGGCCTCATGACCACGCCGGCGGAGCACTATGACCTCTACCGCTTCAACCAGGATGCCGACATTGAATGGCAGAACTACAAGGCTCATACGGGCGATTTCAACATTGAAAACGGCAAAGGCTACCTCTATGCCAGCAAGGAAGACGTCACCCTCACTTTCCTCGGAACACCGAACAGCGACGACGCCGTTAATGTATCCCTGTCCTACACCGAAGGCAAGCCTCTGGCGGGTTACAACCTGGTGGGCAACCCGTTTGCGGAGAATGCCACCCTCAACAAGAGCTATTACAGCATGAACGCCGCAGGCACAGGCCTCGTGGCCGAAGCGGTGAACGGATCAACGGCGATTGGGCCCTGCACCGGTGTGATTGTGCAAGCTACCGAATCCAACCAGTCGGTGACTTTCACTAAAGTGACGCGTGGCGAGACCTCCACCGGCAACGGCAGCCTGAACATTGCCCTTGGGCAAGCTCAGGGTACGATGATCGACAACGCCATCGTAAGCTTCGACGAAGGCAGTCAACTCAACAAGTTCTATTTCGGCGAGCAGAACGCCAATATTTATATTCTTCAAGATGGCAAAGAATACGCCATCGTCAGCGCCAAAGCCCAAGGCGAGGTACCAGTCAATTTCAAGGCAAAAGAGAATGGTGAATACACACTAACCGTCTCCTCAACACTCTACTCTCAACTCTCAACTCTAAGCTCTCTTCACTTGATTGACAACCTCGCCGGCGCTGACATCGACCTGCTCCAAACCCCGAGCTATACCTTCACGGCTAGAAACGACGACTATGCCTCCCGCTTCAAGTTAGTGTTCAACGTCCAGCAGGGTGGGGAAGTGGCTGATGAAGACTTCGCCTTCATCAGCAATGGCGAACTCATCGTCAACGGCACAGGCACCCTTCAGGTGATCGATGCCCTCGGCAGAGAGTTGGTCCGTAAAAACCTGTCATCTCTCACCTCTCACCTCTCACTTCTCACCTTCAAACCTGGAGTGTACGTGCTGAGATTGGTCAACGGAGAGAAATTAAAGACACAGAAGATTGTTATTAGATAAAAGATAAGAGATAAAAGATAAAAAATAATAGTTTCATATATGAAAAAAGCATTATTAACCATTATGATCGTTCTTGGAGTTGTCCTCGGTGCTTCAGCACAGGACAACGGTGGTCTGTTTGGCAAAGGCCCCACGAGAGGTTATGAGGATGATTTTTACAACGACAGGGCATACGGGATGTTGAGTCTGCCTACCACACACGGTGATTCTAATGATTCTCCCGCAGCTCCTCTTGGTGGCGGAGCCCTTCTCTTGATCGGCTTTAGCGCTGCATACGCCGGGCTACGCAGGAAGAAGAGATAATACCGATTTGGATTTAGTCAAAAAAAGCCGCTGAACTCAGCGGCTTTTTTTGTGGAGGTGAAGGGAGTCGAACCCTCGTCCAAACAAGGAACCCCCAAGGTTTCTACATGCTTATTTCGCTGTTGGTTTTCGTGCCAGGCAAGGGAGCGAACGCCCTAAACCTGACCTTATCTCCTAAATCTCACCCGCGTGTCGGAGCGCCACGCAAGCTATCCCGAAATTGATTAGCACCCCGTGCTCAGGCCGGAATCAGGCATCTCCACCTGCGGGATGTTTCGTCCACCCACCTTGTGAGCGGATTAAGCCAGTGATCTACTGTACTTCGATCAGGCAGCGAAAGCGTAGTTATTTTCGCCAATTACTTTTTTGCAGTTAAGATTTACGAGCTTCGCTGCGAGGCTCGGCATGCTTCCGTGACGACTCATCTTGCTGTCAAAACCGGTCACCCCCAATAAAGTGGAAAGTTGAAAACGGAAAACGGAAAGTTTTTGCTTTCAAAGAACACGGCGCAAAAATACAACAAATTTCGTTCCACCGCAAGGGGTTGGAACGGAAAACGGAAAACGGAGAACGGAAAATTTTCCGTTTTACCTCCCGTTCGGTCGGTGAGCCCTTCGGGGTTCCGTTCTCCGTTCTCCGTTTTCCACTCACTTCAGCGGGTTCCCAAAATGGACCACGTCGTCCTTGGTAATCGTGCTGCCACAAAGAATCACCAAACGTTCCACAATGTTGTGTAACTCCCGGATATTTCCCGTCCACTGGTAATTCTTCAGCTCTTCCATGGCCTCGTCAGTAAATTTCGGCACGGCTTGGCCCATGCTGGCAGCGATGGTTTCCACAAAACTGCCCACCAGCAAGGGAATGTCGTCCTTGCGCTCTCGCAACGGTGGGACATGGATGACGATGACACTCAGACGATGGTACAGGTCCTCACGAAAGTCCCCCTGCTCAATCATCTTACGCAAGTCCTTGTTGGTGGCCGCTAGGATACGCACATCCACAGGAATCTCCTTCTCTCCTCCCACTCGCACAATCTTGTTCTCCTGCAAGGCACGCAGCACCTTGGCCTGGGCAGCCAGACTCATGTCGCCAATCTCATCTAAAAACAAGGTGCCACCATTAGCCAGCTCAAAGTCACCTTTCTTCTGCTTGATAGCCGAGGTAAAAGACCCTTTTTCATGGCCAAACAACTGACTCTCAATAAGCTCGGCAGGTATAGCAGCACAGTTAACCTCAATGAAAGGACCATAACGGCGAGGACTGAGTTCATGCAACTGACGGGCCACCAGCTCTTTTCCAGTGCCGTTCTCGCCAGTGATGAGCACACGGGCATTCGTCGGCGCCACCTTCTCAATCATGTCGCGCACTTCCATCATGGGTGCCGAGGCACCTACCATCTCATTCTGGCGACTGACGGCCTTCTTCAACGCCTTGTTTTCAGTGCTGAGGCTCTGCTTGTCGAGGGCATTGCGCACAGTGATGAGCAGCCGGTTCAGATCAGGTGGTTTTTGAATGAAGTCGAACGCCCCTTTCTTGATGGCATCCACCGCAGTGTCGATAGTACCATGACCCGAAATCATAATGACCGGCGTGTCACAGATGGACTTCACCTGCTCCAGGACCTCAATGCCGTCCATGTCGGGCATCTTGATGTCACACAAGATGGCATCGTATTCCTGCTCCTTGATCATTTCAAGAGCAGTTGGGCCATTGGCGGCATCATCCACTTGATATTTCTCATTCTCCAGAATGTCACGCAACACACGGCGAATGGCATCCTGGTCGTCGATGATCAAAATTCTTGACATATTGATTTTTTCTTTCCTTGCAAAGATAAGGAAAAAAAACATACCTTTGTTTATCAAAACAAAAAGCCATTTTTATCATGAAGAAGTTTTTACCTGTTTTTTTATTTTTCATCAGTTTAACATCTGTTCTGAACGCCCAATGGGTCAGCCCCGGCAACGGCACCTCCTATACCTTGCCCGATCTGGTTAACGTCACCGACGGCGCAGTCACCCAAGGCCCAGACGGTTTTCTCATCAATACCGACCTTACCATCTCCACCAACGACGTGTTGGTCATCGACAACCAAGTGTCGCGTATCGATGCCGCCGCAATCCTCCTCACCATCAACGGATCCATGGTTTGTACCAATACCGGAAGCAACAGGGTGAAGTTCTACGGTCTCAATGAAACGGAACATTTCAAAATAAGGTTTGAGAACGCTGTGGGATGCAACATAAAAAAGATGTATTTCTCCGACGGCGCCGGCATCAAAGTCATCGAATCCGAAGTGACATTCGACGATGTGAAGTTCGTGTATTTCACTCGTGACTACTGCAATGCAGTGATCGACGTTTTCAACTGCGACCCCGTCATAAAGAACTGCTACTTCATGCTGAACCAAAGCGCTGCCATCAGCTCGCCTGCCAATGGACAGGCCTCGCCGCAAATCCTGAACTGCGACTTCGACACCAACGTCACAGACATCAACTCCCCACAAATCAACCTCGGTCCCGGCGGCCAAGACACCATCCGCATCGTCGGCAACGAGATCTACACCATCATGGCACAATGGTATGTAGGCGGCATCTCCGTAGCCGACCTCATGGGCACCGGATCCACCAAAGTCCTGCTCAAAGACAACATCATCCGCGAAGGCCGCTACGGCTACAACCAACAAGGCCAGACCATCTCATCCGTGATCGAAGGCAACCAATTCCTCAACAACTTCCATGAAGAAAACCCCATGAACGGTGGCAGCGGCATCTCCATCTACGGAAGCTCCACCAACAACAAGGCCATACTCCGCAACAACGTGATTACCGGCAACCTCTGGGGCATCACCGCCATCTATCTCCACGACATCGACCTCGGCACCGAAGACGACTGGGGCAACAACGAAATCCACGACAATTACAACAGCGGGGTGATCTACGACTTATACAATAACTCCGCCTGCGACATCACGGCCGTCGGCAATAAATGGGGCACCATCCATGAGTCGGATATTGAAGACCATATCGTTCATCAAATCGACGACCCAAGCCTTGGCCTCGTCACCTACATACCCTTCGTAGGCTACGACCAAATCACTGAAACCATCGATCCAAAAGACCTTGACCTTTCAGAAACCACTTTATTTACCATCAACGGCCAAAGAGTCCGGTACAGCAAGAGCCTTAATCCCGGCGTTTATATTGTCATTACCGACCAGGGCGCTAAAAAAATTGTTATTCGATAATCCTACCGATGTGGCACCCCGATGGGGTGCGGATAGTTCAATTCCTAATTCATAATTCCTAATTCCTAATTCCCAACTTATGCTAAAAAAGCTCCGAATCACCCTCGCCGTCATCATGATCCTGCTGGTCACCACCCTCTTCATAGGAGCCGGCTACGGCATCAGCCAATGGATCGGTTGGGCGGCTAAGATCCAGTTCCTGCCTGCAGTGCTTTCCTTGTCACTCATCGCAGTGGCCATCATTGTCGTAGCATTGCTTTTCGGCAGGATCTATTGCAGCATCGTCTGCCCCTTGGGCGTCATGCAGGACATCTACAGCTGGCTTGGCGGCAAGATCAAGAAAAACCGTTTCAGCTACGTGAAAGAACACAAATGGCTACGTTACACCGTCTGCGCCATTTTTGTCGTCAGCCTCATCTTTGGCTTCACCCCTGTGATCACCTTATTGGAACCCTACGGCAACTTCGGACGTATCGTCACCAGCTTCTACATGCGCAACGTCACTCTCTCAATCATCGCTTGGGTTATGATGCTCATCCTCGGCGTGCTGGCCTTCCTTTATGGTCGCGCCTATTGCAACTCCATCTGCCCCGTAGGCACCATCCTCAGCTTCTTCTCCAGGTTCTCGCTGTTCCGTGTCAGGTTCGACCAGGACAAGTGCAAACACTGCGGTCTCTGCGAGAAGAACTGCAAGGCCCGCGCCATCGATGCCAAGGCAGGTACCGTTGACTACTCGAGATGCGTGGTATGCGGCGACTGTACCGCACAATGCAAGTTCGATGCACTGCATTACACCGCCAAACGCAATGTTTCAAAAACTGAAACAGCTTCATCAGAACCCGACCTGGGTCGCCGTTCGTTCCTGGTCGGCTCCGCCATCGCCGCTGGCACCGCGGCCGTGGCTCAGGCTCAGATGAAGGTAGACGGCGGACTGGCTGTCATCACTGAGAAAGAAGCTCCCAAACGCCAGACGCTCATCACGCCCCCAGGCTCCGTCTCCGCTCGCCACATGCAGAAACACTGTACCGGATGCCAGCTCTGCGTGTCGGCTTGCCCGAACAACGTCTTGCGCCCCTCGACCGACCTCATGCATTTCATGCAACCTACCATGTCATTCGAGATAGGCTACTGCCGCCCCGAATGCACCCGCTGCGGCGAGGTCTGCCCCACCGGCGCCATCAAGCCCATCACCAAAGAAGAGAAGACCGCCATCCATGCCGGTCACGCCGTGTGGGTGAAGGACAACTGCGTGGTACTCACCGACGGGGTCAGCTGCGGCAACTGCCAACGCCACTGCCCCACCGGCGCCATCCAAATGGTGGAATACCAACACAACGGCCAGACCGTGATGATTCCCGCCATCAACGAAAGCCACTGCATCGGTTGCGGCGCCTGCGAGAATCTCTGCCCCTCAAGGCCGTTCAGCGCAATCTATGTAGAAGGAAACGTAATGCATCGAATGGATTAGAAGTAAGAAGTAAGAAGTAAGAAGTAAGATGAAAAGAAGAGAATTCATAAAGAAAATGGGCGGCGCTGCCGTGGCAACCTCGGTGGTGCTCTCCGCCTGCAAATCGAATAATAACAACGAAATCATCCCTGCCGAAGTTATCGACGGACAAGGGGAGATGACCTATCGTGTCAACCCCAACAGCGGCGACAAAGTGTCGTTACTGGGTTATGGCATGATGCGCCTTCCCATCGAAGGCGGAGCCGACCTGCGCCAGAATCCAGATGCACAGGTGGATCAAGAAATGGTCAACGAAGAAATCGACTACGCCCTCGAGCATGGTGTCAACTACTTCGATACCGCTCCAGTATATACCCGAGGTCGCTCCGAAGGCGTCACGGGTATCGCCCTGTCGAGACATCCGCGCAATAGTTATTATATCGCAACAAAACTATCGAATTTCAGTCCATCTACCTGGAGCACCGAAGCTTCCAAGGCCATGTTCGAACACTCGCTCAGCGAACTGCGAACCGAATATGTCGATTACCTGCTGCTTCACAGTATCGGTGGCAGTGGGAAAGACATGACCGGCATGGACATGTTCAACGCCCGATTCATTGAGAACGGCATCCTCGACTGGCTCGTGGAGCAAAAAGAAGCTGGCCGCATCCGCAACCTGGGCTTCTCCTTCCATGGTGAACAGGAGGTGTTCGACACCATGCTGCGCTGGCATGACGAAGGCAAATACCATTGGGACTTCGTCCAGATTCAGATGAACTATGCAGACTGGAACTACGCCAATCGCATCGACCCTGACAACGTCAACGCCAACTACCTCTACGAGGAGCTTCACCGTCGCGGCATCCCCGTGGTCATCATGGAGCCTCTGCTCGGCGGTCGTCTCGCCAAACAGCCCGACTTCATCGTGAAACAGATGAAAGAACGTGAGCCTGAGACCCCCGTGGCACGCTGGGCCTTCCGCTTCGCCGGCACCCCCGAAGGCGTGTTGGTCGTATTAAGCGGCATGACCTATATGGAACACCTCATGGAAAACGTGGCCACCTACTCGCCCTTGAGACCCATCACACCCGACGAGAACGAGTTCCTGATGAAAGTCGCCGAAGAGTTTGTGGAGCTCAAGACCGTGCCCTGCACCGCCTGCAACTACTGCATGCCCTGCCCCTACGGCCTGAATATCCCTGCCATCTTCGCTCATTACAACGACTGCATCACCGAAGGCAACATGCCAGCAGGCAACCCCGAAGCCGAGGAATACCGCCGCAACCGCCGTGCATTCCTTTTAGGCTACGACAGCAAGGTACCTTACGAGCGACAAGCCAGTCACTGCATCGGCTGCCACCAATGCGAAGAGCACTGCCCACAAAAGATCGCCATCGCAAACGAGATGCGACGCATCGACGAGTTCGTGGAACACCTGAAACAACAGGGTTGATTACTGTTCGGGATATTTGGCGAAATAGGCATCCACCTCCGCCTTGTATTCATCGAGCCATGAGACTATATCTTCCTCGGGGACATAAGCTTTGTTGTCCTCTATCGTCGCTTCGTAGTATTGCTGCCAATCAATGCTACGCAGATGCTCACGCTGGCTTCTGATGTATCGAATCATCTGATCTTTGGTGCCGTCAAAATTGGATATCACCCAGTCGCCGTTCTCGAAATGCATCACGATATCATGGACATTGCCCAGGTAATCCATCTGCACCCAAGCATTGTAGTCGTCCATAGCCACACTCTCAAGGATGTTCTTGGAATGGTCGAGTGATTCGTCACCATCGTTGCCGGTCATGAAATAATACAGCCACTCGTTTTCACCAATGCCCATGATGTCGTCGACAGGAATAGCCCACGACTCTTCAAGCAGTTTATAATACTCTTCGTTAAAATAAGGCTTGATGGAAGGATTGAACTCATGGTCAGGTATATAGTCGACCAGTTTCATCGCACTTTGATTAATGTAGTCGGTGGTGAATTTCTCAGGATACTGCTCACGAGGTGTTGCAGGTCGTTTTTCACGTGTGACAGGGCTGCATTGGCATACCACCAACGCCAGCAAAAGGATTGGTAATAACTTTTTCATAACTGTTCGATTTGGTTTGCTTCAGCAAAAATAACAAATCTAACGAACACCCTAACTATTTTTTCGTATTTTTGCACCGCCAAAAGGCTACTGGACCCGTAGTTTAATGGATAGAATAAAGGATTCCGGTTCCTTCGATCAGGGTTCGATTCCCTGCGGGTTCACATAAAAGACCTCTACCTTCCCCAGCGGAGTGGAGGTCTCTGTCATTAATACCCCATCACGGATCGTCCCAAAAACGTCGCCATCACAATAGAGCGATTCCCCCTTCAGTGAGCACCGTCCCCTCATGGTATCTCCGTCTGAAATGAAAGTCAGAAGCGAATCACGACTGATCTCGATGACGTTGCCCTTCTCCATCTCTCCAAACTGACGCACCATCTCAGGGGTGGTCTTGCTTTCATCGAACTCCACATTGACACGCTCCACCGTCCATCGGCCAACAATGGAATCGCCCTTACGGCCACATGCCGACAGCAAAAAGACCGTCATCAAAACAATCATCCTTCCGTTTTTCATTCCTTATCCTTGATAACCACATCGATAGCCCCCACGCCGAATTTGGCGACAGAAGCCATCCTATTCTCCGTGTTCTTATACTTTTTCAACTCCTCGATGATGGCATTCTTCAAAACGCCATTGCCCACCCCGTGGATAAAGGTCACCTTGGTGTATTCTGCGGCAATGGCGCTCTCCAACATCTTTCGGAAGTAATCCATCTGGATTTTGAACATGTCGTGACTCGACAATCCAGCGATATTCTCCACCAACTCGCCAATATGCAGGTCGACCGTGGCCTCTCCTGGCCCTACGCGATGCTTGTCGATAGGAACCTCCTTCTGAACAAGTTCCTTCTTGGGAGCCTGTGAGCCAACACCTTCCTTGGCAATCTTCATCAGATCAGCCTCACCGGTCTTCAAGGCCGCCAACTCCGAAAGGCATACCATCACTGCTTTCTCTCCCAAGAGGCCCGACATCAAGTAGCTGCCTTCCTTGAAAAAACGGTTGGTACGCAACGAGAACGGGGCGTTCAATGGCATTAGGACCATATCGGAAGTCTCACTCGTGAAGATGCACTGAATGACGCCATTGCACCAATACTCCAAGTCCTCCCGTGAAATGGTCTCCACAACCACCTTCTCGTGTTTCTCCAACTGACCGTAGTCTACATTCACAAATTGGCTTTCCTCCTTGATGGTAAAGGTATACAACATCTCGAACGGGGTATGGTTCACCAAAACCACATCCATGGCACCCGTCAGCAGCCATTGTTGCTCGTGAGGCACGAAAGCCAAATAAACACCCTCTCTCTCCGCATCCTTGGCAAAACGCCGCAGACCGCCATGGCGAGCGTCCTCCTGTTGCTGTTGCTGAAGGAGTTCCTTTTCTTTGACCTCTTGCTGTACCACCTCAGTGATTTGCTGTTGTCTTGCGGGTTGGGAACGGTAATCGATTACCAAGTCGCTTATAAGGCACGGTATTTCAAATCCGTCCTCAATCTCCACCATTACCATCCTCGAATCAATGATTTTCGTCACCACGCCTCCTCCGGTGCTACTGAGGAAGCTCACACGGTCGCCAATTTTAAATCCTGCCATAGTCGTTATATTTTATAATGTGCAAAAATACGCAAAATTGGTAGGATTTTTGTATCATTGCAGCGGAATTTCTAAAAACCATGAGAATAAAACCTTTCCTTACCATCATTATGGCGTTGGTTTTTGCCACCACTGCCTGTTCCGACCCTGCCGGCAGCGTCACCATTATCGTATCACACGAGGTTGACGGCACGCCATTGATTACAGACACCCCGCGCTACACCAACGAGGCAGGCAACTCCTACCTTGTCAACGAAGTGCAGTGGTTCCTCTCGAATGTGGAGCTGGAGGATTGCACTGGCAACCGCGTCATGTTGGCGGAGACCTGGTATATCGACACTAACCTCCCCGAGACCCAAACCTTGCGGGTTTCCAAAGTACCGGCAGCCTCCTACACCATCCTTCGCTTCACTTTCGGTTTCAACGACGCCGACAACCAATCCGGCCGTTTCAGCAATCCCCCTGAAAGCAACATGTTCTGGCCCGATGAACTGGGAGGAGGGTATCATTACATGAAACTCAACGGCAAATACCAAACCCCCGAAAGCCTTCTCGCACCGCTCGCCATACACTTAGGCAGAGGACAGAACGAAGGACATACCGAGTTCTACGACAACAGCTTCACTGTTGAACTGCCCATCGAACTCGATATCTACGACGGCCACGACTACCCCCTCGGCCTCGTCATGAACATCAACCAATGGTTCCGCGACCCAGCAACCTACGACTTCAACACCTTCTGCTCAGCCATCATGCAGAACCAACAAGCCCAAGAAACCCTCAAACGCAACGGACATAACGTATTCAGCACCAAAAACCCAGAAGATATGAAATCAGCACTCGAAACCACCATGAACCTACTCCACAAAGCCGCTCCCAAGCCTCACTTCATGACTTGGAAAAACATCAAGAACATCTTCTCAAACATCAAAAAACCAAAAAACAATTGATGAGAAGTCTGGCCATTCTAGGAACGCTGTCGTTGCTGTTGCTCCTCTCCTGCAAGCCCAACGAGGAGGAGCCATGGCGGCCCACACCCTATGAATTGCCCTCTCCTCTGTTTTTCCCTACCCATAACAACATCCCCTCCGACAATCCCATGACCGTTGAAGGCGTCGCCCTCGGCGAGAAACTGTTCCACGAAGAGAACAGCTGCGCCATGTGCCATCATAAGGAATACAGTTTTGAAGGCGGACCCGATGCCACCCTGGAGCATCTTGGAACAGAACACACCATGCTCCCCTTGATTAATCTGGTGTGGAACACCACCGGCTTGGGTTGGAAAGGCCAAGTCGAGACCCTTGAAGACATGGTGTATGCCGCCTATACCGACCCGTTGGAAATCAATGCCGATACCTCCGAAGTAGCCAAGCGGCTCCGACAGTCCGAGATCTATCCCGAGCTCTTCAAGAAGGCCTTCGGTACCGACGAGATTAGCTTTGTCCTAGTGGAGAAGGCCATCGCACAATACATAAGAAGCCTGGTGTTCGCCAACAGCAAATTCGACCGATACCTTAAGGGCGAGGAACAACTCAACCAGGATGAGCTGAACGGCTATCTCCTTTTCATCACCGAGGAAGGAGCCGACTGTTTCCACTGCCACGGCGGAGGCACCAACGCCCTGTTTACGACCAACTTGCGGTACAACAACGGTTTAGATGCCGCTTCGAAAGGCGAATTCAAAGCTCCCACACTACGCAACATTACACTCACCGCCCCTTACATGCACGACGGTCGTTTCAGCACCCTAGATGAGGTCATCGATTTCTACTCCGAAGGTGTCCAGTACTCCGAACAGATCAGCCCACTGATGCACCATGTCATGGAAGGCGGTGTCCGTCTCACCATCGAAGAAAAAGCGCAACTCAAGGCTTTTCTACATACCCTAACCGACACCACTCCTCTAACCCCTAACCCGCAACCCCATGTCGTACCTTAAATCAAACGACCTTTTCGAACAAATACCCACTGAGGACCTCTACCGTCACGTCCCCCGTCCCATGCTCATCGCCGACCACCTGATGACACCCGACAACCTGGGAGCCATCATCCGTTTGGCCGACAACATCGGGGCCACCGAAGTATGTTTTATGGGCAATGAGGACGAACATCGTTTGGGGAAGGTGCGCCGGTCAGCCGCCTCAAGCCGCGACAACATCCGCTGGTATTTCAGCGAAGAGACCGACCTACATAAAATCGTCCCCGAAGGCAAGAGCATCGTCGCCATCGAAACCGCCGACAACGCAACCTGCATCTACGACACCCAGCTCCCCGAAAATGCTGCTTTCATCGTGGGCAGCGAACGCCATGGCATCAGGGAAGAACTCTTAAAACAATGCGACATGGTGGTTTATATCCCCGTTCCCGGCCCCACCCGCTCGCTCAATGTCAGTCACGCCGCTGCAGTCGCCTTGTTTGAGTGGCAACGACAAATGAGAATGAGAAGCAAGAAGGAAGAAATAAGAAGTAAGAAGTGCTATCGTCACCTGTTTTTCGACCTTGACCGCACTCTTTGGGATTTCGACGCCGCCGCCGAAGTTGCCTTTGAACGGATATATGAGCAATACCACCTCAGAGAACTCGGCATCCCCAGTGCACACGAGTTCCACATGGTTTATCACCCCTTGAACGAAAAACTCTGGGAACTGTATCGCGCTGACCAAATCACCAAAGACGAATTGAACCGCACCCGTTTCCTGAAGCCTCTGGAACACTACGGCATCCACGACGTAGAACTGGCCGACCATTTGAGCGAAGATTACGTATATTGGTCACCACGTATTGTAAGACTAGTCCCCGGCACCATGGAGCTGTTGGAATACCTGAAGCCGAAATACCATCTACACCTGATCACCAACGGTTTCGAGGAAGTGCAACACACCAAACTGAGCGGCTCAGGCATGGAACCCTATTTCGAGACCCTCACCGTTTCAGAGGAAGTCGGCGTGAAGAAGCCCAACCCAGAAATCTTCCGATATGCCTTAAAGAAAGCAGGAGCCACCCCTGAAGAAAGCCTGATGATCGGCGATGAGATGGCTGTTGACATCGACGGAGCACGTGCCGCAGGCATCGATCAGGTCTTCTTCAACGCCACAGGTCAACCCGCCCAAGGCCAATGCACCTTCGAAGTAAGCAGTCTATCAGAAATCAAGGGAATTCTATAAACTTTCCCATTTAAGCATCGCCAACACCGATGTCTTCGCACGTACGACCTGTCCGATATGGACATCAACCTCGGCATCCAACGGGAGAAACACATCCACACGGGAACCAAAGCGAATCATTCCAAACTCCTCACCCACCACAGAAGCGTCACCAGGCTCCAAGTCACACACAATACGACGAGCGACAAAACCTGCTATCTGTCGCACCAACACCTCCCGACCTTGATGGTCCTGAATAGCGATGCTGTTGTGTTCGTTGTCAACAGACGACTTTGGCTTAAACGCCACGAGGTATTTGCCCGGATGGTATTTATAATAGGTGACCGTACCGTCAAACGGGAAAAAGTTGATGTGTACGTTGTAGATCGACATGAAGATTGACAGTTTGCGACGCTTCTCATGAAAATACTCATCCTCCATCACCACCTCGTCGGCCGAAATGATGCCGTCGGCAGGAGAGACCACCGCATTGTCCAAGATGGTGGTCTTACGGGTGATAGGCACCCTAAAGAAACGCACCACTAGGAAAAAGACAATGGCAAAAGCCACATACACCATCACATGCCAAAACGTCTGATGAGGCCACAGCAAGTTCAGGCCTACCACAACAACAATGGCAATCGAAAGAGCGACAATGATCGCTCGTGTTCCTTCCTCATGTATCCGTTTGTGAATTTGTCTCATAAAAACATCAACAGAAATATGCTAATAAATGGCAATGTAAACAAAACCGAATCGAAGCGATCCAAAATACCCCCATGGCCTGGGATAAGGTTTCCCGAGTCCTTCACTCCCGCCTGACGTTTCAGCATCGACTCGCACAGGTCGCCCAGAGTGCCAAACACCACGGCGATCAAGCCCATGCCTATCGCCACATCCATGGGAAGCCAATCCACATAATGGCTGAACACGGCAACACCCACCATGGTGAACACCAGTCCCCCGAGGCTCCCTTCAATGGTCTTTCCTGGAGAGATGCGTTCGAAAAGCTTGTTTTTCCCGAGCAGACGACCAGTGAGGTAGGCGAAGGTGTCGTTGGCCCAAAGCAGGACGAACACGAGCATCAGCATTTTGGGTGAATAGACATTGTGGAGCCACACCATAAAGAAACAAGGAAAACTGAGCAAAATGACCGACCCGAAGTCGAAGGCTGCTATCGACTTGAAATCATCAGTGGTGGAAAAAAGCGCCAACAGAAAAGGCAACATGGGGAGTACAAACACCAGACTTGATAAAGGAGTGGTGCTAAGCATCCCCAAAGAAGCGGCAGCGAAAGCTCCAACGGCTATCAATTCTCCGAAAACCAGTTGCCAACGGCTTTTGACATGCATCAGCTTACTCATCTCATAGGTGCCCATGCCAACAATGAACAAGGCCAACGCCCATAAGGTCCAGGGCGAAACGAAGATGCAGGCGACGATGACGGCCACCAGCACAGCTCCTGAGAGTGTTCTAACCAATAATTCTTTCATGATGATGCAAAGATAATAAAAAAAGCCGCCCGAAACCGGACGGCTTTTTCAAAAATCTTTTATGAAAGATTATTTGGCGATGACCACGCGGGTGACGTTGTTGCCACCGTTGTTGTCATAGATGCTGAAGAAGTAAACACCAGCTTCGACGTTCATGTCGATGGTGTTGACAACATCATTCAGCTTCACCACGCGGACGAGCTGGCCAGCCACGTTGTAGATGGCGACATGGCTCAGGTTCTCACCCTTCAGGGTCACTGAAGTGGTAGCGGGGTTAGGATAGATCTCGTAAGCCTCGGTGTTGTTTTCGGCAACTGAGGTGTAGTCAACTGTCATGTGAACCGGAACACGATACTCTTCGTTATTGGGATCGTTGGTCTTGAAGATGACGACAGCTTCCATTGAGGTCTGATCATCGAAGCCGATGGAGTTGAAGTTCACGGTAACGACGTCGGTTTGACCGATGGCGATGGAACCTTCGGGTTTGCTCAAGGTAGCCCAAGTGGCGGGAACAGGATTGCCCTGGGTGTTGGCACGCAGATGGAGGCAACCATAGTCGTCGCTCATGTTGTCAGGTGACAGAGGATTGAAAGCGCCACCACCGTTGGTACGATAGAAGCCGCTATTGGGCTGGTAGGCGGTACCGTCGAAGGCCATGGCATAACCACCAACAGCTTGGGTGTATTCAACAGTAACCCAAACATTGTAACCAGTCAACTCAACAGGAGTATCGAAGGTGGCAATAGTCCAGTCTTCTTGGTTGATCTGATCATAAGGAATGACCTTTTCAGCGAGAACTTCGCCAGGTTGGCCGTTCATGCCTTGGCCGTAGATACGGAAGGTCAGAGGAGTGCCAGCCTCAATGCCGAAGCCCGAGGTGGTAGGAACGATGTAATACTGAGCGCTCACGATCTTTGCACCCATGGCAGCGCCGGCGTAGGCTGAGCCAGGGAACATAGCGGCAACCTCAACCAATCTGGCATCTTCCCAGTTGAAGCCGACGAATGAAGATTCAGTGCCGGGCTCTTGGTCGTAGTTGATCTGAGAAGTGGCGGTGCCACCATCACCCATACCGAAGTCAATCCAACCGGTCCAGTCACCGATGGAGGTACCGTTGGCGTTGCTGATCTCGATGTCGACGGATTCGCCATCGTCTTCCATCAGTTCAACGAAGATCTCGTCCGTGTCAAACTCGAGAGAAGCGGCTGATTCAGCACCGATTCTGGTGAAGGTGAAGTTGTCGAGATAGTACTCTGAAGTGGCGGCGTTTTGGGGAGGGAAGAAGTCCATGGCGTCGAGTTTACGGCCCACGGTGTTCTCACCGAAGCTGTCGAGGCTCCACTGCCAAGTGCAGAGGCTCTGCTCTTCAGGATAGGTGGTCTCGCTTGAGTAGAAGAACTCAGCAACATCCATATCGGTGTCGACATGGAGACGGAAGTGCATCCATTCATCATAGACACAAGGGATGTCGGCAGTGCCGTTGCTACCAGCGTGGATGGTGCCATGGTTAGGAGCGGCTGTCGAGTTCTGACCATCGTTGGTCATGTGGAGGTAGGCTTGCATAGCCCAGGTTGAGCCACCGCCATTGAATTCGTGAAGGATGTTGAAATAACCGTTCTTGCCTTCAGGAACCAAGATGTCGAATTCAAGGTCGTAAGTGCCAGACTCAACACCACCGAGCAGAAGGACCTGGTCGTTGTTGTAGGTGAGGTGACCGCACTTTGAACCACCGGCTTCACCGACGACGCCGTCTTCAGCACCACCGGGAGCGTTGCTCCAAGTTGTCCACCAGTCGTTACCAGCGGCAATAGCCTCAGAGGCAATCTTGTTACCAACAGTGTAGGCTTCGAAGCTATCGTCGATCAGCACTTGGTCATCAGCACCGCTGATGATACCGATGTTGTCGATGTAGAACTCTGAAGTGGCGGCATTCTCCGGAGGATAGAAGTCCATGGCGTCGAGTTTACGGCCCACGGTATTCTCACCGAAGCTGTCGAGTGACCACTGCCAGGAGCAAATCTCCTGTTCTTCGTCACCAGCGATATTCCAGTAAAGGGTAGCCAGGTCTTGGTCCATGTCGATATGCACTCTGTACTTCATCCATTCATCATAGACGCAAGGGATGTCGGCAGTGCCGTTGCTACCAGCGTGGACTGTGCCGTGACCGACACCAGGAGTGGTGTTTTGGCCGTCGTTGGTGGCGCAGAGATAGAACTGAGCAGCCCAAGTGGAACCACTACCATTGAATTCGTGAAGCACGTTGAAGTAACCGTTCTTGCCTTCCGGGACGTAAGCGTCGAAAACGAGATCGAAGACACCGGTCTCGATGCCGCCGAGTCTCAGGACTTGGTCGTTGCCATAAGTGAAGTGAGCAGCCATCGAACCATCGGCCATGTCGAAGACACCGTCTTCAGCACCACCAGGGGCGTTGCTCCAAGTTGTCCAAGGATCGCCAAGAGTCTGAGCGATCTTGTTACCAGCAGTCTGACCTTCGAAATCGAAGTACATCGACTGAGCGAACACATTGCCACAAACAAAGGCAATCATCGCAATGAGTAAAGATAATTTCTTCATAATGAATGATTTAGTTAATAATTAATAGTTTTAAGATGTTTATTCAGTTCTATTTTCGGGCTACAAATATAACAATTTTTCAAAAATGCCACCTTGTTTTTATAACTTTTTATCTCTAATCTTTTATCTTCTCTTTCGCTTCTTTCCAAAACCCGATCATTTCCTCCAACGTCAGATGCTGCACGCCCTTGCCCATCTCTCGGGCTCTCTGTTCAACATGGCTGAAACGGCTTTTGAACTTTTTGTTGGTTTTCTCCAAGGCATCATCGGGATTCACACCTATATAAACACCGTAGGCCGCGAGTGCAAACAGAAGGTCGCCGTATTCCGCTTCGATGTTATCCTGATTGTCGCTCTTCCGCAACTCGTCAAACAGCTCTTTCTTTTCTTCCTCCACCTTGTTCCAGGCTTCTTCGGCGCTGGGCCATTTGAAGCCCACACCAGCGGTTTTCTGGTGCATCCTATAAGCCTTCAGCAGCGATGGAAGTCCTTGAGGAACACCGCCCAACACGCTACGGTTATGCTCGCGTTCCAGCTTGATCTTCTCCCAGTTTTGCTCCACTTGTTCGGCATTCTCCACCTTCTCGTCGCCAAAGATATGAGGATGGCGCACCACCATCTTGTCACAAATACCATTGAGCACATCGGTGATGTCGAAGGCCCCCTTCTCGCTCCCGATTTTGGCGTAAAATACCAGATGCAGCATCAGGTCGCCCAATTCTTTCTTTACCTCGTTAAGGTCCTCAGCCAGAATGGCCTCGCTCAGTTCGTATGTCTCTTCAATAGTCAGATGCCGCAGGCTTTCAATGGTCTGGGTGCTGTCCCAAGGGCAGCCTTCCCTCACCTTGTCCATGATGTCCAATAATCGCTTAAATGCTTCTAGTCGCTCGTCCATAGTAATAGGTTTTAGGCCGCAAAAATAATCATTTAAAAATAAAATGAGTAATTTTGCAGTTTATATTGGAATGAAATTCTCGAAAGCATATAGTGCCGTCTTATTGCTGATGATGCTATCGGTCTCCTTCAAAGGATGGAGCCAGGACTATCCATGGTTGTCACACAACAACATCATGGTGGAGGCCCGTGGTCATGTGGGCATCTTCTGGCATCATCATTTCGAGATGCAGAAGTTCAACGCCTCCTACCCTGCCTTTGAGGCTTCCATTTACCAGCACACCTTTGGAAAGAAAGAGTGGGAAACCGTTTATCTTTACCCTTATATCGGCGTCACCTTCTATCATGCCAATTTCGGCATCAATTTCGAAAACAACACCGAAGTCGGCGAAGCTTTAGGCAGCGCCTATGCCTTGTATCCGTTCATCAACTACCCTCTTAACCCGAACGAGCACAGCCAACTAACCTTCAAGCTAGGCGTCGGATTAGGTTACCTGACCAAGTGTTTCGATAATTTTGAAAACTACCAGAACTTCTCTATCGGCTCCCATGTGAACGCCGCCGTCAACCTCTCGTTCGAATACCGACAACGCATCACTCCCCGATTCATGGGCGTGGCTTCCCTCGGTCTCACCCATTTTTCCAATGGCTCCACCAAGCTTCCCAACTACGGTTTGAACACTTTCAGCACCGCCCTGGGACTGGCGTACTATCTCAGAGATCCTCGTATCAACATGACGCCAACCCGCCGACCCGAATACAAGCCTTTTGAGTTCGACCACAAACATTGGCTCTGTCTCGACCTTAACTACGGCATCGGATTCAAGAACGTGTCGCAGACCTTGGGGGGCGACTCCACCGAGTATTACCATGTCCACGACATCTCCGCCTACCTGCTCGCCCAGTTCACCCAATACAGCCGCGCCGGAGTAGGCCTCTCACTGGTCCTCGACCTCTCAGACCAGACGCTTCCCGACCATTACGTCGACCATAACGGAATCCATATTAAAAAGGTGGACCCCGAGACCCAACAGCAAAAGGTTTATGACATTCACGCCCTTCAGATGACCAAACTCAACTTCAACCTATGTTATGCCATGACCATGGACCGTCTGTCATACTACTTCGAGTTCGGCTGGCATCTGAAGTACAACCCATTCACCGACCTCAGCAAAGGAAACATCTACCAAAAGGTAAGCGCACGCTACCAGATTCACGACAACATATACGCCCATCTTGGCCTGATGACTCATTTCGGAAGAGCCGACTACCTTTGCTTCGGCCTGGGCTATCGCTTCAATCAAAAATACTATCTGAACCATGAAAAAGGCACCCGTCATCATCCTCCTGGCTTGCATTAGCGTATGGCTTTGTTCATGCAACAAGTTCACCGTCGGCGAAATCATCGAGGAGACCCGGCACCTCGACGAGTCGTTTCAGGTCATTGAGATCCGCGACGATATCGATGTGTCGCTTCGCCATTGCACTGCCGACAACGCCGCAGGGACCATCCATATCAAAACCGGAGAGAACCTTATCGACGAACTCAACACGACAACCGTTCCTCACACCGAAATCAACGATGGCGACACCTTATCTTTCACCAAACTCGTCATCACCAACGATAACGTCTACAACAACCTCAGGCCGCACAACCATGCACCTCAAATGACGGTCTATTACGACACCTTGCTTAAAATCATTCTTTACTCCAACGCCCAGAATGTAAGCACCGATACACTGAGAGGGTATAATTTCTCCACCCATTTCATCTCCCAAGACACCATCGAATGGGACTCCTTGGCACCCAATCTATTACTTGAAGTAGAGGGAGGCTCTGGAAACTTCAACGCTCTGGCCAACTGTTACAAACTGACAGCAAAATGCATCCATGGAACCTCTAACCTCACCATCAAAGGCAAAGCCACTCTGGCTTCAACCTATTCCGATTACGACTGCCATGGCGTTATCGACTGCAAAGAACTTGACACGCACATTCACTATATCACCACCTACGGAACCAACATCATAAAAGCAAGGGCTTATCATTTGCTGGACGTTAAAAACAGTAATATAGGAAGCGTGCAATACACAAAATATCGCACCACGAGAGAAGTGTACCAATGGAACGACACTCTCCATCAAGTTGACACCATCATCCAAAGAATCCTTTGTCCAGAAGTCATCTACTACAATGGTGAATACATCGACATCTGGACTTACAACAATGACGAGAACAGTGTTCCTGGCCTTGTGGTCGAGCCTTAGATATCAGGTCAATACGCTTTTGCAAAATAAACGCGCATCTTGGCGGGTTTACCGGAATAAACATCCACGCCCTCTTCTTCCTTGACATCAAGCGGGATAAAGCGCAAGGTTGCCTTGGTCTCTTCCTTGATCTTCAGCTCAGTCTCAGTAGTTCCATCCCAGAAGGCATGCACAAAGCCACCTTTCTCAATCTGGGCCTTGAACTCGTCCCAAGTATTGACATCGTATGTATTGTCGTTACGATACTTCAGAGCTTTCTGATAGAGGTTGACCTGGATCTCGTCCATCAGGCCGAGCACGGTAGCCACGATGCCTTCATACGAAGCCGACTCCTTGGTCATAGTGTCGCGACGGGCAAGCTCAACGGTGTTGTTGGTCACATCACGAGGTCCTACTACCAAACGCACCGGAACGCCTTTGAGTTCCCATTCGTGGAACTTGAACCCCGGCTTCTGGGTGTCGCGGTCGTCGAACTTCACACGGAGACCGGCGTTGACGAGCTGTTGTTTCATCTCCTCGCAACGGGCGAAGGTGAGCGCTTTCTCCTCGTCATTCTTATAAATAGGTACGATGACCACCTGAATCGGAGCGATCTTGGGAGGCAGCACCAACCCATCGTCGTCAGAGTGCGACATGATGAGGGCGCCCATCAAGCGGGTGGAAACGCCCCAAGAGGTGGCCCACACATATTCCAGCTTGTTCTCCTTGTTGAGGAACTTCACGTCGAAAGCCTTGGCAAAGTTCTGTCCCAAGAAGTGCGAGGTGCCGGCTTGCAGTGCCTTGCCGTCCTGCATCATAGCTTCGATGCAATAAGTGTTGAGGGCACCGGCAAAACGCTCATTGGCAGATTTCACGCCTTGATAGACGGGGATGGCAAGCCATTTCTCAGCGAAGTCAGTGTAAACACCCAACATCTTCTTGGCTTCCTCTTCAGCCTCTTCCATGGTGGCGTGAGCGGTATGGCCCTCTTGCCAAAGGAACTCGGCGGTACGAAGGAACAGGCGGGTACGCATCTCCCAGCGCACCACGTTGGCCCACTGGTTGCAGAGGATGGGAAGGTCGCGATAGCTCTTCACCCAGTTGCGGTAGGTATCCCAGATAATGGTCTCCGAGGTGGGACGCACAATCAGTTCCTCTTCCAGTTTGGCGGAGGGATCGACCACCACTCCGTTTCCGTTGGGGTCGTTCATCAGACGGTGGTGGGTCACCACGGCACATTCTTTGGCGAAGCCTTCCACGTGGTCGGCCTCACGGCTGAAGAAACTCTTGGGGATAAACAGGGGGAAGTAGGCATTCACGTGACCGGTTTCTTTGAACATCTTGTCCAAGGCATCGTGCATGAATTCCCATATAGCATAGCCGTATGGCTTAATCACCATGCAACCTCTCACAGCGGATTGCTCAGCTAAATCGGCCTTCACAACAAGGTCGTTGTACCATTGCGAATAATTTTCTTGACGAGTCGTAAGTTCTTTTGCCATCTTGGTATAGTATTTGTATATTTCTCTTTGTTATTTCAGTTTGCAAAAATAGAAAATTTAATCAATACACAACAAAATGAAAGCAATTAGAATCATCCCCATCATGCTGGCAGTCCTCGCCATCGCCGGTTGTTCCTCAAACAAGAGGATGGCTTACGACGACACCTACTACTCGCCTTACAACCCTCCGCGCAGCCAACGTGCCGACAACACCGTCTCGCCGAGCATCAGCAGCAGTGGTACTTACGACTACCAAGCTTATTATTCCGACAGCAAGAACTACGTGTCGAATACCAATCCCGTGTACCAATCAACTGAATCGGTGACCGACACCAACGGCGTGGTTTACACCACCACCGAGACCTACTACGATGCCGACTTCGCTGCCCGCATCAAGCGTTTCGGAACAAACGCCAGTTCCACCATGGACTATTACGACGATTACTATACGGGTAGCACCTACAGCGGTGGAAACACCTATATTTATGTAAACGACTCGTGGAACTGGGGATTCTATCCGTATCACTACAGCTACTACTATTACCCGCATTACTACTATGGTTATTACAACCCGTGGTATTACGACTATTACTGGTACCGTCCCTACTACTGGTACGGCTATCACTGGGGCTGGTACGACCACTATTGGTATCATCCCTGGCATCATCATCACCATCACCACCACCATCACGACTACTATGGTCATGGCTATGGTTACGGCGGTCACAACGACTTCTCCAACTATGTGGCAACAGTGCGTCGCAACAACACCCCTGGCTCGATGAGCTACCGCACGCCTCAGAACAATAACACGAGAGGTGCCAGTGCAGGAGTCTCAGGACGCCCCAGCACAGGAAACAGCACCAGACCTACCGTCTCCAGCCGTCCCACCATAAGCTCTCGTCCGACCAATACAAACGCAAGCAGCGTGCGTCCCAACGCAGGAACCGCCAGCGCTCGTCCCAACACCGGCACCGCCAGTGCCCGCCCCAGCACAAACAACGCCTCATCGAGCCGCAGCACCTACACCTCACCTTCCGAAACCCGTCAACCACGCTCCAGCTCTGAATATGTACGTCCGCAATCATCAACCAGCAGACCTTCAACGACTACCACCAGACCCTCTTCCTCAAGCAACGGAAGCATCAACCGCGGATCCAGCAGCAACTCTAGCAGCCGTAGCGTTTCCACTCCTAGCAGAAACCACTCCTCCAGCGGCAGCTTCAACCAAAGCAGCTCTTCTTCAAGAAGCAGTTCGAGCAGCAGCCGTAGCAGCGGCAGCAGCTACAGCGGCGGTGGCAGCAGCCGAGGCAGCAGCGGCGGTGGCAGCCATAGCAGTGGCGGCAGCCGTAGCGGTGGAGGGAGAAGATAAAAGATAAAAGATAAAAGATAAAGATAAAAGTTATAGAGACAAGTCGAAAAGGACTATCTTTGCAGGACAAAGGTAGTCCTTTTAATTTTCCTCATGAAGAAGTTTATACTCATATCAGCACTATTTCTACTATCCTTGGGACTCCATTCCCAAGGTGTTGACGATGCCATCCTCAACTCTCAGACCTATTATGAAGGGACCGCTCGCAGCATGGCCATGGGCAATGCCACAGGAGCGATCGGCGGCGATTTCACCGCCCTCTGCATCAACCCCGCAGGGCTCGGCCTATACCGAAGCCATGAGTTCACCTTCTCTTTAGGTCCCCAATACCACAACTGTCTGTCTGACTATTACGGATCCAGCGAATATGCAAGCAGATTCAGAGTCACCTTGCCCAACATGGGTCTGGTGTTCGGCGGACAAGTTAGCAACTTCAACCCCTTGAGGTACCTCATGTTCGCCGTTGGGATGACCCGCACCAACGACTTCAACTATCACCAAACAGCCACGGGACTCAACCCCAATAGCTCCATGGTCGACTCCTACCTTCAGACCGTCAATGGAATCGATCAACTGTTCAACCCTTCAATCAACCCTGGAACCTATTTCAGCGAGAACCATCCATACGACCTCAACCCAGCCTGGGAAACTTATCTCATCGACCGTTACACTGACTCGTTGGGCAACATCTATTTCGATAGCCCTGTACCACCAGGCAATGTTTGGCAAACCGACAACGTCACTTCCAAAGGGCGCACCGAAGAATGGACCATCGCCGCAGCAGCCAATTACTACGACAAACTGTTTATCGGCGCCAGCCTCGGTCTGACCCACATGAAGCGTATCAGCACCCGCACTTACCAAGAGACCCCCAACGACCCCAACGGCAGTTTCTACGACTGGAGACTCGAACAAGAACTGGGCGACACTGCTTGGGGTGTCAACTTCAAGACCGGTCTCATCTATTACCCCACCTCTTGGCTGCGCATCGGGGCCGCATGGCACACACGCACCATTTACGTCATCGGCGAGCAATGGTCCACCGATTACCAAACCACCCTGAAAGGCAGCCATGGCCAACGCGAGACCCACCGCTACCTCTCCCCTGTCTTGTATCAGAACTACGAGTTCCACACCCCACACACTTTCATCGGCAGCCTCGCCTTCATCATCGGGCAAAAGGGCATGATCTCAGCGGATGTGGAATACATGGACTACGGCAGCTCTTGGTTCAGTTTCGACGGAGTTGACATTCGAGGTGTTCTCAAGCCCACCTACAACTTCCGCCTCGGCACCGAATGGCGGCTCCGCCAATACTATCTGCGCGGCGGACTCGCCTATTACGGCAGCCCTTACGGCTTCGGAGAGAAATATGGTAGCTTGAAGAAATTGGGGCTGGGGTTCGGCTATGCTGTGAGTCAGGAGACTTCATGGGATTTTGCATACGAGCTCACCCAGTCGACCACAGGGTTCACCCCTTATCAGGTTTATGATGACGGGCAGAACATTGTGGAAGACGCTGTTCGGCACCAATGGCGGAACAAAGTGGTAGTTACCTTGAAGATCAAGATAAAAGAATAGAAAAAGCCGCTCGATCGAGCGGCTTTTTCTTTATTCCTTATAGTTGTCGATGATCTCTTTATCGACCAGGATGCGTCCGCAATACTCGCAGACGATGATTTTCTTGTGTGTGCAGATGTCAAGTTGGTGTTGCGGGGGAATCTTGTTGAAGCAACCGCCGCAGGCGTCACGGTTGATACCCACCACGGCAAGGCCATTACGCGCGTTCTTACGAATGCGTTTGTAGGCCACCAACAGACGTTCCTCTATCATGCCTTCACACTCTGAAGAACGTTTCAGCAGGGCTTCCTCTTCTTTTTGAGTGTCTTCAATGATCGACTGAAGTTCTTCCTTTTTTGCAGCGAGGTCGGCTTTCCGTTCTTCAAGACGTTGCTGGGCAGCGGCGATCTTGGCGGTAATCTCCTCAGTCTTGGCCGTCGCCTCCTTAATCCTCTTCTCGCAAAGCGTGATGTCGAGCTGCTGATATTCAATTTCCTTGCTTATCGACTCGTACTCGCGGTTGTTACGAACGTTGTTCTGCTGCTCTTCGTATTTCTTAATCAGCGCCTCAGCTTCCTTGATCCTGATCTTGTAGTTTGCGATTTCCGATGCCAACTTCTTGGCGTCTTCTTGCAGATTTCCGATACGGGTTTCCAAGCCTGCCACTTCATCCTCAAGGTCTTGAACCTCTAAGGGCAACTCGCCGCGATAAGCACGGATCTTATCGATCTTCGAGTCCACCTGCTGCAAGGTATATAACGCCTCTAACTTCTGTTCGATGCTGATTTCAACCTGTTCTTCGTTGGTTGTTGCTTTCTTGACTTCTTTCTTTGTCATAATATGCTCAATTGTTTATTTCTTGCAATAGTAATGAACCGCATTGGTATTGGTTACGGCAATTTCGGCTGCAAAGGTAGGAAATTTTTTCTTAATGATGTCCCTAATTAATTCTTTTGTAAATTGTTCAGTCTCAAAATGTCCTCCATCCACCAGAAGGATGTTGCCTTCGGGCACGAAAAAGTCGTGGTATTTGATGTCGGCAGTGAGATAAGCATCAGCTTTTTGGCGCAGTGCATCAGACATAAAGGGTGTGCCAGAGCCGCCACATAAAGCCACCTTGGTGATTTTACGACCTGTCAGGGCGGAGTGGCGAAGACAAGGTGAATTGATCGTGTTTGCCACAAGCCTCAGGAAATCCTCCTCACCCATCGGAATGCTGAATTCACCGACCATGCCGGCGCCACAAATCTCAGGTTCGCCCGATGATGGCTGCAGGATATGCAGGTTGACCAAGCCGAGACGCTCCGCCAAGATTCGGCTGACTCCCAGATAACTGTTGTCGAGGTTGGTATGCATCGAGATCATAGCGATGTCGTGTTTCAATGCCTTGACCACAGCTCGTTCTATGTAGGTCTCCGGTGTGAGATGCTTCAACCCATGAAAGATCAAAGGATGATGGCTGACGATGAGGTTGCATTGCTTGGCAACAGCCTCATCCACGACCTCCTCCGTGATGTCGAGGCAGATCAAGGCTTTGCTGACTTCCGCACCAATATCACCCACTTGGACGCCTGCGTTGTCATAATGTTCTTGCCATCTCAGAGGAGCTATCTCCGTGATGCAGTTCAAAATATCATTGACAATCATATTTTTAAATTTTGGCTCAAAATTAGAGAATTTTATTTAATTTTGACCCCATAATGAGAATTTTACTGCTTCCCATAGCATTTTTTTACCGTATCGCACTGGTTATCAGGCATAAACTGTACGATTGGCACCTGCTTAAGTCAAAGGGTTTCGAACAGCCGGTGATCTGTGTGGGCAACCTGGCATTGGGTGGTACAGGCAAGACTCCCCACGTGGAATATTTGATCGACCTTCTTTCGGAGCAATATCGCGTCTGCGTGGTCAGTCGCGGCTACGGACGCAAGACCAAAGGCTTTCAGTTGGCCAACATCAGCTGCGGTCCCGAGACCATTGGCGATGAGCCCATGCAATACATCAGCAGACACAGCGACCTTTTGGTGGCTGTAGATGAAAGCCGCAATCGCGCCATCGAGTTGATGGGCACCATGGACAGGCCTCCGGAGCTATATCTGCTTGACGACGCCTTCCAGCACCGCAGCACCCAAGCCGGCCTCAACATCCTGCTGACCGCCTACGACAAGCCCTATTGCGACGACCATCTGATTCCTGCGGGCACCTTGCGTGACATAAAAAGCGCCGCCCGTCGCGCCGACATCATAATGGTAACCAAATCACCCGCAGGTCTAGATAATCTAGAAAAGGCTGAGATGATTGGCAGGTTGGACCCCACGCCCTATCAAAAGGTGTATTTCTCTTCAGTGGAGTATGAGCCTTTCTATTCGGCCAACCAGGCGGCCAACGAGGTGGAACCCGACCAGGCCGACGGGGCGTTGCTGTTTTGCGGCATCGCCCGTCCCGAACCCCTCATAGAGGAATTGAGACGACGGTACCGTCATGTGGAAGTGATGGTCTTCTCCGACCATCATCCCTATACAAAAAACGATGTGGAGAACGTCCTCGACAAGTATCAAAAGATGGCTGGAGAGCGGAAAATCATCGTCACCACCGAAAAAGATGAGGCTCGTTTCACAAATTCTCCTTATCTTTGTAAGTTTGATACAGCTCCGCTCTTTGTGGCGCCAATCAGCGTCAAGATTGATGAAGAAGAAAAGTTTAATGAAGAAATATTGAGTTATGTACGAAAAAATGCTCACCACGGTTGATTATATCAACATGAAAACCAATGGGTTCAAACCTGAAGTCGGGGTCGTGTTAGGTTCCGGACTAGGTGGATTGGCCAATGGCATTGACATAGAGTATGCCCTGCCCTATTCAGAAATCCCTAACTTCCCTGTTTCCACCGTCAAAGGTCACCAAGGACAGTTGCTTTTTGGCACCACTGCCGGGCGCAAGGTCATCGCCATGCAAGGCCGTTTCCACTACTACGAAGGCTACAACATGCAGGAAGTCACCTTCCCTGTGCGTGTCATGGCACGACTGGGCATTAAGACCCTCTTTGTCAGCAATGCCGCCGGAGCTGTCAACCCCACCTACCGTGTGGGCGACATGATGGTTATCACCGACCACATAAACTTTTTCCCCGAGAACCCTCTTCGTGGAAAAAACATGCCCACAGGTCCCCGATTTCCAGATATGCACGAGGCCTATGACAGAACATTGATAACTCTGGCTGACGATATAGCGCGTGATAACGACATAAAACTGCAGCACGGAGTGTACCTCGGACTGCAAGGTCCAAGCTACGAAACGCCTGCAGAATATCGGGCTTTTCACATGTGGGGCGCTGATGCAGTAGGCATGAGCACTGTGCCAGAGGTGATTGTGGCACGTCACTGCGGAATAAAGGTATTCGGAATCAGCATAATTACCAACATAGGGCTGAGCGACGTGCCGACAGAAGCGACTCACGAAGAGGTGACGGAAGCAGCTAACAGCGTACAGCCAAGAATGACAAAATTGATTAGGGAAATGGTGGCACGATGCTAAAGCCACACACCTTATTTTATATTAGTATATGAATATATCAAAGCTCGGTGAGTTCGGACTCATCACTCACCTGACAAAAGACATAAAACCGCGAAACTCATCCACCGTTACCGGTATCGGTGATGACTGTGCCGTGTTGCACAACGGTGACACGGAGACCCTCGTGACAACAGACATGCTGATGGAAGGAGTGCATTTTGACTTGACATACATGGACATGAAGCACCTGGGATACAAGTCAGCAATGGTAAATATCAGTGACATCTTTGCCATGAACGGTACTCCAAAGCAGATGCTCGTAAGCATTGCACTGTCTAAACGCTTTGTCGTAGAAGACCTTGAGGACTTCTATGCTGGACTGCGCATGGCCTGTGATAAGTGGAATGTTGACATCGTAGGCGGTGATACGACCTCGTCTCTGACAGGACTGGCAATAAGCATAACATGTATCGGAGAGGCAAAGAAAGAGGATATCATCTACCGTAGCGGCGCAAAAGAAACGGACCTGATATGCGTGTCAGGTGATCTTGGCGCCGCATATATGGGCCTGCAACTGTTGGAAAGAGAAAAAAGCGTCTATTATCAGCAGTTGAAAGAGGGCCTCATCAAGCCTGAAACTCCGTGGAATCCAGACTTTGCAGGCAAGGAATACCTCATACAACGACAACTACAGACAGAGGCACGCGGTGACATCATAGAGCAACTGCGCAAAGAGGGCATCCATCCCACAGCAATGATGGACATCTCTGATGGACTGTCATCGGAGCTACATCACATCTGCGAACAGTCTGGCAAAGGATGCCGCATATTTGAAAAATTCCTACCCATAGACTATCAGACAGCGGTAATGGCTGAGGAAATGAATATGAATGTCACCACCTGTGCTCTGAATGGAGGTGAAGACTACGAGTTGGTATTTACCTGTCCCATTGGAGACAACGAGAAACTGCAGGCTATGGACAGCATAAAAGTGATAGGACATATCACAAAACCTGAGCTGGGACTGATGCTTGTAGCCCGTGACGGCACTGAGTTTGAGCTGAAAGCACAGGGATGGCAGGGAAATCTAAACACATAACAAACGAGTAAAATAGCAGAAAAACGAGAGTATTAAAGAATAAATAACAAACTTCTAAAACAATGAAACCAACACTTTTTCTTCTTGCGGCAGGAATGGGAAGCCGCTACGGTGGTCTGAAACAACTTG